>SWCD01003654.1_pt1 | contig 13441 bp, 12 predicted proteins | sample 4693011 | NCBI WGS metagenome assembly SWCD01 (sample SAMN10267278, study PRJNA491770) | bioreactor metagenome | isolation source: DHS bioreactor inoculated with marine | place: Japan: Omine Ridge, Nankai Trough | reverse complement strand
ATGCCTCCAGTAAAACATAGTGCAGTGGATAAGAGTGTCTTCTTCATCATTCATCTCCCATGGGGGCGTTCCCCCTTTTTTTGATTTTAAATATACTTACGGCTCCTAGAAATTCTTCCGGAGTTCTCCCAAACGGCGAAAGATGGTTTTTTATCTAAAAACGAAAAGTATATTTACCTGCGACAACGGTTCTTCTACATACAACCTCCTTTTGAAGTTTGATCCCCTCCCTGCACATTGATAAAAAAGCACCATTTTTAGTGGTGCATCATGCCTCATGCGACAACTATGCCATGCGGCATAATTAGCTATTTTTTAAAGGAATGAATTGTTGGGGAAGAAGTTTTATTGGGAATTAAAATCTTTATTTTGGGAATGTTAAGAAGGAAATAGTGAAGATTATCGTTGCCAATATGAGGTAAGATTAGCAAAAACGAAAGGAGGGATTTAGGTGATAGGAAGAAGCTGGTGAACAACTAGGAAGAAGCTGGTGAGCAAAATGAGGCTTTGAGGAAAAAGGTGAGGCGTTAAGTCGCACAGTTTGAAAAAATAAAAGAAATGAAGGAGGGGAGAGCGGCATCTTGCCGCTTCTTTTTTAGAGTTGCAGGGCTATTTTGCTTTACGCATCAGCCGCAGAAGCTTTATGGGCGAGCCGCATACCGCCATTTTTTTCTTCTTCGGGTGTTTTTTCTTGATGTATCTGTCGGATCTTTGGCAAGTTTTTCATAAATAAATCGACAAGTTGAGGGTCAAAATGAACATCGCTCAATTTGGTGATTTCATTCGTTGCTTTTTCAAAACTCCAGGTTTCCTTGTAGCAGCGCGGAGAGGTTAGGGCATCAAAAACATCACACAGAGCGGTAATCCGCCCCGCAAGGGGAATTTTGCGTGCCTTTATGCCATGGGGGTAACCAGAACCATCCCAACGCTCATGATGGGTCAGGGCAATAACATGCGCCACTTTAAGCAGTTTTGAATCGCCGCCCTGGAGTAAGTCTGCTCCTAGTTGGCAGTGGGTTTTGATGATGTCAAATTCATCAGAGGTGAGGGGGCCTTCTTTTAAAAGGATGGCATCGGCAATGCCTACCTTGCCCACATCATGCATGGGCACAGCCTCTCGTAAAACGTCTACAACCCCTTTGCCTAGACCCATGGCAGAGCCAATCACAGAGCAATACTCACTCAAACGTTGGCCGTGCAAACCGGTCTCATCATCGCGGTAAAGCAAGGCCTGGGTGAGGCGGGATACTACCTCGAGCTGGCTTTTGTGTAACTCCTGGGTCCTTTGTTCCACCAGAGTTTCCAGGTTTACCTTATTGGTGTGGAGCTGTTGCTGCGTCTCTTCAAGGGTTTCCTGCAGCGTCATTTCACTGCTCACATCAACAAGGGAGCCAAAGGAGAGGATGATGTTATCTTCGGCAAAAATCTCTACCTTTGCCATGTCCTTCAGCCAGACAGGCTTATTATTTGCCTCAATCTTATAAACGGCCTCCACCTGGCCTGTACGCACTGCCATACGCCGCAGGGCAGGGCGCATACGGTCAAGTTGTTCTTTGTCTTTACTCACCTTGACAATGGTGGAAGAATCGCCATCACGGCTATACAGATAACGGTTAACAATCTGCTCACGGAAGGCGCTGGCCAGTTTTTCAGAGTTGCCATTCAGCATCTCATGGAATTGCTTGCCACAAAACTCGTACCAGATGTGGTTGCTGTCTGAACGCCAAGCGGCGATATAGGGGATGGTGGGATTGCCGAATCTCTCCATGGCATCAATGAGCATGATGGCCTTGGCTAGCCTGTTTTTTATGGCTGAGCTATAAGAACCGGATAAGATTTGGCCAGAATAATTGAACTTTTGCTGGAATAATTGTATATGCTCTGCCTTCATTATGCCTCTGTACAATGAAACAAAAGTATATCACTACCCTGCGTGCCGTATGGGGTTATACGTATTTTTACCCCATAACATTTACTACATGTACCATGTTTGGAACAATTTGCCACCTTTGTTGAACAATTTCGACAAATTATGGAAATAAAATACGCCATTATGTGGCAGGATGTGTGGTGGGTGGGGAAAAGGGCATATGGCGTAACAAAATTGGGTTGCCGATAAATGAGGCTGTGAATTATGGAGAGCATATACGCAAAATGCGTTGCAAGCTGTGTTCCAACGAATGGCTTATCTAATTATTAAAAATAACAAGCAATTTTCTTCCAGTCGTTGTTCACTTTGGCTATGATTCTGCAGCAGCTTTTTAGACCAAAATTAGGACTGGCCTTTTTGATGGGGGTCTTTTCAGGGCTGCCTTTGATGGTCACCATCACCCTGCTCCAGGCCTGGACCAGCGAGTCAGGTGTTTCGCTGGAAAAGATAGGCCTGCTTGCCCTGGTTGGCCTGCCTTATTCGCTCAAATTTCTTTGGGCTCCCATCTTTGATCATGTCACTCTGCCATTTCTGGGGCGTCGCCGGGGTTGGCTGCTGGTTACCCAGGCCAGCCTGATACTCAGTATTGCTGCTTTGGGGCTGTGCAAGCCCAGCAATGAACCAGGTGGCCTTTACCTGCTCGTAGCTCTGGCCTCCATCATCACCTTTTTCAGCGCCAGTCAGGACATTGTTATAGATGCCTACCGCCGTGAGGATCTTGAAGACAACGAGTTGGGTATTGGTTCGAGCTATTATGTCTACGGTTATCGCCTGGGGATGCTTATCACCAGTTCCGGCGGGCTTTTCTTGGCAGATATTTTCCCGTGGCGGCTCACCTTTTTCATTATTGCCGGCTGCCTGGTGCCCGGCCTGATGGTGACCCTGTGGTGCCATGAGCCGGAAAGGGTGCGCTCCAAAGCCAAAGCGAGTTTTCTTTCTCCTTTTAGTGAACTGCTGAAACGTTCAGGGATCATTTGGGTTTTTCTCTTTATCCTGTTTTACAAAGTTGGCGACACCCTGGCCCAGACCATGACCATGCCTTTCTTTCTGGAGCTTGGGTTTTCAAAGAGTGAGATTGCCGCGATTGTTAAACTTTGCGGCTTTTGGGGAACCATTGCCGGCGCAGGAATTGGCGGCGCCCTTATTCTGCGTATCGGGATCAGCCGCGGTTTATGGGTTTTTGGCTGCTTTCAAATGATTTCCACCGCAGGCTTTACCCTGCTTGCCATTATTGGCAATGATCTTGTCTGGTTGGCCGTGGTGGTGGCAGTGGAAAACATCAGTGCCGGCATGGGTACAGCCGCCTTTGTTGCCTATATGGCCCGGCTGGCCAACAAGGAGTTTACTGCCAGTCAATATGCCCTGCTGTCGAGCATCATGGGTGTTCCCCGTGTTGTTTTGGCCTCAGGCAGCGGCTTTCTTGCAAGTCAGCTTGGTTGGATCTGGTTTTTCATCTTTTGCACTTTTATAGCCCTACCGGGCTTTGTTCTTCTGCAGAAATGTGCCCCATGGCCATCTAGAAAAATCTTGTCTTAACAGGGGGATACAAATCATCTACTTTTCTTTGTTTTGACAAGCTCATAACCCTGCCCCATAGTTAAATGTAGGAGCATTTATTTTCTGTAGAACCATTTTCTGAGTGGGATTTTCTTACGTAATATGACCATACTTTCACGTTTATTTATCTTTATTTTGTTTCTCCTGGGACAATTGGGGAGTTCTGCATTTTTTGGGGCCCAGGCTGAGCCTGTGGAAGCTCCGGTGGAGATTCAGAAGCATCTGCGGGAAATGATTGAGGCCGAGGTGGGTAACGGGCAGTTTATCTGCCGGGGGCGGGCAATATGTGCTGCCCCGATTATCCCCCTATTTTATGAGAGGCGCGGCTTCCAGCCGTGCTGGAGCCGGAATGGTCAGCTTGATGTTAATACCACCGAGCTTGTCGCTGCCCTTACTAATGCCGATGCAGATGGTTTACGTTCAACAGACTATCATCTCTACACTATCCGATACCTGCTAAGTAAGCTTGATCGTCTCCAGGGTGAGGGAAAGACTCTTGCCCCTGATGAGCTGGTTGACCTCGATTTGCTTCTTACCGATGCCTTTTTTCTATATGGTTCCCATCTGCTCAAGGGCAGGATCAATCCTGAAACCATAGATGAGCAATGGGTAACGGCTGATAATACGGTGGATCTTGCCGCAATTCTGGAAGAGGCCCTCGCCAACGAAGGGGTGACAATTGCTCTCCAAAGTCTAAGGCCGCCCCATGGGGGGTACAAAAGGATGGCCAAGGCCTTGGCCAGGTTGCAGGACATTGCCAGCAGGGGCGGATGGCCGGCTGTTGGAAGTGGTTCTAATCTGCAAGAGGGGGTGCGCCACCGCAGGGTTTATGCTTTACGGCAGCGCCTCATGCTCTCAGGGGATTATAATTACACGGAGGTAACCACAGGAAATCTTTTTGATGAAAAGCTGACCAATGCTGTTTTGCGCTTTCAACAGCGGCATGGCCTGGAAGTAGACGGCATCGTTGGCCAGCAGACATTGGTCGCCCTGAATGTTCCTGTTGAAAGCCGCATACAGCAAATAAAGACGAATATGGAACGTTGGCGCTGGGTTCCCCATGAGCTTGGCAGCCGCTATATCCTGGTCAATATCGCTGATTTTAGTCTTAAGGTTTTGGAGGATGGCCAAAAGGTTCTGGAATCACGGGTTGTGGTTGGCAAGCCCCACCGAAGCACACCTGTTTTCAGTGATAATGTTGAGTATCTGATCTTCAACCCGTACTGGTATCTCCCTGAAACCATTATCGTTGAAGACGTGGTGCCGAAAATTATTGAAGATCCAGATTACTTAGCCCGCAAAGGGATCAAGGTTTTTACACAAGAAAGCGATGAAACGCAGGAGCTTGACCCGGCAGCTATAGACTGGGCTCGAGTAACTAAAGAGAATTTACAATACAAGCTAAGGCAGGACTCAGGCCCCCTGAATGTTCTTGGCCGGGTTAAAATCATGTTCCCAAATAAGTTTTCAGTTTATCTGCATGATACACCCAGGCAGGAGCTGTTTCAGAAAACTGCCCGGGATTTCAGCTCGGGTTGCATCAGGGTGGAAAAATCAACTGAGCTCGTTTCCTATCTTTTAAAAAATGATCCCCTCTGGAGTATCGAACATATCAGGGCCATCATGGAAAGCGGAGATCGGCAGTACGTTGCCGTAGCAGAAGAGGTTCCCATCCATATTCTTTACTGGACAGCATGGGCTGACGAGGAAGGGAGGATGCATTTCAGGAAAGACATTTACGGGCGGGATAAATTGTTGGCAACAGCCCTCAGCGGTATAGTTGTGAGTCCTTAGAAATGATCACCAGCAACGAACACGACCAGTGTCGATATGAACAAAATTTGATTGTTCATAGTATCCAACCCCCCCAGACTGCATGGTCCAGGCCACCTTTCTTAGCGCCCTGAGGTCACAGCCGGGAATACGAAGGTCGATGGCCTTGCCGTCCATATGTAAGCTACGCTTGGCAACACCGCTGCTATTTTGGGTAAGTGAATGGTTGGTTGTGGGGGAACGGTAGCCGGAGATAATATGGACCTCTGCCCCTGGCTTGGTTCTGTGAGTGATGGCATGCACCAGATCAAGGAGGCTCGGGTCAATGTCCTTGACTTCCCCGGTGCGAAAATCCCTTAAAATATAGTCAATCTCTTTCAGCGCCTCTTGCGAGTATTCACCGGCAACACAGTATTCAACAGAAAGATTCTCGCCCGTATGTGTATTAAAAAGCGAGATTTCTTTGTTTGGCAACAGCATCTGGCTTGCTTTGGCAACCATGGGGTGGTGAAAGATGCTGGTAACAGTAGCAAAGGCGCCCATTTTAAGAATTCGGCGCCGATCTACCTGGCGGCGATCTGAAGTCGAACGTTCTATTTCCCGTCGTTCACCGTGACGACGTTCATTTTTTCTTCGGTCAAAAACCATAATGCTTGCACCTAACTAGTATTAATAATCACTCAACACTAAATTATAAGACATAAATATAGTAAGTCAATGGCTTAAATACTTGTAAAAGTGACGATAATAGCCCGTATACTTCTCTGTAACTATAAGAGATAATTATGGGAAAGGTGGAAACTCAATATATTTATTGAGACCTCCTCTACATCATTTCATAAAAGAAGTTTGTCCACTTGACCCAGGTCAAGGTTTGATGCTTTGCAAGGTTGTACAAGGATAATTGACAGGAGTGGCTGAAAACTTTATTTGCATCTTGATAAAAATTATGGAGAAAAAAATGAGACCTCTTGGAATGATTTTTCTTGCCTGCATGCTGCTGGCAACACCGTCTGCGGTTCTAGCCGGAGCCGATATTGCCAACCTAACTAAGAGCATTGACTATTCAGATACAGGTTTCGTGAAAAAGCCCATCCTCAAAGGGCAGCCAGTTTGTCATTTTAGTGTTTGCTTTCAAGAAAGGCCAAGAGCTGAAAGCCCACACCATCCCAATTAACGCCTTTGTTCAGATACTGGAAGGAGCTGCCATAGTCGTGATTGACGGCAAAGAGTATGAAGTGGCTGCTGGTGAAAAGATTTCGCTGCCTAAGAACCTTTCCCATGCTTTGATTGCCAGAGAGAATTTTAAAATGTTGCTAGTCAAATAAGCCCTGCTGTTTTCAATCAGCGGTGATGCTCTGCAATTTTGGCAAACATCTGAACCAGACCGGTACCGAAAGTCTAGATGAAAATAATGTGGTGATTGGTGTCGCGCTTATTGGGTCGATCGTTGCTTTTTTCTTTTAGTACTGTCGTGATAGTATTTGAAACGAAAAAGTGCGTCCATTCCATGGCAGTCGACACACATGATCTTATAGGTTTGCATCCGTAAAAAGCTGTTTATTGTTCGGCCCTCAAGATTCTTACCTTTCCCCTTTTCTTTGCGTTTGGGGTCCCATTGGTGGACATCATGACATGAGGGACAAGATATATCTCCCACGGTAACAAGTTTGCCTGTTTCCCTGTGGTAAAGTGGGAAATAATTTGGTTTCCCTTTCACATTTCTACCTATGTTAGTGACAAGTTTGTCCTCGGGATGAGAGTCGGCAAGGGGTACTTTATTGCTTGCTATGCCATTCTCAGAGTGACATCCTGTGCAGAGCCTGTCCATAACGCTGTGTGAAGAGCCAATCTGGCCTGTCCAGAGCAATGGCCGACTCTTCTCATTATGAGGGGAATGACAGGAGCCGCAGACACCGGACTCTGCTGGGGTTTGGCCACGGCTGTTACGAAATGCAGAGGCAGTGACGTTCAGATCATGGTCTGTTTTTTCTATAAAAACTTTGTCGGCGTGACAATCCTCACATAACTGCGACGAGGGAGCATTTGTAAGGCGTAAAAAGCTGTTTCGCGAAGTCCCTTCGTCTCCGGCAGATTTTTGTCCCCCAGCTATCAAAGGGTCCCAACGGTGGGGATTATGACAGGTGGTGCAGGAGATCTTGCCTGACTTATCCTTATGTCCCGCTTTGTCAAAAAGGGGCAGCGTTGTCTCAAGGCCTGCTTTTGCCAGACCAACATTGAGAGGATGGGAATGAGATGTAATGCTTTTTTTTGCCGCAACCCCATTGTTGCTATGGCAGCCCAAACACGCTTTTTCTCCGATGCCTTCTGCTTCTGGCAAAGAATTTCTAGCCCAGAGAGAATACTCCTGGCCGCCATGGATCTGGTGACAAACCCCGCAGAGACCTGATTCGACAGGTCGCTGACCTTTTTGGTTTTTGGCGTCCGGGCTGGTGAGGCGCAGGTCATGGTCTGTTTTTTCGATAAACTTCTCATCGGCATGACAGTCTTTACACAAGGTTGAAGAGGGCGCGGCCTCCATCCTGAGAAAATGGTCTTTTTCCTTCTTGGTAGCAGGATCTCCGTTCTTTCTTATACGATGGGGGTCATGGCAGGTTGGGCAACTCATAATGCCGTTTTTTAGAACGCGTCTTCCCCATTTGTTGAAGGTGGGCAGGGTGGTAGAAAGCCCTTTTTTCTTGATGTCCTCGTGAATGGGGTGGGAGTGACCCTTAATCAGGATCTTATGGGCCACCCCTTTTTCGTTATGGCAGCTGAGGCAAAGATCCTCAACAGGATGCTCGCTTTCTTTGACTGCCATCTGCCGTGACCAGAGCGCCACCTTTTGCGCTCCGTGTACCCTATGGCAGGCTCCGCAGATACCGGATTGAGCAGTGGTCTGCCCTTTGCTGTTTTTTGCTTGCGGGGCGCTCTTACGCAAATCGTGGGGCGAATTGATCAACTCTTGTTTATCTTTATGGCAATTTAGGCAGAGTGTTGAGTTTGCGGTAGTTTCAACCAGAAATTTATCAAAGGGCGAGCCATGGGCGGTATGGCAGGATTGGCAAATCACCTGATTCTTTGCAGCCCCTTCTTCTGCCCCATGCTCTTTAAGATTGGCAGAGATTTTTAGTTTGGTTGAGTCAAGGGGGTGATTACCACTTTCCGGGCCACCTGCCTTATTAGTATGGCACATGCGGCACATCTCGGAATTGGTGTTTGAAACCCTGAGAAAGATGGTTCTTTCCATCCCCATTTCACTGGAGACACCATGGGCGGTGTGACACGTAGCACACTGCATGTTGCCTTTCTTATCCAGGGGGAAAATAGATGGAATGACCATGCCAGCCGGAGGGGGCTTGTCAATGGGATGATGATGGTCGTTATAGACCCTGACCCGCGAGTCAACAACACTGCCGTCATGGCAGGAAAAGCAGATCTCCGCCTTGGCCGCCACCTTTTCCTCTTGATAAGGAACGAGGTCAGTCCCCTTGCCATCAATAAAAAAGGTATCTATCCAGCGATAATGACAGAGGGCGCATTCTTTAGCTGAGTTGGGATTTCTTGGCGCTTCAACGGCACCACAAAGGTCTGCAAAGAAGAAAACCTGTGCCATGAAAATGAAAGCTGCAAAACCTTGTCTGACCATGCTAAATCACCTGAGGTCATGGGAATAAACCTATCAATTTGCATCTTGGTCTATGCTGTAAACCCCTATTTTTTCAGCAAACATTTCAACAACATATAATCGTTCATCTCTGTCGACAAAAAGCCCCATGGGAGTTTTAAATTTTTTCACCTTGCCGGTTTGGGCATCGCCGATCACTGACCGAAAAAGACCTGTGTTGTCAAAGATCTGGATAACCCCCATGTAGCTGTCGCTCACATAGGCCCGCCCATCTCCATCAACAGTCACACCCTTTGGTCTGAAGAACTCGCCTTTTTCCACCCCCCATCCACCAAGAAAGGCAACGAATTTTCCTTCGCTGCTGATAACCTGGACCCGGGTATTGATGACATCGACGATATAGAGATATTTGTCACGAAAAAGACTGAGCAGAAAAGGGTAACGAAATTCAAATTTTTCATCACCAGGAGAGCCGATGGTGGTGCGCATCTTCTGTTCCAGCAGGTCGTAGACCAGGATGTAGTGGTTGTCGTTGTCTGCGATATAGCACAAACTGCCGTCTTTACTTACAGCCACATCCGTGGGGTCAGCCAAATTTCCAAGCTTGGCAGGGATATTAAAGGCAAAAAGAAATTCTCCCTTTGGCGTAAAAACCTGAATTCTGTGATTGCCGGAATCAGCCACATAGACTTTGCCCGAACCGTCAATGTCAAGGCCCAGGGGAGCATTAAACATGCCGCCCCCCTGGCCTGGTTCACCAAAAGCAAAGAGAAAAGAGCCATCCTGGTCAAACACCTTAATGCTGTTGTTGACCCCATCAACTACGTAGATCCAGCCTGCATCTGAGACCGCCACATCGCTTGGTTGGCGAAAGTCGTGGCTGATATCAAAAAGATGGGTCACCGGAGTCAACGGGACGCCTTGGCCCCGGCACTCGGCTTGCGGCCAGCAAACCAGGAGAGTGAGCACGACAAAGCGCAGCACTCTCACCAGCCGCCTGTTATCGCCATATTTCTTGTTGATACGCATTGGTTAATCCTGCAGGTAGCCTTCCAAAGCCTGGTGTCATCCGCTGTTATTAATCATCCACCTACCGGGATGGTTGTTTCTTGCTTTCACCTGGGTGCAGCATTTTCGGCATATAGAACTGGGTGTAATTTTTGATCATACCCACCACCTCGGTGCTGGTAATAGAATCAATACGCTCTTTGGGGTAGCCGAGTTGGGCCAAGGGAAGAAGCGGTTTTTCCTTCTGGTGACAGTCTGCGCACATATAAGGGTGCTTGCCGATGACCTGATGGATCAATTTCTTGGCCCTGGATTTCTGTCCCTCGCTCAACTCTTTTTCCTTTTCTCTGAATTCAGTTGCGAAATCGATCTGCTCTTGGGAATCCATTCTGTTCAAGACACCGTTTTCCAGAACCATGGGAATAATTTTAGCTCCATAGGTTCCGGGCTCGGCACCCATAACCGGACTATCGACAAACTCGCCGGTTTTTCTGTCATACCAGTTATACGCCTCGGCTTTATGACCATCCTCGAACTTCACATGGCATACCTGGCAGGCGATAAAAAACGAATGCATGTTCAAAAATGCCCGGATATCCTTAACGGAGTCGTGGGGCATATCTCCGTGGCAGGTGCTGCAGTATGATCTTCTGTCCGGGCCGATATCAAAACCGATATGATGGAAATGGCCCTCAATGTGTTGCTCTTCAAGAACACGATAGCCGAGGTAATGCTTTACCCGTTTTTCGCTTTCCAGGATGACCTGTTCAAAGGTCGGAGCCTTTTCTTTTTCTTTGGGTAATTTCCCCGACTCTTTGAGTCTTTCCACCTCTTTGCGATGATGCATCTCTTCAAAAATATGGGCGAAGGTCAAATTCCAGATCAACACGGAAAATGCCACAGTACAGCCCATGACAATCAGGATATACAGATTAGTGAGCAATTTTTTCATCGTTATTGATCTCCTTGGTTGTCAAGGTTTGCGTCTTGTTGGCTCTCCTCTTTAAGAGGCCTATCTATTTCACTTGCAGTAAACTCTGCAGGGAGCTCATCTTCACCATGGGGTGGTTTGATCTCTGCCGCACGACCATTTTCCGTCATGACCTTTACGTAGTAGGCGTAGTGTTCTTCGATCATCAGTTCTTCAGGCAGGTAGCCTGTTATGAATACCTTGCCCATGGGAAATACCGAAGTTGAGTAGTGGACATTGTACCAATGCCAGATAAAGAGGAAGAGGGTGGCGAGCAGGGCTTCGTCACTGTGGGCGATCAGACAGAAATTGATGACCATTCCCGGAAGAAGTTGGCTGGCAATCTCCTTTTGCCACATAATGATCCCAGTAATACCAATAATGAAACAACCCCAGAACGGTGCCCAGTAGTCAAATTTTTCCTTCCAGGTGAAGTTGTCGCCATGGGGTCGCTTGTTCGTAAAAAACAGCAGGTATTTCAAGAGATCTACAATGTCGGTGGCATCTTTCATATTAGGCACCATTGACTGCTTGAGGAGGATCTGGACAATGTTCAAGTTTCCAGCCTTCTTTGCCGGTAAAATATGATTCGTGTAGATGCACGTTGCGACCCGGTAAATATGATAGGCCAGAACCAGAAGCATAATAGTGCCGCTGATTTTGTGGACAATGGGGGCTCCTTTAGTGCCCCCTAAAAAGGGGTAGAGATAATGAGCCCAGGCCGAGTCGCTGAATTTGAGAGGCATCCCGGTTAGAACCAGGAGCACAATAGAAGTGGCAAAAATAATATGCTGGATTCTCTCATCAAGGTTGAACCGGAAAAAATAAAGCTCGCCGTTTTTATTTATGATCTGTGGATATTTTTTCGACATGGATTACTTCCTCCTCTTAAACGTAAAGTGAGGGAACAGCCTGCGCAGCATATCCAGAAACATGATTCCCATGAGCGGCAGCAAGGTGCCACCTGTGAGAATGATAAAAAATACAGTGAAATAATATTCCGCCGGACTCTGGTCGCGGTTGAATTCGGCATGCATCTTATATGAAGCGAATTTTGCCGTTGCCTTGGGGTGGCAATCAATGGAGTTACAGATTTTTCCCCTGTTTTGCGGATGGGTGGATGAGCGGATGTCGTCATTACCATACATCTGGTGAACAGACTTGCCCTTCACCACATGACAGTCGAGACAATCGGGCACCTGTTCAGCCAGCAGGTTTGCTGCTTTGCCGTGAAAGGTCTGGCCATAGGAAGAGACCGCCTGGGTGGAAAGATTGTGGCGGACGACCATCTCCGGGTCGTCATGGCACTTGGCACAGACTTGGGCAATGTTAAGAGGACTTCTGCTCTTATGGAGTCGCGTTGTAATGTGGTTGTAAAAGCGAAAGATGAATTCATCTTTTTTATGGCAGACCCGACATCTGCCCATGGCATCCTCAGCAATACCGGGCCGCACCTTTTTCACAAAGGCCAGCGGCCGAAACAGTGGATTGTCATGACAATCCTTACAGGTCGGCATATCTTCCGGGAATTTCTTGGGGACACCGTTTTTGTCAATGATGCCATGGACGCTGTCATCAAGATAAGTCTGGACATCCTTGTGAGAGAATTTTTGTTCACTTGATGGTTCAATAATATGACAGAGAGCCAGGCAATCGACCTTCTTAGCCGGCTCATGGGGGATTTTTTTGATATCCGTATGACAGCCTTCGCATTTTACTTTGGCATGTACACTCTTATTGAAAATCTCCTCATTGACATACATGAGCCGCATATTCCCCTCCTTGTCTATGCGGCTTAACCCTGGGTATTTATGACATAAAAGGCAATTTCCAATATCAGCGGCCTCCACGGATAGCGGGGCGGAGCAAATGAGAATCCACAACACGATAATAGCTGACCACACAGGTTTAACATGCTGGACGAAAACCATACCTTCCTCCTCTAGTTGGACCGTCTGCTGTGACAGGCAAGACATATGTTGTCAGCCACAGCAGAGATACGCAGGCGTGATTTCTCTCCTGCCCCGCCAGACTCTACTCTCTCAAAAGGAATGACCCCTTTCTCATGAGGGTTATGGCAAGTCGCACAGGTGACACGCCCGATATAATCCAATGGAAATTTGATTCCGAACTGCTCTTCCGACCTCTTCATATTGGCCAGTATTTCTGGCGTTGGTTTCTTGAAATGACTGGAATTGATGGGATGCTTTTTGCTTTGCTTGAAATGGCAGCGAAAGCAGAGGACGGCAAGGTCACCGATAAGCCTTACCTGTTGGCTATGAATCGTCTTTTTAACCAGAACACCCCTTTGAGGATCCGGCGTTTCTAGGTGGCAGTAGAGACATTTCTCTTCAACGATATTTCCAGCCTCATCAAGCTGATCATGAGGGTTCAGCTTATTGTGGCTCTTTTCGTCGTGACAGAGATAGCATATTGCAGTTCGTGACAGTAAAGAATAGACCCGCAGAAACATTTTGTTCTGGCGTTTTAGGTCATCATCATCCTTGCACTGAAGGCTGATAATATGGCAGGTGTTGCAAGTAATTTTGTTGTTTTCAAGAGGAAGGCCGGGGGG
>SWCD01010633.1_pt1 | contig 13458 bp, 10 predicted proteins | sample 4693011 | NCBI WGS metagenome assembly SWCD01 (sample SAMN10267278, study PRJNA491770) | bioreactor metagenome | isolation source: DHS bioreactor inoculated with marine | place: Japan: Omine Ridge, Nankai Trough | reverse complement strand
GCGAAGCGTCGTATACGCGGATTACCAGTTCCGCCTCGACCTATCGAAAAATCTCCGACCGTCTGGTCGCGGCTGTGCGTGCCGAAGCTGGCACGTTCCTGGGCGACGAAGGCGTGCCGGTCGACCGGAAATTCTTTGCGGGCGGTGGTGGGTCCGTACGAGGTTTCGAGTACCAGTCTCTTTCACCGACAGATTCCGACGGCAACATCATTGGCGGCGACGCCATGTTCGCCGCCTCGCTTGAACTGCGCTGGCGAAAGTCCGAGCGGTGGGGCTACGTCGCCTTTGTCGACTCCGGCTATGCAGCTGACTCCATCGACGAGGCCTTCGGCGAGATGCGGACATCGTTTGGACTTGGTGTGCGCTTTTACCCTGGCTTCGGACCAGTCCGGTTTGACATTGCCACCCCACTCGACCGCCGCGATGGGGAAGACCCGGTTCAAATCTATGTTTCCATCGGACAATCTTTCTGATGGCGGCGCTCACATCTCTCCTGGGCATGATCCGCAGACGGAAATGGTTGATGGCCATCCTGTCGGCACTCATTGCGCTGGTCGTCTTGCTCATTGCTGCACGCCTCTGGATTGCCTCAGACGGCGGGCGGGCTTTTGTGGAGTCTCAGATCGATGGCCGTGAAGCGGGGCCATTGGGCACAATCCAGATCAATGGCCTCAGCGGCGACCCTTTGGACCGGCTCGGCGCATCACGCGTCACGCTGACCGATTCTGAAGGCGTGTGGCTGACCATGGAAAATGTCGCCATCGCCTGGTCACCTGCGCGGCTGATGTCGAAGACCGTGAAACTTGACCTTGTCAGCGCCGAGAAAATCGATGTGCGCCGCCGCCCCGTCCTGGAACGGGATGAGAATGAGAATTCGGAATCTTCCAGCAATTGGGCCGTGTCCCTCGATCAACTCAGTATCGCGGAGCTTCTGTTGCAGGAAGGCGTGGCCGGTCCACGCGCTGCTTTTGATATTGATGGCCAATTCCGTTTGCCGAAATCGCGCACGTTCGATCTATCCCTGACAGCGCTTCCGCTCGAAGGTGTCGGCGACCGGGTGGATGCCACATTGAAGCGCACAGCCTCAGGTGCCTACCGGCTAGACGCAGAAGTCGACGCTCCCGCTGGAGGTACCCTGGCCACACTCTCAAATCTCCCCGACGGCGATAGTGCGTCGCTCAGCGCCCGCGCCAGCGGAACGCTGGATGATGGCGATGGCTTTGCTCAGCTGAAGATCTCAGGAGCGACCGTCGCCGAATTGACGGGCAAGATCACGGCTGGCGGCTTGTTGGCCAGCGCGGACATCAACGCATCGCGCCTGCCGATCTCCGAACAGCTGCGAACACTAATAGGTCCCTCCGCCGCCCTGAAACTTGATGGAGATATTGAGAAGGCGAGCATTCCTTTCGAATTTTCCGGCACACTTGCATCCGGGTCCATATCCGCAAACGGTGTATATCGCAGCCGCCAGCGCGACTTCGACGGTCCGATCAATCTAGATGTAAGTTTTCTGGTCTCAAGGAACTGGTCAACCTCGATGCCGATCTGGTCTTTTCAGGCTCTCTGACTGATCCCCGCGAGGCTCCCGGACTGACTGGCAATGCTGCACTATGCGCCAATGCGGGTGCGGACCTGCCTTTCAAGAAAGTCGAAGGACCAGTGGAGATCGTATCTACCGGACGATATGTTAACTTCAAAGGGTCGCTGACGGGCACCGGCATCATGGCATCGAACGCGACGGGTCGCCGGATCGCAGGCCAATCACCGAAGGTGGATGTTGCAGGCGACTACAACCGGGACACCGGGGTCGTCACCCTTGACCCTTCGACTGCACGTCTTGCCAAAGGACGCATAGCGGCAAGCGGTGCGATCAGTATACGCGAGAAGACACTTGACGTTCAGGCGCGGCTTCAACAGGTGTCTGGCCTCCTGTCATCCGCGCCCGACTTATCCACCACCGGAAGCCTCGCGGTGACGGGTCCGTTTGCCGCCCCATCAATCGTCGCAGACGTCAACGCGCATGGCATAAACGAGATGAATGCGACGGCCGCCAAAGCTTTCGGAAATATCGCGCGGCTGCGCGCCACAGTTCAAAAGACAGACTCCTCTTATCGTGTACGGACCGCCAGAATAGATGGTGACAATGTGAACCTGTCCCTATCGGGCACTTACGCACCTGGCGGGGCCGCGAACCTGTCGGGCCAATTCACACAGTCCGATGCCATCCCTATCTCGGGTTCGGCAATCGACCTCAGCTCCGGCATCTTCCAACTCTCCGGCCCAAGAGGCGTGGATGCTATAAGCCTAGCATCCTCAGGCGGCGCGTTTAGCCGTGGCTCCATTGCTATCTCTGATTTGCAAACGTCCGTAGATCTCAGACGGTCGGGCGATGGCTGGGCGGGTCCGGTCGCCTTGCAAGGTATTGCCGGCGACCACCCTGTCGAGATCACCTCCATGGCATCCTGGTCTGACGGTGTGTTCGCACTGCGGGACATCCAATCCGACTATGAGACGGCCCAGCTTTCAGGGTCTCTCTTGTATGGCGGCGAGCGCGGGCTCGACCTCAAACTCAATATAGTCGGAGACCGATTTGATCTCGGGTCGCGGCATGTCGGTGCATTTGATGTCAAACTGAGCGTGGACCGGGCCCCGGATGAAGACATGTCGATCACCGCCTCTGGCCAGGTTCAGAATGTTTGGCTCTCGCCGTCGCTTCGCTTCGACTCGGTAGATGGACAAATTCGCAATGCCCCGGAAGGCTACAATTTCGCAATACAGGTCGAACGCGAACATACTGCCCGACCCACTTCGCTGAACATATTGGGTGAGGCGGACTTCGGGGCTGAGTATCCTAGCGGCCAGATAGAACTGGATGGCACCTTGCTTGGTGAGGCTGTCCGCTCCGTTCAGCCCGTCAGTTGGCGGTTGGGCGAAACTCCCTCGGTCGAGGCAAACATCGCCATCTTCGGCGGGAATATCGAAGCGCGCATTGCTGAGCGAACCCGTACGCCCCGCATGACCCTGACGGTCGACAGTGTTGACCTGGCTCCGGTCCTGGCTTCAGCGGGTATAGCGACGCGCCGGGTGATGGTAAATGGCAATGGAGACTTCCTGTTATTCGGAGCAAATCCGGAAGGCCAGTTTGACATGAATGTCGAGGGTCCGTTACCCGGGCTCGAGCGCGCCCTGGCCATTGATCTGGCAGGTCGACTGAGGAACGGAGCGCTGATCGTGGATGGCGCAGGCGATTATGGCGACTTGCGACTTGCGGGGTCGGCGACCCTGCCGGTCGCTGCCAATCCAGACGGTATCGCGCACCTGGACATGGAGCGCCCCGTGCAGGGAACGGCCAATCTTCAGGGCGACTTGTCGGATTTGAGATCGCTCGCCCTGGCATATGGACATGATATTGGCGGCGTCATAGACGCATCGGCCGACCTGACCGGAACACTCACAACACCCGCATTCAGCGCTGAAGCAAAGCTGACGGATGGCATTTATGAGTTCGGGGCAACAAGCCTCAGGCTCGTGAATTTGAATCTGGACACAGATTATGTCGACCAGGCCCTAACCTTGCGCGGAAGGGGCAAAGGGGCTGATGGCGGTACGGTGAGCGTGTCCGGTACACTCTCGGCAGACGACACCAAACTCACGACCGATTTTGCTGACCTGTTGGTCTATAATCGGGATGGCGACTCACTTCGCGTGGATGGCAAGGTCAATCTCGCTGGTGGCGCAGACAAGCGGACCGCTTCCGGAAATGTCGACGTACGATCGGCTCGGTTCAATCTCGACAACCTGCCATCATCCAAAGCACAGGCCATCGACGTGCGCTGGAAAGAGGATGGCGACGCAAGTGACGGCCAAAGCGCACTCAGGCATTCACTCGCGCTGGATATGCAGATCACAGCGGATCGCCGGGTCTTCATTGATGGTCGTGGACTGGAAAGCGAATGGGGAGCAGACCTGAAATTGACCGGGACGGCCGCCGATCCTCGCCTCAACGGCATAGCGACGATGCGCCGGGGAACACTGGACCTGGCCGGGCGCCCCTTCATATTCGACAGCGGTAACGTCTATTTTGACGGTCCTCTGCGGCGGGCCCGCCTGGAGGTAGAGGCAGACCGGACGGTGAACGGGTTTGAAGCGAATGTCGCCCTGACAGGCACACCCACGAGCCCCACGATTGAGCTAACAAGTTCTCCCGATTTGCCAGAGGATGAAATTCTGTCACGCCTGCTATTCGGGCGGTCCTCGGTGGACCTGTCAGCGCTGGAAGCAGCCCAACTGGCCAATTCAATTGCGCGACTCAGCGGTAACAGTTCTGGATTCGACCCCACATCCGGGCTTCAATCCGCCCTTGGTGTGGACCGGCTATCATTCGGAACCAATGATGAAGGCTCGGCGCAAGTAGGAGTCGGACAATACATCGCAGACGATGTATATCTCGAGTTAAACTCGGCGGGCGCGGCAGGCAGTTCCGTTGAAGTTGAGTGGGAGCCAAGACCACAGGTCTCTGTTACTTCAGAAACTACTACAGATGGCGATGCCACGCTCTCAATAAAGTGGAAAAAAGATTATTAAAAATTGCAGAGGTTTAATCCATCTGAGGTAGGATCGGGGGCGATTTAACCTGGGTTAAGCAATAGCAGATGACGCTGCTTTTTATGGGTTTTTCAGTGTTTCAAACGGGTCCAATATTGGGGCAGCAATCAGGATGAAACGCAAAATTCAGTGTGCATTCCATTTTCTTGGGTAGTGGCATCCTTGCCATAACACCCTTTGCGGGAAAATTGGTTACCTCTGATGGATATATGGAGCGAGCAGGTCATGAAGCAATCTACTTCCAGAGCCCCTACGGCAGTCGATCAGATGGTTGGCGAAAAAATCCGAAAACTTCGTCTGGATCGAAACCTGACCCTCGCTGAACTTGGCTCTGAACTCGGCATCAGCCATCAACAGCTTCAGAAGTATGAGACCGGCACCAATCGATTGAGCGCCGGAATGCTTGCCAATGTCGCGGAAGTCCTGCGCGTCTCAATCGCCAGCCTTTTCGAAGACGAGAACGCTGACGATGACAAGGACGCTGATCCGTCCGCAAAGGTTCGCGCAGAATGCCATTCCTGGATCGACCGTACGCCCTCCAAAGAGCGCCTTTCGATGATGGCAAAAGTCTTGCGGGTCATGTCGAGCGACTGATCCCAAAAGGATCTACGTGCCGGTGACTCTTGGCACCGACACGCTTTCGTGAAATTCGGCTTCAGCTTCGATCCGCTGCTTTGGGTGATAGAACTCGTCCGTGAACCAGGGCGAGACCTGCTTGTCAAATAGCGACTTGATCCATTCGATCATGAGGTTGCCAAGCGGTGACCGCCGCGTCTGCTCCGTATACGCTATCCAGAACTGGATCGGCGCCACTTCCGACATGTCCAATGCGACGAGATCCGGGTAGACATCCTGGTGGTATGTCGGCAGCAGCGCGATCCCTCCACCTCTCCGGCACAACGTGATCATGGCGCTTGCCGAATTCGTGACGAACGCAAAATCGATCATTTTCTTCAGCTCATGCGCCTTGGGGGCCCATCGCTCAACTTGCTGAACATATGATTCGTGCAAAATGCACCTGTACTGATGATACTCGAACATGCTGGAAGGCTGACTCGTTTGCGCGTCGAGGTACTCTCTGGATGCGAAACCAATATAATGAAGTGTGCCCAGTTTGTGCGAGATAATCTCCGGGTCCCGAGGTTCGGTAAACTGGATCGAGATGTCCGCCTCGTCGTTCAGCAGGTCCGGCTCCTCTGCCTTAACGTGCATTCGAACTTGCGCCTTTGGATGCGCTGTCTGGAACTCGGCCAGGCGCGGGGCGATCCAGTACGGTCCGACACCGTCACCCGATCCAATCGTGATCCGGCCTTCGGTGCCATCGGTCTTGCCGATCGCCTTGCTGAGCACTTCATTGGCGGACTCTTCCATCTGCCGCGCATAGCGCAGCACCGTCTTCCCGGTCTCCGTCAGCTCCATGCCGCGAGTTGACCGGGTAAACAGTTTGCTGCTCAGAAATTCTTCGAGCTCATCAATCTTCCGACTTACTGTCGGAGGCGACTCCCTCAACCGCGCCGCGGCCGATGTCATGCTGCCCAGTTCAGCAACTACCTTGAAGACACGCAGTTTGTCCCAGTCGATCCGTTGGTTGGTCATACAGTTTCCAGAAGCCTCGAAGCTACTTGTTCAATCAATATGTTCGTCAGTCAAACGACTAGCCTGAACACAGATAGCTTCATGAATACTGAGAGAAATACTATCCTCAATACCAAGAAATACAACGGCGTGGCGTGACTTTAACTAGATTATGATCCGAGTTTGCTTATTTGACCGCGCCAGATTGCTATCAGGCAATCTGGAGGCCAAACGGATGCGCACCCTCGTCCACATGGAATTGGGAAATGCAATTCAGGGCCTACGCCCCGTTCGCTTCATTCGGGCCGGGCGGAAAACCTACTTGGCAAGCCCATGCTGCAGCACATGGTTTTTCACGTTTGAGCGACCCCATGCAGGATTGCGGCATCAACGATCACGCACCTTTTTCCATTTCCACGTCACCTGGAATTGATCTGCTACACAACCAGATTCACAGGGCACGTCTCCAGGCCGTAATTGAGCAGACCGCCTCTTTGGCGCACACGTTCACCTGCTGATTCCAGGCGGCTGTAGCGGTTGAGCAGGCTGTTGATCATCTGGGCAGCTTCATTGCGAGCAATCCCTGCCCCCATGCAATGATGGATACCATGCCCGAATGTGGCCTGCTTGATCATGTTCGGTCGCTTCAGAATAAACTCATCCGGCCTTTCAAAGACAGCCGGGTCCCGATTGGCAGAGGCGTGGAAGATCGCCACCCAATCTCCTTCTCTGATCTGCGCTCCCCCAAGTTCGTAGTCCTGCGTGCATACCCGGTGGAGACGCTGAACCGGCCCGTCCCGGCGCAGGCTTTCTTCGATGAAGGCCCGCACGAGTGAACGATCGGTCCGGAGCGTCGCATACATCTCGGGATCATCGGCCAGCACATCAATCAGATTTCCCAGGAGATAGCCCGTGGTCTCTGCGCCAGCCACGACCAGCGTCAGGCAAAATCGCACCACTTCCTCACGCGTCAGGCGGCTTCCGTTCGACTCAGTCTGGATGAAGGCAGACATCAAGTCGTTGGGAACCGGTTTGCCTGTCTCGATATCGGCGTAGCGCTGGTCGACCGCTGACTGATAGTAATTCCAGAGCTCGATATTGCATTGCTGGCGCTCCGCCAGGGTGAAGTCAGAGGTCACCATGAAGGCATTGGCCCAGCGACGCAAAAGGACATAGTCCTCCTCCGGCGTACCGATCAGTTTGGTCATTACGAGCGCGGGCAAATTCGGCGCCAAGTCTTGCATGAAATCTACCGTCCCGCCGCCGACCATGTCGAGCTGCGCTTCAACCGTTGTCTCCATCCATGGCGCCACGTCGCTCATGACCCGTTTGGGCGAAAACGCCATTTGGGCAATCTTGCGAAGCTCCGCGTGGCGAGGATCGTCATGATTGACCAGCATCAGGGTCGGCGCTTCGGATTCTTCCTGCATGATATCGCGCGACGAGAAGACATCTGCGCGCCGGCAAACTTCCTGGACATCGGCATGCTTCAGCACGACCCACGCGGGATACGGCTTGTCCAAGCCGGGTATGGTGCCCGGCGGATAATCTTCAAGGCCAAACTGGATCGGCTCGTCGCGCAGATGCGCGTAATACGGATAGGGGTTCGCCATTACGTCCGGGTGATAAAGATCCCGCACGTGAAATTCATCAGGAATGTAAGGCTTGGTGGACGCATGTGTCATCTGGTCTTCTCCCGGGTGCAGCGGCCCAGCGCGGTGCTGGCAACCGGCATGATTGTTGAGGGTATGGATCGCGCTCGAATTTGCGTGCGCTGGTTTATTGTGTCCTTAGGACCTTTTTGTTACATGGCGCAGTTCCTTCTTGTCGGGCATTCTGAAGACGCGATATGTGAAGGCAGATTCGACTTCGCTTATCGGCGAGGGCGCAGCAATGAACCGGAGACTGGATGGACCTTTCGAAGCGCAAACAATCGAGCAAGGATTTCCTCGACCTGTTTTTCCCGATCCACTATCTGGTCGGAATGCAGATTGAGGACGCCCTCAAATGCGGCGTGCTGACACGCCAGCAAGCCTGTCTCCTCTGGACCATCCATACGCGCGGCACTGATGGGAAGAAGATGCGTCGCAAGGACATCGCGCATGCGCTGGCGTCTTGGTACGAAGTAACGAGTTCGGCGATCTCGAAATCTCTCCGTGCGCTGTCCAAGCCGCCCCTCAACCTGATCACAATGGTCGAAGACCCCGAAAACGGACGCGAGAAGTTTGTCGTGTTGACGCCCCGCGGCGTTCAGTTTGTCGAAAGCATGATGCGCAACGGCACCGCCTTTGTGGAAACAATGGTCGAACGTCTCAGCGACGATGAAATCAGGTCCGGGATTCACTTCCTGGCCAGAGTAACCGAAATCCATCATGAGCTGGCCTCCGAGGCTGCCGCGAAGCAGAAACCGAAGCGCAACAGCGCGACAAAGCCAAAAGAGTTGAGCTGATAATCGAGGGCGGGACGCGCGTTCATTCCTAGCGTTCCGGCGTCGTCAGGTCGAACGCGACATGCACAGCCTGAGCGCTATCCTGAAAATCCCGGAAGCGGATGACCTGTCCATCCCGAATGGTAAGGATGTGCGCATAATCAGCCGCGTAAAGGCGCCCCGTCGCCTTCAGCACCATGCGTAGATGCCCGGTCACCGCCACCTTGTCGCGTTCCGCTATGAACTCGTCCTGACGAAACGTCTCGATGTCTACATCATTGCCAACATGGCCGAAAAAGATCTTGCACTTCTCCTTGCCGCGAAAAATTCCTGCAAAGGGGATGACGCTCGGACCGTAGAATTCGATCGTACAATCCTCGGCCATGACTCCGAACAATTTGTCGAAGTCACCTTCATGCACGCCGGCATACCAGGTCTGGGCGGTTTCCAATGGGGTCATCATCTTGTGAGGTTTCCTCTGGCTGAGCCTCTAGAACTGGGTGGAGAGTTCGATTCCGAACGTACACGGCGCACCGAGGGAACCGACGAATTCGGCGCCATAGGTTGTGCCCGTAAGAATCTGGTTGGTGAAATAGGTCTCGTCTGTCAGGTTTTCCCCAAACAACGCGACCTTGTATTGTCCGTGTCCCGGCGCATATGTCGCCCGCGCGCGCAGGACACCATAGCTATCCTGTGACGCCGCATTGATATTGAACACGGTAAAGAAGACCTGATCCTGCCAGGCATAGTCCGCCCGAAGGGTCAGATCGCCGCCAAATGCCGCAAAGTCTGCCTGAGCGCCGATATTCATTTTCCATTCCGGAGCCCGAGGCAGCCTCAAACCATCAAGATTGCGCAGAGTTGATCCCGGCTCATCCGTCAGCGGTGCGGGACGCAAGGGTTCAGTCAGCTCGCCTTCGGTAAAAACCGCGTCGAGATAGGTTACCGACCCGTCGAGTTGAAACACATTGCCGAGCAAGGCCGCAAACTCGACTTCAGCCCCTCTGACTTCCGCCTTGCCGACGTTCCGGATGATGGGCTGGTTGGCGATCGAGTCCTGCGCCTGCAGGTTTGTGTAATCATATATGAATGTCGCCGCGTTGAGACGCAGTCGCTTGTCGAGCAGTCCAGCTTTGAGGCCGGCTTCATAGGCCCAGATTTCCTCAGGCTCGTATGGGGTTCGCTGGCTGGATCCAATATTGTATCCGCCACTTTTGAAGCCACGCTGGGCGCTCGCATAAAGAAGCAGGTCATCCGTAGCCGTCCATTCGAGGGCGAACTTCGGCGTGGCCGCATCAAAGGTCGCAGGGCCCTCGACTGGTGCAACCACGAACCCAAACGGGTCTGGCTGGACACCATCACGGCTTTCACTTACGGCGTTGGGGAAAAATAGAACTTCCGGTGCAAACCTAACAAGAGACCCGCCCGGTGCTGACGGGAGAAAGGCGAGGTCGAAATTCTGGAAGCCGTCACGCTCTTCCTCGGAATATCGTAGACCGGCCTTCAATGTCAGCCTGTCGGTCAGATCGAAACTCGTATCAATGAAGATATTGAATGCTTCGGTTTCCTGACGCCCGTTCAGGTGCAGCTCGCAACATAGCGTGCTTTCCGGAATGCTGACCGGAAAGGGTGGCAGGACACCCGCAGTCTGCAGATCAAGCAGGCCTTGCGTAAGGATCGGCTCCCAGAAGTCGCCAAAGATGTTGTTCTGGATATCATTCTCTTCAGAAAAGTATCCGCCCCCGGCAATCCAGCTGAAACGTCCTCCGGACGGGGAGGATAGCTGGAAATCGGCGTTCCATTGCTCATGATCTTCGGCGCGATGGATGTAGGTATTGAACGTGTCTCCGAGATCAAACGAGTTCTGGAAGTCAGGATTTGAATTCTTGTAGCCGGTGATGACCTGAACATCATAGTCGCCGAGGGCCCAGTCGAGCCGCCCTGTGAGACCCCACACGCTTGTTTCGTTGAAATAGTCGACTGCCGAAAAGATGTCGCGAGAGGTGGGTGCCGAGATACGGCCACTATTCTTGATGCCGAAATAGGGCAGCGTCTGAGAGCCCTCGCGAGTCCCGAGCCAGCCCGACACTTCATCCTGGTACCCCAGGCTCGCAAAATGGAAGACGTTGGCGCGATCGTCCGCTTCGTAATAGTCCCCCGTCAGGGTGAGCATGGCGGTGGGCGTCAAATCGACCTCCACCGTGGCGCGGGCGGTGATGTCGTGCTTGTCCTCCGCATCGAATGTGCGATCGGGCTGGGATGCGGGGAGTGTCCCACGTGGCAGATGAACCGTCGTGTACCCGTCGCGATCCTCCTTCTGGACCGCCAGACGGGCCCGCACACGGTCATTGAGAGGGCCGCTCAGGGCGGCGAATGCGTGCGTGCGATCATAATTGCCAAGGATCAGTCGCGCTTCGCCGGCGAATTCATCGGTGGGGCGCTTGGTGATGATGTTGACGGCGCCACCGGTGGCGTTGCGCCCGTAGAGGGTTCCCTGTGGACCGCGCAAGACTTCCACGCGCTCTATGTCGAAGAAACCAGGACCAATTGCAGCCGCGCGCGACAAATAGACTCCGTCCAGATAGGTCGCCGTGGAACTGTCGGCACCGGCCACGATGACCGGCGTACCGATGCCACGAATAAAAATGGACGTGTCTCCCTGATAGTTGGAAACGTGAAGTCCCGGAACCATGTCTGCGACATCTTCGACGGACTGGACCGACCGGTCGAGCAATGCCTCGCTGTCGAGCGCCGAAACCGAAGCTCCCGTACTCTGAATATTTTCCTCTCGCCGCGTGGCCGTAACCGTGACCGTACTCAGAGTACGGGACTCCATCTCAGGCTCAGCCTCGCCTGAGACATCCTGCGCGGCGGCCGACTGCATGACCATGGCAAAAGCGCACACCGAAACGGTGGCGCCAAGAGCGCGTTTCAACATTGTTCCCTCCCTTACCCCCGCGGTGCGAGGGTTCTTTTTGTTATACCGCAAGATGTCCCTCGTTAATTGTTTCCGTCAAGACCCTTTTTGAAACCAAGATCACTCACCTTCACAAAATCGCGCGTCTGCGGATCACTTCGCCTCAATCACCCCTCAATTTACTGCTTTGTTTTAATTTTATTTTTTTATCACACATGCACCAGAGCGATTCCGGGCACCGAATCATTGTCAAAACTGGCACATTGAATAAAAGGGTCCTTACGACCTCTTTTGCATGTAAAGGACCTGAAATATGCCTGGATATACGATCGGACTGGACGCAGGAATCGCCCACCTCATATTGGAGCGCCCCCAGTCAGGGAATGCGTTGGGCGCCGGATTCTGGAATGGACTAGCACCCGATATCTCCGCGCTCGATCGCAGTGGGGAAGTACGCGCCATGGTTCTGTCATCAGGCGGACGAAATTTCTGCGCAGGAATGGATCTCGACGAATTTGCAGGCGGTATCCCCGAGCCTGACTCACCCGGTGCCCGCGAGAGCTTCTACCATCTCGCTCTTTCCTTGCAGGAGACTTTCTCTTGCCTGGAGCGCGCACGCTTCCCCGTTTTTGCGGCAATACAGGGCGCTTGCCTCGGCGCCGGCCTGGAGCTGGCCGCAGCATGCGATCTCAGATACGCGACCCGCGACTCCTATTTCCGGATTGAGGAAATCAATACAGGTATCATGGCGGATGTCGGGGCATTGCAGCGCCTGCCGAAAATCTTGCCTGAGCCGGTTGTAAAAGAGATGGCATTTTTGGGCGAGACACTGCATGCGGACGAAGCGGCCCAGCATGGCTTTGTGACCCGCCTTGCGGATACGCCGGATGCGGCGATCAAACTGGCCATGGCCGCCGCAGATCAGGTGTGCAGGAAGGCACCTGTCGCCATCGCAGGGACAAAGGCCGCCTTGCGATGGGCACGTGACCATTCTGTTGCGGATTCCCTGGAATGGTCTGCCCGTACGCAGTCGGCATTGTGGAGCACGCATGATATTTCCGCCGCCCTTCGTGCCAGAAAAACGCGCACTGATCCGTTATTTGAACCACTCTTGGCCAAGCCGGTTTTGGGTGGATCAACATCCAGTCCAGGGGGCGGCGACCCGCAACTTGACTGAATGCTAATCCTTATCCAGTGTGAGTGCCTCGTACCGGATAATCCTTCTTGCGAATAAAGGTAAGGCCATCCAGCAAGCCCTTCAGCGCAGGACGCGCAAACGGGGCATTCGATACGTCCACGATCTGCAACTTGCCATCATTCCTCACGACGAACGTCGCCGGCTCTGCAAAGGGGCGGTCAGTTTCCTCCGGGTTTCGGGGGTCAGAAACGAATAGGCCTAGCTCGGTCATCTGCGCAGTGCTGAGATCGTAACCGATCGTGCCCATGTAGCCGATATCGCTGGCAGAGGCTTTCGCCTTCTCTTCCGGATCAGCAGAAACCGCGATGACATCAACGTCGATCGCAGCAAAATCATCAAGCATGCCATTCAGCTCTGTCAGATAAGTCTTGCAGATGGGACAATGCTTCCCGCGATAGACTACAATCAGCCTCCAGTTCCCGTGCTCCCGGTTGGGGACGCCGAGCTTGGCGTCACCCCCACCCAGTGTGGCAACCTCGATGTCAGGAAACGATGCGGCGGGTGTCAGAGTATTGGGCATGAATTGTATCCTATGAGTATCTGCGGGCAGTTACACTAGCTCACAACTGAACAGCTTGTTCCGCTTCACGCGCGACGAAACACAGATTTGAGCCGCGCACACATCACGCAAGGTATCTGGAATTGCGCCACGGTCTTTCCAAATTCAACGGAGACAAGCAGGCAATCCGGATATGAAATGACGGTCCGACCGCCTTGCTCTGCTCGCCAGAAAAG
>SWCD01023398.1_pt1 | contig 13461 bp, 2 predicted proteins | sample 4693011 | NCBI WGS metagenome assembly SWCD01 (sample SAMN10267278, study PRJNA491770) | bioreactor metagenome | isolation source: DHS bioreactor inoculated with marine | place: Japan: Omine Ridge, Nankai Trough | reverse complement strand
GCATTGTCAGATACGGAAATTGTAACGATTACAGTTAACCATATAAACCTTGCTCCAGTATTAGCAAGTATAGGTGCTCAGGCTGTTGATGAGGGTGCCAACCTGAATGTTGTAATATCAGCTTCAGATTTTGATGGCAGCATTGCTGCTCTTACTGCAGAAAATATACCTGCCAATGGCAGCTTTATAGATAACACTGACGGCACTGGGACTTTCGATTTCAATCCTGATTTCACCCAGAGTGGTACATATGATGTCACTTTCATTGCCACTGATGGCGTTCTTAGTGACACTGAAATAGTAACGATAACAGTTAATCATGTAAATCTTGCTCCGACCCTTTCGGCGATTGGTGCTCAGGTAGTTGATGAGGGAGCCAATCTGAATGTAGTAATATCTGCCTCAGATTTTGATGGTACAACACCATCGTTCACGGCTGAGAATGTTCCTACTAACGCAACCTTTACGGATAATACTGATGGTACCGGAACTTTCGATTTCAATCCTGATTATTCACAGAGTGGAACTTATGATGTAACTTTCATTACAACTGATGGGTTGCTCAGTGATACTGAAATAGTAACAATTACAGTTAATCATATAAATCTCGCTCCTGTCTTAGCGGCAATAGGCCCTCAAGCCGTTGCTGAAGGAGCTAACTTAAATGTAGTAGTCTCTGCTACAGATTTTGATGGCACAACACCGACATTTACAGCTGAAAATATTCCGACCAATGCAACCTTCACAGATAACACAGATGGCACTGGGACTTTTGATTTCAATCCTGACTTCACACAGGGTGGCGTTTACAATGTAACCTTTATAGCTACTGACGGTGTATTGTCAGACACCGAGATTGTAGCTATTACAGTTGGCAATTCCAATTTAGCTCCAGTACTCACCTCCATAGGGACACAAAGTGTCGATGAAGGTGCTAATCTTAACTTTGGAATTTCGGCTACTGATCCTGACTTGACTACCCCGACATTTACTGCTGAAAATATTCCGACTAATGCAACGTTCATTGATAACACCGATGGTACTGGTACATTCGATTTCAATCCGAACTTCACCCAGAGCGGATCATTTGATGTTACGTTCATTGCCAGTGACGGAGCTTTAGCAGACACAGAGATAGTAACTATTACAGTAAATAATGTTAATTTGGCTCCGATCCTATCGGGTATCGGTGCTCAAAATGTTGATGAAGGTGCCAATCTTAATTTCATAGCTACAGCTTCAGATTTTGATGGCACAACGCCAACATTTACAGCAGAGAATCTTCCTGCTAATAGCAGCTTTACAGATAATACTGATGGAACCGGAACCTTTGACTTCAACCCGGATTATTCACAGAGCGGTTCGTATGATGTTACTTTCATTACAACCGATGGGTCACTCAGTGACACAGAGATTGTTACGATTACAGTTAATCATATAAATCTTGCTCCTGTTTTAGCGAGTATAGGTGCTCAAAATGTTGATGAAGGAGTTAATTTAAACTTCGGTATTTTAGCTTCAGATTTTGATGGTACAATTCCGACCTTTACAGCTGAGAATGTTCCAACCAATGCAACGTTTACAGATAACACCGATGGTACTGGGACTTTTGATTTCAATCCAGACTTCACCCAGAGTGGTACATACAATGTTACTTTCATAGCAACCGATGGTGTACTTAGTGACACAGAAATTGTAACGATTACAGTTAATCATATTAATCTAGCTCCAGTTTTAGCGAGTATAGGTGCTCAAAATGTTGATGAAGGAGTTAACTTAAACTTTGGAATTTCGGCATCCGACTTCGATGGCACAACCCCAACCTTTACAGCTGAGAATGTTCCAACCAATGCAACGTTTACAGATAACACCAATGGTACCGGTACTTTTGATTTCAATCCTGATTATACCCAATCAGGGACTTATGATGTAACTTTTATTACAACAGACGGTGTTCTTAGTGACACTGAGATTGTTACGATTACAGTTAATCATATAAATCTTGCTCCTGTATTAGCAAGTATAGGTGCTCAAAATGTTGATGAAGGAGTTAACTTAAACTTCGGTATTTCAGCTTCCGACTTCGATGGCACAACCCCTACATTTACAGCCGAGAACATTCCAACTAATGCAACGTTCATTGATAACACTGATGGCACCGGGACCTTTGATTTCAATCCTGACTTCACTCAGGGTGGTGTATACAATGTCACATTTATAGCTACAGATGGTGTGTTATCAGATACGGAGATTGTTGCTATTACAGTTGGTAACTCAAACCTTGCTCCAGTATTAGCAGCTATAGGTGCTCAGGCAGTTGATGAAGGAGCCAACCTTAACTTTGGAATTTCAGCATCCGATCCAGACCTAACAACCCCTACATTTACTGCTGAAAATATTCCGACTAATGCAACCTTCATTGATAATACCGATGGTACCGGAACCTTTGATTTCAATCCTGACTTTACTCAAAGCGGATTATATGATGTCACTTTCATTACAACAGATGGTGTACTCAGTGACACTGAAATAGTAACAATAACTGTTAATCATATCAATTTGGCTCCGACCCTGTCGGCAATTGGTGCTCAGTCTGTTGATGAAGGTGCCAATCTAAATTTCATAGCTACAGCTTCAGATTTTGATGGTACAATTCCGACACTAACGGCAGAAAATATACCTGCTAATAGCAGCTTCACGGATAATACAGATGGAACCGGAACCTTTGATTTCAACCCTGATTTCACTCAGAGTGGAACATTTGATGTAACTTTCATAGCAACCGATGGTGTACTTAGTGACACTGAAATAGTAACAATAACAGTAAACCATATAAATCTTGCTCCGATCTTAGCAGCAATAGGCGCCCAGGCAGTTGATGAGGGTGCCAATCTTAATGTAGGAATTATTGCTTCAGATTTTGATGGCACAACACCGACCTTGTCGGCAGAGAATATTCCAACTAATGCAACGTTCTCAGATAATCAAAATGGCACAGGTACTTTCGACTTCAATCCTGACTTTACCCAATCTGCAACATACGATGTAACTTTCATAGCCAGTGATGGGGTACTCAGTGACACAGAAATAGTCTCAATAACAGTTAATAACGTAAACCTGGCACCGATCCTATCGGCTATAGGCGCTCAATCTGTTGATGAAGGATTAAATCTTAACTTTGGAATCTCGGCATCAGATGCCGATGGAACTACACCAACATTTACTGCTGAGAATGTACCGACCAATGCAACGTTTACTGATAATACCGATGGCACTGGAACATTCGATTTCAATCCTGATTATTCGCAGAGTGGATTATATGATGTTACTTTCATTACTACTGATGGTGTACTTAGTGATACTGAAATAGTAACAATTACAGTCAATCATATAAATCTTGCTCCAGTTTTAGCAGCGATAGGAGCTCAAGCTGTTGCTGAAGGTGCAAATCTAAACTTTATAGCAACCGCTTCAGATTTTGATGGTACGATCCCGACATTCACAGCCGAGAACGTTCCAACTAATGCAACGTTCATTGATAATACTGATGGCACCGGGACATTTGATTTCAATCCGGACTTCACCCAGGGTGGTACATACGATGTCACATTTATAGCCACTGACGGTGCTCTTAGTGACACTGAGATAGTGACAATAACAGTTGGTAACTCAAATCTACAGCCGGTTGCTAATGCCGGACCTGATCAATTTGATGTACCGGTCAGTTCAACTGTTCAATTAGATGGATCTGGTTCGAGTGATCCGGATCTTCAATCATTAACCTATGATTGGCTCCAGATAAGCGGACCTATCATTTCTCTGTCTGACCCAATTGATCCGATGCCAACCTTTGATCCGCCGTTACCGGGAACATATCAGTTTGAACTAATTGTTTCCGATGGTGACCTTTTCTCTGATCCTGATACAGTGGATATTGTAGTAATCAATGTTGCATCGCCTGAAGCAATTACAGATTTAACTATTGCAATCAATGCTGATGCAATTGATTTAACATGGTCAGAGATTACAATTGATACCGATGCTCTCCCGACTACTATCGATGGATATATAATTTATAGAAATACTCAAGCCTATTTCACACCAACCAATTTTGACTCTATCGGATTTACTGATGCAATTACATTTAGCTTTACAGATAATAACCTTGGCGGTGCTGATGTTGTCGGGGATACATTATCACAATATTTCTATGTGGTAGTTGCTGCAGATATTTATGGAAACAGATCAGCAGTTTCAAATATAGTAGGTGAGTATGACTATCAGTTAGTCACCGCCACCAACAGCAATTACAATCTTATCTGTGTTCCTTTTGAGAATACGGGTATAACAACTGCTGATGATTTAATAAACGCTATCGGAAGTTCTAATGTTCTGACAGTAAATAATTACCAGAACGCATCACAAAGTTTTGAATCCAGATTTGCAGCCGGTTTTGGCGTTAACTTTGCTGTTAACCCAGGCGGGGTTTATCAGGTCAATGCTGCTACCGAGGCAATTTTCTCTGTAGCCGGAAATGTTCCAGCTGCAAGTACAATTAGTTATGAATTAATTACCACGGCCACCACCAACTACAGCTATATGGTCATTCCATTTGAACTTGAATCTACGTTTAGCGTGGCGCAGGATGTAATAAACAGCTTGCCTGGTAGTTTTAATACTCTGAACCGTTTTATTGCAAATTCACAAAGTTATGAATCCCGCTTTGCAGCCGGATTCGGTGTAAACTTTACAGTAAAAGCCGGAAAGCCATATCAGGCAAACACGGCTGTTGATAATATATTCCCTGGACCATAGGATGTAAAAGGAGAATTTGAAAGTGAGAAAAAAGATTTCAGATATATTGGGAGGTACCAAAGTGTACTCTAAAAGGACGCGATTTATTTTAAAATTATTATGTCTTTCAGCTATGATATTTCTTCTTGGATCATCCTCGGCATTAGCTCAGGGATCAATATTTGGAGTTGTAACTAACTCTGATGTCTCCACTCCGGCTAATGGTGAAATTACATTTGTTGGTTATTTGGATGATACCGATGAAGAGATCAGGATTGAAACGTCAGTAGGTGCCGGTTATGATGCCGGCAACTGGTTTGATGATTTCCAAAACTATATGACTGAAGCAGCTGGTAATCCTTATGATTATCATTTCTTCAACAGTACGAACGGTGAAGGGTTTATTCTTTCAGGAATAATCCCCAGCTCATCGTTTCATCAGGAAGATATTGCTCTAACAGCAATTCCCTGGCCTGCTAAACCAGGCGGTTTTGCAGGTACGGCTCTTTCCAGCTCAACGATTGTTATAAGCTGGACCGGTGTACCCGGACTTACTTATCATGTTTATCGCCGTGCAGGAACTTCCAATGGCTCTTTTTTCCGTATGGATAATCTGGCTGGTGATATGTCTAACCCGGGTGTCAGTGATTATTACTTTGTTGATAATTTCGCCGGCGGAAGTGCTGAATACGATTATCTAATTATTGCAGAGGATGCTTCCGGAAATTTAAGCCCCCACTCAGATGAACTAACCGTCCCACTCGCAACTGTTGCTGATCCTGCTATTGTTTCTGTTGATCCTGATAGTGGAATTTTCTCCGGTAATACTTCGGTAACAATAACTGGTTCAAATTTTGATCCTGCTGGAGTTACTGTTGATTTTGGTGGCAGTCCATTGACATCTGTTACTGCAACTCCTTATACAATTACAGGTATTACTACTGCTCATGCTGTTGGAATTATTGATATAACTGTTACTAATACGGCATCCGGTTTAATTTCTACTCCTCTGATAGGCGGATATGAATACCAGGGTAATTTACCACCAGTATTAGCAGCTATTGGTCCTCAAGGCATTGATGAAGGATTACTTCTTAACTTTGTTATATCTGCAACGGATCCTGATGGAACTATTCCGGTTTTAACTACTTCTGCTCTGCCAGGTACAGCTACTTTTGTTGATAACACTGATGGCACCGGTACTTTTGATTGGACACCTGGATTTGCAGATGCCGGACCATACGATATAACATTTTCTGCGTCTGATGGCACCGAGATAGTTAATGAGATTGTAACTATAACAGTAAATGATGTTGGAAATCAGGAACCGGTACTCGCAGTTATTGGAGCCAGAGGAACCACCGAGGGCGTTCAGCTTCTTTTTGATGTTACTGCAACAGATCCCGATGGAACTTTCCCGATCATGACAACATCCGCTCTACCGGGAACAGCAACATTTCTTGACAACAATGACGGCACCGGAACTTTTGACTGGACTCCTGGCATTGCTGATGCAGGTATTCATCTGGTAACATTTTATGCTGATGATGGCGAATTTATTGATAGTGAAGAAGTTTCAATTACAATTGCTGATGAAAATCAATTACCAGTTTTGGCAGTAATTGGTGCTCAAATAGTAGATGAAAATGTAAACTTGAATCTGGCGATCAGTGCAACTGATGCAGATGTTACCAATCCTATGTTGACTACTACAGCATTGCCTGCAGGTGCGACTTATGTTGATAATGGTGATGGAACCGCCGTTTTCGATTGGACACCAACCTATGATGATTCAGGTGTTTATAATATTACTTTCTATGCCACAGATGAAATATATACGGCTGATATAGATTCAGAAGAAGTTACTATCACTGTTAATAATATTAACCAGCTGCCGGTACTGACTGCAATTGGTAGTCAGGTCATGCCCGCCTGGAATACGATGAGTTTTGCCACTGCCGCTGTTGATCTTGATGGCGATATTGCTGTTATGACCAGTTCAGCTTTACCGGGTACCTCTACCTATATTGATAATGGTGATGGAACCGGTAACTTTGAATGGGTTACAGATGGTACCGATGTCGGAACCTATTTTGTAACTTTCTATGCCACCGATGGAGCTTTCCCCGCTGATATTGATTCAGAGATAGTTACTATTGTTATTGGAGATGGCGGTAATCAGGCTCCTGTCTGGACTGCTGTTGCTGATACATTCGTTAGCGAGGGAGACAATCTTACTTTGAATGTTTCCTCGACTGATCCAGATGGCGGTATTCTCACTCTTACAGTAAATACTATGCTTAATAATTTCAGCTTTACTGATAATAGCGATGGAACCGGATTCCTGAGTTACAATCCTGATTTTGGTGATGCCGGAATTGATACGGTTCGATTTATTGCTACCGATGACGGTATTCCATTATTGTCTTCGATTCTTACAGTTGAAATTACTACTTATGATATCAACCAATCACCAGTATTTGAATTGGTTGGACCTTATGGTGTAGAGATAGATGATACTCTTGAATTCACTGTTGTTGCAGTTGATTCGACTGACACAACCGGAAGCAGATTATTTTTGACAGTTCAAAATCTTCCTGCTAATGCAACATTTATAGACCATGAGGATAACACTGGTACCTTCTGGTTTGCACCGGTTGCCGGTCAGGAAGGCGTGGGAACGGTTAGATTCCTGGCAACTGATCAGGGAGCACCGGCACAGACGGGTATCATAGATGTAGAAATTACAGTAGTGTTAACAAACTATGCTCCACTTTTAACAGAAATTGGACCTCAACAGGTTAATGAGGGTGAGTTGTTAACAATCAATATTTCCGCCACCGATCCTGAAGGCGGAACGCCGATTATGCTTGTTGATAATGCTCCTGATAATTCTACATTCCAGGATTTTGGAGATGGAACCGCACAGTTTGACTATACCCCTGGCTTTTTAGATGCCGGTTTAGTCTGGGTTAAGTTCAGAGCTTTTGATGGTATGGACTACACCGATGAGACGGTAGTTATTGAAATATTTGAAGCTGGTGATCAACCTCCTTTCTTTACTTATGTACCTAGTCCTGTTATTGTTGAAGGAGAAACTCTTGCCGATTCGGTTTTAGCTGTTGATCCGGATTTAGATGAAGTTGTTGTTACTGTTGATGACCTCACTTTACCTCCTGGCATGCTTTTCAATACTCAACCTGATGGATTAGCTTATTTCAGTTGGATCCCGGGATTTGATATGTCCGGCACATACGATGTCACCTTCTATGCAACTGCTGATACTCTTTCTGATACGGTAGTTATGACTATTATTGTTCAGGAATTTGGAAATCATATACCTGATCTTGACACAATTGCAGATTATGAAGTGATGGAATTAACCAATCTGTTCTTTTCAGTTACAGCATCTGATGTCGATGGTGTAACACCGGTAATTTCAACATCAACTTTGCCTGGAACCGCATTATTTAATAATGCGACAGGCATATTCAACTGGACACCAGGAGATGTTGATTCTGGGATGTATGCAATTTGGTTCTATGCGACCGATGGAGATCCGGCTTATCCTGCTGATATAGATTCACAATTAATGACCATCCATGTACTTGATACCAACCGAGTACCACTGTATTTTGTTGCTCCCGGTCAGCAAGAGGATGTTAATGAAGGAGATACCGTACAGTGGGTTATTTCGGCTTGGGATATTGATGGACCAACACCTTCAATAATTGCCTATCTCAATGGGGAAGACACACTTGCCGATAATATGACATTCTATGATTCGGGTAATGGTATTGGTGTACTAACATTTGCACCTGACTATACCCAGGGTGCAACCCTTCCTCCTAATCAATTCTATTTTCTATTTGAAGTGTTTGATTCTGTAGATATTAACATTTCCATTCAAACATGGACAGGAACAATTAAAGTTCATGATACTCCGCAGCCACCTGTATTCATATTCTCTGATAGTGCCTGGCCTTATACCATAAACGAAGGGGAGACTTTTACTATCAATGCAGTATCCAACGATCCTGATGGTGCCGGAGTTCCAAGAATGTGGGTTGAGAACTTGCCGGCTAATGCTGATACAAATACTGTAATTGCTTTAACTTTAACTTTTACTCCAGACTTTACCCAGGCTGGTGCGTACAGTATCACATTCTGGGCGCAGGATGTTGACGGCCTGGCATTAACTTCATCTCAAGTTATTGAGATCAATGTAGTTGAGGTTGGTAATCAGGCACCGGTTATTACCAGTCTATTACCGGATACAATCGATGTATTCGTTGGTACACAACATGTTATTTATCTAACTGCTGATGATCCTGATGGTGATTTGGTCGTTTTTGAGGCGACAGATACCCTTACGGGAGCAGCACTTATAAACGATGGTGGTAATACTGCCAGACATGTTTATGACCCGGATAACAGCGATGTTGGATTGGTTTATCTGATTACATTTATTGCTACCGATCCTTCAGCATTAACAGGAACAGAATCGGTTTACTTCAATATTTCCACCTCAAAACGGGGTGATGTTGACAATAGCGGATTGTATGGAACTCCTGACATTTTCTACCTGATAAACTATATCTTCAGAGGTGGACCTGAACCATACCCATTAAGTTCCGGTGATGCTGATATGAGCGGAGAGATAGATGTTTCTGATATAGTATATATGGTTAACTTCTTATATAAAGGCGGTCCACGCCCACCGCAATAATTGCGCTTTGGAAAATTGATTAAAATTGAAAAAAACCGCCTTGCTGGCGGTTTTTTTTATTGCATCGCATTCCATGTTTTAGTACAGTTTTCGACTGTGGAAATATCAAAAATGCTTGACATTATAAGGAAAGTGGGTTATTATATTATTGCAATCGCGTAAGTGGTGTGGCCTGCATTGGCGGTCTTACGATTTTCTCTCTTGGCGTTTAACCTTTTCAATAAAGGTTTCAACACTTGGAAGAACTTGATTGGATTCAAGAAATAATAGACTACGAAGGACATTGGCGATATTTAAAGTGTTTAGAAAACGCTCGTTTCAACAACAAGCTTCAGAGGATGATATTCCCTCAAGCAATTTAATTTTTATACCTGACAGTGTGGCTCATTGCGGGTGTAAGAAGGGAGGTATAACACAGAAGAGTATATTGATTGAATGTGTCTTTTTGCTTAAAGCAATAGGCAATGTATTTGGACACTTTCCACAAATGCGTAAATTAATGACTTATTTCATAGATAGGAATAAGTTGGGAACACTCAAACTTCTCGAAAGGGGTTACTGATGACAAGGAAGATATCCTCGTTATTAATTCTCTCCTTATTTGTGGTAGCATTTTTGGCGATGAATGCTTTAGCCGCAAAATCTCCCGTCCAAGAACGGAAGATTGATCCACGGGCCTATAAAATGACCCAATTTGCTTTCCCAGGTGAAATGAATCTGATTCCTTATCCTGATGAGAGTATGGGACAAGCCGGAACACATGATGCCGAAGCCGTCCGTCAGGCATTAGGTTCACAAAAATCTCGGGGTTCTGGTGGTTCATTGGTCGGTGTGACCTGGTATGATTACCAGCACAACGGCGCCCAGGGTCGTATGATTGAAACTGAAACTGTAGTAGATGGTGAGTTTGCCGGTGATACTTATATCCACATGAACTATATGTACATGCCTGGTCAACTATTTGAATCACGTGCTTATTACTACAACAGTTATGATTTAAACGCTAAGGATTGGGGTGGTTCTGATATACCACAATCAGAAGATGATTATGGTGGTTATGTCAGTATTGCTGCAACAAACGATGGTCGTGGTATCGTCGGTGGCCATAACAAAGCCGCTGATGGTCTTTATGATCCTCATTACTGGTTTGACTATGAAGCATTAAATGCTTACTGGGGATTTGATATTCAGGTTCCGAAGTCTCTCCAGAACTATATGGCAACTCCAGAACAGATTCCTCAGGATGTTATCTGGCCGAAGATGCGTTTTGTTGAAACTTCAACAGATACATTCCTGCATATCATTGCTCAGGTCTCAAACCCTGATGCCGGTGATCCTCAGCCGATTTATTACTTCCGTCGCTCAGGCCACGAAGGTAACCCGGCTGCTGTATGGCAGGATCCTCCTTTTGTAATTGATACCATTTATGACCTATCACAGGATATCGCTGTTGACGATGACGGCGGCAAGGTAGCCCTTTGCTGGACTGCTAACCTTCCTTGTGAAGGCCTTGGTGGTGATGCACCGTCAGGTGATGAAATCGACTGTGGCGATACTTATAATCGTTACTCACAGTGGGATAATGATATTTGGTACATCACCAGTGATAACAATGGTGATAGCTGGAATACCAGAGTAAACGTAACTCAATACGCTGATGGTGAATTGACCGAGGACGAATATCGTCCATACACCGATCTGAACTGTTTGATCGACTCCAAGGACACCCTCCACATCGTTTGGGGTGGAAGTCGCTGGTTGACGACAGCCTATTCAGCAGGTGATGCTGGTTTTTATGCCAACCGTATATTCCATTGGTCAGAGAACTGGCAGTACATTCGTACAGCTCACAACGCTGACTGGGATCAGACAGATTGTAACTTTGGAGCCTGGAACTTAAATGCCGCTAAAATGACAATCTCAGAATGTCGCGGCAAATTTTATGTTCTGTTCACTCAAGCTAATGATATACCTAATGGTGTAACTGATGACTGTGCTGATGAAGGTAACCCTGGCTTCCCGGGTGGTGCTGCAAACGGTGATCTTTATATCACAATTTCAGCCGACGGTGGTTTGACCTGGGATGGCGCTCGCAATATAACCAACACTCGTACTTCAGGCTGTGACTCAGCCACAGGTACCGGCGGTCGCTGTGAAAGTGATCACTGGCCTTCAATGTCCCGTTTTGGAACAACCGTTGGTGATATAGCTGGCGATCCTAATCAGGATTGTATTTTCTGTAACGGCACCGAAGTAGGCAACTATCTTGATATGATGTACATCAGCGATCCAAGTGCTGGTGGTATTGTACAGGATGACGGAACCTGGCAGCAGGCCGATGTCTATTGGGCTCGTTTAGGTTGTGTTGATGAAGTACAGGAACCTACCTGTGAATTCAACCCTGCCTCAATTGGCTGGCCTTCATGGACCAAGCATGACAGAGAGCTTGCTCTTAATGTTCGTGTTGAGAACAATGGTAATGCTAATTTAATATTTGATATGGAAGAATTCGAACATGCCAAAGCAGATGATACAAATCTTAACTGGCTTCAGTTCGATCCTCCGACTTCTTCAGATCTTAATGCAGGTTTGACTAATACTCGCGACTATACCATAAGAATTAACTACGGTGGTATTATCAATGCTCCTGGAACCGCAGTCAGACTTCATGGTGGTATTGAATTCTTAAGTAATGCCGCATCCAGTCCTGACACATTCCACATTGATGTAGTCGTAGCTGATACAGTTTACCCGCCGGAAGTAGATACAATTTCTACCTCCTGCCTTAGCCTGGCTGTTGTCAACAATGCCAGCTTTGGTAATCAGGGCGACAACTTAATCAACATGGATTATGTCGATGATGGTGACTGTGACACCAATGCCACAGTTTATCTTTATGATGGTTCTCCTGTTCTTGGTTGGGTCCGCGGAGCTGACACCACTATGAACTGGTCAGTCTTTGGTAATGGTTATCAGGATACAATTGGATTCGTTCAGATTTCCAACTCAGATCCTTATACCGTAGGCAACTATGAAGCCTATACAACGGTTGTGTTTAACAATGACTCCTCAATGGTAATTGAGAAGACATTTTATGCCCCTCAGGCTGATTCCACCTGTAATTTCATACTTCAACAAATGAAACTGTATGATAACGGTGATAAAAATGGTTCTGAAGAACAAGCTAACTTGATCTTTGGTGAAGTCATCGACTTTGATATTCCTGCTGATTCCGGTTCCGATAATGGATCTGGATTCTCAGGATACGATGACTGGATGGCCATTTGGCAGTATGGTGCTCATTATGATGACACCAGTACTACTACCGTCTATCCTTGTGCACCATTGCGCAATGACAGTCGTTTTGGCGGTATGGACTTCCTGACGATGTATAAAACTGATGGAACAACCAATACAGTCGTTCCAGGTGATGGCGCCGGACGTCCGTTCCATAATGCCTATACCATTGACAATGCGACTTTCGTATATAACAATGATAATGGTTTTGTATCGACTGAACTCTGTTCGTTGATGACCAGCAATACAGCTTTCTCGACTTATAGTTCTGATGCTGCTGAATCAACTTACACTGATCTTCATTTGGCCATGACCTTTGTTGATGACTTAACGCTTGCAGCCGGTGAAACACTGGTCGTCTGGGTAGAACTGTTTACCCTGCCGGTCGGAAGTGACACTACTGATGTAGGCGATGTAATTCAACTGAGTCGTGCATTGTTCTGTGAAGATTTCTTACCTGATATTTCAGGTTATGAAACCGAACCGAACATTTGTGGCTGCTGCCTAGAGCGTGGAGACGCCATGCATAATGGTGGTGTATTCGTAAACGACCTTGTCTTCCTAGTCAATTACGTCTTCAAGGGTGGTCCTCCACCAGAATGTCTTGAAGAGGGAGATTCAATGTCTAATGGTGGTGTATT
>SWCD01022169.1_pt2 | contig 13465 bp, 11 predicted proteins | sample 4693011 | NCBI WGS metagenome assembly SWCD01 (sample SAMN10267278, study PRJNA491770) | bioreactor metagenome | isolation source: DHS bioreactor inoculated with marine | place: Japan: Omine Ridge, Nankai Trough | reverse complement strand
TTCCGGGCAAAGGAAATGGCCTGCCTGACCGACGGCGTGTCCCCCACAAAGGCATCGAAAGAAACGTTTTCCGGCCGGGAGACCTCTTTCACCAATGCCTTGATCTCCTTCATGTCCTTCATGATTTCCACGGCACCGATAATTTGTCCCGTGGAATCGACAATCGGGCGGGCGCTGGTAAAAAACTCGAATTGACCTCTGTCCGTGGAAACGCTGCGCCGAATGCGCGAATACGGTTTGCCTTCCAGGCAGGAAAGCAGGGTCGGGTCCATGCCCGGTGTGCGGTCGATCCGCCGGCCGATCAGATCACGGTCGTGGCAGTTGAGAATGGTCCTGGCCAACTGGTTGATGGTGGTAATTTTTCCTTGGGCATCGATGGAGACGATCCCGTCACTGATATTGTCCAACACCGTGCGAAACCGGTTCTGGCGGTTTTCGTTGGGCATGGTCTTGATGAAGCGGATAGATTGAAGGCCCTCGAGCCCGGACAGGATTTCAAGGATTTCCCTGCCTGAAATTTCTCGCGTGACGGGATCTACGGCCAGGTAAACATCAGCCATCTGCTGCTTGCGTTCGACGTCCATGGAAACGATGTTCATCGCCTGGTCGGCGATACGCCGGGAGATGTCTGCGACGATTCCGATGCGATCTAAAAATAAAAGATTCAGCTTATAAGACGGTTTCATAATAACAGCTCCGGCCATCTAATGGCGCAACAATGCTGTAGCGTTATAGAAATTCAAGGGCCTGCATGCAAGTGACAAATAGTTCAGACTGATTATTGTTAGGTCACCGGGTCGCAATGCGATGGTTCCTTGTCGCCGGGAAAATCCTGAAGCTGGAAACAGGCAGATGACAATATCGATGTGGACAACGATTGTTCTTTTCTTACTCTCCTTGTCGTGGACAGCGCTGACTCCCGGGTCAGCCGCTGCCCAGGAGCGGGTGGACGTTCTGCTGCGTGCCCTGACCCTTGAGCCGTCGGTATCACTGTGCGGCGAACCGGTACCCGTTGAAGATCCGAGGGTCGTGGAGCGGTTCGAGAAGGAAATGCTGGTGTCTTTGGGAAATCGCCCGCAGGTGATTCTCTGGCTTAAGCGAAGCACCCGGTATTTTCCCTATATCGAACGGATGCTCAGAGAAAATGATCTTCCCGAAGACATCAAGTACCTGGCGATCGCCGAAAGTGCCCTGAGAATGCATGCCGGTTCCAGAAAAGGGGCCATGGGCGTGTGGCAACTGATGCCTCAGACCGCCAGAAAATACGGGCTGGTGGTTGATCGCAATTTCGACGAACGGCGCAATTTATATTTGAGTACGCCGGCGGTGATGGCATACCTTAAGGATCTTTTCGACCGATTTGGTTCCTGGAGCCTTTCCCTTGCGGCATATAACATGGGAGAAGAGGGCCTTGCCGCAGAAATCCTGGAGCAGGGCATCACCGATTATTACCGACTTTACCTGTCACTGGAAACACAGCGCTTTATCTTTCGGATCCTGGCCATCAAGCGGATTATCGAAGCGCCTCAGCGTCATGGCTTCACCCTTTCTTCCGGTGATTTTTATCCGTCGGAATCGTTTTCAACCGTCAACATCGATGCATTGGCGGACCTGCCCCTGCGCCTCATCGCTGACGCTGCGGGAACCGATTTTAAGGCAATCAAGGATCTGAATCCGGAATTGCGGGGGCATTATCTGGCAGCCGGTTCCCGCATGGTCAATATTCCCGTCAATGGTGAAGATGGGTTCCAGGCACGCCTGGCCGCACGCGTCCAATCGGATGCAAATCTTCGCAGCCAGCGCATATACGTCGTCCAGAAGGGCGACAGCCTTACGGGAATTGCCCAAAAATTCGATGTGCCCGTCGCCGCCCTGCTCATCTGGAACCGCATCGGGCTTAAAGACGTGATCCATCCCGGTCAGCGGATGGTTGTTTTTCCGTCGGCGGCAAAAAAAAGCAACGGAATTGAAGATATCGATGGGGATGCGAACGGATGATTGAGAAGATTATCTCCAGTGGCCAGACTGCCGTTTCCGCCGTTGCCCTGGATGTCGCCATCAAACTGGGGCTTGCTTATGGCGGCTGGTGCCGTGAAGGCGATCCGGTTGCGGATAAATACCGGCTCAAGCGGCTACCGGGCGCCTCGGTTGGTGCGGTGATTGAAAAAACAGTGGGCGCCGGTCAGGGCTCCCTCTATTTCACCAGAGGCGAAAACGCCTCCCTTCGGCTTGAAACCACCAAAAGGATTGCGTTGCGCCTGAGCAAACCCTTGCTGGTTTTAAACCTTGCCCGGGAAAACGGTTTCTTCGCTTCCCGTCGAATGGCCGAGTGGGTCGGTGATAACCAAATCAGGGTGCTGCACGTGGATGGGGACGGTGATTCAACGCCGGACGGTGTGGCCAACATGATTGAAGCGACTTTTTTTCTGGCAATGATGGATACCGGCATCTCTTCCTCACTGCAGCCGGTCGTCCAACACGAACACATGATCCAGCGGGGTGTCATCGCGGAGACTGTCGAGGCCGCCCTGGACCACCTGGAACAGACGATGTCGCTCAAAGACAGGGCAACCATCGCCAATATGGCTGCAACCGAACTGGTTTCCCTGCATGCCTCGCTGGGGGAGTACATCAACCGCCATTTTGACCTGTTCCTCGCTGACAGTTTGCTGCTGACCGACTGCCGCCGCCGGGCCGGCCAGTCGGATACGGCGCCCACCGATGCTGCTGCCATTATCATCCGTGCACTCTGGGAGCGGTTGCGCGGCACCTGCCGTATTCGCATCGTTAAATGACCTGGAAAAAACCCATGGACGCCGCCATGCCTGCATTGCCCCGAACAACCGAATCGTTTATCCGTCACGTTCAAGACCAACTCCACCATCAACCCCTGGAACCCCTTGCATTCAATACGAATGGCGATCTGGGGCGGATTTCTGCAGTACTTTTCCTTTTGGGCAAAGGCCCCGGTGGTGAACCGTTCCTGATTCTGAACAAGCGCTCACGGCATGTCCCCCAATCCGGCGATCTATGCTGCCCGGGCGGCGGCATCTCACCGGCCATGGATTTCTGGCTGGCCAGATGGCTCAAATTACCGGCAACACCATTGGCGCGATGGCCCCACGGTAAATGGTGGCGGCGCCACCGCAAGTCCGATTTTCCGAAGTTGGCCCTCCTTCTGGCAGCCGGTTTGCGCGAAGGGTTGGAAGAGATGCGGCTTAACCCGCTTGGGGTTCGGTTTTTGGGACCCATGGCCGCCCAGCACCTGGTCATGTTCAAGCGGGCCATTTTCCCGCTGGTCGGTTGGGTGAACCGCCAGCGTCGCTTTTTCCCCAACTGGGAAGTCGACAAGATTGTCCGTATTCCGTTGACGTCCTTTTTTGAGCCGCAGAACTATGCCCGGTATCGCCTGTCTTTCAAGTCCGGAACCCCTGGGGCACCGGTTATTCCTTATCGGGACATGCCCTGTTTTGTTCATCGGCACAAAGGGCAGGATGAACTGCTGTGGGGCGCTACCTACCGGATCACCGAACGGTTTTTAAACACCATGTTTGACTACGTACCGCCCCCGATGGAAACGTTGCCGGTCGTCCACCGCCGATTGGACCGGCACTATTTTGAGGGCCGGTCTTCGCAATAATGGACCGCTGTCCAACCTGGCCGGATTTCAGCGTGGTTGATTTTTAACGGCCGGTGGTGTAAATGATTTTTCCCGTAATCAGCCTCGTGCCGTCCATTATGGTTATTTCGCTTTTTTTCCGGACGGACATTGACCCTAATGCCGAGGTGAGATAATTGACCGCCACCAAAGTTAAGATTCAAACGATTGGCAGACCCGGGCAGGAATCAGTGGAGCTCGTTCTGAAACGATATGCGGACGGCTGGACCTATGAGGTTCAGGATCTTGACTCGGGCCCCCTGCCATTGCCCTGGCGGACCGAAACGATGCGTGCGGCCGAGGAAAAGCTGAAAGCCAGCTATGACGAGACGATCTGGACAATAACGGTGCTCGAAGCGGATCCAGCACCCACAGGCCATGAAGGTCCTGATTGAATTTACCGGAATACCTGACCTTAAGGAAAGCAGACCATGCCCACCATTTCATTCGATACACTTTTCCCAAAGCCCGTACTCGACGAAATTTTTCCTGGGGATCGAGCCGACCGTTTTTTCGATGCCCTGTTGGGCGACGCGTCGGAAGGTGCCTATGATATCGGTCTGGCCTATGTTGGTGAAGCGGATGGTCGTATCGATTTTGAATTTCAACTCAAAAAGCGTCCCGGCAGGTGCCTGGCCTGCAACTTGACCCACGGGCTGCCCGACGTATTTTTACGGCATCCGGTCATCGACCTTGCCGGTGTTGTCAGGAAGATCGATTCGCGGTTGTCCAACGGCAACCGATGCGCCGGGTGGACACTGGGCAGTACCCGGGAAATCTCCCATGCCATGCATGTCATTCCCCTGACGGTGAACCTGACCGCCGATTAACCGGCGGAAACGGCGGAAGCGGTTTGACCCCTATTGCGCGGGGAGGTGTCGACGCCGGATTCAGACCGTATCCGATTCGACCCGGCCGGATAAAACACTCTCCAATACCGCAGCCAGTTGATCAATCTGATAGGGCTTTTGAATAAACCCGTCTCCCGCCATCCCCTGCCCATCCTCACCCAGGCCGCTGAGGCTGTACCCGCTCGATAGAATCACTTTGATATCCGGCCGTATTTTTTTCAACTGTTCCAGCACTTGTCTGCCACTCAGATCGGGCATGATCATATCCAGCAGTACGCCTTCGATCCGGTTTTTTTCCCTTTCAAACAGGGCAATGGCCTGGCGGCCATCGATAGCGGTGAGAACCTGGTAGCCCAGGTCCTGGAGAATGTCCGTCAGGGCTTTCAGGATATAGGGTTCGTCATCCACCACCAGCAATGTGCCTGATCCGTTTCGCGGCATCGCAGGTGCCGGGGCGGGTGCCTGCTCGGGAACACGGGATCCCGCCGGCAGGTAGATCGTGAAGGTCGATCCCTGACCGACCTGACTTTTCACATCGATAATCCCGCCGTGGTTTTTGATTATGCCAAAGGCTGAAGCCAGGCCAAGCCCGGTTCCGCGACCCATTTTCTTGGTGGTAAAGAAGGGTTCGAAAATCCGTTTCATGACTTGCGGTTCCATACCTTTTCCCCGGTCCTGGACGCTGATGGATACGAATTGCCCCGGCGTGACGCCGAAGGGCGTGGTGTAAGCCGCGTCCAAAACGACGTTGGTTGTCGACAGGATCAGGGTCATGTCTCCGGTCATGGCCTGCCAGGCGTTTACGTAAAGGTTCACCAGCACCTGGTCGATCTGGCCCTGATCGGCATTCACGGCCCAGATGTCCTTTTGGTAGCAGGCCTGGATCTGGATTTCCTTTTTTGTTCGGCCGAACATGACGGCGGTTCGCTGGACCGTCTCATTCATATTGACGGCCGTTACCTGGTACTTGCCGCCACGTGCATATCCGAGCAGCTGGCGCGTGAGGGTGGCGCCGCTTTCCACACATTGGGTGATTGCCTGCAGGTAGTCGGACAGGGGGCTGTTCACGCCGATTTTGGCGCTGAGCAGGGAGACATTACCCGTGATGCCCATGAGCAGGTTGTTGAAATCGTGGGCAATCCCTCCGGCCAGGGTGCCGACTGCCTCCATCCGCTGGGCATGGTTGAGCTGTCCTTGAAGGGTTTCCTTTTCCTTCTGCGCGACGATTTTCGAGGTTACATCCCGGGCCAGCCCCCGAAAACCGGTGATGGTGCCGGCGGCATCCACCGCCAGGGCTGCGCTCAACTCAAGCACCTTGGTGTTTCCGTCTTTTGTGATCACCGGATAGGAGACGACACCCACCGGATCACCGGACCGAATCATCTTGCTGAACGTCTGGATGATTTTTCGCGTTGGTTGATGTGCAGAAAAGTGCCGGAAATGCATGCCGGACAGTTCGCTGCTGGTGTAATTCATGATCCGGCAGGCCGCATCGTTGACAAAGGTCAGGGTGCCGGATTGGTCCAACTCAAAGTAAGCCTCTTCGATGGTATCCAGGATGGTTCGGTATTTCTCTTCACTGACCCGCAGTTTCTTCTCTGTGGCCCGGCGCCGCTCGATCTGACCGAGGAGGCCGTCGTTGGCCTTTTGCAATTCAAGGGTTCGTTCCTTGATCAGCGCCTCCAGTCGATTTTTATAAATCATCAATTCCTGTTCGGCCATTTTGCGATCGTTGATGTTCCGCAGGGAACCGATGATGCGGTAGGGTTTGCCGGACCGGGTATACAGCATCATGGAATTCAGGGAGCAGTGTTTTATCCGGCCGTCCTTGTCCTTGAACACCACCTCATAGTCATTGATGTGTCCTTTTTCTTTGAGTGTTTGAACGATGCCATGCCGCTGGGCCGGATCGGAATAAATTTGAAGCAGACGTGTGCCAAGCAGTTCCTTTCGCCGGTATTGGGAAATTTTTTCTATGGACGGGCTGATTTCAATCAGCGTTCCATTGAGTGAGGCTTCGTAATAGACGTCCTGAATATTGTTGAAGATGCCCTGGTATTTTCGGTGACTGCGCTCCACGGCAGTTTTCATTTCCGAAAAGGCGTTGGCCGTCTCCTGAATTTCGGTATAGGCGGAACGGATGAGCGGTGGGGGTACCGATTGCCCTTTTTTCATCTGCCTGGCGGTGGCTCCCAGCAGGGCAATGGGTCGGATGACCCCCCGGGCCAGGAGAAACCCCATAAAGGCGGCAAACAGGGAAATGACCATGGTGACGAGAATATTGTAGAACCGGTTGGATTTGATGGCGCCGAGGTAATCGTCTTCCGGCAGGTACACACCGATGATCCAGGGCCATTGGGATGTTGAAAAGGGGGTGAACATCGCATGATACACATGGCCCTCGTGATCGAACCGGGAAAAGCGCGACCCGTTCATGACCAGCATTCCCGAGGCATCGGTTTGAATCGCTGCCGCTTCGAAGGCCTTGCGGCTGTGCGGGTCGTCCAGTTCATGGATTTTTACCAGACGCGTGGCACCGCTGTTTGCCGTTTCATTGATTTTCAGTTTTTCCAGATCCCCGAATGCGACGACGTCGGCGTTGCGGTTAAGCATAAATGCTTTTCCGTGTTTACCGATTTTCAAGTTGCCGATAAATACCGACAGCTGGTCGATTTCGATATCCACGCCGACAACGCCCATGAGCTTCCCGGATGAATCAAAAAAGGGGCCGGCGATGGTGATGCCGGGTTTCTGGGAGGTATAAAAAATGTAGGGATCCGTCCAGACGATGCGGTTTTCAGCTACCGCTTTCTGATACCAGGGCCGTTTTCGCGGGTCGTATGGGTCCGAATCACCGGTTTCCTGGTCCAGGGTCTTGAACAGGGCGTCGCGGTAGACCATTTTGACCTGTCTTTCGCGGTCGGTGTTCAGGATGACCTTGGTACGAAAGCCTCCCTTGGCTTTGGCATCAAAATGGCGCACATCATAAAAATCTCCCTGGGGAGTGCCCACATAGATGCCCGCAAAATGAGGATTCACGGTGAGTTGCTCATGAAGATAGCGTTCAAGGGCGTTGATTCGGCCGGACTGGCTGCCGACCACATTGGATGCCAGCAATTGCCTCGTCAAGGCGGCCGCGCCGTGGGCATGGAGCAGATGGCGTTGGGATTGTTCCATGGCCAGTTCGGCAATGTTCTTCATGATATCCCGGGCATGCTGGCGAAGCACTTCCTGGGAAGTGAGATAGGAAGATGTCGTGGTGATCAGGTGGGTCCCCCAGATCAGGCCCAGAAACCCGGCAATCAGCGCCCAGCGGATAGAAATTTTAATTGGCATAGTGGTAGATGACCGTTTCGATTCTTCAGGCGATACAATCGATAAAAGATACGTGATGCCTGCTTATCATTTTTACATTATGGGGTTTCGTTGAACCTTCCCGGGCTTGAATCCTTTTCAATGACACGCTACCGGATAGTGGTGCAAATCCGTTTTTGACGTCGAGGGGCTAATTTAAGCGGGGTGAACTCAGGTTTCAAGTCAAAAATCCAAAAGCCGGTCTGGTCAATGGGGGGACAGGCGTTGACACAACCGTTAAAATATCGCATGCGTATTGATGGAATTGAACGAAAGCGCTATAAGAAGAGGTCCTGTTTGTGGTCCTGTGACGGCTTTTGTCGGTTGTATTTACCCGATGACCCATTTCATGTTTTGGGGGCAAAATGAAAAAGATGGCCTTTTGCATGTTGATACTGTCAATGGTTGGTTGGAACGGCTGTTCCACATCGCCGATGGGCAACTCGGCTGGTGTCGGGGTGATGTTTGACGGCAGTCCGCTTATCTTTGACACGTCAGTGGTTTGCATGGGGACGGTGGTGGGCCGGATGCTTTCCCAGGAATGGGGCAATGGCGTCACCCGGGTATCCATCGCCCTGGACAGTCCGTACGAAAACCTGAAAACAACCAACATGGCGGTCGTGGTCAAAAACGGCCGACTGCATCTGAACGCACTGGGTGGATACGGCGAGGCGCTGCCACCGGGTGCCTGTATCAGTGGGTTCTCAAATACAAATTCATACCGATGGTTTAAATTCAAACACCTTATCAATAACGTTATTATGGCCGCTGACCAGCGGGCGCAACGCCTGCGGATTCGATCCGGACTGGCCGGATGAACGTCGGCGATCCGGCCAGGACTTCAGCGGACATCACGGGACGGGTTCTTCTTGTGTCCGCCCCCTGGCCGTTGTTCAATCGTCCATCCCTGCCGTTGGGGGCGTTAAAGGCCTACCTGTCCGCAACGATGCCGGGGCTGCAGACCGAAACATGCCACCTTTTTCTGAAGGTGGCCCATGCCTTGGGGTATGATCGCTACCAGGGCGTTTCCCGGCGCGTCTGGCGCGCCGAAGCCGTTTTTTCCGCCCTGCTGTATCCCGATCGGGCCGACCACGCGCAAGACCTGTACACCCGCACCCTGAAACGGGGACACAGCGCGCCCGACGATTTTAAGCAGCTGGTTCGACAGGTGAAACGCGTCATCGACGATTGGATCGGGCAGGTCGACTGGCCTGCACTCGACCTTGCCGGTTTTTCCATCTCCTTCTGTCAGGTCACCGCCTCCCTTTACCTGATTTCACGAATCAAGGATCTATGTCCCTCACTGCCCGTGGTTGTTGGCGGTTCATCCTTTTCGGGGGAACAATCGGCTGACCTGCTGAAGGTGTTCCCGAATATCGATTACCTGGTGGTGGGGGAGGGTGAACGACCGCTATCCGGACTGTTGCGCCACCTGATCGATCCCCGGTACCGCTCCACCGACCCCCTTCCCATCGGGGTCTTTTCTCAGAATGCCGAGGCCGGGAAAGGAGACCGGTTTTGCCAGCTTAGCCGGCTGGATCAATTGCCCATGCCGGATTACGATGACTATTTCAATCTGTTGGCCGGTTTTGCCGCCCGGCATCGTTTTTTCCCCACCCTTCCCCTTGAGGCCTCCCGGGGATGCTGGTGGCACCATCAGGAGGCCTTGGGCCACTTCAGGGGATGTGCGTTCTGCAACCTGAATCTGCAGTGGCGGGGGTATCGTACCAAACGGCCGGAACAGGTGATCCGTGAAGTCGACGGCCTTGTCCGGCGGCACCAGGTGCTCTCTCTGGCATTTGCCGACAATGCCTTCCCCATGAACCAAGCGGCGTCCATATTCGATGGCATCCGGGGCCTGGGCCTGGATTTGTCGATTTTTACCGAACTGCGGGCAAATACATCGCCGGCGCTACTCCGCAAAATGCAACGGGCCGGTGTGGATACGGTTCAGGTGGGGATCGAAGCCCTGTCCACCTCACTGCTTGCCAGGATGAACAAAGGGGTGCGTGCCATCGACAACCTGAGTCTGATGAAACAGTGTGAATCCCTGGGTATCGTCAACGCCTCGAACCTGATGCTTCATTTCCCGGGTAGTGATGACAGCGATGTAAGCGATACCCTGCATGCCCTGGATTTTGCGCGCTGGTACCGTCCCCTGAAAACCGTTGGCTTCTGGCTGGGACTGGAAAGCCCGGTATACCGGTTTGCCCGACGGTTTCATATCCGGTCCGTCTTCAACCATCCAAATTTAAAGAAGCTTTTCCCGGAAACGGTGGTTTCAGGGTTCCGTTTCATGATTCAGGGGTACCGCGGCGACCGGAAGCGGCAGCAGATACGGTGGCGAAACGTGGAAATGAAAATTCGCCAATGGCACAGCGATTACGCGATCCTGCAGCGGCAGACCGGCGGCAGGCCGGCCCTGTCCATTCGCGATGGCGGAGCGTTTTCACTGGTCGACCAGCATTTCCCCGATCAGCCCACCGTCAGGCACCGGCTCACCGGGATTTCGGCAGACATCTATCGATACTGCCATATCCCGCGGACGCTCGCTCAGGTGGCCGATGCGTTTGCCACGCATCGGCCGGAACAGATCCGCGTTTTTTTTAACACCATGGTGGAAAAACGGCTGGTGTTTGCAGAAAACGATTGCTACCTGAGCCTTGCCGTTCCGGTCGCATGGCGGCAATGATGATGAAACCGCTGATCCTTGCACCGCTGCGCGGTTTTACCGATGCGCCCTTCAGAAACGCCTTCCAGGCCCATTTCCAGGGAATCGACGAGGCGGTGGCACCATTTGTTACATCGATAAAAGGCCGGCGCATCAAGCCCTCCCACTTGCTGGACCTGGCACCGGACGATAATCGGGTCATGCCGGTGGTTCCCCAGATTTTAAGTAACGATCCGGACGAGTTCATCTGCCTGGCCAACACCCTCCTTGACCTGGGCTACAGGGAGATTAATTGGAACCTGGGGTGTCCTTACCCCATGGTGGCTAAAAAATTGCGCGGATCCGGCCTGTTGCCCCATGCGGACATCATTGACCGGATGCTCGAAAAAACAATGGCTCAATTTGCCGGCAACCTGTCCATTAAAACACGCCTGGGGCGTTTCTCATCCGATGAAATGGAACCGCTGATCCCGGTGTTCAACCGGTATCCCCTTGCACGGGTCATTGTTCATCCGCGCACCGGGGTGCAGATGTATGCAGGCCATGTCGATCTTTGCGCATTCGAATCCTGCCTGGCGGATATCGCCCATCCGGTTATCTTCAACGGGGATATCAATGACCTTGGCACCTTCCGATCGCTGGAATCCCGATTCCCGGACGTGGCCGGCTGGATGCTGGGGCGCGGCCTCATCGCCAATCCTTTTTTGGCGGAAATGATCCAGCGGGGAACCCGGTCCATCCACCACGGAAAAGTCCGTTTTGTAAAATTTCACGACGACCTGGTGGACGGATACTGTCTTCGTTTTTCCGGACCCGCACATGTTCTGGACCGGATGAAGGGCTTCTGGCGTTATTTTGCAGACGGATTTACAGATGGCCGACAAATCCTGAAACGAATCCGCAAGGTCGTCTCCCTGGAACGGTACTGCGCAGTCGTGGCGTCTGTGATAGACGCCCAGGACCGGTGGGGTGATGACTCGCCGGAAATTGAAACGCATTGTTCCCGAACGCAGCCCCCCCATAACCATTTGGATTGAAACGCAATTGCATAAACCTGATGCGCATTTGCACTGCACGGCGGATAGATGTCTGCCCAGCCTGCAGCCTGCCCCGGAGAGAACCGTGCACCCGGCAACGAAATGGGGCCAACCGACCTTTTAAGCGGACGGTCAACTTTTTTCGCAACGGATTGTGAATCAATCCAAAATACTCTATACTGATCCTAAATGCGCCGACTTGCTTTATCCGATCACCAGAAGACCTTCCGATTTTTTAACAAGGACGGACCTTTTTATCCGCCTCTGGGAGCCATCGAATGGATCGAAAAACAATTCTGATCGTGGATGATGAACTGAGCATCCTGGTGCCGCTTCAGTTTCTCATGGAAAAGGAAGGGTATGAGACCAAACTGGCGCAGAGCGGCAAGGAAGCCATCGAAAAAATCGGCGAGATTCGACCCGACCTGATTCTGCTGGATATTATGCTTCCTGACCTTGACGGGTATGAGATCTACCAGATGATTCGGGAGCGCGCTGAATGGGAATCCATCCGGGTTATATTTCTCACGGCCAAAAACCGGGATGCCGACATGGCCAAGGGCCTCGCCATGGGGGCCGACGCCTATATTACCAAGCCGTTTTCAAATATCCAGTTGATTGAAAAAATACGTGAATTGATTGGGCCGGGAAGGGAATGAGGGGTATTGGTGAATTGCGCCGTCGCCTGTTTTTTGACCCTGACATGCCTCATTTTTTTAGGTCCGGTACCTAAAATTACCCTATCCGGAAATCCCGCATTATTCGATGGAAACGAATGCATCATACCAGGGTCATGAGGTAGTCCCGAAGCTGGATCCGTTGGTTGGTCAACCCCAGTTTCTTGCGCAGGCGGTTGCGGTGGGCTTCTATGGTCTTGGCCGATGAATTCAAAATCTGGGCGATCTCCTTGGTGGTTTTGTCTTTGCGGACCAGGTCGGCAATCTGGATTTCCGTTGGCGTCAGATCGAAAAACTTCATGGGGATCTGTCGCAGGAAAGGGGAGACGATATTTGAAATGTTGGCCTGGATGATGTCCACGTAGGTCGCCTGTTTTTCATCCAGTTTGCTGCGACTCAGCTTTTCCAGAAACGGGGCCACCAGGTCCTTGACATTGGCCACGATGATATCTTCCATATGCACCTGGTCTTCCTCTCTGTTCTTTAAGAGCACATTCAGCGCGGTGTTCACCTCCTTCAGCGCGGCGCTTTTTTCCTTCAACTCCTTTTCGTTTTTTCTAAGCTTTTGCTGAGCGCGCTTCCGTTCTGCTATCTCACGATTGGCCCGCTCGAAAAGCTGGGCATTTTCGATGGCCGTGGCCGAGGCGTCAGCCAAGGCTTCGAGTAGCGTCCCGTGGGATGCGTCAAATCGGCCCACGTGCTTGTCCACCACCTGCAGGGCGCCGATGACCGTCCCTTTGACCCGCATGGGTACACTGATGATGGATCGCAACTCCACCTGCATCTTGTCGCCCACCTTTCTAAAATGGCGCATATCCTCGCGTGTGTCCGGTAAGACGATGCTTTCCCCGTACGAACTGACCCACCCGGCAATCCCTTCACCGGGGGCCAGTCGCCACCCTTTGACGATGTTTCGCTGGAAACCGGCGGCCTGGCGGCAGACGACCTCTCCGGTTTGCTGATCCTTGAGCCAGATGGAACTGCCGACGACACCGAAAAGGTTGCGGATCGCCTCTAAGATGGTGGAGAGCACCCGATCGAGTTCAAGGCTGGAATTGATTGCCAGAAAGGATTGGCTGATCAGTTCCAGCTCGCTGTTTTTTTGCTTCAGCCCAGCATTTTTTTTTCGCAACTTCCGGTTTTCAGATTCCAGTCGCTTGGCATTCAGCGTCTTGGTGACAGCGGGCGGAGCAGGTGGCGAAGTTTTGGGTTTAACC
>SWCD01002739.1_pt1 | contig 13475 bp, 13 predicted proteins | sample 4693011 | NCBI WGS metagenome assembly SWCD01 (sample SAMN10267278, study PRJNA491770) | bioreactor metagenome | isolation source: DHS bioreactor inoculated with marine | place: Japan: Omine Ridge, Nankai Trough | reverse complement strand
CCCTGGTGGGTGCCGGTTCCGACCACCTTGCCCGAACAGCCCAGGCGCGCAGCGTTGACGGTAGCACCCGAAGGCATGAAGGTGGACGTGGCCGTTGAAACAGCCCTGCGTGATGCAGCAGCAAGACTGACCGACGCCGGCTGGCAGGTCGATGAGGTCGAGTGCCCGCCGTTCAGGGAACCAGCCATGTTGCAGGCTCAATTGTGGCTGGCAGAAATGCGCCATGGGGCGGCTGGTGCTGTCGCCAAGGAAGCCGATCCAGACGCCGTGTTCGTTTATGCACAGATGGAGCGCCTGTGCCCGGAACCCGACATGAATGGTATTCTGGATACCCTGCAGCGGCGCGCTGGCCTGGTACGCGAGTGGCAGACCTTCCTGAACCAGTATCCGGTGCTGCTGTGCCCGGTGTCCGGCGAGCTGCCGTTTCCCGATCAGCTCGACGTTGAATCACCTGAAGCTTTTGATCGGGCCATGGAAGCCCAGCTGACACAGGTCGGTTTGCCGCTGATGAGCCTGCCCGGTCTCACCGTTTCCACGGGTATGACCGAAGGCAATATTCCGGTCGGGGTACAACTGATCGGTGGCCGCTATCGTGAAGACACCCTGCTGGCAGCCGGTGAAGCTATCGAGGCTGGCGGCGTCCCTGCCCTGCCTGTTGACCCTGCCACCAGCTGAATGAACACGAAACAACAGTTTTTCTCACGTGGCTGGTGCTCGTTTGAGGCTGATCCCGGCATAGCAAACTGGGTGGATTTTGCGTTGCCTGCCGCCAGGGCCACCCTGGCAGACCCTGCACAGAAAGACTGGCTGCGGTATCAGGACACCTGGTTTGCCGGTGTCAATGCACTGCCGAATGACAGCGCGGGCTGCCTGGCCAACGGTCCGCCGCTGGCCGGCAAGGTCATTGATTTCATTGCATCTGGACTGGACCTGCCGGTGTTCAACTGGGACCAGGCACAGGTCTCCATCTGCTATCCAGGCTACCCGCAGCCGATGGATGGTGAAAGTGAGGGCCAGCACAAGTTTCGCAAGAACCGTGACGCTGCCCATGTCGACGGACTGCGCGGTGTTGGCCAGCCAAGGCGTCGGTTTGCCGAAGAGTGCCATGCCTTCATACTGGGCATACCCATGGTGGCGACCAGCGCCGACGCGTCACCCTTCGTGATCTGGGAAGGGTCGCACGATATCATGCGCCGCGCGTTAGAGTCCGCGCTCGGCAACATGGCACCTGCGGACTGGATCGAGACCGACCTCACGGACGTCTATCAGCAGGCACGCAAACGCTGTTTTGATCAATGCCGGCGGGTGGAACTTCACGCCCGGCCCGGCGAAACCTACCTGGCCCACCGTCTCAGCCTGCACGGTGTCGCCCCGTGGGGCAAGGCTGCAGCAGCAGGCCCGGACGGCCGCATGATATGCTACTTCCGCCCCGAGCTGCCTGATCCGGCAGCCTGGCTGTCACTGCCATAGGCGGCTTCACGCAGCCGTCAGTTTTTCCATCACCTCGTCGGATATCTGGAAGTTTGAAAACACGTTCTGCACGTCCTCGTCATCGTCAAACGCGGCCATCAGCTTCATCAAGGTGCCGGCCTTGTCTTCATCAATGTCTGTATTGGTCTGCGGCTTCCAGACGATATTGACCGAGTCTGCCTCGCCGAGCTGTTTTTCCAGCGCAGATGACACATCGCCGATGTTTTCAAACGTACAGATCACCACGTGACCGTCGCTGTCGGAAGACACGTCATCGGCACCAGCCTCGATGGCTGCCATCATGACGGTGTCGTCATCGCCAGCTTCCGGTTTGTAGACAATCTCGCCCACCCGGTCGAACATGAAGGCCACAGAGCCGGTTTCGCCCATATTGCCGCCGTGCTTGGTGAAGTAGGAGCGCACTGCACCTGCCGTGCGATTGCGGTTATCGGTCAGCGTTTCAACGATGACAGCAACACCGCCAGGCCCGTAGCCTTCATAACGGATCGACTCATAGTCTTCCGCATCACCGCCCTGCGACTTGTTGATGGCGCGCTGAATATTGTCCTTGGGCATCGACTGTGACTTGGCGTTCTGAACGGCCAGGCGCAGGCGAGCATTGGAGTCCATGTCGGGCCCGCCCATTTTCGCGGCGACGGTAATTTCCTTGGACAGTTTGGAGAACGTCTTTGCGCGCACGGCGTCCTGGCGGCCCTTGCGGTGCATGATGTTTTTAAATTGTGAATGTCCGGCCATGGCCCTCATCCCTTCCACAAATGCAAATCGGCTGAAGTTTGTGGCTTTCGTCTAGACCAGCAAGCCATACGCTGTCCAGACGCACACCCCTTTAAGCATTGCTAGATTTGTATCAAAACCGTTTACCCGGTGTTAGACATTATCGCGCCACAGTCGCGTTCCTTCAAGACTACGGCATTGGACGGCATAAATTGGATACGGCAGATAAACTGGACCGACATATATCCCGGACGGCAGATATGGCACGCGGTGCCATGGCATCGATGCTGTCATCATTACATAGTGTTGCGCACAACTCAAAACCGGGAGATGCATTGAAAACGGCATCAGTCATGCGCGTCGCTGTTCATCGCATGGAAGACGCCATGTCGGCAGCCCGCCAGCTGATTGATGACGGAGATGACGCTTCCGCGAGTGTTGATTGTGCCCGTGTCATGGCGCTGTCGGAATATGCCACCTGCATGGCCAGGCTGCGCGCAATTGCCGCCCAGATTGAGGCCAACACCAGGGAAAACAGTTGTTGATCTACGACGACGCCCAGTCTGGCAAGGTTTCCTGAAGCTGTCCTCCGACCCGGACCCCACCTACCTTGACTGCAAGCCCGGTTGCGTCGTCGGTCTCGACCAGAACACCGCATAATGTTGCAACGCCCAGAGCAGGTGAAAACCTGCCCGATGGAATTCGCCTTGTGAACCGCTGCAGCGGTTCGTCCTTGTCCATGCCGATCACACTGTCATAGTCGCCGGTCATGCCGGCATCGGTCTGATATCCTGTGCCGCCTGACAGGATATGCGTATCTGCCGTTGGCACATGAGTATGCGTGCCCACCACAAGTGATGCCCGGCCATCACAAAAATGCCCCATGGCCATTTTTTCCGATGTCAGTTCCGCATGCATGTCGACAAGGACAGCATCGGCAACATCGCCCAGCGGACAGGCATCAAGCTCCTTGTCGACAGCGGCAAACGGATCGCCCAGCGGTTCCATTTTTGCAACACCCATCACGTTCATCACCAGCACGCGCTTTCCGGATGACGTTTCAAACAGCCCCGCGCCCTTGCCCGGCGTGCCGGCCGGATAATTTATCGGCCGGATCAGCTCCGGGGCACGTTCGATAAACACCAGTGCCTCGCGCTGGTCCCAGGCATGATTGCCCAGCGTCACCACATCTGCGCCCTGGTTGCGAAATTCGTTGAAAATATCTTCGGTGATGCCGAAACCGCCGGCGGCGTTTTCCCCGTTGACCACGACGAAGTCAGCCCTCAGGCGCTCGCGCAGTCCAGGCAGATGCGATGCAATCGCGTCCCGCCCTGCCCGGCCCACAACATCTCCTACAAACAACAGTCTCATGCAATATCCTCAGGGTCAGGCCCGGGCCTGAAGGCGCCTTTTTCGGTTAGCATCCAGTCAAGTGGCTGGTCGTGATCACCGCGCACCACCGTGTCCACCAGTTGCGCCGAATAGGCAACACCAATGGCTGTCACAGGCTTCAGGGCACGCAGTTTCTCCAGCGTGCGGTCATAGAACCCGCCGCCATAGCCCAACCGGTATCCAGTTATATCATAAGCCAGCATGGGAACCAGCAGAACATCCGGATCGACGACTTGCGAGCCTTCCGGTGGAACCGGAATGCCCCATCGCCCCGGAACCGTCAGATCGCCCGGTGACCAGACCCGGAATTCCAGCGGCCTGTTGTTTTCAATCACCACCGGGACGCATGTCGGGCATCCCCGTGCGCCAAGCGCCCTGAGCAATGGCCGCGTGTCTATCTCGCTCAGATACGGAATGAAGCCGGACACGGTTTTACCCGCCAGTTCACCGGCGAAATCCAACCCATGGTCAACCAGGGCCTGTGCAGCAGAGTGCCTCAGGTGCGCATGCGCCGCCTTACGGACATCGCCTGCCGCCTTGCGGGCAAGCTTCTTTGCGGCTGCGATTGATTGATCGTCTGTCATGGTGCGTGGCTCTTATACCAAAGGAACTGACTATTGACTCATTTGATGGAGTCAAATCCGTTCGCTCTGGCAGGCGCGGTGCGCAGCGCGATGCGGTGCATCGGGCAAGAGCCGGAACGCACCAGATGAACGGATTTGGCCCACCGAAGGCCGGTTTTTCGCGCCCGCTGGATGTCGTTATGCTCCACTTGTGGTCAACCAGACCACGGCGCGAAGCATGCCTTACCAGCAAACGCGAAAAATCGGTCAAATGGATCAATAGTCAGTTTCTTTGGTATTACAGCTTCGCCCGCTTGTTGTCACCCGTTGAAAGAAGCTAAACTTGCCTCTTTAAAAACCTCACTGCTGAGCGTACATATAGCCCAGACGGGCTGCCCGGTGCGTGATGGTGTTACTATTCTCTGGGGCCTATAAGATCTTCCAAGGGAGCTGTCTCTGTTTCAGACCGTGGTCTGCGACACGCGGCGCCCACCTACAACAGTAGGGACCCGAGATCTTGAACTCCCACGGCCCATGGTGGCTCGTCGCTTTTTCCATGTGCACCGTGCCAGGCACAAACAGGCAGGAACAATGCCGCGAATCGGCAATTTCACCTGAAAATGGCTCCACAGCCTTTGAAATGATCAAGTTTGCCGGGCAAGCCGTGATATCTGCTCCAGGCGCTTGGCTGCAGCTTCAACCCGCTCTGCTGCAGCCGTTTCTCTCTGTTTGGATTGATCAACCGCCTCGCTGCCCGTCTTGTGGGCACCGTCTATCTCTCCCGACAGGGTTTCAACGCGATCCAGCGCCTCCGACAATTGATCCGCAATAATCAGGCCGGCCATGACCAGCAGGCGAATGTCGCCAACCTCGCCGACGCCTGCCTTGATGTCCTTGACCTGGGTATCCAGCAGTTTGGCCAGTTCCGAGAGGTGATCTTCCTCTCCATCGGCACATTCCATGGTGAAAGCGCGATTGTTTACGTTGATGACGACTTGTCCCATGCTCTCAGGCCTCTTCGCCAATTACGGTTCTAACGCGCGCCATCGCCAGTTCTATGCGCCGGGCCGCCTGCCGGCTGGCCTCGGTCAACTCCTCGGCACGCGCACGCACTTCGTCCAGTTCACTGGCGAGCTTGGCGCGATCATTCTTCAGAGCCGAAGCTTCTGTATCAAGCTTGGCTATTTTTCCTTGATTCTGCTCGGATTGCGCCCACGCGGCTTCAAGCTGGCGCATGGCCTGTTCAAAGTGTGCAATTGCCTTATCAAGTTGAGATGTAGACGCCATGGTTGTATTTCCTGCAACCTGACGTGCCGTTATCTGCGGTTTGCCAGGGCCAAATCCCTTCAATACTGTAAGAGGTTAGCGGCAATACCGTCAACAGCACATGAATCTCGTTGTGGGCAGGCAGGTTTATGCACAGAATTCACAGCAACGCCGGTGCGGCCATAGTGCACCATTGACTCCAAATGCGTGAGTGCTATTGGTTGCGCCGAATTTCAACGGTGGAAAGAGACATATGACACCGGCTAATCCAGCCGCCGCATCCGGCACGACCAGTGCCGCAGCGGCCACTTCTGAAGATATTGCCAAGTTCACCGAAATGGCAAATGCCATTCGAGCGCTTTCCATGGATGCAGTGCAGGCTGCCAATTCCGGTCATCCGGGACTGCCAATGGGTGCTGCGGACGTGGCAACCGTGCTGTTTGCGCACTATCTGAAGTTTGATCCCCAGGCCCCGAACTGGGCTGACCGCGACCGTTTTGTGCTGTCTGCAGGACACGGCTCGATGCTGCTGTATTCGCTGCTGCATCTGCTAGGTTATGAGGACATGACCATTGAGGAGTTGAAAAACTTCCGCCAATTGGGCTCGCGCACGGCAGGTCACCCCGAATTCGGCCATGCATCGGGAATTGAAACCACAACCGGACCACTTGGTCAGGGCCTTGGCAATGCAGTTGGCATGGCAATCGCCGAAGCCCACCTTGCTGCCCGCTTTGGCAGCAGCATCGTCGACCACAAGACCTATGTGCTCGCGGGTGACGGCTGCCTCATGGAAGGCATTTCACAGGAAGCCATCTCGCTGGCGGGTCATCTCAAGCTGAACAAGCTCATAGTCTTGTGGGATGACAACCAGATAACGATCGACGGACCTGTCAGCCTGTCAGACTCCACTGACCAGCTTGGCCGGTTTGCGGCGTCCGGCTGGGATGTCATGCGCATCGATGGCCACGACTACACCGAAATTGCCCACGCACTGTCGTCGGCGCAAACAGCAACCAAACCGGTCCTGATTGCCTGCCGCACCATCATCGGGTACGGCTCACCTGCCAAACAGGGCACCTCCGGTGCGCATGGGGCACCGCTTGGCGCAGACGAAATCAAGGCGGCCCGTGAACAGCTCGGCTGGACGCACAAGCCTTTCGAAATCCCGACTTCAATCCGCGACATGTGGCGCATCACAGGCTTGCGTGGCTGCCGCGAACGCAAGGCATGGCGCGACCGCGTCAAGGATATGCCTGCCGGCGAAAAGTCCGAGTTTGACCGTCGCATGGCCGGCACCCTGCCGGAAGACCTGCACGAAACTATCCTGGATTATAAGCAGAAGCTTGCCGATGCACCCGCCGCGGTCGCAACCCGCAACGCATCCCAAAGTGCGCTTGAGGTTATTAATCAGGTCGTGCCGGAAACCATCGGCGGTTCAGCCGATCTGACCGGTTCGAACAACACGCGCACCAAGGCGATGTTGCCGTTTACCGCCGATGATCGATCAGGCCGCTTCATACACTGGGGCATTCGCGAACACGCCATGGCCTCTGCCATGAACGGCATGGCACTGCACGGCGGTGTTATTCCCTATTCCGGCACGTTCATGGTGTTCACCGATTACTGCCGCCCCGCCATCCGCCTGTCTGCGCTGATGGCACAGCGGGTCATCTACGTAATGACACACGATTCCATTGGACTGGGAGAAGACGGGCCGACCCATCAGCCGGTTGAACACCTGGCCGCGCTGCGTGTAATTCCGAACCTCAATGTATTCCGTCCGTGTGATGCGGTTGAAACCGCTGAGTGCTGGGAACTGGCGCTGCAGGCAGACACCACCCCGTCCATCCTTGCCCTTACCCGGCAGAAACTTGTGCCAACCCGCACCAAGTTCAAAAAGGAAAACCTGTGCGCCCGCGGCGCCTACGACGTGCACAGCGACGACGACGCCAAGGTGGTCATATTTGCATCGGGCTCGGAAGTCGAGATCGCCATGCAGGCGTCGGCCAAACTGGCTGAAAACAAGATTGCCTCCCGCGTTGTGTCGGTGCCGTGCATGGACCTGTTCCATCAGCAGGACAGCGACTATCGCAAGCTGATAACCGGCGACGAACCGGTGCGCATCGCCATCGAGGCCGGCGTACGTCAGGGATGGGATGCCCTGATCGGCATTGACGGCACCTTTATCGGCATGTCGACGTTTGGTGCATCTGGTCCTGCCGACCAGCTCTACGAGCACTTTGGCATTACCGCAGACGCAGCCGTACAGGCAGTCCTGTCCGGCCTCGAAGCCTCCGCCTGAAGATCCACGAACCCGGCAGGAACCGCAATTCACCATGACAACTTTCAGGACACTCGATGATCTGGATGTCAAATCACAGCGTGTGCTTGTCCGGGTGGATCTGAACGTTCCCATGCAGGACGGCAGGGTTTCTGACGCAACCCGCCTGCACGCCGTTTCACCGACCATCCTGGAATTGTCGGACAAGGGTGCAAGAACAATTCTGCTGGCTCACTTCGGCAGACCGAAGGGAAAACCGGTTGCCGAACTGAGCCTGGCGCCCATCGCCGATGCGTTGGCAGATGTGCTTGGCCGGCCGGTGCAGTTTGTATCCGGCGAACCAGGCGAGATGTCTGACGGGCAGATTGTGCTGCTGGAAAACACCCGGTTCAACGAAGGTGAAGAGAAAAACGACCCGGCCTATGCCAGGGTGCTGGCTTCACTGGGCGATATTTATGTGAATGACGCGTTTTCGGCTGCACACCGCGCGCATGCGTCCACCGAAGGTGTAGCGCATCTGCTGCCGAGTGCTGCCGGTCGGTCCATGCAGAAGGAACTGTCAGCACTTTCAGCCGCGCTGACCGACCCTGCCCGCCCGCTGGTCTGCGTCGTCGGCGGTGCCAAGGTGTCCACCAAGCTTGCACTGCTGGGCAATCTGTCAAAACTGGCTGACACCATCATCATTGGCGGCGGCATGGCCAACACCTTCCTTGCAGCACAAGGCATCAGTGTCGGCAAATCATTGTGCGAACATGAAATGGCCGCCACCGCGCTCGACATCCTGAAACAGGCCGCAGCGAACAATTGCCGCATCGTGCTGCCGGTAGATGCTGTTGTGGCGAAGGAATTTGCAGCCGGAGCTGCCAACCATGTGGTGCCGGTCTCCGAAATAGCGGAAGATGACATGATGCTGGACGTCGGCCCGGCCTCGGTTGCCGAAGCCGCCGCTGTTTTTGACACGGCTGCCACACTGGTCTGGAACGGACCTTTCGGCGCATTTGAAATTGCGCCCTTTGACAAAGGCACGGTTGCGGCTGCCCAACAGGCAGCCAAGCTGGCAAAGGCCGGCAAACTGGTCGCCGTTGCCGGTGGCGGCGATACAGTCGCCGCCTTGAATCACGCCGGCGTTGCAGATGATTTTACCTATGTGTCCACCGCCGGTGGAGCATTTCTTGAATGGCTTGAAGGCAAGGCGCTACCGGGCGTCGAAGTATTGCGAGCAGTCTGAACAGCCACACGTTTCCGAAGGGGCATAGACCGATATGAAACAAACTCTCGAAGACATTGCAAACGCCATGGTTGCGCCCGGCAGAGGTATTCTTGCTGCTGATGAAAGCACCGGCACCATCAAAAAACGCTTTGATACCATCAGTGTCCACTCAACCGAGGACACCCGCCGCGACTACCGCGAAATGCTGTTCTCCGCCAAATCGGCCATGCGCAAAAACATCTCCGGCGTCATCCTGTTTGATGAAACCATCCGCCAGTCATCGGCCAACGGCAAACAGACCCTGGTTGAATTGATGCAAGCCACCAACTCTATTCCAGGAATCAAGGTTGATGCCGGTGCGCATGACATGGCCGGATTCAAGGGTGAAAAGATCACCGAGGGTCTCGATGGCCTGAGGGCCCGCCTGAAGGAGTATCACAAGCTGGGCGCACGCTTTGCCAAGTGGCGCGCCGTTATTGATATCGCGCCGTCCACACCCACTTATGGCTGCATCCGTGCCAATGCCCATGCGCTGGCGCGCTATGCCGCGCTTTGCCAGGAAAACGGCATCGTACCGATTGTCGAACCGGAAGTCCTGATGGACGGTCCGGTTGCCGCGCACTCTATCGAGCGCTGCTATGAGGTTACCGAGCAGACCCTGAAAGTGGTGTTTGCCGAGCTTTACGAAGCGCGCGTCAATCTTGAGGGCATCGTGCTGAAACCGAACATGATCGTGCCCGGCATCAATGCCGCCAGGCAGGCAACCGCCATCCAGGTTGCCGACATGACGGTCAAGTGCCTGAAAGCCTGCGTGCCAACCGCTGTTCCCGGCATTGCCTTCCTGTCTGGAGGCCAGTCCGACATTGCAGCCACCGAGCACCTGTCGCTGATGAATTCCCGCCATGATCTGCCCTGGAACCTGACTTTCTCATATGGTCGCGCTTTGCAGGCCGCAGCGCTCAAGACCTGGGGCGGCGAGCCCGGCAACGTCAAGGCAGCGCAGGCAGCTTTTGCTCACCGCGCCGCCATGAACGGCCTTGCATCAAAGGGCAAGTGGACCAAGGCAGCCGAGAAGGGCAAGTAAGCCACACGCCCATGCGTACATCCCGCATCATCCACATTGTCTCCGCCCATGCCGAGGGCGAGGTAGGAGATGTGATTGTCGGCGGTGTTGCACCGCCTCCCGGTGATACATTGTGGCAGCAGCGGGCTTTCATTGCTGAAGATCAGACGCTTCGAAACCTGGTCCTGAACGAACCACGCGGCGGGATTTTCCGGCACATCAACCTGCTGGTGCCGGCCAAACACCCGGACGCGCAGTTCGGCTTCATCATCATGGAGCCTGAACATACCCCGCCCATGTCCGGCTCAAACGCCATCTGCGTGGCAACTGTATTGCTGGACACCGGTCTGATCGAGATGACAGAGCCGCAAACATGCTTCAATCTCGAAGCCCCCGGCGGCCTGGTCGCGGTGACCGCACATTGCCAGGCCGGCAAGGCAAAATCCATCACCGTGCGCAATGTGCCGTCTTTTGCCGACAAGCTGGATGCAAGTCTGGAAGTGGCAGGCCATGGCACGCTGCGCGTCGATACGGCGTATGGCGGCGACAGTTTCGTGATTGTCGACGCGCCGACGGTTGGTTTTTCCATCCAGCCTGATGAGGCGAGCGACATTGCTTCACTTGGCGCCAGGATTACCAAAGCCGCCAATGAGCAGCTCGGTTTCACCCATCCCGACAATCCCGACTGGTCGCACATCTCATTCTGCCAGTTCGCCATGCCGCTGGAAGACGATGCCGGCGTGCCGTCCGGGCGCAATGCGGTTGTGGTGGACCCGGGCAAGGTCGACCGCAGCCCAACCGGTACGGGGTGTTCTGCCCGCATGGCGGTGCTGCATGCAAAAGGCCTGTTGAATGTTGGCGATCGCTTTGTTGGCCGGTCCATTATCAGCTCCCGTTTCGATTGCCGGCTGGAGGATGTGACAACTGTCGCCGGTCACCCCGCCATCGTGCCCAGCATCACCGGTCGCGCCTGGGTCACCGGCACTCATCAGGTCATGCTCGATCCCGACGACCCGTGGCCCGAAGGCTACCGCCTGAGCGATACCTGGCCGATCAGGGTCTAGAGCATTTCATTACCCGGGTATTCCCGGTATCAATGCTGTCTATCTCAACCAACTTCATCGAATTGATTCGTCTCATGAGTAAAAAACCTGCCGAAATATTGCCCAATTGCCGCCTCTTCCTGATGCCACCGTCAGGCATGGCAGCAGATGCCGTCGCCGCGAGCCTCTCAGCCGCGGCAGAGGCAGGTGACGTCGCCTGCCTGGTTCTGCCACCTGACAAGACGCTAACGGACAAGCTCATGCCGATCGCCCAGGAAAAGGACATCGCCGTGCTGATTGTGGATGACAGCCGCTTCGCAGCTTACGAAAAGGCCGACGGGGTTCACATCACCACCGCCATTGAAGACGCCGTTGCCGCACACAAGGCACTGGGGCGCAATGCCAGCATTGGTTTCGTTGCATCCGGGTCGCGTCACGCGGCGATGCAAGCCGGTGAGACCGACATCGACTATATCGCGTTCGATGTATCTTCACCGGACGGCGTGGATCTCCTGACCTGGTGGGTGCCGCTGTTTGAAGTCCCTTGCGTCGCACTGGGCGCAGCGGACGAGGCCGCATGTCTTGAAGCCATTGCATCAGGCGCGGATTTCATCATGCCACCGGCAGACTTGTGGAATTCGCCAGACGAGGCAGCGAAACTTGCAGGTACCCTCACCAAGGCAGGGGAAAGGAACCCTGCATGAAGCTTTTGCGAACCGGCTTGCTGGCGGTATCTTTGGCCTTGTCGGTCGCAGCAGCCCATTCCCAGACAACCGGACTTGCGCCCACCTTCAAGGAGGCCGCGGCCCTGTATTCTGATGAAAACTACACCGCTGCCTATGAGATTGCCGTTCCACTGGCGACCAAAGGTGATGTCAACGCGCAGATCATGCTGGGCGAAATGTACGAACTTGGCCGTGGTCGCGAAGCCGACATGGCCAACGCACTGCAATGGTATGAAACAGCTGCAGCGCAAAAACACGCTGGCGCCATGTTCCGGATTGGCATGTTGTACCTGACCGGAAAAACCGGGCCGGCGAACCCGGTCAAGGCACAGGAGTGGCTATCCAGGGCAGACGCTGCCGGTCATATGCAGGCCAGCAATGAACTCGGACTTTTGTATTACCAGGGTAATGGTGTTGCTGCCGATCCTGTCAAAGCCGCCGAATTCATTCGCAAGGCCGCCGATGCAGGTCTGGCACAGGCGCAATACAATCTCGGCCTGCTATACGTGAACGGTCACGGAGTGGACAAGAACCTGGAAACGGCCAGCGTCTGGTTTCAGAAGGCGGCTGTGCAGGGCTTGCCCGAAGCGGCTCTTGATTATGGCCTGATGGTCTATGGCGGTGATGCCGGTATCCGCAAGGATTACAAGATCGGCGCGCAATGGCTGCTGATTGCAGCCAATGCCGGACATGCCGACGCGCAATTGTTCATCGCCCGCATTCTGGCAGCCGGCCGCGGCATCAGCAAAGACCGCGTTGAGGCCGCCAAGTTCTACACGCTGGCCAGGCAGGCCGGCAAATCGGATGCCGACCTTGATGTGATGATGTCGAATTTGTCCTCGACGCAACGTGACGATGCACAACGCCGCGCCCGCGTGTTCGCAGAAGATCTCAAGAACAAGCGCCTGAACCCAACCGACGGCAAGACCGACCGGAATGACTGAACCTCTCGCCTATATGCAGCGCACGCGCGACTGGTATCTGGCGCTGGGCTACGGCAATCCCTACGAGTGGGCGCATCATGACGACGTGCCGTTCTCAGGCCTCGGCCGCCCGATCGCAAACTCTCGTGTCGCACTGGTCACCACTGCTGCGCTGTTCCAGCCCGGCAAAGGCGATCAGGGACCAGGTGCGGCTTATAACGGGGCGGCAAAGTTTCACGACATATGGTCCCACCCGACCAGCCCCGCACCCGATGTACGCATTTCCCACATCGCCTATGATCGCACCCACACAACGGCTCGCGACCCACGCACATGGTTTCCTCTTGAAGCCCTGAAACAGGCTGAACTTACCGGGCGCATAGGATCCCTTACCAGCCAGGTTTTCGGGTTCCCAACCAACAGGTCGCAGCGCACCAACACCGAAAAAGACGCTCCTGCCCTGCTTGAGGCACTGGCCGATGAAGGAACCCAGGCAGCCGTGCTGGTTGCCAATTGCCCGGTATGTCATCAGTCCTTGTCGCTGGCAGCGCGACACCTGGAAGCTGCCGGCATCGCCACCGTCATCATGGGCTGCGCAAAAGACATTGTCGAACACTGCGGCGTGCCGCGTTTCGTGTTTTCGGATTTTCCGCTCGGTAATGCCGCCGGCAAACCGTTTGATGAGGAAAGCCAGCATTTCACCCTTGGACTGGCGCTGAGTGCGCTGGACATCATAGCACGCCCACGCACCACGCATGTTTCACCGCTGCAGTGGGAAGCCGGCGACGACAGCTGGAAAGACGA
>SWCD01019982.1_pt1 | contig 13516 bp, 8 predicted proteins | sample 4693011 | NCBI WGS metagenome assembly SWCD01 (sample SAMN10267278, study PRJNA491770) | bioreactor metagenome | isolation source: DHS bioreactor inoculated with marine | place: Japan: Omine Ridge, Nankai Trough | reverse complement strand
CAGCGCGAGCTTGCATCGCCGCGGCATCTTCTCTGCGGGGGTCACGAGGATGGTCACCTCGCGCACTTCGGTCAGGGTGACCGGGTTCTCCGAGAACTCCACCACCGCGCCGGAGGGAAGGCCGCGGACGGCCAGATCCACGGAGCCCTCGAAGCCCGAGAGGGGGCGCAGGCGAACCACGGCCTCGACCTTGCCATCCTCGCGAAGATCGAACAGCGTCAGGTAGGGCGTGATCGAGGCGATCTCAAAGCGCGGATGCATGGCGTGCTGACCGGTGGTGAGATCCTCCTCCTCGACCTCCTCGCCCGGTTCTTCCGCCGCGCTCGCGCCGAGCTCCACCCCCGGCAGCGGGAAGGCGAACCGGTCCTCCTCGTTTACGTGGAGGACGCGCTGGATGCGAGGCTGCCCCGGCGCGCTGGCGACGAGCACGTAGTCGCCGTTCGGCAGGCTCGGCAAGCCGTAGCGGCCATTGCCGTTGGTGTAGCCCATGTGGTAGTCCCGGCCGACGGCGTATCGGTCAAGGCGAAGCAGCGGGACCCCCGTAGCGGCGCGGAGTTCCGCCAGGCAGGTCGAGCGGATCAACGTCACCGTTGCGCCGGGCACCGGCGCACCGTCGAGGAGCACCTGTCCCACGGCCATACGGACGCTGGTGAACATGTCCTCCCTGCCTTCCGGCAGATCCTCCCGTCCGGGTCCGGAGAGTTGGCTGTTCATGGCCAGGGCGCGCTCGAGGTGGCCGTCGGGGAACAGGAACGGCACCGGTCGGTGGGCGGCCGGCGCCTCCGGCCCGGCGTTGCCGCCTCCGCGGCGTTTCTCCGCCGCTGCGATCTGGGCCTCGAGGTCGCGGATCGCCTCCTCCATCTGCGCCCGGATCGGGGCGGGCAGCGGGGCTTCGGTGCTGCTCAACGCTTCCTGCATTCCGCGAAGCGCATCCCGGAGGTCTTCGAGCATCTCGTCATCGATCGGGTCCTCGACGTCATCCGCGCCGGGCAGGCCTTCCGGCGCGAACTCGGAGGAGTTCTCGTCCACCTTGAGCTGAACATCGATGCCCTCGTCCGTGACCAGCTCGGTGGAGCCTTCGAGCGGCCCGCTGCTGGCGAGGTGGAAGCGGTAGGTGCCGTTTTTCGGTGCGACCCAGCTGCCCCGCACCGCGCCCGCGGAGACTCCCGTGGTTCCCCGCGTCGGGATCGCCGCCTCGAAGATCGGCACCCGGCTCTCTCCGGCCGCGCTCTCGGTGGTCTGGTAGACGTAACCAACGACCCGGTGACCCTCCACTCCGGGGTCCGGCACAGACGATCAGGTGCGCCGCGTCGATGGCCGACGGGGCCTGCTCGAAGGGTTCGGCCTTGAAGAGCCGCCGGAACGCCTTCGTCTCGAGCTCTTCCGTGGCGAGCAGGCGGAACGTGGGGTTCAGGCGGAGTTGGTGGGACGCGTCCAGGCTGTCGATGCAGTCCCACAGGATGTTGTCGTCGGCGCCGTTGGTCGGGATCTCGACCCCGAGCAGCCCGCCGAGCGTTTTCAACCCGTTCTCATCGAGGAGCGTCAGCTTGCCGAGGGCGATGGTGTCGTAGAGCGGGATGAAGAACTCCGCGCTGACATAGGGATTGGCGTCGGTCAGGCCGAACTCCTCGTGCAGGATCGGGAAGATCTCCTCCCCGTACACCTCCCGCACGAACTCCTCGGGATTGACGATCTTCTCGAAGCTCTCCTTGATCAGTGTCTCCCAGATCAGTTTGGCTCCGGTGCTCAACCCCTCCGAGGTCGGGTCCATGATCCAGTCGACCGGGGCGCCGAGCCAGCCGATGACGTCGAGGACGCACTGCGGGACGCCGAGGCACAGCTTCGGGGCCCAGGTGGCTGCCCACGTGTTCACGATGAGCATGACCTTCAGGGGGTTGCCGTCGGCCAGGTAGCGCATGGAGCGGTTGCTCGTCTCGGCCCACTCGTAGAGCGCCCGGCTCGACTCCTTGCGCTGGTTCTCGAGCCAGGCCTCCACCGGGCTGATCGCCCAGGAGACCGGGTTCCACCACTTGTCCATCCGGCGCTCGCACTTGCGCTCCGCCTTGCGGAACATGTCGTGGTACTCGACCAGCGCGTGGAGGTAGCCGGCGGTGACGATCGACGGCCGGATCTCCTCGTCGAGCATCAGCGCATCCCGGATGAAGGCCGGATCCATGTCGAGCTCGACTTTCCAGGATCCGTCCTGGACCCCCGGGAGTCGCGAGTTCAAGTAGGCTTCCACGGCCACGTGCCGAAGTACGATGTCCATGTCGCCCCAGTCCCAGGCCCCTCCGGCGTAGCGGTTCACCCAGGTGTGGCCGAACGCGTCTCCGGCGTAGTGCACGAGCCATCCCGCGGAGAAGGCGAGAGCCTTCCCGCCGGCCTCGTCCTCCGGATCGAGTTCCCGCGCACGGCGCATGACGTGTCGGGCCCAGTCCGTGGCCCGCCACCGCTGACCCGGCTCGTAGGGGTGGATGATGCTCTGCCCGACATACATGTCCGGGTAGCCGTCCGCGGAGCAGGAGCCCGCTCTGAACTCCTTCGGGTGGGCGAGAATGGCGGCGACCAGTGCCGGATCCACCGGGATTGTGCCGAGGAGCTTTGTGGTGAACGCCCCGTCCGGTCCCTTCTCGACCTCGTGGACATCGATGGCGCCGTCTTCGAGGTCCTCGAGAATCCGGTCCGCCGAAAAGACGTGTGTGTTGATGGACCACGCACTGGCGTCATCGACTCCGCAAAGACCCAGAAACCCAACAAGAACAGCCATCAGCCACCACGAAGGCTTCATCGCCCCCCCTATTGCTCTGTCGAAGATGTGTGGAATAGCGCCGGTGTGCAGTCGTCTTCCGCAAACGAGTATAGAACTGCAGCCAAAATCAGTCTATACACTGTGTGTTGTGAGTTGACGCCGCTTTGGGGGGGCCATGTCTCGAGTCCTGTTCGTACCCAGCCTCTGTCTATTCCTCCTCCTTCCCGCCCTGCTCAGTGCCGGTCCCGAGGGCGAAGATCTTCGCCTGTCGCGCCTCTCTGAGCTCGCGGACTACACGAGCGAGACGGTCCTGACGCCGGATCGATGCCCGTTCTCTCCCGCCGGGGTGGTGCTGCGCCTTGGCGACGCCCCGGATCGCCTGGCGCAGTTCGTGGCCGAGGAAATCCGCTACGTGCCGTCGTTCGGCGTCCTTCGCGGTCCGGAGGGGACGCTGGCGGCCCGGGCCGGGGGAGACTGGGATCGGGCGGTCCTCCTGCAGGCTCTGCTCGTCGAGGCGGGCCTCCCGGCACGCCTCAAGGTGCGTGAGCGCTCCCCTGAAGAACGGCGGGAGGTCGTGCTCGGCTTCCTCTCCCAGCCGGGACCGGTGCCGATGGCACCGACCGGGGAGCCGGGGGGACGCCGGGAGCGGGCGCGACGCCGGTTCGGAGCTCTCCTTGACGAGGCCGTGGACCTCGCGGCGGTGCTGGGCCGCGCGCGGGACGAGACGCTTCCCGACAAGACCACCGGCCTCGATTTCGAGGCGCACCTGAACCGTCTCGGCGAGGCCGCCCGGGAACAGGTGCTCGTGGTGCTCGGCGCGAGAGACCAGGCGAGGGTGCTTCCGATCGGTCCGGACGAGGTCCCACCGGCGGTACTGACCGGCGGGAACTTCCCCGCGCCTCCAAACCGGGAGGCTCGGCTCGACCTGAGCCTGACCATCACCTCCACGGCGGGGAAGCGCACGAACCTCCTCGGCACCACGATGGCCCTGGCGGACTCGTTCACCCGGCCGCTTCGCCTCGAGGTCACCCCCGTCACGACCCCCGCCGGCATGAAGGCCCCCGCCGCCTGGAGTCACGAGGAGACGGTTCGAGCCTTCACGAAGTTCGAGCACTTCCTGGCGGTGCTCACGAAGGACGGGCAGCAGGTCGCCTCGCCGCCCTTCGATCTCTACGGGCGCGTGGGAAAGGCTCTCGTCCGGGGCAAGCCGAAGAACGCCGCCACCGCCATCGGCGGCCTCGGTGATCGCCTGGGGCAGGCCGGTTCCGGACCCGCGGCGAAGGTCGGGGATGAGGAGGCCGTGGGCGTCCTGACTCTCGAGGTCAAGTTGCGGCTGCCCGGTCAGGCGCCGCAGGTCAGCCGCCGCTACCTCTACGGTCCGCTCCGTCCGGGGGTGAGCCCCGTCTTCCTCTCGGACCTGGTGATCTTTCCGGGTCCGGTGGACGGCGCCGCCACCACCTGGCTCTCGCTCAAGGCTCTGGTCAACGGGACCGCGGCGGTGCGGGCGCTGCTCGATCCGAAGGGAGAGCACCAATTGAGGCACCCTCCGGCGGCGACGATCTTCCCGGCCATGCTGCATCGCTGGCAGTTGGCCCGCTCGGCGCTGGCAGCGCGGGCGGTGGCCGGCGCTCCCGATCTTCTGTGGGTGCCGGGACCGGCGGTGGTGATGCAGACCACGCACCTCTTCTTCGACGAAGAGCGCGACCGCATCGGCCGCCTTCTGGTGGTGGACGTGGTGCACGACGAGCAGGCGCTGGCGCCCCGCGCACCCGCCGCCGCGTCGAGGGCCTTCGGCGCCTCGAGCGACCTCGGTATGGCGCTCACGGTCTTCGAGTCCCTCGTCCTCCGCGAGCGCACCGGGCGGGGCGTGAAGTCCGGTCCGGGCATGGCGTTCGAGCTGGCCGCGGCCCGGGGCGAGAAGCCCCGGGCGGTGGATCCGAAACGCCTGACCGGAGTGAACCCCGCGGCCCTCGCCCGGTGGGGGATCGCCGGGAACGAGCGCGGGACGCTGGTCATCCTCCCGCGTAAGGAGGGGGCCGGGGTCTGGTGGAGCATCGATCCGGCGACGGGCATGACCATCGGCCGGGCCGATGACGGCGCCGGCCAGAGCCTTTCGGAGTACTTCGAGAACACCTTCGAGCGCATGAAGGAGACGGTGAGCTCGTTCAAGTGCTTCCAGCAGTACCAGCAGAACCTCTTCGCCGGGATGAGCCCGGAGATGGCCACCCTCGCCTATGGGTGGTGCAACCACGGCTACGACCCGGCGGACATCCCGGACGACCTCTACGGCGCGGTGCAGGGTGCGGTCTTCGACGAGGCCGGACTGGGAATGGTGAACACCGCGATCGACATCGCCGGACTGCTGGGTGATGTCAGCGGGGTGGCGGACGCCGGAGCCTACGACCCGGGCAACTTCACGCTCGAGGGGGTGCGCTGATGAGGTGGGTGAAGAAGAGCGGTTTCGCGGTGCTCGGGCTCCTCCTGCTCGTCGGCGCGATCCGGGCGCTCCCGGCCGGGGCCGACGAGGGCGGGCCGGCGATCCTCTATCTCACGGACGGCGTCGAAGCCGGTCCGGCGAAGCTCGGCTCGGAGGGTCTCGCCCGGGGTGCGGGGATCGAGCCCGGGAAGGGGATCCTGGTCTCCACCGGCGGCGCGGCGGCCTCGCTTCCGGTGCCGATTCTCGAGATCGGCGGGTACGACGTGCTGAACCTGACGCCTCGGGACGTGAACGCCCTGAAGACCGTCCTGATCCTGCCGGAGCTCCCGTTCGTCTCGGCGAACGTCACGCTTCCCGGACATCGATTCCCGCCCTCACGGACGGTGAGTCGCGGCGGGAAGACGATCACTTTCGTCGGCCTTGCCGCGGCCTCCGCCGCGAGTCCGCTGCCTGAGTCGTCGTTCGCTCCACCCGAGGCGGCGCTCGAGAAGCTGCTGCCCGGGATCCCCGAGGACGCGGGCCGGATCATCGTGCTCGCGGATGCCCCGCTCTCGGTGGTGGCCGGCTGGGCGGCGCGGTTTCCCGGGGTCGACACTTTCATCGTGAGCGGGCGGGGGGGCGGAGTCTACGACCGGCCCCTCGGCCGGATCGTCCGCGCGCCTCCCGGCGGGCGGGAGATCGGTGTGCTCGATGGAGACCGGGGCCGAGTGATCCGCCTGCCGGAGCCGGCAACGCCCTTGAAAACCTACCTCGAGGCGGCCGCGAAGTCCGGCCTGCTCGAGGAAGCGGACGTCGGGGAGCGCATCGAGAAGCTCCCCCGGCCCGAGCGACCGGCCCGGCTCGAGCCCGGGGAGACCATCGCCCTGCGGGCCTCCGATGAAAACGAGGCGGGTCGCCTGACCGTGCTCTCGGCGCGTCTCACCGATCGACACGGCGCGCTGTCGGCCGGGGACGACGAGCAACTCCTGCTGCTGCTGGTGCGTCTTCAGAACACGAGGCCGGCGCATGTCACGGGCCGTCGAGGCTGCTGGGAGATCGGTGATCTCGGGAAGGCCCTCTCGGCCCGCACGAACGGGGGCCGGCAGCTCGAACTGGTCGCCTCCGCCGTGCCGGGCGTCCTCGGCGCGAGGCCCCTTCGACTCGACCGACCCGGCAGTGTGGTTTCGGGGCGGGTCATCTTCCGGGTGCCGGGGGCTGACGCGCTCACCTCTCTCTCCCTCGAGCTTGACGACGGGGACGGTGAGAGTCTCACCGTGACGATCCTGGAGGGTGCTCCCGCGATGCCTCCCGCGGATCCGCCGGCCGACGAGGCTGTTCCTGAGGAGGAGCCCGTCCCTCCGGAAGAACCGTCTCCTCCCGAGGAGGCGGCGCCCGCCGCCGAACCCGCAGGGCCGCCAATGCCCAGCGGTCCGCTCTCCGAGTTGGAGCCCAACGAGAGCGCTTCCCGCGCCCAGCTCGTCCCCGCGAACGCGCGGGTTCAGGCGACGGTGAAGGGGAACGGCGACCGGGACAACTTCCTCTTCGAGTTCGAGCGGGCGGCCTTCATCCGAGCCGGCGTCACGGCGCGAAAGGGCGTGGACTTCGAGCTTCGGCTCTACGGTCCGGATCGAAAGCTCCTGATGCGCGTCGACGGCCAGGGTCCGGGAGAGCCGGAGGAACTGCTCTGCAGGATTCGCCACGGGGAACATCGCCTCGAGGTGGAGAGTCGGACCGAGGGGGCGCTGAAGGAGGCGCCGTACACGCTGACCCTGAAGCGCCTGACCCTGCGCGACTACGAGCCTCCGATGGCGGAGGTCAAGGCCGCCATCAGGAAGGGGCTTGGCTACCTCGGGGAGCAACAGGGGGAGGACGGGGCCTTTCCGAACGCCGTCTCCACACCGGGAGTGACCGGTCTCGCCCTGATGGCGTTTCTCGGTGAGAAGGACGAGAGCTACCTCAGAATCGAAAAGGCCGCCGCCGGTTACTTCAAGGGCTCCTACGTGGCTCCGGGAGCGGAGAAGCGGAGCCCCCGGGACGAGGCCGGCAAGGCCGGCCTGCTGATCGGCGATCGCGCCAGGCACATCATCTACGCCCAGGCGATCGCCGTCCTGGCAATGGCCGAGTACGTGGAGCGCCACGGCGACGAGGAGGCGCGGGAGATGGTGGCCGAGGGCGTCAAGCTCCTCCTTCGCAGCCAGGCCTCCGGCGCCAGGCCGCCCGAGTTGGGTGGTCCCTTCAACGAGAAGCACCGGTGGTTCGGCGGGTGGAAGTACACCCCGCACGACAAGATGGCGGACCTTTCCGCGAGCGGCTGGTGTCTGATCGCCCTGAAGGCCGCCCGGGAGGCCGGCTTCAGCGTGCCGGAGCAGGCCGAGCAGGATTTCATGGTCTTCTGCCGCGGTTGCTTCGACGAGAAAGTCGGGGCCTACGGGTACGCGCCCGCGGGCGGCGGACGGCCCACCAACACCACGAACGCGGTGGGCGTATTGACGACCCTCCTGATCAAGGGGGGGGACTGCCCCGTGGTTCGCGACGGCCTGAGTCGGATCCGCCGCGGTTTCCCCAACTGGGAGATCGAGGGTGGCACCGGTCGCTACCCGTTCTACTACTGGTACTACGCCTCCCGGGCCATGTACATGGCCGGCGGGGACTACTGGAAGGAGTGGCGGGCGGCCATCTGCCCCATGCTCCTCGACCATCAGAACGAGGACGGCTCCTTCAACGCCGTGGACGACGAGGAGGAGGTGGGAATGGTCTACACCACTTCCCTCGCGGTGCTGATCCTGCAACTCGTGAGCGGCAACCCGCCCTCCTACCTGAAGGGCCTGGATCTGACCGCGAAGTCCTACCCCTGTCCGGACCTGGTGAAGGACATCGAGAAGCTGGTGCGGCGGGCTGAGACCGATCGCAGCACGAAGGAAGAGTTGACGAAGGAGATCCTCGAACTCATCGACCGGTTCTACGGGGAGTGAGGAGGAGGACGATTCAGGCCGCCCCCTCCTTCATCACCTCCCGCATCACCGCGGTGGCGTAGGAGCCCTTCGGCAGGGCAAAGCAGAGGAGGATGGCGCCCTCGCCGTCCTCTCGAACCGTGGCTTCGGTGAGGGGCACCCGGAGGGCCCGGCGCTCTCCGGTGAGCTTCACGCCCAGGCTGCCGAAATCGGCGAGTTCCAGGCGCTCCTCGGCCAGCAGTTCGCGTTCGCGCTCACCCGGCAGACCCTCGGCCAGCAGCACCTTCTTCCCGAAAAGGGGAGCGGAGGGGCTGATCTCGAAGGCGTCCGCGCGCGGCTGTTCCCGGGCCGGGTCGTCGACGGCGAAAACCGCTCCCCGGCCGTGCAGGTAGGCCAGGTCGCCGACCTCGAGTGCGCCGAGGTCCGGCATGCGGTCGTAGAGCAGGCGGTTGAAGAGGTGCGACTGGTAGCTCGAGAGGATGATCTTCATCACCGGATTCGGGATGCGGCGGAGGGCGTGCTCCGCGGGGCGCCCCTTGATCAGCACCTCCAGCGCGCGTCGTTCCGCCTGGTAGGCGTGTGGAAAGGCGGCGCGGGCGCCTTCGAGGTCTCCTCTTTCGAAGCGCTCCCGGGCCTCCGTCAGGCGGGGGTCTCGTTCTCCCTTGTCCGAGCCGGAAAGGAGCGTGTTCACCGCGAGTTCCGCATCCTGGTGAAGGATGGCGCGTCCCACCTCGTGGGCGTCGCCCTTCGAGCCGAAACGCTGGGGGCCGAAGATGTTCGGCACGCCGACCTCGGTCATGCGCGTGAGGATGGCCTTCGCCTTTGCGGCGGCGCCCTCCTCGACCCCGCGCAGGCGGATCAGGAAGCGGTTCCCGGCCAGGTGCCCCAGGCGGAGCTTGTTGTTGTGGCGCCGGGCTTCGATCGCGGTGACGCCGTTGACCTCCAACCCGAGCGCGGCCGCCTCGGAGACGCCCTGCATGGAGATCGTCTGGCGGGTCACGGCCTTGGCGTCCTTCAGGCCCGCATACCCGATCCGTTTCGACGGAACGCCGAGCTCGTGGCTGATGCGGCGGACGGCCTCGTGGGTCGAGATCCCGACTTTCTGGATCAGGAGGTACAGGTGCTCGCCCGTCCCGGACGGTTCGTAGAGGGGGATCTCCTCCACGACGAAGTCCTCGATCCGCTCTCTCATCACCCCGCCCGTGCCGGGCAGGTCCGCCGTCAGGAATGGTTCGTCGCTCATCGGTGGTTCTCCAGACCGTTCCTGAGCGACCATACCTCCCGGCACCCCCGGCACCAACTCCTCCCGCAAGTCGACCGCGCGATCAGAGGTCGGCGTAGGCGGCTCGCCGATCCCGCCTCCGGGCCAGTTCGCTGGCATAGCGGACCCCCAGGCTCTCGCGGTTCGCCGCCGCCCATTCGCTGAGCCCGGTCTTGCCGGCCGGGGGCGAGCCCGTCGCGAGGAGCCCGGCCATCAGGCCTCCGATCTCCTCCCTGGTGATGGTCACGTCCCCGGTCAGGGCCCCGAGCAGGCGGCCTGCGAGATATCCCACAGAAGGAGGCACGCCGAACAGGGGGCGCTTCTTCCCGATCGCCTCCCCGATCGTGCAAACGAGTTCGCGGTAGGTGAAGGCCTCCGGTCCCACCGCGTCGATGACCCGATTGCCGGTGGCCCTGGCCTCGGCGACGATCAAGTCCGCGAAGTCCTTCACGTGAATCGGCTCGATGCCGTACTCACCGTCCCCGAACACCCCGAAGAAGGGGAGCTTCCGGAGCGCCCAGGCGATGTTGTTGACCAGGATGTCGCCGGGCCCGAAGAGTACAGCCGGTCGCAGGATGGAGTGCGGCAGGCCCGATTCCACAAGCGCCCTCTCCAGCCGAGCTTTCCCCCGGAAGTACTCGAAGGGGGAATCCTCGGAAGGGTTGGTGATGCTGACGTGGACGATCCGCCCGACGCCGGCCTCCTTCGCCGCGGCGAAGAGGGCGAGGGTGTTTCTGACCGCGTCCTCGTGCCTGAAGCGGGCGTGATTGAAACGGACCCAGTAGGTGTTCACCAGCACCGCCGCGCCGCGAAGCGACTCGACCAGCTCCGCTTTCCGGTCGAAATCGAAGGGGCGGGCCTCGACGCGCCCGCCGAAGGGGTTCTCCCGATCCGGGGATCCAGTCAGCGTTCTCACTGTCGCACCGCCCGCGAGCAGCCGCTCGGCAACGAACCGTCCGGTGAATCCGAATGCCCCGGTCACCACCATGAGCTTCCCGTGCATGCTTGCCTCCTCGGCTTCCTCCGCCGGCGTTCCGGTTCCCGGTGACCAAACTCGACCGACCCCGGTAGAATCACCGTCGGCTCACGTGTAACCGATCCCTCCACAGGGCGTAATGCTCTGTGGCCATGAGAACTCATGCCAAACGACCGAGAACTGGTGGAACGCTGCCTGGCCGGCGATTCCCGGGCCTTTGCAGGCCTGGTGGAGCGTTACCAGGATCGCGTCTACCGCGTCGTGCGGCGCTTTCTCCGGAACCGGGAGGATGCCCTGGAAGTCAGCCAGGAGACCTTCGCCAGGGCCTACGAGAAGCTCGAAAAGTTCGACGTCACGCGGAACTTCTCGACCTGGATTCTCACCGTGGCCGGAAACCTGGCCCGCGATCTCCTCCGTCGCAGGAAGCGGCGACCGGAGATCCTGGAGACGGAGATGCTCGGTTCGATGACGGGGGGTAATGCCCCGGAGGGGGAGGCGGCGAAACGTGAGGATGCCGAGAGGCTTCGCGCGGCGGTCGACACCCTGGAACCGGAGAAGCGGATCGCGGTGGTGCTCAGGTACTTCGAGGGGCTCTCCCTCTCGGAGGTGTCCGAGATCACCGGAACCGAAGTGAACACCCTGAAGGTCCGGCTCTTTCGGGCCCGCAAGGAACTGATGGCAAAGCTCGAAGAGGCATGACCATGTCGGACGACTGGTTCATTCAGCGGATCGAGGAGTACCTGGACGGCGACCTCTCTGCCGACGAGCGTGAGGAGATGGAGCGTCGCCTGGCCGCGGAACCCGAACTGCGGGCCGAGGTGGAGGAGGCGCGTAGCTTCCGCGCCCTGGCCTTGAAGGCCGCGCCGGTCAGGATCCCCGAGGATCTGGGCCCGCGCATCCACTCCCGGGTCGAGGCGCTGGTTCCCGCTCCGCGCGGCCGGATCGTGATGCTTCGAACCCTGGTCACCGGGGCCGTGGCCGCCGCGGTCGTCTTCATGCTCCTGAACCCCATCGGTCCCCTGAGTCCCCCGGATGCCCCGTCGCTGCCCGTGGCCGTCACCTCCGAGCCTGAGGCTCCGGCCCTGACCGACCTGCTCGCGGACTGGTTGGATCAGGCTCGGAACGCCGGGCCCGAAGACGCGCAATCCCTCATGTCGGAGGCGCGGCAACTCGACCTGCTGGCTCGGGTTCGGGGCGGAAGGCCCGCCGTGGCCCGCGCGGATCGGCTCTACTGGCGGGCGGCGGAGGACCTCCTCATCCAGATGGAGAACGGTCTCTCCCCGGACGCTCTGCCGGCCGAGGCGGGCCTGGTGGCCATGGCGAGGAGAGGATCATGACCAGGCTCGCGACGCTCCTGCTGCTGCTCCTTCTGAGTCCCGTTTCGGCCCAGGAGGCGGAAGACCAACCCCCGGATCCGCGGGCACGTTTCTGGGAGGCCCGGCAGGTGATGCTGAAGGGCGATTCCGGAAGCGCCGCGGAACTCTTTCGTACGCTGGTCAAGGACCATCCCGGGGCCGACGTCAAGGACGACAGCCTCTACTGGATGGGGCGTTGCTTCCTCCGGGTCCCCGACCGCGAACCCGATGCCGTGGTGGCATTTCAGAGGGTCCTTCGCGAGAACCAGGAAGCGACTCGATCTCGGGGGTAAGAAGGCCCTTTTCGCGGCCCGCGCGCTGCAGGAGTTCGACGACGAGGTCGGCGTCCGCTGGCTCGAGGAACACGAGGAGGGGGCCGGTTCCGTTCACAAGCCGGAGCCCTCGGCGGACAAGGCTCCCGAGGCGATCGAGGACGAACTCGCGGCCCTCAGAGACGAGATCCGCCGGTTGAAGAAGGAAGTCGAGGAGAGCCTGGCGCTCCTGAAGAAGCTCCTCGAGAAGAAGGCCCTCGAGAATGCGCCCGCCAAGAGCGGGCCGGAGGATGGACGATGACGCGGAAGATCCTCTTTGCGGCCCTTTTCGCGGCCCTCCTGATCGGCGGAGCCGTGCTTGCCGCGGATGCGGCGAAGGAGCGCGCCCTCTTTGAAAGCGCCGGCGATGCCATGGCCGACGGCGATTACGCCAGGGCTCGGGCCCGACTCGCCGAGTATGTCGCGGCCTACCCCGGGAGCGAGCGGGCGGAAGAAGCCGGAACGCTGCTCATCCGGGCGCACCTCGGCACGGCCGACTTCGAGGGCGCCATCGCGGCGGCGCGGCGTTTCGTCGGTCTCTACCCCGAATCCCCGCGGGCGCGCCAGGCGAAGTTCCTGATGGCCGAGGCGTTCGCCCGCATGCGCGGATTCAAGGACGCCGCGCGCATCGTCCGGGAGCAGGTGGACTTCCTTTCCGGGGACGACCACGAGAAGAAGATCGCCGGCTATTACCTCGAACTGGCCGACCGCGCGTTTATGGGAGAGGAGCAGCCCGACGAGTTCGGCCGCCCGCAGCTCGTGAAGGACTTCGCCGCGGCGCTGAAGTGGTATGAGCAGGCCCGCGCCGTCCATGTGGAGGAGGCCGCCGCGGACCTTCTCTCCTACCGCATCGCCCTCTGCCTGTTCGAGAACGGCTCGCGATACCCGGCGATCCGGGAATGGGAAAGCCTGCTCAAGAAGTGGCCCGACTCCGAGTGGGCCGACGACGCCCGGTATCACAGCGGCGTGGCGTTGCTCTCGGACGCCCGGCGACTGATGCCCGCCCGCGCGCTCTTCAGGGAACTCCGGGAACTGCACGGCGATTCCGAGTATGCGCCGCTCGCGCTGATCCGTCTGGCCGAGAGCTACCGTCCGCTTGACGTGAAGGACGAAGAGGAACTGGACCGCGGCCTGTCCTTCCTCCGGGAGTTCATGGAGCTCTACCCCTCCCACGAGGAGGCGGAGGGGGTGCTCTTCACCATTGGCCTGGCCGAGCAGAAGATCGGGCACTACGACGCGGCCATCGAGGAGTTCGGCGCCTTCCTCGCCGCCTTCCCCGATGCGAAGCAAGCCCCGGAGGCCCAGGACCGGATCGCCTGGTGCTGGTTCAGAAAGCACGACTTCGACCGGGCCATCCGGGAGTGGAAGGCCTTTCTCGGCAAGTGGCCGAACCACGGGCTCTGGACCAAGGTCCAGGGGATGATCGCCCAGACGGCCTTCACCAAGGGCAGCCACCCGCTTCAACTCGCGCTGAAAGCCGAGGAGAAGGACCGGCCG
>SWCD01005668.1_pt1 | contig 13518 bp, 8 predicted proteins | sample 4693011 | NCBI WGS metagenome assembly SWCD01 (sample SAMN10267278, study PRJNA491770) | bioreactor metagenome | isolation source: DHS bioreactor inoculated with marine | place: Japan: Omine Ridge, Nankai Trough | reverse complement strand
ACAGCTCATCAATTTCCCGTGGTGCCACGTGGCGCTGGCAGCGGCATGACTGGCGGCTCCCTGCCTGTGGCCGGTGGGCTGGTCCTTGCCTTAGGGCGAATGGACCGTATCCTGGAGATTGATGAGGAAAACCAGCTTGCCATTGTCGAGCCCGGAGTTATCACCGGCAAACTCAGAGAACACCTGGCCCCTCTTGGTCTTTTTTATCCGCCTGATCCGGCCAGTCTCAAGTTCTGCACATTAGGCGGCAATGTCGCCGAATGTGCCGGTGGCCCCAGTGCAGTAAAATACGGAGTGACCCGCGACTATGTTTTAGGCCTTGAGGTTGTTTTGGCTGATGGCCGCATCCTGGAAACCGGTGTCCGTACCCGCAAAGGCGTTGTCGGCTATGACCTGACCCGTCTTTTCATCGGTTCTGAAGGAACTCTGGGTGTAATCACTAAGATTATCCTTCGCCTGACCTCCCGCCCAACAGCCAGCAAAACATTCCTTCTCCTTTTTGACGAAATGTCTCAGGCTGCCAATCTGGTGGCTGATATGTTGAAGGAGCATATCCCTTCCACCCTTGAGTACCTCGACAACACCGCCCTCTCTTTGGTGGCGGACAAAATCCCCTTTGATCTCCCAGTTGGCACCATGGCCATGCTTCTTGTTGAACTTGACGGTGACAGCCAATCTGTGGATTTGCAAACAAACCGCCTTAACGATTTTCTTGCCAGCCGCAACGAAATTCTTCTTTGCAAGCAGGCAGAAACTTCTGAGGAGGTGGATGCCCTGTGGATGGCTCGCCGTTCTGTGTCCCCGGCTGCTTTTAATTTGCGGCCTGATAAAATCAGTGAAGATGTGGTGGTGCCCCGCTCCAAAATTCCGGAGCTCGTTGCCTGCGCCGAGAAACTTGGCGACCGATACAAGCTGCCTATCTTCACCTTTGGCCATGCCGGAGACGGCAACATCCACGTTAATATCATGCTGGACAAGGCCAACGAAGATGAAGTTCAGCGGGCGCAGCAGGCTAAAGAAGCCCTTTTCCGGGAGGTGCTTGCCTTGCAAGGCTCTCTTTCCGGCGAGCATGGTATTGGCCTCACCAAAGCCCCTTTCTTGGACATGGAACTCTCCGAATCGAGCCTTGACATCCAAAAACAACTCAAAAAACTTTTTGACCCCCTTCACATCCTGAATCCCGGTAAGATTTTTTAACTCCCATCAGGTTAAAATTTCCTCATAAATTTGCCATCTTCGCCAACTTTTCATACCCTGTCAGAAGAAGATTTCTTTCATCACTGAACCAATTGGCCTTCCGAAGGGAAATTACATGCCGTTAAATCGCCTCACATTAGCCATTACTTTCTGCCTGGGCATCTTATGCTTTGGCACTGCCGGCTATATGACCATTGAGAGCTATACGTTTTTAGAGGCTCTCTATATGACGGTTATCACCATTACCACCGTTGGTTTTGGAGAGGTTATTGCCCTGACGACACCAGGACGAATCTTTACCATTGTCCTGATTATTGTTGGTTTTATGGGTCTGGCCTATGCCGCCCACAGTATTGCAGAATCATTATTAGAGCAGATGTGGAGCAGAAACTCGGAGATAAAGAAAATGCAGACAAGAATTGGCAAACTCCAAAAACATTACATCATCTGCGGCTATGGCAGAGTGGGCCAGGCAGCAGCCCAGTATTTTTCCAAGCTGGGCATCCCCATCGTCATTATTGAATTTTCAGAAGAGGCATGTGAAAAAATTAAAGAGCAGGATTTGCCCTATGTTCAAGGTGACGCCACCTCGGATGAAGACCTGTTAAATGCCGGTATCAAAAGAGCTAGTGGCCTTCTTGCCCTCCTCCACTCCGACCCCCTCAACCTCTTTACGACCCTGACAGCCCGGGATTTAAATCCCACCCTGCGCATTATCTCCCGCTCAGCCGAATCCACTGCTGAACAAAAAATCCTCAAAGCTGGCGCCGACAGCGTTGTCTCCCCTCATGCCACAGCAGGAAAGCATATTGCGGAAAATATGCTCACTGCCACCGGCCACATGCCTGAAACTCTGAGCCAGGCCATCTCCATTCAGCCCCAGTGGGTACAAATCAAGGAGGGCTCCAGCATGGCCAATAAGCTCATTGGTGAATTGGCGGCCAAGATGGGGCGGGAAATTATTGGACTGCGGCGTGAGGATCGCGATTTTATTCACCCTGACCCGGCAAGTGTCCTCAAGGTGGGCGATAAAATTCTTATCTTAGAGGAAGGTACTCAGGAAGAAGAGATTGTTGAAGCCACCCCACAAAAAATAGTCATCGTTGATGACAATCCGGTGATTGTTCATCTTTACGCCCGCCTCTTTCAAAAGGCTGGTTTTATCCCCCTTACGGCCTCAGATGGTGCCGAAGGGTTAGACCTGATCCTGGAGGAGAAACCTGAAGCTGCAGTGATCGACTTCATGCTGCCGGAGCTTTCCGGTATCGAAGTAGTTAAAAATGTAAGAAAAATCCTGCCCTATCCGATCAAGCTTATTGTTTTCACTGCTGATGAGCAGGACAAAACCCGAAAGGATGCCCTGGCTGCCGGCGCCGACCAGGTGGTGGTCAAAAGTCCTGAGGCAGCTGAGGTGATCGATACAGTGGTTAAGCTCATCAGACCGTAAAGCTAAAACTTTTCTCTCTGCTGACCAGGAAATCCATTGACAAGACCGAGGATCATCCTTTATAAAGCCTCTTTGTTTTTGATCCTGTCCAATATTACATTACTGACGTAAGTCAGATATATATTAGCGCGTCGCTTTTTTTAGCGGTGCAAACGTCTCTATACGGAGTTATCATGATTGAAGTTGAAGTACGCGGCGACATCGAATACGCCATTCGCCAACTGAAGAAAAAGCTGCAGCTTGACGGCATGAAGAAAGAACTCAAACGCCGCGAGCATTATGAAAAACCAAGCGTTAAGCGTCGCCGCAAGCAGGCCGAGGCTAAGCGTAAGCTGCGCAAGGTGATGTACCGCTCCTTCCGTGACTAGTTTTTAGTTCTGCACTTCTGGGGACAGTCCGGAAAAAGAGCAACTCTTTGCCAGCTCCTTCTCTGTGACTTGATGACCACTGACAAACCTCAGAAGCTATTGCGTTCTTCACGCATCCATAAAAAAAAGAAGCCCCTTGATCTGCCGGCCGAAATGACCGGCAGCCGGGACCTCTTTCTTCATTATCTAGCCGCTGAACGGCGGCTGTCTCAGAATACCCTGTCGGCCTATAATACAGACCTTCAGGGTCTTTTTGTTTTCCTGCACAAAAAAAGGCTAAGTCTCCCAACTGTTACACCTAAGCATCTCCGTGCTTACTTTGCTAAACTGCACGAGGACAAGATTGGCAGCCGCTCTTTGAGTCGTAAGCTTTCAAGCTTTCGCGCCTTCTTTCGCTTCCTTGTTGCCGAAAAGATTATCACAACCGATCCCACCAGCCATCTTGATTCACCCAAGCTAGGGCGATCCCTACCAAAAACTCTCTCGGTTACCGAGGTTGACCAGCTTTTAAAAAGGGATTCCTCATCCCCCTTGGCTTTACGAGACCATGCCATGCTGCACCTTCTTTACGCCACTGGTCTCCGCGTCTCTGAGCTTGTTTCCCTGCCCGTTGCCGCAGTCAGTATGCAGGCCGGATTTATTCGGGTAATTGGCAAAGGCGACAAGGAACGCCTTATTCCCTTCGGCAAACAGGCCCGGGAAAGCCTGGTTGCCTATCTTAAAAAGAGCAGACCGCTTCTTCTTAAAAAAAGGACAAGCCCCCTGATTTTTATCACCACCCGAGGCACAGGCATGACCAGGGCCCGTTTTTGGCAGATAATCAAGGAAAGGGCTCGGGCGGCTGGAATCACAAAAAAAATCTCTCCTCATGTGCTGCGCCACTCCTTTGCCAGCCATCTTCTGTCTCACGATGCTGACTTGCGGGCTGTGCAAATGATGCTGGGCCATTCCGACATTGCCACCACCCAGATCTATACCCATGTGGATAGTGATCGCCTTAAATCCATCCATCAGAAATTTCACCCCCGCGGCTGAAGCGACTCTTCAAAACATACACATCAGCCACTTTGCCTGGTTTCATCCGGCCGATGGGGCAACGAAATAGTCCTTTAAAACCGTTAAAATTCAGTTTCTGGTCGCCAAATCACCAGAAACTACCCAGCACTGAAATCCAGCACAAATACTATTTTTCGCATTTTGTCTGTGGCCAATTTAGCCTTCATTTATTAGGCAAATAGGCATTTACATTTTCCCAACTATTACTTTGTGTGCTTTTTTAGTCCTTCTAGGGCCATTTCTTGCATGCGACATTCTGTCGCATGACATGTTGATATTAAGACGACTTTCTTTTCAGGATGGAAAAATGTTTACCTTTACAAAGAATTTTATTTATCACCGAAATAATTTCCTTGTCACAAGCATATTGTTTGCTGCTGCCTTCTGGATATTTGAAGCGTACCGCCATTACATAGACACTCATACAATATCATTTTATGAAGAAGTCTTTTCCCCGGATAACCATGAGCTTTGGATGCGTTCGGTTATCGTCTTTCTTTTCATCAGCTACGGGGTATTAGCACAAACATTATTCGCCAAATTCAAACACGCAGAAAAGGCCACCAAGCAAGCATATTTTGAGTTAGATCAAATTTTCCAGACATCCGCTGACGGCATGCGCGTTGTTGATGCTGATTACAACGTTTTACGGGTAAATAAGACTCTGCTCTCCATGGCCGGTCTGCAAAGGGCCGACGATGCTGTGGGTAAAAAATGTTATGATTTTTTCTCTGGCCAAAAATGCCACACTGCAGAGTGCCCGCTTGTCCAAATCATTTCCGGAACGCAACGGGTGGAATATGAAACCCTCAAGCGCAGCACCGATGGTTCGCAGATAACCTGCATTGTTACTGCCACACCGTTTTATGATTCTGAAAATCAGCTCCTTGGTATTGTGGAAGATTTTAAAGATATCTCTGACCGCAAAAAAGCAGACCAAGAAAAGCTCACCCTCCTTGAAGATCTCCGCCAGTCGCATAAAATGGAAGCCATTGGCACCTTGGCTGGTGGCATCGCCCATGATTTCAACAATATACTAGGCGCCATCTTAGCCCATGCCGAGCTTGCCAAGGAAGACGTTGAAAAGGACCAAAAGCCGGTGGTCGATGATCTTGTTGGCATTATAGAATCTGCTGACAGGGCAAAGGAACTGATCAAGCAAATTCTTACCTATAGCCGGAAAGAGAGTCATAAGCTTGAACCACTGGCACCCAATTTTATCATAAGAGAGTCATTAAAATTATTACGTGCCACCTTACCGGCAAATATTGAAATCAAGGAAGATATTAATTGCGACAAGAAGTTCATTCTCGCTGATCCAACGAAGATCCAACAGGTAATAATGAACCTATGTACCAATGCCCTCCACACCATGGAAGAAACCGGAGGCACCTTAACTGTCACCCTATCCAACCACCTCCCCTCTGATAAAGATACTGTCGCGGCGGGAGAGATATCCTCAGGGCAATTCCTCAAACTCTCTGTAAGTGATACCGGCCAAGGCTTAGAGCCGGACGATATTGAACGGATTTTCGACCCTTATTTTACCACCAAGCCGGTTGATAAAGGCACAGGACTTGGTCTGTCAGTTATTGATGGTATTGTCAAAGATTACAAAGGCTTTATTGAGGTTAACAGCACTGTGGGGCAAGGCAGCACATTCAATGTTTACTTCCCTGTTTTAAACGTTGAAAATCCTGTAATTGAAAACGCCACACCTTCTGAAATTGAGGAATTTATTAATACTGCATCCAAACATATTCTGATTGTCGATGACGAGCAGAAGCTGGTTGGACTCATTAAGAGGCATCTTGAAAGGCTTGGTTACACTGTTACAGCAACAACAGACAGCCAAGATGCCCTGGCTAAATTCCGTGCTGCACCGCATATGTTCGACATTGTTATGACAGACCAGACCATGCCAGGCCTCACAGGCGCTGAGTTGTCAAAAAGGATTCTTGAGATAGCCCCTTCCATGCCCATAATCATGACTTCGGGTCACAGCGATGTAATTTCAGAGCGTGACGCCTTGGCAATCGGTATCAAAAAATATGTTTTAAAACCACTTCATGGGGATGAGATTGTTAATGCTATCAATGAAGTTTTAAGTAAGGAGAAATTATAACTTCTGCGACCAGTATGCTACATCCTGTGACCGCAGTTCATCTCTGAGCCTAACCTGCCGACCAAGAGCCAATTACCCTCAAACATAACGAAAACTTAACTGCTGTGACATTTTCCTTTGGCCAACCAAGGTGGCAGCAGTAAGGTAGGGGTATGGACGTAATTACCTCTCATCTTAATGCTGATTTTGACTGCATGGCCTCCATGCTTGCGGCCCGCAAGCTCTATCCTGATGCCAAACTTGTTTTCCCTGGCTCCCAAGAGCGTAACCTTCGCCGTTTCCTTAATGAATCCGGTCTTACCTTTGAGTTTACCCGGCTGCGTTCCATTGATATGGACAGCATCGATCGTCTTATAGTTGTCGACAACCGGCAGGCCAGCCGCATCGGCCCTTTTAATCGTTGCCTGAAAAATCCTGATCTTCAGCTCCACCTTTTTGACCATCACCCTGATGCCCCGGATAATTTGAAAGGGGTCAAAGAAGACGTTCGGCCTGTGGGTTCCACAGCCACCCTCTTTGTTCAACTTTTTCAGGAACAGAAAATCGATATCACCAAGCAGGAGGCCTCTGTTCTGGCCATGGCCATCTACGAGGACACCGGCAACTTCACCTTTGCCACCACGACGCCGGATGATCTTGTTGCCATGGCCTGGCTTTTGGAGCACGGTGCCAATATTGACATGGTGAGCCAATACATCAGTCAAGAGCTGACCAGTGACGAGGTAAACCTCCTCCATGAACTGATCAAGTCCGCCACCACCTATACCATTAACACGGTGGCCATTACTGTGGCGCGCATCATTCTTCCTGATTATTTCGATGAATTTGCCCTACTGGTCAGACGCTTCATGACCATGGAGAACCTGGATGCTCTCTTTGCCTTGGCAGCCATGGATGACCGGGTTTATATCATTGCCCGCAGCCGGGTACCCGAGGTGAACGTCGGGATGATCGCCATGGAATTCGGTGGAGGTGGACACGCCTCTGCTGCCTCAGCCACTCTTAAGGATCATTCCCTGGTTCAGGTGGAAGAAAAGCTTCTTAATGTCCTGCATAACTCGGTGCGGCCCCACTCTTTGGCTGGTGAGCTGATGAGTTCGCCTGTTATTTCCGTTGAACCCAGCATGGCCATCTCTGAAGCCAATAAAATCCTTACCCGCTACAACATCACTGTGTTACCCGTGGTTGAGGATGGAGAGATATGCGGCTTGCTCAGCAGGCGTGAGGCAACCAAGGCCATTTTTCATGATCTTGGCGATGAGCCGGTTTCAAGCTATATGACCACTGAATTTGAGATTGTTGGCCCGGAGGCTGATCTTCTTGAAATTCAACGCCTGATTATTACCAACCGCCAGCGCACCATTCCTGTGGTCAGCAAAGACGAACTTGTTGGAATCATCACCCGCACAGATTTGTTTTCCCTCATGGCTGGCGATCCTGCCTTTTTGCCTGAGCTTAAAAATAGCCAGAACCTTCCATCGGTTGAACGTAACCGCAACTTATCAAGCCAGCTTCGCCATACCTTAAGCAGGGAAGTGGTCCAACTTCTGCAGACAATCGGCGAGGTTGCCCTGGGCTGCGGAGCTACGGCTTATGTGGTTGGCGGCTTTGTCCGCGATCTTCTTCTTGGAGTTGAAAATCTTGATATTGATATTGTTATTGAAGGCGATGGTATTGATTTTGCCAAAAAACTTGCCGCCCACCTGAAGGGCAAAATACGGACCCATGAAAAATTCAGCACTGCTGTGGTGGTCTTGCCGGACGGCCTCAAGATCGATATAGCCACAGCGCGCCTTGAGTATTATGAACATCCGGCTGCCATGCCCAAGGTGGAGTCAAGCTCCATCAAGCTTGACCTCTATCGTCGCGATTTCACCATCAACGCCATGGCAATCCATCTCAACCCTGACCGTTTCGGTATCCTGGTTGATTTTTTCAACTCTCAAAATGATCTTAAAGACCGGATGATCCGCATCCTCCACAATCTGAGCTTTGTTGAGGACCCAACCCGTATCTTCCGTGCCATCCGTTTTGAGCAAAGGATGGGGTTCAGTCTAGGCAAACACACCGAAAAACAAATTAAAAATTCGGTGCGCCTCGGCCTTTTTGATGCTGAAATGGGCCAGCGTTTTTTTCAGGAACTTAAGATGATCCTTTCTGAAAAAGACCCCTTGCCCGCCATCCGCCGCCTTGACCACTTCAAACTCTTCACTTTTTTGCACCCCCGCTTGAAGATGACAAGCAGAGGCAAACAGATTTTGCGCGAGGCTCGACATGCCGTGTCCTGGTATAAACTCCTTTACCTTGACACCAAACTTTACCTGTGGATTGTTTATTTCCTTGCTCTCACCGCTCGCCTAAAAACTAAAGATGTTGGCGAAATGTGCAGATTATTGGAAATACCGGAGCGCTATAGTCAAATCATCATTAATGAACGGGTTGTGGCCGACAGGGCTGTGCGCCTTCTTGATAAGTCTGACGACCTGAAACCGAGCCGAATTTATAAGGCCCTTCGAGAATTGCGCCATGAGGGACTTCTCTTTGCCATGGCATGTTGTAGGAACAAAAGCGGCCAGATGGCTATCTCTACCTATGTCACCAAGCTAAGCCATATCAGCAACCAGCTGCAGGGCAATGACCTGATTGAAATGGGCTACAAGCCAGGTCCTCTTTTCAACACTATCTTGCAGAGGTTGCTCATGGCTACTTTGGATGGCATTTGCACCAGCAGGGAGGAGGAAGTCGCCCTGCTGAAAAAAGAGTTTCCCCTTCCTGTCAAGAACAGGTAGATTGGCAGACTTTAAAATTCACTCCACGACAAATCATGTTTAATATCAATATTCAGGATCTTATTATTCAGATCCCCGTTTTCCTTTTCGCCCTTACCATCCATGAATACTCCCACGGTTACGTGGCAATGCTCTGCGGAGACCAGACTGCAAAAATGCAAGGCCGGCTGACTCTCAACCCGCTGAAACATCTTGACCCCCTGGGAACCCTGGCCATTTTCATTATCCATTTTGGCTGGGCAAAGCCAGTACCTGTTGATCCGCGCAATTTCAGAAATCCCCACCGTGACATGATCCTGGTATCTTTGGCCGGTCCCATGTCGAATCTGGCAACTATGATTGCCAGCCTCTTTGCCCTTATCATCATTGCCTATTTTGGCCAGGGGATGCCCCCCTTTCTTGCCCAACCGATCATTGCCATGCTCTCTGTGAGCATCTGGATTAATTCCATTCTGGCAATTTTCAACATGATCCCCATCCCTCCCTTAGATGGCAGCAAGGTGCTTATGGGTCTTCTGCCTCCTCGGCAGGCACAACATATTGCCCGTCTTGAAGGCGTTGGCTTTATTCTGATTATGATTCTGGTCTTCACCGGCGTGCTTGGTAAATTTATCCATTTTGTTCAAAGTTTTCTCTTTAGTTTTTTTACTGGTTGATCTGTCGTGAGTCTTGGCGCCGCCCATACTTTTCCCTCCTTTGCTAGCCAGCCCGACCTGGTTCATGGCTGTTTTCACCGGCACGGCGGAATCAGCCCGACACCCCATGATTCTTTTAATATCAGTTATGGTGTGGGCGATGATCCTGACAACGTCCTTCATAACCGAGCTCTGGTAAAAGAGACCTTGGGTTGCCGTACTCTTATTTCTAGTAAACAGGTACATGGTGACCAGATAGCGATTGTTGAGGATATGGCCACTGATCAGGAACTGGAAGGCTACGATGCCCTGATTACTTCTCAACCGGGCATTGCTCTGCTTATCCAGCAGGCTGATTGCCAGGCCGTTTTACTCTATGACCCGAAGCATAAAGTAGTTGCAAACATCCATTGCGGTTGGAAAGGAAGTGTCTCCAATATTATTGCAAAAACTGTTCAGCGGATGGGCGATGAGTTTCACTCTGATCCAAGCCAAATTATCGCGGCAATAAGCCCTTCTCTTGGCCCTTGCTGTGCTGAATTCATCAATTACAAACAAGAACTCCCTGAATCTTTTCACCCCTTTGAAGTGGCTGAAAATCATTTTGATTTCCTGGCAATTAGCATCATGCAACTAAAAGAGTCCGGCGTTCAGCCAAAACTCATCGAAACGGCTGACATCTGCACCCGTTGCGATGAAGATTGGTTTTCCTATCGTCGCAATCGCCAAACAGGGCGTTTCTGCACCGTAATAGGTTTGCAGTCATGACCAGCCGTGCTCTAGCAATCCGCTGTCTGGTGGGACAAAACAAAAGCAAAGAACCAGTTGACCAGATTCTTGCCTTTCTACTTGATAAACATCCATTTTCAGATGATAGAGACAGGCAACTGGTCATGGCTCTTGTCTACGGAGTTCTTCGGCATTGTCAGGAGCTCGACGTTCTCCTAAAAACCTTTTCAAAAACTCCTTTAAAGAAGCTTAAACCTTTTGTCTTGCAGGCTCTGCGCATCGGTCTTTTCCAGCTTCTATATATGGATCGTATTCCTGAGTCTGCTGCGGTCAATGAAACGATAAAAGGTTTGGGTCGTCAGCCTAAATGGCTGAAAGGTTTTGTGAATGGTGTTTTACGGTCCATTGTTCGAGACCTTGCTGGTGTTCGGCAACGGCACGCAACTCTGCCAGTTGAAGATAAGCTTAATCATCCAGCCTGGCTTATTTCCATGTGGGAGGAGCAATTTGGCTTAGAACATGCTCAGGATCTCTGTCTCACTAACAACACCCCTCCTCCTCTCACCCTGCGCCTCAACCCTCATCAGACATCGCGGGATAAATATCTGGCCCTTCTTAAGGATCATGGTATTTCAGCTCATCCTGGGGAATTTACTGACCACTCAGTGACCATTATCGATTTTCAGGGCAAGATTGATTCTTTGCCCGGCTATGCTGAAGGCTTATTTCATGTGCAAGATGAGGCAGCCCAGCTCATTGCTTCCTTTTTTACAGACTTACCCTCAGGCTCATACCTTGATGGCTGCGCAGGACTTGGCGGCAAGACCATCCTCCTTGACCAGATACTACCTGCTGACGCGCAACTTGCTGCTGTCGAACCCCACAAAGGACGCCTCAGCCTTCTACAGGACAATCTTGAACGTTGCCATTGTCGCCAGATCACCACTTATCCCTGCACTCTTCAAGAACTTGCTCAAGATCATACTACTCATTTTGACGGTATCTTGCTTGATGCACCCTGCTCGGGCCTAGGGGTGATTCGCCGTCACCCTGATATCCGTTGGAATAGATCTTATGATGATCTGGCTGGCATGGCGCAAACTCAGCTTGAGCTTCTTAGCTCGGCGGCCAGTCTTCTTAAACCTGGAGGTGTTGTGGTTTATGTCACCTGCTCTCTTTCTAAAATCGAAAATGAACAGGTCATTGCATCGTTCCAGCAATCCCATCCGGACTTTTCTATTGTAGCGCCAGAGTTTTCTGAAAAGGCTCAACCCCATATAACCAGTCAAGGCTTTCTGCGAACACTTCCAACCCAAGGGCTTGACGGTTTCTTTGCTGCCCGTCTTGTCCGCCGCAAGGAATAAAAATGCTTCCCATTCCTATCTGGGTAATGTAGAAACGGTGCTTTGCAGTTACTTTTGACCTTTTCTTGAGCACTTTTAAAGAGACTATGGAGCCTGACAAAATCCGCATCCGTGGCGCCCGGATGCATAATCTCAAAAATATTGATATTGACCTGCCCCGTAATAAGCTTGTGGTTTTCACAGGGCTGAGCGGCTCCGGCAAATCATCCCTTGCCTTTGACACCCTCTACGCCGAAGGTCAGCGCCGCTATGTTGAGTCTCTATCCACCTATGCCCGTCAATTTCTGGGCCAGATGGATAAACCTGAGGTGGACTCCCTGGAAGGCCTGAGCCCTGCTGTTTCAATAGAGCAGCGCACAACAAGTAAAAATCCGCGCTCCACTGTCGGCACCATCACTGAAATTTATGATCATTTCCGCCTGCTTTTTGCACGGGTGGGCCATCAACATTGTCCTGATTGCGGTGAGCGTATCGAGCCCCAATCCATTGAAGATATGGTTAACAGCCTCATGTCCCTTGCGGAAGGAACCAAGCTTCTTATTCTGGCCCCTCTTATTGATAACCGAAAGGGGGAGTATCTTGATCTTTTTGAACGCCTGCGCAAGGAAGGCTATGTTCGGGTGCGGGTGGATGGCGACATCCTCTCTTTGGATAGCCCTATTAAACTAGCCAAGACTAAACGCCATACCATTGAAGTGGTGGTTGACCGCTTGGTTATTAAGGACTCATCACGACGTCGCTTGGCTGATTCTGTTAACACTGCTGTTCAGCTTGCCCGTGGTTTTTTGCTGGTTCATTTTCCAGTCAGTGGTGAGGAGAAACTGCTTAGTGAACGTGCTGCCTGCATTGCCTGCGGCACCAGTTTACAAGATCTTTCTCCTCAGCTTTTCTCTTTTAACAATCCCAAAGGGGCCTGTGATGAATGCGGCGGCCTGGGCATAAAACATTTTTTTGACCCAGAGCTGGTAGTTCCAGACCCGACCCTTACCATTAACCAAGGGGCTCTGGCGCCCTGGGGACGGCGACGGAGCCGAAGCTATTCCAGCCAACTTCTGGCCGCCCTTGCCGACCATTATGGTTTCGAGCTGAACACCCCCTTTAAAAAACTACCCCAAAAGGCCCGAGACGCCATTTTACACGGCACCGGCCATGAGCCCATATTTTTCCATTATGTGCGTCACAGACGCTCTATGACCTCAGAAACACCCTTCGAGGGGCTCATCCCTAATCTTGCTCGCCGTTTCCATGAAACCAGTTCTTCTTCCATGCGGGAAGAGCTAGGGCAGTATATGAATGAACAGCCCTGCCCGAGTTGTCATGGTGCCCGCCTGAAGCCTGAAGCCTTAGCCGTCAAAATTGGCGACTGGGCCATTCATGAATTAACAGCAATGTCCGTTGATCGTCTCTATGAAAATCTGCAACACATTTCCTTTACCAGCCAGGAACAGATTATCTCGGAACGGGTAATTAAAGAAATCATGGAGCGCCTCAGCTTTCTGCGTGATGTTGGTCTTGGCTATCTCACCCTGGCCCGCACAGCAGGAACATTATCAGGAGGTGAGGCGCAACGTATTCGTTTGGCTTCCCAGATCGGTTCTCAGCTGGTAGGCGTGCTTTATATCCTCGACGGGCCACGTATCGGTCTTCACCAACGTGACAATGACCGCTTAATCAGGACCCTTACAAGCCTGCGGGACCTTGGCAATACCGTAATTGTTGTTGAACACGACACCGATACCATTCTTGCTGCCGACCATATCCTTGATATCGGCCCAGGTGCAGGAGTTCATGGCGGCAAAGTTGTCTAT
>SWCD01010671.1_pt1 | contig 13525 bp, 12 predicted proteins | sample 4693011 | NCBI WGS metagenome assembly SWCD01 (sample SAMN10267278, study PRJNA491770) | bioreactor metagenome | isolation source: DHS bioreactor inoculated with marine | place: Japan: Omine Ridge, Nankai Trough | reverse complement strand
CAGGGTCTTGCCGGGCTCTGGTCTGAAGCGTTCCTCGGTCACTTCAAACCGGCCAATCCGGTCGAGCCGGAAGGTTCGGAAATTGTCGCGAAGCTCGCACCAGCCGGCCATCAGCCAGACAGGTCCGAAATAGGCCAGCGACAGTGGGCGAACCTGTCTTGTAGTGATATCGCCGCGGGCATCTTCATACCCGATAGTGACTTTCCGGTTGTCCCTCAGCGCATTTCGCAACTCGCCCAGCTCGAAGTTGAGCGGTGCCATGTAATGTTCCGACGGTGCCAGCAGCGCCGTATTGGTCATGTAGGTTCTGAGCGCATCAGGCAGTACGGCTTCCACCTTTGCAATCACGTCGGTGGCAGCATCTGCCAGTTCCTTGTCGGCCCATGACTGCACAATTCGCGCACCCAGCACCAGCGCTTCAATCTCGGTTTCCTTGAACATAAGCGGTGGCAGGTCGTACCCGGCGCGCAACACATAGCCGATCCCGGCCTCACCTTCGATCGGCACTCCGGATGTCATCAGGTCCTGAATGTCGCGATAGATGGTGCGATCTGAGACCTCGAAGTTTTCAGCCAGATCGCGCGCGCGCGTCAGCGGCTGACGGCGCATGAACTGGATGATCTCGAACAGTCTGTCGGCGCGGCGCATGGAACCTGGCGTCTCCCTTGTTAACAATGCGAGATGGCTTAGCATAACCCTACTGACATCATGCTGTCAGGAGGACCTCCCACATGCTGATATGATGCTGTCAGGAGGGGTGGTTCATGGTGGTTTCCAGTTAATCGAAGGAGAACCGCAAATGACCATTACTACTCGTACAAGCCACCCCGCAGTCGCAATCGGCACCAGGCGGCGTCACTGGACTGTTGAACTGCTGAGCGCTGTGTCCAGATTGATCCGCCATCGGCGAGCAGCAGCACAGTTGCTGGATATGGATGATTGCAAGCTCGCCGATATCGGCCTGTCGCGCTCGGATGTCACCCGTGCCCTGAACGGTTCGCTGCTGCAGGATCCCACGAAAGAACTGTCGAGCATTGCAGGCCGCAGATAGCGGGGTCAGACGTTTCCACCCGGGTCGTAGATGCTCCAGGCCCACAGGTAAAAACAGTTGGGTCACACGCAGGTGAGCGGGATGTGATCGATTGCACTTCTGCTGGATGCCCGCGCTGCTAGTTTTCTTTTCAACGATGACCGAAACCAGACCACTGGTCACAAAGACAAGAAAAAGGAAACGTTCAAATGTTTACCAGATCCAACTTTGTTGCTGCAGCAATCATCGCAGCTGCTGCGATTGCCGCCTCGCCATCTGCCAATGCTTCAGTTGCAGCCGGCATGTCCGCTGCGGGCTCTGCCGCGACAAGCACCGCCACACCCACAGTTGAGGGCAATATTGTTCTGGCTGGCGGACGCAGGCATCGCCATCGCCACTGGGGTCACGGTCGTGGCTACGGTTACGGATACGGTTGGGCCGGGTACGGTCATGGCTATCGCGGCTGCGGCTGGCTGAAGCGGAAAGCTCACCGCACCGGTCGCCGCTACTGGTGGAACCGTTACTACCAGTGCCGCAACGATTACTGATCATCGGACACAGCAGTCTGTGAACAGCAAGAAGGCAGCCGGGGCAATCTGCGCTGCCTTCGATGCATGTTTTTGCAATAACCTGGAAGCGATCGGTTAAATGCGTACCGCTTCTTCCGGGGCCATGAACGGGTAGCCCAGATCATCGGCCACAGCCTTGTAGGTCACATGGCCGGCGTGCACGTTCAATCCGGCCATCAGGTGCTTGTTTTCACTCAACGCCTTGCGCCATCCGCGATTTGCGATCTGCAGAATGAACGGCAGCGTCGCATTGTTTAGGGCATAGGTTGATGTTTTGGGCACACCACCCGGCATATTGGCAACGCAGTAGTGAATGACGTCATCAACCACATAGACGGGATCGTCATGTGTGGTGGCTCTGGATGTCTCCGCGCTGCCGCCCTGGTCAATGGCCACATCCACGATAACCGAGCCCGCCTTCATCTTCTTGACGATGTCTCGCGTAATCAGCTTCGGTGCAGCTGCCCCGGGAATCAGCACGCCGCTGACAACAAGGTCGGCTTCGATACAGTGCCGTTCGATGGCATCCCTGGTGGAATATACCGTGTTGAGCGGGCGATCGAACTGCGCCCACAGCGAACGAAGCACATCGACGTTTCTGTCAATCACCCAGACGTCGGCGCCCATGCCAAGCGCAATATGTATGGCATGGCGACCAACCATGCCGCCACCGATGATCACCACCTTGGCCGGGTCCACACCAGGCACGCCGCCGAGCAATAGCCCGTGTCCGCCATGGGCCTTTTCCAGGTAGTGGGCACCGGCCTGTATGGACAATCTTCCGGCCACTTCCGACATCGGCGCCAGCAGGGGCAGGCCGCCCGTCGGGCTGGTTACGGTTTCATAGGCGATGCAGGTGGCCTTGGATTTGAGCAGGTCCTTGGTCTGGACAGGGTCTGGTGCCAGGTGAAGGTAGGTGAACAGGATCTGGCCTTCCCGCAACATCTTGCGCTCGTCTGCCTGCGGTTCCTTGACCTTCACGATCATGTCGGCCTTGGCAAATATCTCGGCCGGCGTCTTGATCACCTTGGCGCCTGCCTTGCGGTAGGCGGTATCATCCATGCCGATGCCGGCACCGCACCCGGTCTCCACGATCACCTTGTGGCCGGCCTCCACCAGTTCGCGAACCGATGTTGGGGTCATGCCAACACGGAATTCCTTGTTCTTTATCTCTTTTGGTACGCCGACCAGCATTGCCGTTTCCTCCGGGTATGGGTTTTGTAGCCGTGAGGATACTCTTTTTGAAATGGAATTTATTATCTTATATTCTGATAATCCGGTATTCAGTCGCATAAAATTTCATAAATGTAGGAGTTGTTCGAATGAAATTTGCTGAATTGGATAAAACCGACCGGCGTCTTTTGAGAGAACTTCAGGCCAACAGTTCATTGTCGGTGGCCGAGCTTGCCGATCTGGTCGGTCTGTCTGCCTCATCCTGTCATCGTCGCATAAAGCTTCTGGAGGCCCGCGAACTGATTGTTGGCTATGGCGCCAGGCTGGGGGCGGACAAGCTTGGCTTCGCCATTGAGTTCTTTGTCGAGATTTCCCTGGTGGCGCAAACCGAGGAAAACCTCGAAGCATTCGAGAATGCGGTGCGGCGGGTTCCCGATATCCTCGAATGCCATCTCATGGGCGGTCAATATGACTACCTGCTGCGCATTGCCGCCTCCAGCGCAGCCGACTATGAGCGCATACACCGCCAGGCAATCACCCGGTTGCCGGGTGTCGCCCGCATCCAGTCGTCACTGGCGCTGAGGACCGTGAAACCATGGACCGGACTGCCATTGTGATTGATGGCCTGAAACAATTCGACGGGATTTGATTTAGGTCATCTTGTTGACATGCATGGATGGTAATTCTCTGCGCCATGAAGCCGGGGGGCAATTTTTGCATGCAACAACAATCAGGAGGCCCTTATGGCACAGAATGCCAGTACACCATCTACCCCGCAAGCCGCCATTGACGCCGCCGCTGAACTGCCCAGGACGGCCATGGATTTTGCTGGCCGCTACAGTGCGGAAGCGGTCAAGACCCTCAGCAACTGCCAGGGCAAATATGCTGCCTTTGTAAACCAGCGCCTGTCGGAAGATATGGCCATGCCGGAGCGGTTGTCAGGTTGCACGACGCCCATGGAAATCATGGATGTATGGGCTGATTTCTATTCCACCGCGATGAGCAATTACATGGATCATGCCCGCAGCCTGACCGAGACCGGGGCTCAGGTTGTTGAAGAGTTTGTCCGCGAAGTTGAAGTGGAAGCTGAAGAAATCGCGGAAACGACCAGCAAGGCAATCAAGGCAGCCAATGCCAATAACGGCAGCAAGGCTGCCTGACCCTAGAGCAATATCCATTCACAAGGATGGATTGAAATGGCTCTAACGCTTGAAGCCTATGTATAATTGACCGGCTGGCGATATTCCGGCCGGTCAAACCATGACAGGTAGGTGTCCGATATACGCCTGGTCACCGGTCCGGGCGCGTCGTTCGAGAACACCCGGTCATTGATCCTGGTAACCGGAGCCACACCACCGCCGGTTGTCGCGGTGAACACCTCGTCGGATTCCAGGAATTCATCAAGCGGGATCGGTCGCACTTCGGTTTCCAGGTTCAGTTCACTGCACAGTTCAAGAACGGTTCGTCGCGTTATGCCCTCAAGCACGCCCACATCTGGTGTGCGCACGGTGTTGCCTTTCAGCGAAAACACGTTGAAGCCGGGTCCTTCAGTGACATTTCCCTGATGATCGAGCAGCATGGCAGTATCAAAACCGGCATCAAGGGCTTCGAACAACCCGCGGGTCAGATCTCCCCAATGATAGTTCTTGGCCGTCGGGTCCACGCTGTCCGGCGGAATTCGACGAATGTCTGTCGGCACGAACAGGTGTGCACCTCGCGCGGCAATATCCGGCTTGATGACATGCACATATGGAATGCACCAGGCGAAGAAGTGATTGCCGCACTGGCGCGGATCACGGGTACCGGGAATGAGCGGCACGCCGCGGCTTGCGACCATCGCAACATATGAATCGCGCAAACCGGAACGCGCAACGATGGCGTGAACAATGTCGCGCATCTGGTTTTTTTGCTGCGGCACTTCCAGGCGCACCTTGGCAAGGGAGGTCTGAAACCGTTCAAGATAGTCATCCAGCCTGAAGAACGCTCCATTGCGCACCGAAGCCACATCGTAGGTGCAATCAGAGCGGGTGAAGCCCCAGTCCAGCACCGAGATCTTGGCCTCCGAGATCGGAACGATTTCACCGGCCATCCAGGCGGCGCCTTTTGAGAAATCAGGGGTCATGATGATCTACTCCGCTGCGGCTTGTGCAATGTCGATATCCTGGTCAATCAGGTTAGACAGCAATTCAATGCCCGGTTCGATACGCGTTTCGTCGATGGATGAGAAACCAAGTCGGAAAAAATTGCGGGGCGGGTTCGGCGTTCCAAAGAAAATGCGGCCCGGTTCTATCAGCAAGCCCTTTTCACGTCCGGCCAGGGCAAGCCGCTCAGCATCCAGTCCTTTCGGGCCTTCGACCCAGAAGCTTGTGCCGCCGAAACTTGGCACCTGGGTCGAATTGGGCAAGTGTTCCTCCAGTGCTGATGCCATGATTTCCCATCGTGCCCGATAAGCCCGGTGAAGCCGTCTGATCAGGGTGTCATGATGGCCCAGCGACAGGAACAGCGCGGCCGTGCGCTGGTTGTTGTTGGGCGGGTGGCGCACCATCAGGCGGCGAAGTGCGCGCGCTTCATCAATGAACGCTTTTGGTGCCACCAGGAACCCCAGCCGGAGGCCGTGGAAAACCGACTTGGAAAGAGAGCCTATATAGATCACGTGACCATCGTCATCCAGGGATTTGAGTGACGGGCAGGGCTCGTTGACATAATTCGTCTCGAATTCATGGTCGTCCTCGATGATCAGGAAATCCTTCTTTCTGGCTTGCTCAATCAGTTCCAGACGGCGCGTCAGCGGCATGGTGACAGTGGTGGGAGCCTGGTGGCTCGGGGTGACAAACACCATTTCGGTGTCGTCGGGAATGCTGTCGGGCACGATGCCTTGTGCGTCGACTTCCTGCAGGTGTATGTTGCTGGTGTGCAGGGAGAATATGTTGCGCGCATCGGGAAAGCCCGGCTCTTCAACCACGACTTTGGTGTGCGGCTTGGCCAGCAGGCTTGAAATCATGTAGAGCGCGTGCTGCGCCCCCAATGTCACCAGTATCTCGTTTTCGCCGGCCATGATGCCGCGCCGAGGCAGAATGCGCCGTCTGATCTGTTCAACCAGCAGGGCGTCATCATGCGCCCCGTGATCATCGGTCCACGCATTGAACCAGCGTTTGCCAAGCGTTTGCCGTGCACACTCGCGCCATTCGGCAATCGGAAACAGGTTGTGATCCACCTGACCATAGATGAACGGATATTTGTAGCTGGACCAGTCCAGCGGTTTGGAAATGTTTTCCAGCTTGGCAGGGGTGCGCGCAAACCGTGCGTTCCAGTCTGGCGCGGTGTGATCTGAATCGCCGGCCCGCTGGGTTGGTGTCGGGCGCGCAGCCTGCTGCGGGATTGCCTTGTCGGAGACGTAATAGCCGGATCGCTCGCGCGCAACCAGGTACCCGTCGTCCAGCAAACCCTGATAGGCCAGCATGACTGTATTTCTTGAAACACCGAGTACTTTGGCCATTTTCCGTGTGGATGGCACTGGCTCATCTCGGCCCAGTTGACCGTCCAGAATGGCAGATACAAAAGCCTCCCTGATCTGCGTTTGCAGGCTGGCATATTCGCCGCGCTTGATTTGCAGAAGCCAGTCACGCATTGCCGTTGGACCCCTCTGGACCTGTATCGTCACAAAACTGGACCTACGCTAGAGCCAAAATAGTCGGATGTCATCAGGGTTTGTGACAGAAAGGTGATTGACGGTGGCCTGAATTACCGGATTTGCAGGCTGTCACCGTGCGTCGGGTGCGCTGAGGGTGATATTTCGACGACAAGCCGGATTGCTGAACGCTGATGGCTCGGTTACATCAGGATCATGGGGCACTTGATCTCCTGTTTCTCCAAGAGGTGCCGATGATAGCCGACCGGCCCGTATTGGGCGTGCTGTTGATGCTGGGATTTTGCATATTGGCTCCTGCCGGGGACTCGATCGCAAAACTGCTGGGCGCAACAGTTCCCCTGTTGCAACTGTTGATGGTGCGCTTCGGCCTGCAGGCCGTCTTGCTGCTGCCGGTCATCGTGGCGAGTGGTCGGAGCCTGAACATGTCGCCTCGTGTTGCATGGCTCATCGTTGCCCGAACCCTGCTTCACATCATTGGTGTGGGTGCCATGTTCCTGTCATTGCGCTTCCTGCCTCTGGCCGATGCTGTTGCCATCGCCTTTGTCATGCCGTTCATCATGCTGTTGCTGGGCAGGCTTGTGCTCAATGAAGAAGTTGGCAGCCGTCGGCTGGCCGCCTGCGCTGTCAGTTTCATTGGCACCCTTCTTGTAGTGCAGCCAAGTTTTTCGGAAGTTGGTGCGCCGGCATTGTTGCCATTGCTGGTGGCGGTTGACTTCGCCTTGTTCATGCTGGTCACCAGGCAGATCGCCAAGGACATAGATCCGGTCAGCCTGCAGGCGCTCAGCGGTGCCATGGCGGTCGCAATACTGTTTCTGGTTTATGGTCTGACACAAATAACCGGCGTTCTCGAAACACAGATGGTTACTCCTGACTGGGGCACGACAGCGTTGCTCCTCGCAATAGGCGTTATCGGCACACTGGCGCATCTGCTGATGACCTGGTCGCTGCGGTTTGCGCCATCTGCCACGCTGGCCCCCATGCAGTATCTCGAAATACCGGTCGCCACCATCATTGGCTACTTGGTATTTGCTGACTTGCCAAATGGCCTCGCTGCCCTGGGGATTGCGATCACCGTTTGCGCAGGCCTTTACATAGTGGTTCGCGAGCATGCGATGTCGCGACGTTGAGCAACATCGCAGCTGGAAATCATCCTGATCTCGCCACCGTCAACAGTTTTAATCCAGCTGCTGACCCTGAATGCCGGTGCTGCAAGTTCTTGTGAGTGTGGCATAAATGTCACAGTTATCAAAAAAATCAGTATATGCGGGATCGAGCGTTGACCTGTCGCGAGGCTTATGTCTTTTCTTGTTCCGGATTATATAGAGAGCGACTCGATTGAGTCAGTGGGGCGAATAGCATGAAAAAATTTGTTGCATCTTCTGCGCTGGTGATTGCGCTGGCGGTTTCTGCGAACAGCGCAAGTGCTGCGGACTTTGATGCCGAGCAGGCCATTCGCGGGCTGGTCGTTGCCGGCGAAGTTGAAACCTTTAGCGGTTTCATGGCTTATGGCAGTTCAAGTGGAGATGCCGAATTTGAGGACGATACAACTCAATTCGTTTCGGGCGTTTTGGGTCGTCTGAGTCTGCCGCTTGGCGAAAATCTGTCAGTCCAGATGGATGGGGAGCTGGAGTATTCTTCGACGGCGTTGATAGATTCTCCACAGGATGATTTGTTCCAGAGTTCGTTTCTGTTTGGTGGTCACTTGTCTTGGCGCAACCCGGAGACGGGGCTGTTCGGCGCCTTCGCGTCTTTTGGCGGTGGCGAGCACGATAATGACGGAGAAAGTGCGGACAACAATTTCTTCGCCGTTGGTGGTGAGGGGCAGATTTATCTGGACAATCTCACTTTCTATGTGCAGGGCGGGCATATTGATGGTGGATACCCAAGCGTCGATAATGCCAACAACGACGCGCTTCGCGACGCGTTTTTCGGTCGCGGCGTAGCTCGCTGGTTCATAACCCCCGATTCTCGTTTTCAGGCAGAATTTGCATATGTAGACGGCACCACTGACGGTGGAGGTGATGTGTCTGGTATGACAATAGTGGAGTGGGGCGCGCGTTATGACACGGTGATCCCCGGCCTGCCAATCCTTGGCGACAGCAACGTGTTTGTCGGTTATCGCGGCGCACACTTCGACAAGGATAATTCCGGCGGTGATCCTGGCGAGTTTGTTGATCATCTCGTAATGGTAGGTTTCACTCACCGCTTCGGAACCCAGACAATTCAGGAAACAGATCGCTACGGCGCAACCCTGGATCTGCCCAACTTTGGTCGTTGGGTGTCTGCAGGTGAAGCTCTCGAATAGTCTGGTATCTCTGACCTGACACGCATTTATAGGGCGTCGCAGTGTTGCGACGCCCTTTTTGCTGGCTCGTGTAGCGTTGCTCTGTTATTGAGACTTTTAGTTGCAAAAATTGTTGTCTGGTTGGTCGCTTTAGCACCGCTGGTGCTATTGTGATAGTGCAATGCTCTGCTAGTTTGATGATCGAGGAAGTCTTCCATTTCAACAGCGGATGGTATTGCGCCCATGGCGAGTGAGCCCAAAATCGATCTCAACCTGAAAACCTGGGATGAGGTCAAATCCACCACCTGTTACATGTGCGCCTGCCGCTGTGGCATCAAGGTGTATCTCAAGGACGGAACGGTCAAATACATTGAGGGCAATCGCGATCATCCGGTGAACAAGGGTGTGTTGTGCGGCAAGGGCTCTGCCGGCATCATGCAGCACTATTCACCGGCCCGCCTGACCAAGCCATTGATGCGGGTCGGCCCGCGCGGCTCCGGTGAATTCCGGGAAGTCGAATGGGACGAGGCACTCAGAACGGCAACCACCTGGCTGTCGCAGGTACGCTCAACCGATCCCAAGAAACTGGCGCTGTTTACCGGGCGGGACCAGTCTCAGGCGCTCACCGGCTGGTGGGCGACGCAGTTCGGGACGCCGAATTTTGCCGCTCACGGCGGCTTTTGCTCGGTCAACATGGCCGCTGCCGGGCTGTACACGTTTGGCGGGTCGTTCTGGGAGTTCGGCGAACCCGACTGGGATCGCACCAAATATTTCCTGCTTTTCGGTGTGGCCGAAGACCATGCCTCCAACCCCATCAAGACCGGGCTTGGCAAACTGAAGAAGAACGGGGCCAAGATCGTCTCGATCAACCCGGTCAAGTCTGGCTATTCCGCCATTGCCGATGAATGGGTCGGTATCCGCCCCGGCACCGATGGGTTGTTCGTCGGAGCACTGGTCCATCAGCTGCTCAAGGCCGGCAAGATAGATCTCGACTATCTGGCACGCTATACCAATGCCGGTCACCTGGTGATCCGCAATCCCGGTGGCGAAGACGACGGCCTGATTGCGCGCGATCGCTATGGCAAGGTCCTGGTACTGGATCAGAAGTCCCAGAAACCTGTCCCCCTCGACAAGGCGGACCAGGTTGCGCTGCATGGTGAAGTGAAACTTCCCGGCAAGGGCAAGCGCATGGGCGTGCCGTCATTCCAGTTTGTCGCCGAGCGCTATCTGTCAGATGAATACTCGGCGGAAAAGGCGGCGGCCCATTGCGGTATCGAGGCCGCCACCATTGAGCGTATTGCCGGTGAACTGGCGCATGCCGCCTTTGAGCAGGCATTTGAACTGGACATCTCCTGGACTGATACCCACGGACAAAAGCACGACAAGATGACCGGCAGACCGGTGTCGATGCATGCCATGCGCGGTATCTCGGCCCACTCCAACGGCTTCCATACCTGCCGGTCAATCCACATCCTGCAGATCCTGCTTGGCACCATCGATGTGCCGGGCGGTTTCCTGTACAAGCCGCCGTTCCCGAAAGCCGCACCTCCCGGCCTGAAACCTGCCGGCAAGATCGGTGAGGTCAACCCGCTCACGCCGCTTCCGGGCCCGCCGCTGGGGTTCGTGGCAGGCCCGGAAGACCTGCTGGTCAACGAGGACGGCTCGCCCCGGCGCATCGACAAGGCCTATTCGTGGGATGCGCCCATTGCCGCCCACGGCCTGATGCACACCGTGATCACCAATGCGGCCAACAAGGACCCGTACGGCATCGAAGTGTTGTTCATGTACATGGCAAACATGGGCTGGAACTCCACAATGAACACCACCGGTATCATGGAGCATCTGACCAGGATCGATGAGGAAACCGGTGATTATGTGATCCCGAAATTCATCTATTCCGATGCCTACTATTCCGAGACCGTGGCCTATGCGGATATGATCCTGCCGGACACCACCTACCTGGAGCGGTGGGACTGTATCTCGATGCTGGATCGCCCGATTTCGGAACCGCACGCACCGGCTGACTCAATCCGCCAGCCCGTGGTTGAACCGGACCGGGACGTGCGTCCGTTCCAGTCGGTGATGCTGGACCTCGGGGCCCGGCTCGGCCTGCCGGGCATGGTCAAGGAAGACATGACGCCGAAATTTCCCGGCGGTTATCCTGATTATATTGTCAACCATGAGCGCGGGCCGGGCATTGGCCCGCTGGCCGGTTTCAGGGGGGCTGACGGCAGCAAGCAGGGCAAGGGCGAAGTCAATCCGAACCAGCTTGATGACTACATCAGGAACGGCTGTTTCTGGAAGTACGAGATGCCGGAACACATGCGTTATTACCGCATGGCCAACAAGGATTATCTTGAATGGGCTCAAGGCTTTGGCTTCAATCCCAATGCCAACCAGATTATGTTCAACCTGTATTCCGAAACCATGCAGAAATTCCGCCAGGCCGCGCGCGGTCATGGTGACATCGTGCCGCCGCAGGTGCATCGCCGCCGGGTAGAGGCTTTCTTCGACCCGGTTCCCATGTGGTATGCGCCGTTTGAAGAAGCCATGACCGATGCGCGGGAGTTCCCGATGCACGCCATCACCCAGCGGCCCATGGCGATGTATCATTCATGGGGCTCCCAGAACGCCTGGCTGCGTCAGATACTGGGGCGCAACTGGCTCTATATGGAACGCGGCAGGGCAGCCAAGCTGGGGTTGAAAGACGCAGACTGGGTGCACGTCACCAGCCATCATGGCCGTATCAAGGTGCAGTTGAAGCTTATGGACGGGGTCAACCCGGACACCGTGTGGACCTGGAATGCCATCGGCAAGCGCTCCGGTGCCTGGAACCTCGACAAGAATGCACCGGAAGCCAGGAAGGGCTTCCTGCTCAACCACATCATCTCCGACCTGCTGCCGGCGCGTGAAGGCGGTTACCGGTATTCGAACTCCGATCCGGTCACGGGGCAGGCGGCCTGGTACGATCTTCGTGTGCGCGTTGAGAAAGCTGATGGCGCGGCAATGTCCGAACCGCAGTTCGAGGCAACCATGCGGCCGCCGGGCCTGTTCAAGGCAGCCATGAAAATCGGCTCGCGGGCATTCAAGGGGACCAAGTCATGACAACTCTGCCAGATACAACCAGGCCGGGGCAGAAGAAGCTCGGCCTGGTCATCGACCTGGATACCTGCGTCGGCTGCCAGGCGTGTGCGGTGTCGTGCAAGGAATGGAACACCCAGGGCTATTCCGCACCGCTCACGGACCTTGAACCTTATGGGCCTGATCCGGCAGGGGCATGGCTCAACCGTATCCACGGCTATGAAACCGGTGAAGGTGACAATGCGCGCGGGCTGCATTTCCCGCGCTCCTGCCTGCATTGCGAAACACCCGCCTGTGTGACCGTGTGCCCGACCGGGGCCAGTTACAAACGCGAAGAAGACGGCATCGTGCTGGTCAATCCCGACACCTGCATCGGCTGCAAGCTGTGTTCGTGGGCCTGTCCTTACGGCGCGCGCGAGTATGACCAGGATGATGGCGTGATGAAGAAATGCACCTTGTGCGTTGATCGCATCTACAATGAAAATCTTGAACCTGAAGACCGTCAACCGGCCTGTGTGAGAGCCTGTCCGACCGGGGCGCGCCATTTCGGCGACCTGGGTGACGAGAATTCCGACGTGTCAAAGCTGGTGAAAAGCCGGGGCGGCTTCGATCTGCTGCCGCAGATGGACTACAAACCGATCAACAAGTACCTGCCGCCGCGGCCGCGTCGCGACAAGGCAGGCGGTGTGAAGTCAACGCCACTGGAGACGGTCGGCAAGGGGGACGGTTCCCTGGCAGAGCGGGTCTTTTCCTGGATTGATGAGGTCTTGAGCTAATGCATCCTGCGTATTCCGTCATTGTGTTCACCACGGCGTCCGGCGCGGGCTACGGTCTGCTGGCGCTGTTGGGGTTAACCGGTGCAAGTCATGGCAGCGCGTCAGACTTCTGGTTCGGTTCGGTGTCCATGCTGGTGGCGCTTGGCCTGATAACAGTCGGGCTGCTGTCATCCACCTTCCATCTTGGCCATCCGGAACGCGCCTGGCGCGCCTTCTCGCAATGGCGGTCCTCCTGGTTGTCGCGCGAAGGTGTGCTGGCGGTTGCCACCTACATTCCCGCATGCCTGTTCGGCCTGCTGTGGGTCATGCCGGACAGCAATGAAATTCTGCTTGCAGGCCTGGGTATTGTCACTGCCATTCTGGCCATGGCGACAGTGATCTGCACGGCGATGATCTATGCGTCGCTGACAACAATCCGCGCCTGGCGGCACTGGATGGTGGTGCCGGTTTATGTAATCTTTTCAATCGCCACGGGTGCGGTGCTGCTGTTTGCTTTGACAAGCGTGTTTGGTCGTTCAGGTATTCCTGCTCTTGGCATCATCACCATTGTGGCGCTGGTGCTGGCTGGTGTTGCCAAGCTGGTCTACTGGACCGGCATCGACAATATGAAACCGCTCTATACCATGGGTGATGCCACCGGGCTTGGCGGCGATGTGCGCCAGTGGGAACTGCCGCATACCTCCGAGAACTATATCCAGTCCGAAATGGGCTTCAAGGTCGCGCGCCGGCACGCCCGAAAATTGCGCATGATCGTAGGTGCATGCCTGGTTGCAGCGCTCGTGCTGGTGCTGGCTGCATTCGGTCTGGGGGGTGAGGCAGCCCCGGTATTTGCCGTGCTCGCCGTCGTGCTGGCCGGCACCGGTGCCATTGTCGAACGCTGGTTGTTTTTCGCGCAGGCCAGGCACGTCGTGTCACTGTTTTACGGCGAGCAGAGCGTATAACGGGTTACGCCCGTTCAACCCG
>SWCD01000075.1_pt1 | contig 13554 bp, 10 predicted proteins | sample 4693011 | NCBI WGS metagenome assembly SWCD01 (sample SAMN10267278, study PRJNA491770) | bioreactor metagenome | isolation source: DHS bioreactor inoculated with marine | place: Japan: Omine Ridge, Nankai Trough | reverse complement strand
CGCTGAATAATATTTTCCAGCTCCCGGATGTTTCCCGGCCAATCATATCTTTCCAGGATGCGCATTGCCTCCGGGGAAAGTCGTAAAAGACGGTCTTTGTACTCTATCCCATATTTGTGAAGAAACATTTCGGCCAATAGGGGAATGTCCGATTTACGCGACCGCAGCGGGGGCACATTAATTTCAACAACGGTCAATCTATAGTAAAGATCTTCCCTGAATTTTTTGTTTTTAATTGCGGCCAAGAGATCTTGGTTGGTGGCGGCGATAATACGGATATCGACTTTTTCGGACTTTCGTGACCCCACCTTGGTTATCTCCTTCTCTTGCAGTGCCCGCAGTAGCTTGGTCTGTACGGATAGGGATGCGGTTCCAATCTCATCAAGAAAGAGCGTACCTCCCTCGGCTGCCTGAAAAAAACCATTGCGGTTGTCGTTGGCACCTGTAAACGCGCCTTTAACATATCCGAAAAATTCAGCCTCTTGTAGATTTTCCGGGATTGCACCGCAATTTACCGCCACAAAGGGAGCCCTGGAAAATTTACCGGAATAGTGGATCGCCCTGGCGACCAACTCTTTGCCGGTACCGCTTTCCCCATTTATCAAAATGGTAGCCTTGTTGTCCTTGACCCGGTCAATGATGTCGGTAACTTTCTTAAAAGCATCGGATTCACCGATCATTTCCTTATAACTATTGATCTTAGGACTGTCCGCTTTACGGTTTTCAAATTTGCCCTTGTTCTTTTGTCCAAAGGCTTTTTCCACCGCCTGTTTTAATTCGTCCCTTGTAAAGGGTTTGGTCAGATAATCGGTAGCACCGGATTTGATGACCTCTAAGGCCCCGTCTACGGAGGGATAACCGGTAATGACCAATTTGGGCATTTGAGGATAATGTTCGTCGGCGAATTTTACCAGTTGCAATCCGTCTACTTCTGGCATTTGTATATCGGTAATCAACAGGTCTATTTTGGTGTCCTTTAGGATATATAGGGCTTCCTGGACCGATATGGCCTTGTAGGCATGGTATTGCATGGACTGCAGATGGCGTTGCAAAAGCTCCAATATATCGATGTCGTCATCGACCAATAGTATATTCTCCTTCCTTAGTGTCATGGTTATAATTTGGGGAAATTTACGGTAAAGATAGTGCCAACGGGATTGTTCATTTCGTGCGTAATGGTGCCGTGATGACTGTTGATGATTCCATGGACAACACTAAGGCCCAGCCCCGACCCCTCGCCAAGCGGTTTGGTAGTGAAAAATGGTTCAAATATCCTATCCTTGTTTTTTGGATCGATGCCCGGGCCCTCGTCGGAGATACGTATTTGAACTTGTTTGCCCTTTTCCATAACGGATAAACCAACATTTCCTCCCATGGGGGAATAGTAAACGGCATTCATTATAAGGTTAAAAAGTACCTGAGTCAACTGCACAGTGTCTGCCTTGATCTGAATATTGTCATTACTAAAAAATTGGGACAATTTAATTTTCTTCTTTAGCAACGATGGTGCGAGCAGGTTCATAATATTTTCCACGATGGGCTTAAGCGCTACCACATTTATGTTCTGCGGCATTTCACAAGCAAAAAACATCAATTTTTTTACGATTTCACGACTAAAAATGGCATTTTCTACAATCTTTTGGAGGTCGCGAACCGCATCCTTATCGGATATTCTATCCTTTAGTAGTTCGGTAAAGCCTAAAATGTTGGCGAGGGGCGTATTCAGTTCATGTGCAATACCCGCGGTAATCTCCCCAAGTATGTGCAAACGATCGGAATGTTCCATTTTTCGTCTGACGGCCAATTCACTATCGTGGATCTGTTTCCTTTCCAATAAATTACTAATCGCCAAGCTGACGTTGTTGAGCAATATTTGTTCTTCCTTCAAGAAATCCGATACGGAAAATTTGTCCGACGGGTATCCAACTATAACAAAGCCATTTACTTTATTAAAAACTTTGATGTCCGATCTTAAAGCGGTCTCCGTGGATTGGAAACCATCGGTTTTTACCGTGTAATTCCCGCTTACCACGGTGACTTCTGCCTGATCTTCAAATTGGCATGCCTTTTTAATACTATAGGCGATGGCCTCCAAAGAAGTTTCCAGTTGATCGTAATCGGAATTTACAATAATAGATGTCACCTCGTACAAGCAGGTGAGTTCCTTGATACGCTCCTTTAGTTTTGTCTCCGTTGCCCCCAAAGTAATTAGTGGTTCATGATTATAGGGCGTGAAGTTCGTAAATATTTAGATCGGAATGAAATTTGGGAATCAACAGGTTGGGTTATCTTCCCTATATCGCCACGATTTTTGGGAATCGGGTTAATATGATTCCTTTGTAAAGATAAGATCTTGCTCCTCCATGGACTTTACAACCAACCGAATATAATCGTCTACGGTTTTTTCAATATCCTTAGGATGTGAGATCTCCATGGAACCTCTCCAAATAAGTTCCCTTTCCTTGTCCGGGCAGATACAGTATAGGGAGGTTTCCGTGTAATAAACGGGATAGCGATCGTTATAATCGGCTTCTAGATTCAATCTTTGCTGGTTTAAATAGTCTTCCCGGAAGGTTCCAAAAAAATCATTGAAATCTGAAGATTTTTTCCTAAACGTGGCCTTGTTTTCCGTCCCTATCAATTTGGTGAACAAGATGGCATCAAAACCCTTCTCCAGCAATTGCTGTTCAACATCGGAGAGTTCTTCCTCGGATTTGGCGGCATCTGTAAACCTCACATCGAAAAGGTCTAATCCTTTCATCGCCTCAACGCCCCTTTTTTCAAATTCCTTTTGCAATTTGGTCTCAAAATCGTATTTCGTATCCGAGTTTTGTGACATCCCAACAACAAGGACCTGGTAGGCATGGAAAAGTACAATATCCGGATTCTTCCAATTTTCCACCATGCGTGTAGAGGAACATCCCATTAGGGTAAATGATAAGAGCAGTACTATTTTCTTCATAACGTTGTCAAAGTATTGGTTAGGTTACTGGGAATGGGCCCTATTCGTGCAAAACCAAAAACGGGACCTTGGTGTGGTAGCTTATTTCTTCCACAGCGGGTCGGAACAGAATACGTTGAAAGAAATTCAAGTTTTTGGCCACCATGGCGATCATGTCAATATCCCTACTTTCGGTAAAGCACTGCACGGCGGTTTCCAGGTTGGTGCCGGTGAGGGAATGGAAACTATGATCAACATCTACCAGATAGTCGTGTAGAAAATCTTTGTTGCTCTGCTGCTCTTCACTCAATTTTTCTCCTTTTTTTGAAATATGCAGGATTCGGAGCTCTGCTTTGTTCATTGTGGCCATTTCGATCAACGTGTCCAGTACTTTCATTTCAAAACTGAGTTGATAATCGGTCGGAAAGGCGATCTCTGTAAGGTCGGTATATTTGGCATCTTCCGGAACCGCCAATAGGGGACATTTGACCTTGGTGATAACATCTCCCGTATTGCTCCCAATGGTGGCCTTTTTTAGTCCCGATGCGCCTTTGGTACCCATGATGATAAGGTCAATTTTTTTGTTTTCCGATTCTCGCTTTATGGCATCCACAAAGAAATCGTAAAGGGCAATGGGAACAAAAGTGTGCTTAATGCTATGGGTGGTTTCCTTGGCAATTCGGTCCAGCAAGTTCTGAAGCTCCAATTTGCTTTCCTTTAGGATATTTTGTCTAAAATCTTCTCCCGCTGTGCGTACCGATGTACCTGCACCCGAGTAGGTAGGAATGGTATTGATGTGCACCAAATAAAACGTGCATTTCGTTTTTCGGAACAGTTCAATACCGTATTTTATGGCGTTCCACGCATTGTCGGAGAAGTCGGTGGGTACAAGGATATGTTTCATTTAGGAATTTATTTTTGGATTGAATGCCCAAAATTAAACCTCAATAAACCGGCACCAAATGATAATCATCATGTCAGCTAATGGAATGTGTATTGAAACGTAATGTTTTTTTGCGGCTACTCCGGTATGAAAAAGGATAAAAAAGTAGAAATCACTTCCATTAATAAACCCGATCTAGTGCTTCAAGATTGGTGATCCTGATATTTCTATCCTCGATATCAATTAATCCTTCCTTCTTGAAACTGGAAAGTGTACGGATCAGGGTTTCCGTGGCCATCCCTGCCACACTTGCTAGATCGCTGCGCAAAATATGGAGGTTGCCCCGGGAATCCTGTTGCAGTTTTTCGGCAAATTTCAATATTGTTCTTGCTGTTTTCCTCCTCACGGATCCGTAGGCCATCTCCAACAATTGCTCTTTGGCCTCGGTAAGGCTTTCTGAAAGCAATTGCATAAATTCCATGGCCAGATCGTGGTTTTCCTGCAGTAGATTATTTAGTTCCAATGCAGAAATACCGGTCAATTGTGTTTTTCCCATAGCCGTCGCATATTCCTGGTGCACGGTGTTCTTGGTAAAACTTGTAAACCCAAAAAAATCGTCCGGCTTATAGATTCCGGTAATCAGTTCCTTTCCCATCCCATCCAATTTGTGGGTTTTTACCACTCCAGAAAGGACAAGATAGACGGTGTTGGAATTATCACCTTCCCTATAAATGGTGTCTCCCAATTCATAGGAAAATTCTTGGCCATTATCATCAATAAAGCTTTTGAGCTGGTGTATGGAAGTTATCCTAGATTCCGGGGAGGCTGATCCCGGTTCCGAATTTCCTTTGGCAACGGTTTCCCGAAGGATCGCCATTTTGGCCAATCTGCTTTCTATAGCGCCTATAAGTTCGGATTCCGTAAAGGGTTTTGTAATATAATCATCGGCTCCCAACTCCATTCCCCTGCGTACATCCTTGCGTTCGGTTTTTGCGGAAAGGAATATAAACGGGATGCTTTTTGTGCTCGGCTCTTGGGAAAGGGTCTCTAGGACGCCGTAACCATCTACCTCGGGCATCATAATATCGCAAACAATCACATCGGGCAAATATTCCTTGGATTTTTGAATGCCTTTACTGCCGTTTGCGGCTGTGCGTACTTCGTAGCCGACAAGTTCCAATAGTTCCGCTGTGTTCTCCCGTAGGACGGTATCGTCCTCAATTAATAGAATTCTTTTGGTCATTTTGCTATTTATAACTTTAGGAATGAATTCTTCAATAGTCCACTAAGTGATTAACCCGGTACACCATCAACTTTATGCAAATTTATTTGTTTTAAGTGGCATTTCCACAGTAAAGGTACTTCCTTTGTTTTCCTCACTTTTGAAATATATACGTCCCCCCAAGTTTTCCAGGTGGGCTTTTACAATGTTCAGGCCAATACCGGTACCTTGGGTCAACAAAACGTTTTCCGATCTAAAGTACCGGTCAAAAACGTGTTTTTGATCTTTTTCCGGAATGCCGATACCCTGGTCTTGGATATGAAAAACCATCTTGTCGTTTGTCAATTCCACTTTTAAATCTATTATGGTATCCTCTGGGGAATATTTTATCGCATTGTGCAAGAGGTTGGTTAGGGTCAGACTGGCGATCCTCTCGTCTTGATAAACGGTTACATCCTCAATATTATGTGGATAGTTGATATGCTGCCCGTTTTTTAAAAGCATATTTGCGTTGTAAACGACTTCGTTTACAAGTTTGCTCAGTGAAAAATCGGAGAACTGATAGGTTTCCTTACCTTTTTCCATTCTTTCAATGGACAGGAAATCGTCAAGAATATTCGTCAAGTGATATACGGCCCCCATTATGGTCTTAAGGTGTTTGTCCCTTTTATCTTGCTGTTCTTCCTTGTGATACTTGCCGATCAACGTGGCCGAAGTGAGGATTCCGCTAAGAGGGGTCTTAAACTCGTGGGATACCATGGAGAGAAATTTGGTCTTCAGTTCACTCAGTTCTTTTTCGTTTTCCAGGGCCTTTTCTAGCTGTTCGGTCCTTCTTTCTACGGTTTGTTCCAGTTTTTTGGTGTAATTTTTCTTGTCCGAAATATCCAAGATAATGGCGACCATCATATTTCTGTTGCCGATGACCGAGGATTGCATATGCACCTCCACGGGATAGGTAGTACCGTCTTTTCGGCGATGGACGGTCTCAAATTCCAGTTTTTTCTTGTTGTTCCGTACAATGGGTGCGATCAAACGTCGAAACTGGGCCTCGTTGAACTTTGGTTTCAGATCCAATGGGGTCAGCATTTTGCATTCGTCCAAAGTATACCCTGTTTTTTTTAGCGCTCCGTAATTGACATTGATAAACTTCAGGGTTTCGGCATCGAATACGTAAATTTCATTAAGCGATTCATCAAAGATCTTGGCCAAATGGCCGATTTCCTGTTCCTTGGTCTTACGTTCGGTAATATCGTTCTGTATCCCTACAAAGTGGGTAATCTTTCCTGTTTTATCCCTTATGGGGTTAATGGAAACTTCGTTCCAGAACAGCGTTCCGTCCTTTTTATAGTTTCGTATCTGTACCTTGCATTTTTCACCGTTTTGAATCGAATTCCTCATGACCCTTATTCCCTCTTGGTCATTGTCGCCGGCATTTAGGAACCTACAGTTGCGGTTTAGGATCTCATCCCCGGAATATCCCGTAATTTTCTCAAAGGTGGGGTTGTAATAGATGATGGGATTATCCTCTTGTTGCGCATCTGTGATCACAATGCCATTAAGGGCGGCCTCTAGTGCCGCGGTCTTCATTTTTTGGCTTTCCTCTATTTTTTTCCGTTCGGTGATGTCGATTACCAATGCCATGGTGTAAGTTTCACCATAAATTGAAAAGGGGTTAAGTCCAACTTCTACAGGAAAGGTTTTATGGTCCTTACGCAGGCCAAGTAGATGCCTTCCCTCCGCCATCCTTCGTTTTTCGTGTTTTTCGAGGTAACCGGAAACATATTTTTGGTGTGCAGTTCTATGTGCGACAGGTATTATCGTTTCCAATGGTTTTCCCACAAGTTCTCCAATCCCGTAACCGAAAAGGCTGCTCGCATGTTTATTTACGGCAATTATTTCTTGATTATTGTTTATCACAATGATGCCTTCGGGAACGGCCTCGGACAAAGTTTCGAAGACCTTGCTATTTTTTTCAAAAGTGTGCATTATTTTCAATTGTATTTATGCGATTTTTACCTCCCTATAAAATCCGGTCTAACCGTTGGTTTTCCCAAATCTTAAAAACATCGCCATTTACGCCGTCAAAATCTGGAAAGTATATGATTTTTATCATTCCATTACAAAAAGTTCCGAACTAGATTTGTTTGAAAAAAATCCGGTAAAATAATATAAATGTACGGACAATTTAGATTATCCAATTTAGTTATCGCCGCGACTTTTGGATTAACCTAACAAAAACGAAAATCTATGACTACCTTGAAAGATAAGGGCAATAAATTTTACCAGAACCTGGGAAAGCTATTCTATGCGATCGCCATGGCCGATAAAACGGTACAGCCTATTGAAATTCAAAGATTAAAGGAGGATGTAAAAAAATATTGGGTTCCCCTGGATGATGTGGAGGACGAATTTGGGACGGATGCCGCATACCAAATTGAGATTGTTTTTGACTGGTTGCATCAAGAAGAAGCGGATAGCCAATCTTGCTATACTGCATTTGTTGACTTTTTCAGGAATAATTTGGGGAAATTCAGTCCGGAAATAAGGGATCTTATTTGGAAAACCGCCGATGGTATCGCTTTTTCCTTCTCCGGCAAAAACAAATCGGAACTGGTGCTATTGGCCAAATTGAAATTATTGCTGCAAGGGAGTGGGGAATAGGATTTCCTGAAATTTCCAAGTTTATGATAATTGTCATTTTTTGTTGGGGCTGCACAAAATATTTTTGTCGGTCATTTACGCAATAGAACCAATGCAGCAGTCAATGATAAGCCGACAGGAACAAAAAAAATTGCCCTTGATTTATTCTTGCTCCGGTTGTAGCAATGTAGCGCAACTGGCCAATGATATGGCAGTAAAGATCAATACCGAAGGTATCGCAGAAATGTCATGCATTGTAGGAGTAGGGGGAAAGGTTAGATCCTTGGTCAAAACCGCACAATCCGATAGATCGATTATCGTGATCGATGGTTGCCCGCTACAATGTGCAAAAGCTTGTTTGGCAAATATTGATATAGAACCAACAGCGCATTTTACCCTGACGGACTTCGATCTAAAAAAACAGAGCAATAGCAAGTTGCACCTCGACGATGAAATTGAAATTTTTGAAGCGATTAAGGAAGAAATAAAAAAGTTGTCCAAGCGTTTATAAGCCTTCCGCCTGTTTTAATAAATTCTGATAATTGGGATTGTTGGGAAACAGCTTGTTAAGCTTATTGATTGTTTGCAGCGCTTCCCGTTTCTTCTTTTGCTGTACATAATGAAATGCCAAGGTATATTGTAGCTCTTCGTTTTGGGGGTCTAGCCAAAGCCCGCGCAAGAGGGTTTTTTCGGCCTTCTCCGGTTTTCCGTTTTTGTCATAGATCAAGCTGAGGTTATATAGTACCCTAATGTTTGAGGGCAACAGTTTGGAGGCTTGCTCCATCTCAACTTCGGCCTCGTCCATTCTCCCTAATTCTGCCAAGAGCAAACCTAAGGAATAATAAGTAAGCCCATACTCGGGTTCTTGCCTAATAACTTCCTTGAATTCCTTTTCCGCATTTTGCAGATCTCCATCCCGATAGTATAGATTGGCCAAATTACTTCGTATCATATTATTGCCGTCATCAATTTTTAGGGCTTCGATCAGCGCTTGCTTGGCTTGGGGCAGGTTGCCCTGCTTTTCAAGAAAGTTCGCCTTCTTGGCCAAGCCCCCGGAAAAGTCCGCATTGATTCTTAAATAGGCCTCGAATTCTTTGCTGACTTTTTCGTATACGCCTTTATACTCATTCGGTATCTGGTATTCTGGTACCGATCCCAGGGCATAAAACGCTTTTGTCCGAATTGCCCGTTTGGGATCGTTCAATAATGGCAACAAATTTGCCATAAAATCCGTGGAATTAATTTCGCCCAAAACGTCCAGCGTGGCACCTCTCACCAAGGGAGCATTGTCATTTAAGAGTGCTATATATGCGTTGATGTTGTTTTGAATGTTGTAGTTGGCCATCGCTTTTACAGCAGATGCCCTAGCAATTTCGGGCTGCGATTGATCATTGGCGAGTTCCATCAATCCAATGTCGGCACCGTCCACCCCAGTAATTCCAGGAGCCAATTTTTCCGAGAAATGGGGATGGTCGGGTGTTCCCCAATTCTTTTTAAAGTTGTCCCACGCCCATTGGTCGGTTTTGCCGGTATGGCACTGTGTGCAGGCATTGGGCGTGTTGTAGGTAATGCTAAGGTCCGGTCTTGGAATCCGAAAACTATGGTCCCTTCTGTAATCGTTGCCCATATAAATTTTACCGGGCATATGGCAATTTATGCATTTGGAACCTTCGTTGTTCCCATTGTGATGGTGATGCGCGGCCGTATCGTATTTGGGGGCATGACACTGCAGGCAGAGCTTGTTTCCATCGTATTTTAACTTGAGGGAATGCAAGTCGTGACAGTTGTTGCAGGCAACATTGTTCTGGTACATTTTACTTTGGATAAAAGACCCATAAACGTAATCCTCGTCCAGGATTTGGCCGTCGGGATAATAGAACTGGGATTCTATCAATTGGGGAGAGAAATGGTCCAACATGGATCCCTGGTGATTATAGCCCTCGGTAATTTGCTCCCTGCGCATATGGCACCTTGCACATTCATCAACCAGTTCCCTGGGACGTATGTTCTTGGTCATGTACAAATGACCGTTCAAGGAGTCGTAAATTCCTGTGGATTTTATATTGTTTACATGCTGCTTTCCTGGACCATGGCAAGCCTCGCAGCTCACATTGACCAGGGAATACTTGGTGTCGTAGCCCCCGTTTGTGGGATTGTAATTCTGACGTACGTTCGTAGAGTGGCAATTAGAGCACATATTGTTCCAGTTCATGGCCCCGTTGGTCCAGTGCAGCCATTCGGAATGCACCACCTTAAAATCCGGATAGAGGTTGAACCATTTATTTTTTTGCGTATCCCACGCCGTACTTAAACATTGATATCTGCCATTGGGAAATTGTACGATATATTGTTGCAGGGGCGTTAATCCAAAGGTATACACGATCTTATAATCATGATACTTCCCATCCGGACCTTCCGTATTTACATAGAATTCATTGTCCTTTTGGAAAAAACGGGACGTTACACCCTGGTTTTTAAAGTTTTCACCTTCAAATTTCGCCAGGACCGTTGCCCTGTTTGCCAATTGCATGGCCTTGTCATGATGGGATCCCTCCCACTTATTGAACTGTTCATTATGGCATTCCCTGCAGCTTTCACTGCCCATAAAGTCTGCATCATCATTGATTTTGGTAGTGGTAAAGATATTTGAAGGGCTTTCTTTTGGAACTGGAATGTACGCTTGCTTTTCATCTTTACAGGCTACATTGTACAATACGGTGATTAAGAAAAACAACAGGAAAATATATCGGATATATGCTTTATTCGTCATAGTTTAGGGTAGGTCGTAATCTACTGAACATAAAGTTAAGATTTTCTTGTAAAGTTTGTTGGATATTTGTGTAATTACGGATGTTCAATTTGTTCGGTTGGCAGGTTTATTCTATATAATTCTTCCGGTCTGGGTCGATAAAAATAATAGGATCGGAAAGTTAGGACTATGACAAATATCATATTTTACCTTGCTTCCGTGTTTTAGTTTTGATTATGTTTTTGCTCATTGTTGATAGGTCCTATAAACACTTCATTTATAATGAGGTAGGTGTTTAAAGGATGGGTTTTTGGCACTGGGGTTTATAGTCTTTTAATTAGCATTTACTATAATGAAGTGGATTAAACTTTTTCAATTGGCTAAAAATTTCTCTTTTGCACCCATTCCTGCCCGTACCGGTCGGGCGGGTTTTGCCTTTTTTTCCTTCCGTAGCCTTGGTATGCAACTCAAATAAGCCTTTAAATGGTCACAAAATTGATAATTTTCGCTACAATCCAAAAATTTTAAATCTATTCAAGGCATTGCAATTATGAACACAACTTTTTAACATTAAAATTAAACACTTAACCAAAAAGCACAAAAAGAATGAAAACTAATCTAACCATGAAATTATTTCTTGCCCTGGCCGCAATTATTTTTACCGCAGGGCAAACACTTGCACAGGAAGTAAAGGGAAAATTGGGGTCTCCCGATGCTACCACGACCATTAGTGGCAAGCAACTGCCTGCACCGGAACCAAAGTTTGGCGGGGTAATCGATCAAACTACCAAAAACTCCAAACAATGGTGGGCACCGCGAATTAGTCCGCCAGATCAAGCACCGAATATCTTGCTTATCATCACCGATGACTCCGGCTTTGGGGTTCCAAGTACGTCAGGTGGGGTCATACCTACCCCGGCCATGGACAGGGTCGCTAAAAATGGACTGCTGTACAACAACATACACTCTACGGCCCTTTGTTCCCCCACCAGAGCCGCACTGATTACGGGACGTAACCACCATTCTGCGGGATTTGGTGTAATTTCTGAACAATCTACCGGTTATCCTGGATATAATAGTATCATCAGTGATACCAAGGCCACTGTTGGTAGAATGATGCTGGACAATGGATATGCGACAGCTTGGTTTGGTAAGGATCATAATACGCCTGCCTTCGCAGCAAGTCAGGTTGGCCCGTTTGACCAATGGCCGACAGGAATGGGATTTGAGTATTTCTACGGTTTTGTGGGCGGGGATGCCAACCAATGGGAGCCTAACCTGTTCAGGAATACGACCCAGATCTATCCGTATAATGAAACGGAAGGCGAATGGAACCTCGTTACCGCAATGGCGGATGATGCTATCGATTACATCAATCGGATAAATCAACTGGACCCAAACAAGAAGTTTTTCATTAAATACGCTCCTGGCGCAACACATGCCCCATTTCATCCAACTGAGGAGTGGGTCAAGAAAATTCATGACATGCATTTGTTCGATGATGGTTGGAACGTACTCAGGGAACGAATTTTTGAGAATCAAAAAAGAATGGGCATAATTCCGGCAGATACCAAACTAGAACCATGGCCTACCGAAATACTAAAGAATTGGGACGATTGTACGCCCATGGAGAAGAAACTTTTCATAAAGCAGGTAGAGATATTCGCTGCATTCGCTGCATATAGCGATCATGAAATTGGAAGGGTAATTCAAGCTATTGAGGATATTGGGAAATTGGACAACACCCTCGTCATCTACATTAACGGCGACAACGGTTCAAGTGCCGAGGGCGGACCTCTGGGAACCCCTAACGAGGTTGCCTTTTTTAACGGTGTCAGCGTGCCGGTAGAGACCCAAATGAAATGGTATGACGTATGGGGCACGGATAAAACGTATAACCACATGTCGGCCGGATGGTCTTGGGCCTTTGACACGCCGTTTACCTGGTTCAAACAAAATGCTTCAAAATTGGGCGGCATCAGACAAAGTATGGCGATTATGTGGCCAGAAAAAATTAAGGAGAAGGGAGCTCTTCGGGAACAGTTTACCCACGTCGTGGACGTTGTGCCCACTATCTTGGAAGTTACGGGAATTCCTGCCCCCGAATATGTTGACGGCATTAAACAAGCTCCTATAGAAGGAACAAGTTTTGCCTATACATTTGACCCTGCAAATGCCAAGGCACCTTCGAAACATAAAATCCAGTATTTTGAAATGATGGGACAATGGGCCCTGTATAATGAAGGTTGGTTGTTGAGCACAAAGGTGAACCGAGCTCCTTGGGATGCCTTTGGAAAAATAAACGAAGATCCCTTGAACAACCAGGTGCTCGAATTGTATAACCTCAATGTAGATTTCAATCAGTCACAGAATATCGCCGATAAGAACCCGGCCAAGGTTAAGGAAATGAAGAAACTCTTCATAGAAGAAGGAAAGAAGTATAACGTATTCCCTATGGATGCATCGGTTGGTCCCCGTGTTGCAGCACCTCGCCCAAATATTACGGCCGGGCGTTCTGAATTTGTTTATACCTATCCCATGATCGGTACACCTCAAGGCGATTCCCCTTCCATATTAAACAGTTCCTATACCTTTACCGCTGACATTACCGTTCCCGAAGGTGGTGCCGAAGGTATGATAGTTACCTCTGGAGGAAGGTTTACAGGATATGGTTTTTATCTGCTGAAGGGCAAACCGGTTTTTCTTTGGAATCTACTTGACATGAACCGTATAAAATGGGAAGGTCCGGAGGTTCTTTCGCCGGGGAAACATACGGTGGAATTCGACTTCAAATATGATGGGCTGGGAGCCGAAACACTGGCATACAATAACATGAGTGGACTTGGCCGCTCCGGTACAGGAACGTTAAGTGTTGATGGGAAGTTGGTCCAGACCCAAAAAATGGAGCATACCATTCCTGTTATCCTGCAATGGGATGAGGCGTTTGATATAGGTTCTGATACCGAAACCGGAGTGAATGATGCGGACTATCTGCCACCGTTCAAATTAACCGCCAAGCTCAATAAATTAACCCTTAAAATTGATCGTCCCAAGTTGTCCGACGCAGATATTAAAAAGCTTCAGGACGGACAGGCAGCCGCTGGCGATAACCGATAAAC
>SWCD01007988.1_pt1 | contig 13562 bp, 9 predicted proteins | sample 4693011 | NCBI WGS metagenome assembly SWCD01 (sample SAMN10267278, study PRJNA491770) | bioreactor metagenome | isolation source: DHS bioreactor inoculated with marine | place: Japan: Omine Ridge, Nankai Trough | reverse complement strand
GGGGGGGGCGATGACTTCGGAAGGGGAACAGGCGACCAAAATAAAGATCAACAAGAGGGGAAGAAAAATTGTTTTTTTCATGGATTAATTTATTATAAAGATCAATATACTTAATAAGATCAAATAAATTGAAAAATAATATAGGGGATAGGTACTGAGGAATTTAATTAACCATCGGATGGCAAAATAACCGACGATAGCCGAGGTGATAAACCCGATGACCATGGGGGCGATGAAATTGGAGAGGTTTGCGATCTCAAATAAGCCCAAACTGGCATAGAGCCCTGCAGCGGCCATGATGGGCACAGAAATTAAAAATGAAAATCGAGCAGCAGCAGGCCGTTTGAGATGGATGAACATCCCGGAAGAAATTGTTGCGCCGGACCGTGACATGCCGGGGAATAAAGCAAGGGCTTGAAAGAGGCCAATGGTGATTATTTGCCAAAAGGCGATATCCTTAATTTCTCGGTTCTGTTTCCCTATTTTTTCTGCGAGGAATAATAATATTGCAGTAACGAATAAAAGGGCTGCGGTTATTAATGGATCCCCAAAGGTGCCTTCGATCTGATCTTTGAATATTAATCCAATGAGGCCGGCTGGGATCGTGGCCAATATAATGTATGTTGCCAATCGAAGATGGGGGTCTTTAAATTTATCTGGTTTAGAAATATTCTTTATCGCGCCTGAGAATATTGAAAATAAGTCCTTCCAAAAATAAATGATCACTGCGACAAGGGTTCCCATCTGAACCAATACGTCGAATACGAAGATCTGATCTGTTGGAATATCCCAATTTAAAAGATGGGGGGCGAGGACCAAATGTCCGCTACTGGATATGGGCAAAAATTCAGTGATGCCCTGGATGATGCCAAGGATTATGGCCTGGAAAGTTGTCATTCGCTTAGTTTATCACTTTTTAATTTTGTCTTATTTTTAGTCATGCGTAATTTGATGCGGTAGAGAAAGTTATTTAATTAGAGACTACATACCAGGGTTTTGCGAATTCTTCAAATTTCCCAGCGAGGATCGCTTTACGCATATCCTTTGCAAGATGGATCAGCGTATGGAGGTTATGGATGGATAATAAGGTGCCGGAAAGCATCTCTTTGGCGACGATTAAGTGGCGAAGGTAGGCACGGGTGAAGGTTTGGCATGTATAACAAGCACAATTTTCATCGATGGGATTTTTGTCTTTGGCGAAGGGGGCATTGCGAAGATTTAAGCGACCACCTTTGCGGAGAAAAACAGCGTTATTACGACCTAACCGGGTGGGGAGCACGCAATCAAAAATGTCTACGCCTCTTGCCACACCATTGACCAAATCTTCGGGGGTGCCGACACCCATCAGATAATGGGGTTTGTTTTTGGGGAGAATGGGGGAGAGAATGTCTAAGGTTTGATGCATTTCTTCTTTGGTCTCACCGACAGACAGCCCACCGATGGCAATCCCGGGGGTATTCATCGAGCTGACGAATTCTGCGGACTGGGCGCGCAAGTCGGGATGAATGCCCCCTTGGATGATGCCGAAAAGTGCCTGATCTTTTCGAGTTTGGGCATTTACGCATCGTTCAAGCCAGGCATGGGTGCGGTTCATCGCATTTTTGCTGTATTGATAGTCATAGGGGTCGGCACATTCATCAAAGGCCATGATGATGTCTGCCCCTAAATTTTCTTGAATTTGGATGGCGCGTTCGGGGGTAAAGCGGTGTTTTGAGCCATCGATATGGCTGCTGAATGTGACCCCTTCTTCATCGATCTTGCGTTTTTCACTTAAGGAGAAAACTTGAAATCCCCCCGAGTCGGTGAGGATGGGATGCGGCCACTGCATGAACTCGTGCAATCCGCCCATATCGGCGATCAGTTCATCACCAGGGCGCAGGTATAGATGGTAGGTGTTGGAAAGAACGAGGGTAGCCCCCATCTCTTCTAATTGGACGGGTGTGATCGATTTGACGGTGGCGGCAGTGCCTACTGGGGCAAATACTGGCGTTTCTAGGTCTCCGTGGGGAGTCGAAAATCGCCCGGCACGGGCTTGGCCGTCTTGGCCTTCTAGGGTAAATTTGAAATTATCGGACATGGGGGGAATTATACACTGAGAGGAGAAATAACTACCCAAACAGCGGCCAGAACAAGGGTAATATCCACAGGGTAATGACCAGCACGATGGGGATGAGGAGGATTCCGAATTTGAAGAAGTCACTAAATTTGTAACCACCGGGACCCATGATCAATATATTAGACGGATGGGCGACGGGGCTGAGGAAACTGGATGAGGCGGCAATGGCGATGAGGATCATGATCGCTTGGGGGTTAAAGCCTAACTCAGCGGCGGTTACTAGGGCGATGGGAGCCATTAACACAGTGATGACTGGGTTGGGCATGAATTGGGAGGCGAGGGCGGTCAATAAGAATAAGCCACCAGCCTGCACATAACCGCCATAGGCACTGGTTAATTGAATCACTTGATCGGCAAGGTATTGGGCAGTTCCGCTAGTTTGCATGGCAACCCCCAATGGCAGCATTCCGGCGATCAAAAAGATGGCGCGCCATTCGATGGATCGATAGGCTTCGTTCATTGTTAGGCAGCCGGATAAGATCATCAAGGTGAAGCCGAGCATGGAAGCGATCGCAAGATTTAATAAGCCTGTACCCGCAAGAATGACAACCCCCAACATTATCAGTCCAGCGATCTTTGCCTTCTCAGTAATGGGGGCGGGGGAAATTTCATCGGTGAGGATCAAAAAGTCAGGTTCGTTCGTCAAGAGCACCTGTTTGTTCTTTGGTCCAAAGGTGAGCAGGGCATCGCCAAACCGAAGGGGAATATCTCGGATATTAAATCGACGCGGGCGCCCTGCACGCCAAATGCCTAATACGCTGATCCCATACTTTTCGCGAAAATTAATTTGTCGGAGCGTCCTTCCGACCAAGGTGGTTTGTGGGGAAAGCATGATCTCTACTGTGCCGATCTGTTCGGATTGAATGTCTGCGAGGCTTGGGTGGGCATCATGGTCAATTTCTAGTTCCTGAAGGCTCTCGATCGCATCAATGTCTTTCATGCGTCCTTTTGCGAGCAAGGCGTCCCCTTCCATGATCTTTTCTTCAGACTCAGGCATTAATTTGGTTTCTCCATTGCGGATGATCGCCAATACCCCCATGCCAAAGGCATCCCCAAGGTGGCTCTCGCCTAAACTTTTTCCGGCCAAACTAGATTTTTTCGGGATGGTGAAAATATTTAGTCGCTCGTTTAGATGATAGGCATGCGCGCTGTGAGTTTCAGAAATTGAGAAATCAGGAGTTTTTTGGATCAGGGCGATATCGGTGTTCCTTGCCTGAATCAGTAATAGGTCATTTTGTTTCAATGGTTTCGTTTCTAGATTTGTACGAATCGGTTTGTTATTCCGCCAAAAAGCCAATACATTGGCTCCATATTTTTGCCTAAAGCCAATTTCTTCCAAGGTTTTCCCGATCAAATCTGATTGAAGATTTAATTCTACTTCTACAAGACTGATGTTGGGGGAAGTTAAGTTGTCAATTGGCACATTTTTTTGTTCAATGATCAAATGTTTTGAATTGATCAAATCAAACAGTTTATCTGGTTTGCCGGTGACCAATAATCTGTCATTTTCTTTTAGGTTGGACATTGGATCTGGGGCTAAGATGGTCAATTCATCGCGGATGATGCCGATGACACTGATACCTAATGCCGCACCCAGGCGACTGTCCTTTATTGGTTTACCTGCCAAACGACTATCTTCGGGAATGCAAAGGACAAATAATCGGTCTTCAATGGCGAAAGCTTCCTCCATTTCATGAAGGCCATTTTGATATTCTGAGGAAGGGTCACTTTTGGGTAGAAGCCATCTACTAAAAATTAAGATATATAAAATGCCTGCAATACTTACTGCAATTCCAACGGGAGCAAAGTCAAATAATGCCAATGGTTGGAGATCGAAAGACTCTAGAGCATCATTGACTAAGATGTTTGCAGGGGTGCCGATCAAGGTGATCATTCCTCCAAATAGGGAACTAAAGGCGAGGGGCATGATCAGTTTTGAGCGGGGAATCTTGTTTCGGCGAGAGATATCCAAAATGACTGGAAGAAGCAGAGCGGTGACGCCGACATTGTTCATGAAAGCGGATAAGAAAATGGTGATTATCATAATCACCAGCAGCAAGCGGGTTGTCTTTTGCCCGCCAATTTTTATCAGCCGTCTACCCAACCAGCCGGCAACACCTGTGCGGGTTAGCCCGGCACTGAGAATGAACATGGTCCAGACAGTGATCACCGCAGTACTGCTGAATCCTGCCAGTGCTTCTGAGGGGGAAACTAAGCCGGTGATGCTCAGGGTAATTAAGACCATGAGCGCGATAATATCTGCCCGAATCTTTTCAGAAATAAAAAGATATACAGAAATGAATAATATTGATAGTGTGAGCGCGATGCTTATGGTCATAGGGTGAAGTTGATTATACACCCCAGTCTATTTGTGAGTGAAAAATAAAGTAAATAGATTGAATGTGCGTTTGGAAAACAGTGCCGGGAGTATGAAAAAAAATATTCCCCGGTGATATAATTCTTTGTTTGTTAGTAATTTATATAAAAAAGTTGCTATCAGAGGATTTATTTAGCAGATAAACAACTAAATTGATAAAATATTCTTAATAATTGGAGTTTTAAGCATGCAAGCAAATGAAGTACATAAAACCCTTGATAAACATATATTAGCCGATGGTGCTGAGATCGTTGTAGACCTGGTTAATTCAAAAGGTGCTTATTTACGCGATCAAATCACTGGTCGCGATTATATGGATTTCTTTAGTTATTTTGCAAGCCAGCCGGTTGGTCATAATCATGAAATGATGCATGATCCCGAATTTTTAGAAAAATTGACTTTGGCAGCGATCAGCAAGCCTTCTAGTTCGGATTTCTATACAACTTTCTTGGCGGAATTCATCGAAACCTTCGGGCGGATCGCGATGCCAGCGGATATGCCCAACCTCTTTTTGGTGAGCGGGGGTGCTTTGGCAGTAGAGAATGCATTAAAGGCTGCGTTTGATTGGAAAGTGCGCAAGAATTTTGAGCATATCAAAGCGGGGGATGAGTACACAATAGACGGTTTTGGTGGAAAGATCCTTCATTTCAAGGAAGCGTTCCATGGTCGATCAGGTTATACGCTTTCTCTGACGAACACGGATGATCCGCGAAAATATATGTATTTCCCGAAATTTGATTGGCCGAGGATCGTAAATCCCAAGTTGCGCTACCCACTGACAGATGAAATCATTGCAGAGACAAAAATGGTCGAAGAGATGGCTTTGCAGCAGATCGTAGATGCAGTTCGACAGTATAAAGGTCAGATCGCCGCATTGATCATAGAACCTATTCAAGGGGAAGGTGGCGACAATCACTTTAGGCCAGAATTCTTTGCAGAAATCCGAAAATTGGCGGATGAACACGAATTTCTCTTTATATTGGATGAAATTCAGAGCGGGATGGGCCTCACTGGAAAAATGTGGTCGATCGAGCATACCGATACCCGCCCTGACATCATATCCTTTGGGAAGAAATCACAGGTATGCGGCTTTATTGCAAATAAACGCGTTGAAGAAGTAACGGGACATGTCTTTGAAGAATCAAGCCGAATTAATTCGACCTGGGGTGGTAATTTGGTTGATATGGTACGTGCAACGAGATTTTTAGAGATTATGGAAGAGAAGAAATTGCTTGCCCACACGACCGAAGTTGGCAATAAGATGATCGAAGGATTAGAAAACATTGCCGATGAGTCGAAAGGGATGATCACCAACGTGCGAGGCAAGGGTTTAATGATCGCCTATGATCTGCCAGACCAGGAAAAACGGGATTTGATGATCGACGAAATGTATAATAATGGTTTGATCGCCTTAAAATCAGGAAATCGATCGATTAGATTCCGAGGCATGTTGGATACTCCGATGGATGTGATCCAAAAAGCTTTAGAGATCGTCGCAAAAAATGTACCAATAAATTAAAAAAAATGCTGTTAGAAATTGTCTGATGGTGTTGAGTGGGGCGGGATTTTTCGCCCAAAGAAATTTATAGTTGAGCAAGTTAAGGAAAAAAAGTGCATCTACCCATGCTGCCAGATTTTAGAGTTCGCCAGCGCGATTTTCTTTTAGAAATTGCGCGGGCGATCACTCAAGAGCTTGATCTCGATAAGCTGCTTAAACGAATTTTGCAGCTCTCTGCGGACATGCTATTTGGGCAGGCGGGGTTGATCATTTTGCGGGGGGAAGATGGGGGATGGAAAGTGGTTACCTCGCATGGGCTTTCTTCAAAATTATTGGCATTTTTAGACCCAGTGTTGGCCGAAGTTCCTGACAACGAAGACCCTGCTCGATTTGAAATTCCCCAGATCAATCAATTATTACAGAGAATTGCGAGAAGAGCTTCTTTAGGGTTGCTCTCTGGTGTGGGTTTGCCATTGATCGCACATAATCAGGTAATCGGGGTGATCTTTGTTTTTCGTGCGCAACAGGGTGCCTTCACTAAAAATGACACGCAACTCTTACAAAGTTTTGCAGATCAAGCGGCGATCGCGGTGCAAAACGCGAAATTGTATACAGAAATTACTCAAGAAAAACAACGAATGGATGCGATGCTTGATTCTGTTGCGGATGGCATCCTGATCATGACGCCCGACCACGAGATCGAAAGGGTTAACCCTGCCTTTGCTCGTTTGTATGGAGAATCTGCTGAAGATATTTTAAATCGTAATCATAATGAGGTGATCCAGTTCACCAAAATCGAACATGGAAATTCTCTTGATGATGCTGAAGCGGGCGGATGGCCATTGTCTCCTCAGGCGACCTTATATGTGGAGGGGGATTTGATCTGTTCAGATCAATCTTCGGTTCCGGTGGGTGTGACTTACGCTCCCTTATTATCTCTTGAAGGAAAATTAATTAATATCATTGCCTCTGCTCGAGATATTTCGCATTTTCGTGAAGCGGAAGAAATCAAGAGTACTTTTATATCCGTGGTGAGTCATGAATTGAAAACGCCAGTGGCCTTGATCAAAGGTTATGTGAGTACCCTTCGGCGGGATGATGCAGATTGGCATCGCGATGTGATCGCGGATAGTTTGGCGGTGATCGAGGATGAGGCGGACCGCTTGGCGGAGTTGATCGAGAACCTTTTGGATGCGACAAGGCTGGAGGCGGGTGTTTTACCGATCAACATGACCGATCTATCTTTGCATACGTTGTCGATAAGACTCGCAGAAAGATTCCAGACCCAAACAGAAAAACATGAGATCAAGGTTGAGTTTCCCGATGATTTCCCCCTGGTGATGGGCGATGAGGCTCGAATCTCTCAGGTGCTTTATAACCTGCTATCGAATGCGATCAAGTATTCCCATCATGGGGGCGAGATCGTGATCAGCGGGCAAGTAAAACCGAAGCAAATAATCATCTGTGTGCGCGATGAAGGACCGGGTATTGCCCTGGGAGAAATCCCCCATATCTTTGATCGGTTTTACCGATCTGAGGACGCGCAAAGAAAAACCGCGGGTGCGGGATTGGGACTTTATCTGGCGAGAGCAGTTATAGAAGCGCATGATGGGACGATTTGGGCTGATCCGAAGAATAAAAGTGGGGCAAGAATATGTTTCTCCTTGCCCCGACCAGAAATGGGATGATCCTATCCTAGTTTAAATCTAATTATGGTATAGTAATCCGGTTAAAAATGACCGATTAATAAATTATTGCTCATTATATATGGGTAAAAAATAAGAAGAGGCTATAAATGGCAGTCAATAAAACACAAATGAATTGTCCACAATGTCGACAACCGATCGTTGCAGAGATCGAGCAACTTTTTGATGTCGGGGTTGAACCCGCAGCAAAACAACGATTGCTTTCTGGCAATATTAATATCGCCGAATGCCCCCATTGTGGCTATCACGGCAATCTTTCGACACCCTTGGTTTATCATGATCCGGAAAAAGAATTACTCCTGACATTTATACCTCCTGAGCTGGCCCTCCCGATGCCGGAACAAGAAAAAGTTTTAGGTAAATTGACCACACAGGTTGTGGATAATTTGCCACAGGAAAAACGCAAAGGTTATTTGTTTAGCCCGCAGGCGACATTTACTTTAAAGGGAATGGTGGAACGGATTCTTCTTGAAGAAGGGATCACCAAAGAAATGATCGATTCGCAGCAAAATAAAGTTAATCTGATCCAAAAATTAGCTGAAATGGCGGATGATAAGGCGCTTGAAGCCCTGGCAAAAGTTGAAGATGAAAGTATTGATTCCGAATTCTTTAATTTGATGAATCAGTTAATTGAAGCAAGTGTGGGCCGGGGAGATGAAAACTTTGCTCGCCAATTGGGCGAATTACAACAAAGGCTGCTGCCGATCACGACTTTTGGGAAAGAGCTTCAAGAACGCTCTGCTGAAATGGAATTGGCTGCAAAGACCTTGCAAGACCTTGGGGATGAAGTTACCCGAGAAAAATTATTGGACCTGATGATTGAAGCCCCGAATAATGTTCGCGTAGAAGCTTATGTGGGCATGACGCGTGGGGGAATGGATTACCAATTCTTCCAACTCTTGAGCGATAAGATCGAGGCGGCTGAAGGGGATGAGGAAAAAAGGTTAACCGATCTGCGTACCAAACTGCTGGAACTCTCGGCGCAAATTGAAAAAGAGATCGAAGAGCGAGTTAAAGTTGGTCTGGAAAATCTGGAAAGATTATTGTCGGTCGATAATATTAAAGAAACTACGATGCAAAACCTGCGGGCGATCGACGAATTTTTTGTGCAGGTGTTGAACCAAGAAATTAACAAGGCCAAAGAAGAAAAGAATACTGACAGAGAGGGGAAACTGCAGTTGGTCGTGGACGCACTTACTGAGGCAAGTGAAGCGGCGCAATCCGCCAACGCAGGGCAGAATGCAAGTATGGAGTTGATCCAAACGCTAACTGAAGCAGACGAAGAGGGGAGAAAGAAGTTGTTTGAAGAACGTGCGGATGAGATCACCCCTGAGTTTGTTGAGGCGATCACCGGTTTAATGATGCAGTTGGAATCTGCGGAAGGACAGGAAGAGTTATTGGAAAATGTCCGGCTTGTGTACCGCGAATCGATTCGAATTTCGATGCAAAAGAATTTAGAGAAAGCTGAATAAAGGAATTAATTGATATAAGGGCAGTCATTGGACTGCCCTTTTTTTATTCGATTATTATATATTTAAAGGTAATAGTTTCAGTTAATGTGTAAATTTTTACACCATTTTTTTTCCAACTTTTATAGTTTTTATGCTCGATGATTTCATTGGCTAACTTTCCTATGTTAATCCATAAGCTCTCTTTTTGCCCTCGTTTCTTTTGTTGTTCTATTATCCAATTTCCTAAAACCACCCAGCACCTAATTATTGAGTCACCATAAATTTCTATAGCGTCCTCTTTGTGAATTAGATTTTTCATAATAAATGAAGCCGTTAAGTCTAATGAGTTACACAGGTTTTCCATTAAATTTAGGTTATCTAATGCTATTTTTGGATCGGGATCAATGGATAAATTAATGATATTTTTACAATTATGGTATACCCATCTCCTGCTGTCCCTTTCTGAAGTGGCATTAAATTTTTCAAATAAATTATTAATCCCCTTTACCCGTTCCTGGTCTTCAATTATTTTTAAATGTTTTTTTGCTCTAATTGCAGTATATAAGGCAAAAATAAGTAATCCAAGGTAATAGATATTTTGGATAGTGAAATGTTGTTTATATGTTTCCATTTTATTCTCCATATACGAAAAAATCTAATTCAACAGATATTATTATTAATATTGATAAGAATAAGTATTCAACAATAATGTCAAGGGGGGATGGAATTCTCTATCACAGACGAATCTTCTATTACGCCCTGGGATTGCGTTTCCACCGGAAGATTTGGGAATGAGAGATCGGTTGTCGAGATTGGTGGGAATGGCGTCGGTACCGGAATGAAATCCTGGGCGGGGGTGCAGGGATATATTATATATACCAACCAGAAAAAAAAAGGTAATATTCTAGGTTTCAAAGCTTTTCCTCCCATCTTTATTATTCGATTACAAGGATATTCAGATTTTTACGGGTTGTCTAGTCTCAATCCATGTCCCCGAACAGTAATAATAAATTCATAGGGATCGATCTCTGAAAGGCGATCTCGTAATCTTCTGACCAAGGCATCTAGCGCTTGATTAGAGACTTCGTAGGAATTTTCCTCGCCCCAAATGGTTTCGATCAGGGTGCGGCGTGAGACAACTTCGCCATCATTCGTATATAGCAATTCAAGCATGGCATATTGGGCGACTGAGAGGGGAGGTTCCACCTCTTTATCCAAAATCCAAACCCGCCGGGCGCGTTGATCTAATCGTAATCTAGTTTTTTTAGGGTAGATCGGGGAAATTTGGCCTGCTTGCAGAGGGACAGTAGAGTCAGAACTTAAAAAGACAAATTGCTGCGCCATAGCAATCTGTAGGGTGTCGCCATCCTTAAGCAGGGTGGGTTCGGTAATCAATTCCCCATTGAGATGTGTGCCATTTTTGCTTCCCAGATCTTCGAGCATAATGCTGCCATCGACATAGGTTAATCGGGCATGTTGGCGGGAAACTTGTTTGTCTGGGGTGATAATAGCGATTTCTAGTTGGGGATCTCTTCCAATGATGAGACTATCTTGGATGGTCCACTGTTGACCCTCTAATGGCCCCGTTTGAGCGATCAATATCGATAGTTCCTCATGGTTTTGCTGCATGACATCTCCTTAGTGTATAATACCAGAAAGATGCGGCGCTGCAAACCACAAGTGAATTTACGCCATAAATTCGGATATTGCAGTCCAAGGATGAGGAGAATTTTGCTTTATGGTGTTAAAGTCTGGAGCTATTCTTAAGAACCGATATAAGATCATTCGGTTTATAAATCAGGGGGGAATGGGAAACATTTTCCAAGCTGAGGATCTCCGCCTAGAGGGGCGTCTTTGTGCAGTTAAAGAAATACGGTTAGACCCTGGTTTACCCCAAGAAATACTCGATCAGACGCGTGAACAATTCCAAAATGAAGCGAATGTATTGGCTCGTTTAGACCATCCTAATCTGCCAAAAGTATCGGATATATTTTCCGAGGAACAAAGTGATTTCTTGGTGATGGATTTTGTGCCAGGAAAAGACCTGCGTGCAGTGATGGTTGAATCGCGACAGCGGGGAGAGTTTTTGGATGAACGTGAAGTAATGGATTGGGCTCGCCAGCTTGCGGATGCGGTGATCTATTTGCACAGCCAAGACCCCCCGATTTTGCATCGTGATATTAAACCCGGCAATTTAAAATTGACCCCTAATGGGGTGTTGAAATTGGTCGATTTTGGGTTGGTGAAAATCATGGCGACAGATGAAGCGACAATTACGATCGTGCAGGGCAGGGGCACGGCCTTGTATACGCCGATCGAGCAATATGGCGGTGATTCTGGACGAACGGACGTGAGATCTGATATCTATGCATTTGGCACCACACTCTATCATCTGCTGACCAATCATCCCCCTTTGGAAGCGAGAGAACGTTTTTTGCATCCTGAGGATCTGATCCATATGAGCGAGCTAAACCCTGACCTGAGCCCGCGAACCGAGCGAGCGGTGGAATGGGGGATGAGTTTGCATCCTGACCAACGACCCGAATCGGTGCTGGCTTTCAAGGACGCATTAATTGGTGATTGGAATATGGAAACTAGCCCGAGATCGCCACTGCCGCCCCCATCTTTTGGGGATGTGCTTTCTTCTTCGGTGGAACGCGGATTGGTTTGGGTGATGGCGAGTTTGCTGTTGTTGAGTTTGATCGCTACTTTGAGTCAATAATCCGATTCTTTACTTATTTTGACTGACAAGTAAATACCAGAGCCAGCCAAAGGCCCAACCGAGCAATGCGCCGACCACGGTGATAATTACCACTCCCCATAATTTAAATTGGATAATAAATTCGGCGCTTCCCTCCATGCCAAATGAGAGGAAGCTGATGATCGTTAATCCGCCAATCATTGCGGTTAATGCCCAACGAACACCCCAGCGAACCCGCCCGGTGGTGGCTCCCAACTGATAAGCAAATAAAGCAATAAAAAGATTTACCAAAATCAATAATAACCAATGTCCTTCAGCGATCTTTCCTTGGCTGAGGGTTTCTTCAAAGCTGTTTTGGCCTGAAATGGGGCTTGCTTCTGTTGGTTCAGGGGTATTGCCAACTGCGGTTTCCGTTTCGGATGGCACAAGGTCGGGGTCACTTTCAATGGCAGATACTTCTATTCTCAAAACTTCTGAAAATGAAGGGATATCTCCGGTTTTTGCTTGGATATCAATAGAACCAGGAATATCTAAAACCAACGAAATACGGGCTTTTCCATCCAGGGATAATGCTGGGATCTCTTTCGAATTACTCTCATTTCCAAGAGATGTGAGGACAAAACTAACCGGGGTGTTATCAGAAATCGAATTACCATTTTGGTCAAAGATCAATCCAGTTTCCAAAAGAATAGTGTCATCAATTTGATAGTTGTGAATATTGTTTTCGTCTTCTGCGGTGGGGGTCGCCTCGACATCATTGACATTTTCAATATCGACGTGGAGGATCGAGAGGGAGAATATTTGATCGGGGTCGGGGGCGGTGGCTTCGTTGAGGTCATAGCCGATGCCAGCGACAGATACGGGGGAAGCACCGATGGCAGTTAATTCTTTAAATAATAATCTGACAGCGATTTCTACAAATTCAGGTTGGCTACTGTATAAGCCATAATAAGCGGTGACATTCGAAATATCAGTCGCATCCAAATAGTAGGGGGCGTCAAGGCCAAAGACGATATTCTTTTTGTCTTGGATCAGATCGAGTCTTTCAGAAAGAAACCTTTTTAATGCAGTAGATTGAGGTCTATCAGGATCAATATCCTGGGTCAAAAAGATGACCCATTCTGCGGTGAGCAGATCGAAGCTGAGCGCTTGACTGACTTGATCATCTAGCAGGAGGATCAGATCATCAAATGAATAGGAAGTAATATTTTGAGATCGAATTTGTCCGCCTGCAGTAGGCCCATAGAGGCGGGTGGTTTCTTCCTCAAAGGCATTTAGGGGGATCGTCTCTTTTTCAGGGCATTCGGCACATTGCTGGTACGGGTAGGTATCGGTGAAGATCACGATCTGCTCGTTTAAGCCAGGAATATTAGGCATGACATTATTTAGATTTTCTGCAGTGGGGCTTAATAAGGTCATCGCTTGGCTGGCGATCTCAATCGGGATTTCATTTTGCTGACCGATTAGTAAAAGATCTTCTTCGGATGTTAAGATATTGCCAGGGTGAAAAGTCCCATAAAGTTCAAACTTTTTGATCAGAATACGTAAAACTGCGTCATCTACACTTTGTTGGAAGAGGAGATCTTCGCGATATTTCAGGGCAAAAACATCTAAGGTACGGCTGATGGTGGTTAGGCTGTCGGGGTCTTCATCGGAAGAAAAATCACCCAGATTAAGGAGGTCGTTTCCGGTGAGGAAGGCGGTCATTGCGAT
>SWCD01022712.1_pt2 | contig 13570 bp, 10 predicted proteins | sample 4693011 | NCBI WGS metagenome assembly SWCD01 (sample SAMN10267278, study PRJNA491770) | bioreactor metagenome | isolation source: DHS bioreactor inoculated with marine | place: Japan: Omine Ridge, Nankai Trough | reverse complement strand
CCTTAGGCTGTGGATACAAATACAAAGGGTGCTCATTGAGCTGGTTTTATTTTATTATTTTTAAGGCTCTGTTTTAGATTATTTGTGATCAATCAATTTAATAAACTCTATATTTTTGACTTTCCCATTTTTAACTCAGTTCTTTGTTGGGGGCAATTATTTTCTTATTAAAACTTTTTTACTCGAGATTATTTGCCCCTCTTCATAAATATTCAATAAATACATCCCATTTTCTATATTTTTCGTGTTAACAGTCTGATTAACATTAAATAGCTTAACTCTTAATATTAATTTACCATTTAAGTCAATAATTTCTAATTTATTGTTGTTGCTTATACTTGGATTGACAAACGAAACTCGAAAATAATCAGAACAAGGGTTTGGGCTAATTAAAACTTTAACAGCAGAATTTTCTATAAATTCTGGTCCTGATGAAAGTATTACTGAATTACATTGTTCGGGATATTTGAAATTTGTCTTTAAGTCATTGAAACATTCAAAAGTGTATATGCCTTCAAGGTAATTTTCTATATATAGAAGGTCACGTATACTCCCAACGCCTTCAATAATCGAATGTTCATTGACTGGGTTAAAAGCAAGATTTGTATTCATTTCAAATTCTCTAAGACTTTTTCCGTCAACAATAATTGTGTCTATTTCTTCAACTGTTATTATATGTGAAAAATTTTTATGCCAAATCGGTACTGTATCACCGACTTCTAAATTGAAGTCATAAAGTAACATTTCATTTATTGAATCTTTTAAAACAAGATACACTTTTTTCTGACTATCCTCAGATCGCAAAGCGCCCATATATTCATTGTATTCTGTAAACAATATTGTGTCATTATAACTGTCGCGGATTTCCTTTGAACGATGCAGTTTCTTATATGTTTTGTTACCGATCGAAGTGTCAGCATCTTGATAGTATTGTGTATATCTCCAGGTTCCGAACATATCACTTTGAAAATAAGACCATATTGCAGTACTGTCAGGAAAGTTTTGGCCATTTGAAAATAAAGTCAAACTAGTTAAAACGATAGTAAAGATTATTGGTTTTTGCATTTTAAATGGTTTAATTGTTATTTAAATGTCTTTGATAACTACCCCAACGGTTTGGTGATGATGCGTACCGTTTTTATTCTTAATACAATGCTCAACATTTTAATTTGTATCACTGTTTATTTGCACTAATTTTCCAATTTTTGTAAATTCTGGCTGTGCTGTCCAATTACCATTCTCATCAATAATTCCTAAATAAGAATCTTTCTGGGCGACTGCATAGCCATTGCTGAAACGCCATATATATCTAAATATTGGCACAACCTTCCAATGGCCAAAAAAGTTTATACCCCCATAGTTACCACCTTTTTTTACAATAGCGATTCCATCATTAAATCCAAAAGTAGGCAACACTCTTATTTCACCTGCCAGATCAAGTTCTTGTCCGGTTTTTGAAATAAAACTAACCCCTTCACCATTGATCATAACAACGGGTGCGTAGTAACTACCTTTATTGAAGTTGTATGCTTTCCATAAACGAGGAGCAATTACCCATTCCCCATTACTGTTTATATATCCAAACTTATTTTTAGATGCTTCAGCCCAGGCCAGACCTTCTTCGAATATTCCTACACTTAAAAACCGGGGTTCAATGATGACTTCACCGATAGAGTTTATAAACCCAAACAATTTTTCATTTGTTTCAAAAGAAGCAAACCCGTTGTGAAATGGATTTAGCTTATTCAAATTCTTGATGTTAACTTGAATGGCATTCTTATCTTTATCTAAGATAAAATATAAACCGTCTTTAATAGCTACAGCGAGTCCTTCATTAAAGTTACTTATATGATCATATTCGATTGGTATAATAATTTCTCCAAGTGGGTTTATTGCTCCATAATACTCATTCTTTTTAACAATTAAGACACTGTCAACAAACCCTACCATTGACGCAATATCCTCGAATTGAATTAATTCGTATTCATCGTTATCCTTGATAATCGTATCTCCATACATGTTTATAAAGAGTGCTTTGTCATTCAGGTTATCATAAACTCCAGCAAGTCCGCATTCTGAAAAATTATAACAGAACTCATAACGGGGAGGGATAATATATTGACCTTTTTCGTTAATATAACCCCATTTTTTTGCTCCTATTTTAAGGGCTGGAGCCAAAAGTGGTTGGGCCATTAAATTAGAAGTGATTAAAACTAAAATTATGATCACAAACCAATGTTTCATTTCGTAAATAACTTTTTGTTAATTATAAACATGATATTTGAAATATTCTCTTTTCTATTATGAGCTTGAATAATGGCGCGTGCCGTTTTTGCTTAAAATTTATGTTTTGTTTCCTGATTTCACTTCTTCACTTTGTTTTGAAACCATTCCCGGTATGCACTATTTGCTGTTGTTGGCAAACGTAATTTTACTATTATTCAATTATTATTTTTTCAGTTAATTCTCCATTTTTATATGATACTTTCAAAAAGTAAAAACCTGATGAAATTCCCGAAATGTCTAATTGATTTTTCCTTGAGTCGAACTGTTTAATTATTTGTCCGTTTATATTTGTGATTGATATTGATTCAATTTCAATATTCGTTATGTTTTCAATTCGTAATAGTTTTTTTGCTGGATTTGGATAAATTTGAATTATCGGTTTGTCAATCTTATTAATTCCGGTGATTAAATAGCAGGATTCGTAATTCGGATTCATGTAAATCAATTCACCATCCTCTGACATGCATAACAACCAAGTCCATCCACCAACTGCAGTTGCCATAACACCATTAATGATTCCTTTATTACTACCAATTCCTTCAATCCATGTCTCATGCCAATAATAATCATCCTGCGATATCCAGTATTTATCTCTTTGCGAACCATCAATAATTTCTGTTGTTATTGAATCAACCAGATAATAAAATGTTGTGTCGAATCCTAATTTCAGACTATCACCTGGAGCTAATGAGAAGTCATATAAAAGGACTTCATAATCATATGCGTTACTTTTATACCAGACTTTTTTTGTACTGTCTTCTCTAATTAATCCATTCAGAGTCCAGTAAGTTGGCATCTCCTCATCTGAAGTGTATATTTTTTTGTATTCAATATTATTAAGTGTTGAATCTCCCGTAACAAAATAGTTAACAGTATAATATGTAGTGTCGAACGGCGGCCAATCACCACTTGGCACAACCGTCATTACATTCCATGTTTTTTCTTCCTCAATCAATGGATAATAATCTTGACTAAAAGTCGTCAAAGACAAAATGATTAAAATGATAAATGTGTTTGTCTTTTTCATCTTTCCTGGTATTAGTAATATTAAGTGTGTTTTACATTATGTTTGCTAACAGTTATGTGTATGTGCAGTAGGTTTTTCTTTATCTGTATTTTGAGTTTGTGTAACCACAACAAATTTACTTCTTAATTTCCTATTTGTGTTCTAACGGGGCTATTGCAATTGAACGGTGTTATGCACCGTTTTTATCTTACATTCATTTTCTTCTGAGTTGTACCATCATTGTATATCATAATATATGGAGCGTTCTTTTCAGGTTTTGATATTTCTCTTCCTAACAGGTCAACCATTTTAACCAATTTTTTATTCGGGTTTGGAACTGGAATTTCGGTGGTGAAAGTAATAATGCCATTTGCATCAGTTTTTATTAAATAAACATAATTAACATCATTATTATCTTGATATATTCCGGTAATAATATATCCTCCATCTGTAGTTTGTTGAACGGAATTTCCTCCGTCCCAATTTTCTCCACCATATGTTCTTGTCCATAAAGTATCTCCAGAACTATTCGTTTTTATAAGAAAAACATCGTAATAATTATTGTCTGTATTTTTTGTCCCTGTTATTATATAACCTCCATCAGTTGTTTGTTGAACACAATTTCCTCTTTCTACATTGTAACGATCACCATAAGTCTTAACCCATTCAATTTCACCATTATTAAATGTTTTCATTAAGAGAACATCACTAATATTATTATCTGCTTCAGTAAGACCTGTTGTAATAAATCCCCCATCATTTGTTTGTTGTCCTGAATACCCATAATCTTCATCATCGCCATCAAAAGTAGTCGTCCATAAAACACTACCATTACTGTCTGTTTTAATTAAGTTTACCCAACCTATTCCGGAAGCAAAGATGAGCGTAGTACCAGTAATTAAATATCCACCATCATTTGTTTGTTGAACAGAACGTCCATCATCATAATAATTGTCACCATAAGTTTTTGTCCATATTGTGGCCCCATTACTATCTGTTTTGATTAAGTAAACATCCTGTGTTGAACTGAAAGATTCTGTCCTGCCAGTAATTATATATCCCCCGTCTATTGTCTGTTGAACCGAGAACCCAAAATCATCTTTATAACCACCATATTCTTTAGACCAAATAGTATCACCGTTATTGTCGGTCTTTAAAAGGAAGACATCATCATACCAAGAATCGGCTGGTCTTGTTGAACCCGTAATTATATATCCCCCGTCTTCTGTTTGAAGACCTGAACAAAAAAGTTCCCTGGTGTTTATATGATGATATTTGGTCCACAAAGTATCACCATGACTGTCAGTTTTAACCATGTAGACACCGTTTGCTCCAGAACCAATGACAATAAAACCACCATCTGTTGTTTGTTCAACGGAATAACCAGTTCCAGTTCCATATGTTCTTTCCCATCCTTGACTGAAAAGGAATGTGGGAATAATTACTAAAATCAAGATTAGATGTTTCATGATGTTTTAATTTTTTATTTTGCTATAATCACTTTCCGAGAATATGTAGTTCTGTCAAATAGAATTTTGATAAAATATATACCAGGAAGTATTCCATTTAAGTTCAAAGTGCAGGTTTGTCTTCCTTGAGATTGATTTTGACTCATTGATTTGACCTGCCGTCCATTAATATCATACATGTATAGTTGTACTAAAGAAGATTTTAGCAGATCATATTTTAAAGTTATATAAGATGTAGATGGGTTGGGGTAAAGTTTTACCTCCTGCGTATTTATATCAATAGTATTTGAGTAGTTGGTAAAGTGATAAAATTCATTTTTGCTATGATATTGATTTGAGCTAAACACTTTGACGTACCAAATTAAACCTTGTTCGGTGTACACATATTCATTTACAATACCCCCTGTTTCTTCAGGATGTGAAGGAGGAAAGTATTGATAGGTATAGTATTGAAATATATTTCCTGACCCATTCCAAACCCACCTGTAACTATTATAGTATCTAAGAACCGCATCAAAGTAGTCAATTCTATAAATAGGTAGATTCTGAGAGTTATACTCGTACTCATCAGAACTTACTAAATAAAAAGTATTACCATTGTTATGGGTTAAATAAACTTGTTCTAGCAATATATTACCATTTTCCGTATACTCTTTGATGGTTTTACCTATGTATGACCACCAACCCTCAATCCACTGATAATTATCAATCTGATATACCTGCGACTCTTCATTCAAGTGATTAATATTTTTTGTTAAAGTATCCCAACCACCATTTATACTATTCCATCGAAGGTTGTACATTGTGAAACTATTTTGGTTTCCAATGTCAGGTGATATTGATTTTGTGTTAGGAATCCAGGAAGTATCACCATACTCATAGTGCACTTTTTCGCTAAAATAATCATCGCTAAACCAGGCATATACAGTTTTCTCATACTCTTTCCATCCATTTTCAACAGTTGGTACAAGCCAATTGAAACATTCATTCTATTTTCATCATCATATTCATACAAATATTTTCGATGCGTTTTTAACAAGTCGCCTTGATAATAATAATCCTCGTGATTTTTTAGATTTCCATTTGCATAATAGTAAAAGAATTCTTTACCAAGGATAGTGTCATGTGGAGGAACTCTTTTTCTTATAATCGAATCTAAAGTATAATTTTCATTTTTATATACTTTTTTATACCATAAGCTGTCATTTGGTCCTAAATCTTCACAGCTACAACTAAATGACTCTAACCCGATAAAAACAGCGAATAAAAGTATTATTGGTTTCCTCATAGCAGGATAATTTAATAAAGTAAATATACAAAATTCATGCTATTCATAAAAGTAACCCACTCAATTTGTACCCATACTCTTAAGATACTGTTCCAAATGCTGATAGATTTTATTTTGCGATTCATCAATTTTTAATAGGTCCAGGATTGAGAGCTGTGATTATTCTTGCCCAAATTGGGTGTGGGATTAAATTATACTTTACAAAATGTTATTTTTTGCACAGAAGAGAGAGTTTGACTTATCACTGTTCGTCATCATATTCATCTCGATCGGTCTTAATAATCGAAATTAAAACGTTCAAATAGCATTAAAATAGGAATGGGTTTGTCGGTTTGTAAAAAATCGGGATTTAATTTGATGGCAACCTTATTGGCAGCATCAGTTTTAGCGCCCCACATCATTACATATTTTCCCTGCTGGTGTGCATAGTCAATCTCCTCCTTGTTGGAATCTACTGTACAGCCTATACCGAAAATATCATGTTCTACTGCCAGGTCTACCGAACCTCCAATCAGAATACCTTTGATTTTTAAGCCTATTTCCTTAGCTTTTAGTTGGAGCTCGAGGTCCCCTTCCAAAAATACATTGGCCGTTATTTCATATTTGTCACAAACGCGCTGAATAGCTCTTAAAAATTTCGTTCGGTAAATCTCATCATAGTAATGGCTTTTATTGAGCTTGACATCAAGAGAAAAATAATAGCGTGATAAATTTGTTACTTTGCCAAACAACTCATCTAATGTGTAAATGGGAATCACTTCAATAAGTGTATTGTAATTGCAATCTTTGATTTCCGACCAATCGTAATCGTAAGGAGAGGTGTAACCTCCGCATTTGGTTCTGCCATCAAGTGTTGCGTCATGGAAGAGAATAATGACACTATCTTTGGTCATTTGAATATCAATTTCGACACCATCTGCTCCGATCCCCAATGCAGGTTCGATGGATTCCCATGTGTTGTTGGGATCTTTATAAAACTCTCCCATGCCTGCGTGCCCCAGAATCATGATGATATTATGGTTTAAATTCTGAACATGATAATCTTCCTGTTTGTCGCATCCAATAATGACTAAAAAAGTCAAAAATGAAAGGAATACAATTATTTGGTTTTTATGTTTCATTTTCCTTTTCCTCCTCCAAAAGCATAGCCAATCATAAAGTTAACTGTTACCCATGCTTTGTTTTCATTTGAAATCCATATGGCATTCAATGGTTCAATTTCTGATGCGTTTTGTTGATTTGCTGAATCAAATACCCTTGCGAACAAGGAGATGTTGAGGTCGATGACCAGTCGTGAAAATGCAATATATTGCCCACCTAATGAGGCGCCAAAACCGAGTCGAGTTGTTGAAGCACTGGTGTAGCTATAGGTTTTACTTGAAGAATGATATAGTTCAGAATTTTTAAAATATTGATTAAAATCCAGCAAGCCGGATACGTATATGCCTTGTCCATTTTTGCTTTTTGTGATCCATAAATAATACCTGAAAGACGGTAGCAAATGATAACCCACTGTTTTGGTTCTTTTTTGTGTATAGGCAAAACCGCCGTGTTCATCAAAGAAATCATAGTACTTAATGAAAATGTAATCCTCAAATAATCCAACATCTGACATTAGGGCAACTGACATTTTTTGATTGATAAATCTTTCATATTCAACGCCTACCCATTTTTCATTATGACCGTTTGAGAATTGTCCTGCTGCGAGAAGGTTAAGTTTAATAAGGTTTTTCCTGAATTTTGAAATAGAGTCGAAGGTTTGGGAGTTGGCAATACTGGTAATCAATAAAAAAGATAATAATACGTACAAAAATTTACATGAATATCGGCAGGATGTTTCATTCATTGGTGGAATGCTTTCTAATCAAAAATAATAAACTTTTGTGAAATTGTTATAGGAAACTATGAGGCATGCTTTGTGTTTTGGATATTAAATATTCGCCTCCATCGGACTATGCCAAGGCTACTGAGGACGGTAAAAAGTAACTGTAAATCCTCATTCTATATTCTTTGGCTTGTCCAACTCTAATTTTAACTGGCCAAGTTTCAGGGAAGCCTACATTTCATGAACTTTTGTTTGTCCGAGAAACAGAACAAAGTATTTTATAAATCCGTAGTCTGTTCGTGGCATAACTGGTTCTTATATAGGAGTTAAATTTGTGCAACCAAACCAATAACTTGGATGTCATTAGTTATGACACAGCTCATTTAAATTTATTAGACAATTTAATAACGTTTAATTATGTACATTCTGAAACAACAATTATTTCAAACAAACAATCTATTTATTTACATAGCAATATTTATTTACTTATTTGGTATCAAAGCGCAAAGCCAAGAATGGGTCTTTTATGATACAGATGATGGAATAGCAAGCAACCAGGTTTATGAGATTGTACAAGATGATAATGGTAACATGTGGTTTACCAGTTACGTTGGGTTAACAATGTTTGATAGAGAGACAGAGACAATGACTATTTATACTGTAGAAGATGGCCTGGCCGAAGACAAGAATTATGATCTATGGAAAGATATAAATGGTAATATTTGGAGTAGTGGTTGGGATGATTCTGCTGTATCAATGTATAATGGTGAAAGTTTTAATATTATAACTTTTACGGAAGGTAGATTCGAGGAATGCTTTTATGAGGACGTAAATAATAATCTTTGGATAGCTGACTCTTATGGTGCAGGACTAAAAGTATTTGATGGAAGTGAATGGTCTTATTATGACGGATCAATATTTAACTATTCTGGGATTTGGTCTATCTGGGGGGATCCAAACGGTATTATTTATGTTGCAACAGACGAATTAGAATATTTCTATGACGGGGTAACATGGGAAACATTAGATTCGGAAATATTAAATGAGACCGCAAAAGAAGTGTTTTATGATTCATTCGGCCGTTTATGGTTAATAGGTGATCATAAGTGCAGCTATCATGATGGTGAAATTTGGAGAAAAAACAGGGATGAAAATTACTCCTTTTATGGAGGTAGAGATATTGACGAAGACAGTGAAGGAAATATTTGGATTGCCAGTGTTATTAGTGATGAAATAACAATTCTAAGACCCGGGGATTTTTTATTTACAAACCTAAGGGAATCAATATTAGAAGACCCACTATGTGTTGAGGTAGACTGGTATGATAATATTTGGATTGGATATGCATATGATGGTGTCGCTCATTTTATTTTAAATGAGTTTGCAAATGTGACTGAACAGGTTGATACTTACACAGAAAATAATAATGTTATTGTTAGATTTCCAATTGAACTATTTAACCAGTTTGATCTAGGAAACAATGTAACATATTCAGGACTTACATCAGAAAATACATTGCCAGATTGGATAACTTTTGATTCTCAACATATAAAATTCCAGCTCAATTATTCAGAAAAAGAACGCCAAGAAGACTATATTGTTCTAAAGGTTATAGCTAAGGATGAAGATACTAATAAAGCTGTGGTTGTGGCAAAAGTTGATCTTACTAACATCTTAAATATTGATGAATTAGATTATATGAGTTCTGTAAAAGTTTTTCCAAATCCAGCAAGTGATTTTATAAAAATTGAAAACAATAAGAAAAAGAGCTTATCAATTGAGATATACAACATACAAGGCAAATTAATAAAGAGTTTAATATCTTCACTGGATAGGATTTTAATAGACTGTAATACTTTTAATAAAGGAGTTTATGTTGTTAAGATTTATACAGGTCTCAATGAAATAAAAACTACCAAATTATTGATTAAATAAAGGACTAAACCTTTAATTTCTAGGGATTCTTTACACAGCGTATACTCATTCCACGTGGCTTATCCTGTCCTCCGCGGTCAATCAAATAAAGTAAAATTGTCTAAATTAGCATTGGCCGATAAAGGGTAAGGCTACATTTTTAGGGAGGGCTACACTTATAACCTACTAAAACTTCCAAACCTTCAAACACTTGACAAGAAGCTATATATTTTGTACATTTCAGAAGCCAAATTTCTTATCATAAACCTACTATCATGAGAAATCTTCTTTTAACAATTTTTATTAGTTTATTTTCGTTTTCATTAACCGCACAGGGCTGCTTACCTGAAGGTATAAACTTTTCAACCCAGGAGCAAATCGATAATTTTCAATCAGATTACCCTGATTGTACAGAGATTGAGGGGTATGTTGTGATTTCAGGTAATGATATTACAATCCTCACTGGATTAAATTCATTAACAGCAATTGGAGGTGATTTTGTACTATATAATAATCCATTAATCGAAGACCTTTCAGGTTTGGAGAATATTTTTTTGATCGGAGGTAGTCTATCCATTATTAATAATGATACAATGATAAGTCTTGGTGGATTAAGTAACGTAATAAACATTGGTAGCGCTTTAGAAATTAGTGGAAATAATTCACTAAATAATATTTCTGCTTTACAAAGTGTATATTCGATTGGAGATCATGTTAAAATTAGGGGAAACCTCAGTCTTGTAAGTCTTTCAGGATTAAATAATATAAGTTCAATTGGAGGTGATCTGGAACTATGGTATAATTATAGTCTCCAGAATTTGATGGGGCTTGAAAATTTAAATACTGTAGATGGAAGTTTCACGATCGAACTGAATCAAACCATATTAAACTTAAATGGCTTAAATAACTTGCACACAATTAACGGAGAACTAAAAATACATCAGAATGAGAATTTAGTTGAGTTAACAGGTTTGGATAATTTGAATTCAGTGGAGAATCTATCAATTGGCTTTAACTATGAATTAATTAGTTTGATTGGTTTAAGTCATCTAAGTATTATTGAAGGAAACTTATCCATATACAACAATAACTTGTTGATAGGTTTAACAGGATTAGATAATATATCACATGAATCAATTAATGACATCTTTTTCGCTTATAACAACAACTTAACAATGTGCGAAATACAAAGTATTTGCGATTATTTAATCAGCCCCAATGGTATTGTTCAAATATTCGATAACGCCACTGGTTGCAACTCCCAAGAAGAAGTAGAAGAAGCCTGCGAAGCAGTATCAATTGATGAGTTCTCAGCTATGAGTACTATCATTACTTCCCCCAACCCCTTCAGCACATCAACTACCTTTTCATACGAGCTAAAAGAACCTTCAACAGTACAATTCAGCGTATTCAACCAGTTAGGGCAGTTGGTTTATCAGCACACAGAAGATCAGCAGCAGGGGTCACAGCTGTTGCAATGGGATGCGCAGGGCCAAGCTGGGGGGCTATACTATTACCAAATGCAAGTTGGAAACCAACAAGAAACAGGGAAGATTTTAAAAGTTTATTAGCAGGGCTCATAAACGTTTCCCAAACGTTTAAATCAACCCATTTCAAGCTATAATAGACATTCTATCCAGCTGTATCTCAGTACTTAAACGCTTTGTAAACGTTTAGCTATCACACAGACAAAAACTGGCTGAAAAACCGGAAAATGACCCCCTAATCCACCGCTTTAAACGATTAGCTAAACGTTTACGGGATGTGTGATGGATAATTTAAACGTTTAATTTGTGGCCTTTTGTGGCGGCTTTTTTCTAATTTAGTATCGGATTAACAAATAGCCCAATGTCTTTATTCCAACGATCTGTCCTCAACAAATATTTAAAGGAGCAAGATGAACAAGCCATTGCTGATGCCTTCGTTAAATTCAAGTCGTATTTTAACGATCCGGTCATTCAGCAGAATATCCGTGAGAGCAAGGAGGAACAATTCCAGGAGGGCTTTCTAAGGGAATTATTCGTTAAGATATTCGGCTATGTCATCAACCCAAATCCTGATTACAACCTAACCACCGAATTCAAGAACCTGGTAGGTGCTAAAAAAGCCGATGGGGCCATTTTGAAGGATGGGAAAGCGATTGGCGTGATCGAATTGAAATCGACCAAAACCAAAGACCTCGAATCCATCCGCCAGCAGGCATTTGATTATAAAGCGCATCATACAACTTGTACTTATGTGGTGACTTCCAATTTTGAGAAACTACGGTTTTATATCAACGATGCGGTGGAGTTTGCAGAGTTCGACCTGTTCATGCTTTCTGAGGAACGCTTTCAACTGCTGTACCTGTGTTTGAACAGCAACAACCTCTTTTCTGACCTTCCCCTGAAAATCAAAAATGCTTCTATCCTTGAAGAAGAGCAAATCACCAGGAAGTTTTATAACGATTACTCCCTGTTTAAAAAGGAATTGTTTGAAGACATTGCGAGCCGTAACATAGGTCTGCAAGATGTGAGCAAACTGTTGCTGTATAAAAAGACCCAAAAATTGCTTGACCGCTTCCTGTTCATCTTTTTCGCCGAAGACAGGGGTCTGCTGCCTCCCAATTCCATTTCACGGATGATACGAAGGTGGAATACCTTGAAGGATGAGGATGCCTACAAACCGCTGTATGAAATCTTCAACCAGTATTTTGGTTACCTGAACAAAGGACGAAAAGGAAAAGTTCCTGCCGATGATATTCACGAATACAATGGTGGCCTCTTTCTGCCTGATGTGCTACTTGATCAATTAGAAATTGATGATGCGGTATTACTCAAACACACTTCCATCCTGACCAATTACGATTTCGAATCGCAGGTGGATGTAAATATCCTGGGGCATATATTTGAGCATAGCCTGAACGAAATTGAAAGCACCACCGCCGAACTGGAAGGGGTGGATTTCGACAAGCAGAAATCGAAGCGTAAGAAAGACGGGGTGTATTATACGCCCAAGTATATTACCAAGTATATTGTTGATAATACGGTGGGCAAGCTATGCGAAGAAAAGAAAGCGGAGTTGGGCATGGTGGATGAAGATTATGTCCCTAACAGGCAAAAAGACACCAAAAAGAAACTGCTGGCAAAGCTGGAAACATACCGCAATTGGTTGCTTAAACTTACCATCTGCGATCCGGCTTGTGGTTCCGGGGCTTTTTTAAACCAGGCATTGGAATTTTTAATTAAAGAGCACCACTATGTGGATGAGTTGCACGCCAAATTGTTTGACAGCCCGATGGTGTTCCAGGACGTGGAAAACCAGATACTGGAACGCAACCTGTTTGGGGTGGATATTAACGAAGAAAGTGTGGAAATTGCCCGTTTATCCCTTTGGTTGCGAACAGCACAGCGAGGCCGCAAACTCACCACGCTCAACAAAAATATTAAATGCGGCAACTCACTGATTGATGACCCAGAAGTTGCAGGCGACAAAGCCTTTAACTGGTCAAAGGAATTCCCGGAAATATTTGCCAAAGGCGGTTTTGATGTGGTGATTGGGAATCCGCCTTATGTAAGAGCTGAATTACTTGGAGATTTTAGGGAATATTTGGAGAAAAATTATTCTGTTTATAATCCTTCCGGTGATTTATTCTCGTATTTCTATGAAAAGTCTTTTAAGCTGTTAAAAAATAATGGTTCTTTTGGTTTCATCTCAAACACTTTTGATAAAACGACTGCTGGTATTTCATTAAGAGAATATTTGCAAAATGAAGTGAAGATGATAAAATACATAGACTTTAA
>SWCD01021649.1_pt1 | contig 13574 bp, 9 predicted proteins | sample 4693011 | NCBI WGS metagenome assembly SWCD01 (sample SAMN10267278, study PRJNA491770) | bioreactor metagenome | isolation source: DHS bioreactor inoculated with marine | place: Japan: Omine Ridge, Nankai Trough | reverse complement strand
CAGGTTTGACGAGATACCGGGCAATGCCCAGTTTTTGGCACCGTTCAATATTGTCGGCCTGGTTGTCGGAGGTGAGCATCAAGACCGTTAATTTTTCACTGCTGGGCTGCTCTTTGAGGCGTTCGGCCACCCCAAAGCCGTCCAGGCCCGGCATCCGGCCATCTAAAAGAAGGAGGTCGAAGGGCTGTGTTGTCGCCCGGGCTTCTTCGAGCATTCTAAGACCATTTTTGCCGCAGGGTGATTCATGGACTTCTGCTCCTTCGTCTTGGAGGATAGTGCGAAGAATAAGGCGGTTGGTCTTATTATCATCAATGATCAGAGTTTTAACACCAGTGAGATCAACAACAGGCACGGGCTTTTGTTCAGTGCCTTCTATCTCTGGCAAAAACTGGAAAGAAAGTTTGAAGGAAAAAGAGCTTCCCTGGCCCTCCTTGCTGGCAAGCTCGATGTTACCGCCCATTTTTTCCACAAGTTTTTTAGAGATGGCCAGACCGAGCCCGGTGCCGCCATATTCGCGGGTGGTTGAGGCATCGGCCTGGGTGAAGTCGTCAAAGATTATCTTTTGTTTATCCTCAGGGATGCCGATGCCGGTGTCTGTAACCTTGAAGAGGACATCAACAATTTCTTTGTCGCCATCTTTATGCATGCCCTCGTTGGTCACATCAACAACAATTTCTCCGCGCTCCGTGAACTTGATGGCATTGCCGATAAGGTTGGCTAGCACCTGGCATAAGCGGCTTGAGTCACCCACCACCCAAACTGGTACGTCTTTTCGGACATTGCTAATCAGTTCCAGTCCTTTTTCGTGGGCGCGCATGGCCATCACCGAGCATGTCTTGCCAACCTCGTGACAGAGGTCGAAACCGGAAGACTCAATGTCTAGCTTGCCTGCCTCCACCTTGGAAATATCAAGAATATCGTTCAGCAGAGATAAAAGGTTCTCGCCGGCGGCCCGGAAAAGTTCAACATAGCGCTTTTGTTGGGCGTCCAAATTTGAGGCCCAAAGGAGATCGGCCATGCCGAGGATAGCGTTCATCGGCGTTCTTATTTCGTGGCTCATGCTTGCTAAAAATTCACTCTTGGTACGGGAAGCTGCCTCAGCCTGTTGCGCTTTAGTCAGAGCATCCTTGGCAAAGGCGTCACGAGAGATGGTCATTTCTTGCAGGTCTTTACTCATCTTATTGACGGCCATGCCCAGTTCGTCAATCTCGTCCCTGGAACCGGTGGATCCGGCATCAACCTGAACATCAAGCTCGCCTTTGGCAATTTTGAGAACAGCCTCTTTTAATTTTTGGACCGGCGTGGCAATGCGGCGGGCCATTAACAAGGAAAAAATGATAGCCAGGATCATAATGCTGAAGCTAAGCCCTAAAATGAGGTTGGCGGAAGTCCTTGACTGCTGCAGGGTGTTAGCGATGGCTTGGCGGGAGTCCACCATCATGTTGTGGATGATGGGGGTGGCAAATTCAGCATAGAGATCAGCCAGGCGATCAATTTCAGCTTCAACTTTCATTAACTCGTCCTGACTGGCACCTTTCTCATTGAGGAGGATGAATTTACTGATTTCGCTTGTGAAATGATCAAGGATATTTTCTGTCTCAGAAAGATGTCCTTGATGGTAGCCGTGCAGGATGAGGTGGACAGTGCGCACCTGGGCCAGCTCAATAAGAGCTTTTTCAAGCCGTTCTTTGACCTCCTGGTCTTTCGAAAGGGCATATCTGGAGAGCAGGGTCCTGATTTCAAAAAGGCCTGCATACAACTTGGTCATCACCACAGTGCCGGGCAGCTGATGGCCGCCTATTTTTTCAATATGGGCGGTAAGTCTGGTCTGGACGATAATGCTGCCCGAGGCAATGACGGCAACAAAAAAGGAAACGAGTAGAAAGCTAAAGGATATTTTGTGGCGAATCTTCATAAAATTGCCTCAAAACCATGCTTTCTAAAAATAGCCGAACCTTCTTGCGCCATGAAGTCAACAAATAGAGAAGCGTGTTCAGGACTCTTGCTTTGGCGAAGGAGACCGGCATGGATTTTTTTGACCTTATTATACTGAGGAGGAATAGAAATAAGTGCAACGCCCTGTGCTTCGGGCCACAGGAGCATGTCAGACCAGAGAATAGCGGCATCCAGCTCATTTCTGACAAGATGGTCAAGGAGCACCGTAACATTCTGGGCCTTGATAATAATGTTGTCTGTAAGCTTTTTTTCATAGGGTGTGGCAGCAAAAATTTCTTCGCTTGTCCGGCCCAGGGCAGCCATTCCGGCATGGGCTATGCCAAGCCTAAGGTTATCTTTGCCAAGATCGGCCAGTGAGGTGATCCTCTTGATATTTTTTGACGGTACAGCAATCACCGGGGTGTGGAGGGCCACTGGTACATGGCGAACGATTATATCTCCAGCCTTATCCAGAGTATAACGAGAGCCAGGGATAAAGACATCTCCCTCGTTTTGCCTCTTTATGGTGTCAAGGAGGGTAACAGATCCGGCGTAAACAATGTGAACTTCAATATTATGTTTATTAATGAAAACGGTGCGTATCTCCTCCATGGGCTTTTTTAGGCCCCGACCGGCGAGGATAGTAATTTTTTGAGGAGATTGCTCTGAGCAACTGCCTAGGAAAACTATCAGGAAAAGGGAGGCGATAAGAAAGGAGAGAGTGAGGCGCATACGTTCCCCAAAAAAGGCTGGCCGTCGTCGTGACCGGCTCGCCCTTGCTGGCGGAGACGGTGAAACGAGGTAGAGTTAGTTAAAACTTTGGCACAGTGGAAGGGCAAAACCCCTGTGCACATCCTTAAATGGTAGCGATTTCAAGCGTCGCAGGTCAAGAAAATAGAGAGATTTACCGGAACAGGTAAAAGCGCGTTCAGCCCTGTTTGAGAACCAGGCTGCTTCATGAGTTGAGGGAGTATTAGCCGAGGAGATGATCGGCCATTATATGGTTGAAGCTGATAACCTGTCTGAAGTTGAGGTCGTCAAACCGGGTGCAGGCCCGGCGATGTCTTTCGGATGATGGGTTTTCTTCCTCTTGGACAGGGATGTCGGCAACTATGGTGTAAGGGATGTTCTCGATGTAGAGAATGGGGCCTGTCATGAAGAATATTTCCATGGTGGCCGAAGAATCGATGTGCACTTCCGGCTCATCCTTGTAATCAAAGGCAAGGCCATCCAGGCTGATGTCGTGGACTTTGCACAGACAGTCGTTAACGCTGACAAAGATATCTTCCTTGGCCCTAATCCGTTCGGTAAGACGACGTTCTTTCATGTCGGCAATCATGGTTATTTCTCCAATATTAAAATCAAACTGGTCTGCGCTCAAGAAGAGCAGAGCAGACCAGTTTGTCCACTTTGAATATTTATCGCTAAGCTACCTTCTCTTCTTGAAGCTTGCCGAGCAGCTCGTAGCGCGAAATTTTTCGGCGTAGGGTATCTTTGGAGATGCCAAGCTCACGGCAGGTTTTCATCCGTTTCCAGTTATTACGTTTCAGAGCATGGAAAATTGCCTGTTTTTCAATCTCTTCCAAACATTTTGGTTCTGTGCAGATGGCGTCCGCATCACTATGCTCCGGTTTGTTGATCGCCATTGTGGTTGGTAAATGCTCTGGATAAATCAGGCCGCCTTTGCAGAGGATAAAAGCGTATTCGATGATGTTTTGCAGCTCACGGATGTTGCCAGGGAAATCATACTGCATGAGAATCCGCAGGGTTTCGTCAGCAAGACCGCCGATATCCATATTCTTCTCAGCATTGAATTTCTCGACGAAATGATCAACCAGGAGAGGTATATCATGAATACGATCACGCAGGGTGGGGATTTCGATCTTAACCACGTTGAGGCGGTAGAAGAGATCCTCGCGGAACTTGCCCTGGAGCATCTGGTCTTTAAGGTCGCAGTTGGTGGCTGCTAAAATGCGGATGTCAGCATGGGTAGAGTCGTTGGAACCCAGAGGCTCGTAGAGCTTGGTCTCTAAGACCCGGAGCAGCTTGACCTGCATTGCCAGGGAGATTTCGCCGATTTCATCAAGAAAGAGAGTGCCTCCTTCAGCGGCGGCGATGCGTCCGATTCTGTCGGCCTTGGCATCAGTATATGCTCCGGCCTTGCAGCCAAAAAGCTCCGACTCTAATAAGGTGTCGGGTAGAGCGCCGCAGTTGACGGTGATAAGCGGGCCGCCGCTGCGTTCACTTAAACGGTGCAAGGTCTTGGCAAGAACCTCCTTGCCGGTACCGGATTCACCGAGGATGAGGACATTGCTGTCACTTTCGGCAATCTGGGGCAGGATCTCAAAGATGCGGCTCATGGCTGGGCTATTGCTGATAATGTCACCCATCTGCTTTTGTTTGCAGCAGCCATATTGCTGAACTTTACTTGGCCTTAGATCACGAAAGGTCTCTACGCCGCCGATAAGGTTGCCGGAATTATCATAGAGAGGGGCTGCCGAAATACTCACCGGCACCTGCTCATTATCACTATTTTTTATTTGGATGCATCTGTTGCCGTCCGGCTCGCCGGTGCTGATGCTGGCGGCAATGGCACATGATTTTCCACAGATGCTGCTGTGGAAAATGTCGCTGCAATAGCTGCCCAGGGCCTCTTCGCGAGGAACACCGGTTATTTTCTCGGCAGCTTTATTAAATGATGTGATGCGCCAGTTTGTATCAACGGTGAAAACACCGTCAGCAACGTTATCAAGAATAACGGCACGGCCCAGGAGAGATTTGACCTCTCTGAAAACCTGAACGCCGCCAATGATTTCTCCTTTTTTATCAACAAGAGGTGTGGCGCTGATGGTGGCGCCGATGCGGTTGCCTTTGGCATGGGTGATAAATACCGAGCGGTTTTCAACCGGCTCCATGTTATTCATGCTTTCTGCTAAAACACAGCCTTCACCACAGGCATTTGATTTGAATACCTCGTGGCAATGAAGGCCAAGGGCATCCTCACGCTTCCAACCTGTCAGTTCTTCGGCAGCCTTATTAAAGGTGGTGATGCGCCAGTCGGCATCAACACTAAAGACCCCGTCCACCATGGAATCGAGTACAAACTTCGAAGGGATGTCAGCCTCGGGCAGTTTGGATAGGTTTTCACTGATTGCCTGCATGGGAACAGGCCAGTCGATTTGGCGCTTAAAAGAGATGCCGTAGGTTTTCTTATTGTCGCACCGACCGTTTTTAACCCAGCAGACATCACCATGAACATAATGGGTCCCCTCAGCATAATCCTTGAGGTGCAGACCCATCTCATCCTCGGGCCAGAGTTCAACGTGCATATTCGGCTGCAAAGGGGCATCGGTGATAACCTGGATGCCGTTGGCATGGATGTCACAGCTTTCAGCCGCATATGAGAGGTTCTGTGATTTTTCACGCAAACGGAACCGGAGATTTAACGGCATCCGGGACTTATTGCGTCTTTCGTCTAGATTCTTCAGAGCAGTTCTCCTTCTCTCTCTCCAGTGGCATTCTCACCGCTTTATGCTTTTAAAGGTGCATTTCCATCCCATTTGCACACTCATGGGGGAGAGAAGGGCAAACGGGATGGAAATGCAAAAGCGTCGGTGGTTTCAATGGCTTGCCACCATTTTTTAACGGTTAGTTTGCCGGCTTCCTAAAAGCCGGTGTTCAAAGCCTTGTAAATCTATGAATGTCTTCCAATATGTCTCAAATTGCTTTTTTGACTTATACGTACCGACATAGAGGGCTTCCCCTCCTAATTTTTGTATGGACTCTGCAAGCTGGCACCAGGTGCTGTGCCCTATTTTGCCGGGATCTGTGAATAAGGGGTGGCCATGCCACTCCTCGTTTACTCCCCGGCAGACAGGGCATTGGCCGCTGCCTATGGACCACTCTTTCTCCAGCAAGCTTTTAAGCTTTTTTTCTGGTGAGAGTGTTTTTCCCATTTCCCCTAAGTTGTTAGGGGCAGGTTGGTCCTGAATCATCGTTTACCTCCTTTCTTCTCAGCCCGATTCAGCTTGAGAAGCCTTCATCCTTAAACGTTTTTCAGGTTTATTCGATTTTCCCTATTACCCACCTTGGCCGAGGTGGATTTTTTTCCTCACTCCATTTGGTAAAATTAATTTCTCCTCAAAAATAGCAACTAGCAAGAGGTGTACCGTTTCTGGCGGGCTCAGGATGATCCCGTTAATTATGACCTAATTTCAAGGAGAAATAATTCTATGCGGCATTTTGCCCCCTTTTTAAAGAAGAGGAATTAGCCTATCTTTCAGCAAGAGCTGCTCATTAACTGAGGAGGGTGAAGTCAAGAGCTGATTATGTGGCATTTTGTCCCGCCCCTGGCTAAGAGGGCAACAGAAACATGCCGCAGCAACTATTAATAGGTTGTTGAAACTAAGGAAGGAGGCAAAGAGAGTGCGCCGGATAAGGCGGCAAAGAACGAAACCACCTATTAACTGGAAAGGTGGGGAGAAGCGATGGGTATGGTAATGGTAAACAGGGCACCACCGGTTGCATAGTTGCAGCCGGTTACCGATCCACCGTGATATTCAATGATTTTTCTGACATTGGCAAGGCCAAGGCCGGTCCCGCCGACCCTGGTGGTCATAAAGGGCTGGAAGAGGCGGTGGATTTTTTGATTATCAATACCGGGCCCGCAGTCGCGGACCTCTATCATTGCCTGCTCCAGAGAACCGGTCATGGCAATAAGGCGGCTGGAGACATAGACAGTGCCTCCAACAGGCGACCACTGGATGGCATTAAGGACAAGGTTGGAGAGGGCGCGGATCATCAACTCCTTGTCCATCTCAAGCTGAATGTCTCCCAACTTGTCAACAACATCCACCTCGACCTCTTTTTCTTGTTTTTCCTGGGCCACAGAAATCAAGGTCTCTTCGAGAAGCTCATTAAAGGTGATATTAGTTACATTCAAAGACAATGGTTTACCATAACTCAGCAGGTCGTTAAGCATTCCCTCAAGGCGATGAGACTGATCTTGAGCAATGGTGGCCAGTTCGTGGAAGGCCGGGTTGGCATCACCTAGTTCCTGGGCAATGGTCTGCACCGTCATCTTGATGGATGAGAGCGGACTGCGCATCTCGTGGGCAATACTGGAGGTCAACTCGCCCACCCTGGCAAGGGAGGCGGTTTGAGCCAAGGCCCTTTCAATTTCATTTTTGCGAAGAACCTGCTCGGTTTTCTTGCGTTCTGTAATGTCATTTGCAACGCAGATAAAAGCGATGTTGTGGTCATCGGCACTGCTCATCACAGAACCGGAAAAAAGTACCGGGACCTGGCTTCCGTCATTTTTTTTCAAACATATTTCAAGGTTTACGACATCATGGCCCTGGCGGAGAGGGTCTGCAGCCATATCAATAAAAAGCGAAACCTGGTCATCGCAAATCAAGTCCGTTACTTTGAGCCCGAGCAACTGATCTTCATTACGACCGAGGAGAGAAGCGGTTTTAGCATTTACCTTAGAGAGCTGCAGGGCTGGAGTAAGAACCATAAGGCAGCCGGACATGTTTTTGATGATACTGTCCACATAGTCCCGTGAAACCATGGTATCCTTAAGCTCCTGGGTCATTTCCCAGAAAGAAAAAGCCAGGTTGTTTATCTCGTCCTTGTCGCTTCCCAACCGTGGCCGGTAGATGTCCTGGTTTTTTGCAAAAAGTTTTACCATGGCCTGGATCTTGGCCAGGGGTTCGATGAGCTGTTGGCTGGCAAAGCGATGGCTGATCAGGATGGCGGTAATCAGCACCACCACAAAAAGAACACCGAGGAAGATGGTGTTGACCTGGGCGTTGCGGCGCTGCTCCTGGATTTCGTTTTCAACCTGCTGGGTGAGGTGCTGGGCCAGGTGGCGCAGGTCGGTGAGAATGCGGGTCTGCATACTGCCCAGCTGCTGGATTTTTTTCTGTAACTCGATTGATGTTTCAATGGCAGAGGTGCTGAGATATACCTCGGAAGCAAGAGAGGAAAACTCGTTATAACTGTTGAAAAGCTCTTCAAGGGTGATCTGGTCATCCTTAAAGATAGGGTCACTCTCCACCATCTCTTTCATATCTTCAAAAAGTTCAGTGATATGGCTACTTAAACGGTTGCCCTGAACAGCTTGTTCCACCTCGCCGGTGAGAAAGGCATTCTCGTATTTTTCAATCTGATCCTTATAGGCCTGAAGGGTCTGGTCGCTGAGCATGGCCAATGGCATTTCAAGCTTTTGAAGATGAGTGAGACGGGCTGCCTGACGGCTGTTAGAGTAGAAGCTTGAAAGGGTTGCGATGAAATACCCAACAAGGGCGATGAGCACACAGGTCCAGACCTTGCTGCGGATACTGCCGCTGCGGGTAAAGATAGCAGTTATATTTGTTTTTAAATTCTCCACAGGCATTTTTCCTTAAAAAAATTATGAGCTCTGATCAGAATTTTGATGGGTGCAAAATGTGTTCCGGCCTTTTGCTTTGGCAAGGTACATGGCTTGATCTGCCATATTAATCAAGAGCTCTCCAACAATCCCATGATCTGGAAAGAGAGCGATGCCGATGCTTACCCCTAAGCTGCAGGATATATTGCCAAAGGTAAAGGGGACGGCAATGCGCTGGATAATTTTCTCGGCAATTTTCTCAGCATCCTCAGTACTGTGCAGGTTATTAAGTATGATAGTGAACTCGTCGCCACCCATACGGGCCACAGTGTCTCCGGCCCGAATAAGGTTTTGCAGGCGGGTGGCGACATTTTTTAGAACAAGATCGCCAATATCGTGACCTAAGGTATCATTAACAGGCTTGAACTTATCGAGATCAAGAAAGAGAAGGGCAAATTTGTTGCCGCTTCGTTCCGACTCATGAATGGCAAGCTCCAGGCGGTCAAAGAAGAGATGACGGTTGGCAAGGCCGGTGAGGGCATCATGGAGGGCCATTTGCTTGAGTTTTTGTTCTGAATTCTTCAACTCGGTAATATCGTTTAAAACGCAGACCAGACCCACCACATTGCCAGCCTCGTTATCCATCACCGATCCGGAAAAATGGGCAGGAAAAATTTTGCCATCCTTGGTGCGACAGTTGACCTCTACATTCCGTAATGGCCACTTCTCAAGCTGTTTAATCTTTTTTAAAGGTGTTTCTTTAGCCTCAGCAAACAACAGAGCAGCTTCTTGATCGATGAGTTCATCTTCATCATATCCAAAGAGTTCCGTAGCCTGCTGGTTGACCTTTTGGATACGCCCTTCCGGCGTTACTACAACAAGAGCACCGGACATGTTGCGGATAATATTATCCACGTATTTTTTAGAAACGGTGGTGGCTTTGAGGTCAGTGGTCATCTCCCAGAAGGCTGTGGCCAGCACACTCACTTCGTCTGATGGGTTGGCTTCTTTGGGTTTAGTTACCTTTTGTGATACGGCAAAGCGCCTGACATTTTCTTTGATGTTGGCAAGAGGGGTGATGAGAAGGCGGTCGGCAACCTTGTCAATAATTGCCGTGGCAAAGAGCAAAACAAGGAGAAAGAAGATACCGAGAAAAAAGGTGCTGTGAAGGGTTTTCGCCTTGTTGCGCTGAATTTCCTCGATAAAGCAGGTTGAGAAGTTTTTATCAAGGGTGGTGAAACGCTCTAATAAGTCACGTTGCTGGCGACCGTGTTGCTGTATTTCTTTTTGCAGTTTTGGGGTAAGTTCAATGGCCTCGTCTGCCCAGGTCTCAATGGCCTTGGCCATCTTGAGGTAGGCGATGTAATCCTCTTTTAACTTGTGGATCTCTTTGACTTTAAGCGATATTTCCGGTCTGTTGGCGATGATTTCTTCTGCTTGGACAAACTTGTCGAGTAAAACGGAGTTGAGGGCATTGACTTCATCAGCCAGCTCTTCTTCGCCGGTCAGAAAGGCATCTTCGTGGCGATCGATCTGGGTTTTGAAGATGTGGAGCATGTCCGAGCCCAGAGAGGCCATGGGAAACCAGGTTTCCTCAAGATGGGAGAGGCGGTCGTACTGCTGCATGTTCGAGTAAAAGCTGGCCAGGGTGGCGATAAAATAACCGGCCAGTAGAACAAGAACGCAGAGCCAGATTTTTGTGCGGATACTTCCCCAGCGGTTTCTCAGGGTATAACCTCCATCTTGCGGACCTGTTTGTCTAGTGAGTCTACATCAATATAGCTGATCGTATTTTTATGCAAACTCATATATGACTTTACAGCCTCATCGTCCTTCACCGCAAGAGGAAGCATGCTGGCACCACTATAGAGAATTTTTTTCCAATACACAGAGAGTTGCGCTGGTGATTTCTGCAACACGGTCCGTGTAAAGGACTCATGAATATCATCATTTTTGTTCATGATGAGGGTGATGGGCGAGCCATCCGGCCATGCCCTTTCTTTGCCCAGGAAGATACTTTTCACCTTTGATGCAGGCATCCTCTTAATGGGGTTGTCCTTATGAACCACGATAATAAACTCGGTCTCAGCACATACCGGCTCCCCTAAAAAGAGGAGGGCCGCTAAGGCAGTTATGAGTATATATGTGATTCTAAACGGGCTCAAAAGGTGTTCCTTGTTTGTGTTCTATCTGCTGAAAATTTTTGTTGTATTTCTGTTATTTGGTGGCGTTGTCTTCACTACTTTCCTTTTTTTTCTTAGGCATTCCCTTGGTGTTGCCAAACACCGGGTAGCTCACGGCAAAATCACTTTCCAGGACCTGTATTCTGTTGTTGAAAAGGTCGGCAATGATCACCCGACCGTCCCGATCAACGTCAATAGCAGTGGGGAAATTGAACCATATAGGCCCTGTTCCTCTACCGCCGAACTCAAAAATATAACGCCCTGCCATATCAAAGACCAAGATGGTGTGGCGCATATAATCAACAACGTAGATACATTTTTTCTTTTCATTCCAACTTCCGCCCGCGGGGCGGCTCATCTTTCCTGAAGAGCCTCCTTTTTGTCCGAAAGAAAAGAGGAAATTCTCGCCAGGGCCATAGACGTAGACTTTGCTTGTCTCTTCTGAAAGCAGGAAGATGCGGCCATCACTGTCAACGGTAATGTCATGGAGAAGCACGGGTTGTTGGCCTTTACCCTTATTCTTGTCGGTTGGGATTGCCCGGCTGGATTTAGGCCGTAATTGCTCAGGGAGGCCCAAAAGAGCCGCAGGGGTTTCATCGCTGGGTGGTGCTTCTCCTGTTTGCATCTCAAGGAGTTTCTCTCGTCGTCCCTCAGAGGTTTCCGGTGGAGCGCTTTTCTTAAAGATTTTGTCTGTGGGTTTAAGCCAATGGGAGAAAGCACCTTGCTTATCGAGGACAAGCACACCCCGGCTCTGGTTGCCAATGAGATAAATCTTGCCGTTTTTACCAACCACACCATTGGTGACCGAGAATTTTTCAGCGCCCGGCATGCCGGTGAAGGTCACCTCTTTCTCCGGCAGAAAGGCAGCGTTTAAAATGGTCAACCGGCTCGGCTTTTTGTCGGTATGATTTTGGCCGATGTAAACACGGCCCTCTTCACTGTCAAAGAAAACGCATTGCGGACTGTCAACACCTCGCCCGGCACCAAGGGCCAGATGGGGGAAATAATCCGGTCCGTAAATCAGGATATTGCCTTGGCCGCCGTTAATGACATAGATTTCGTTTTCATCCACCTCGGCAGCAAGGTTGACAGGAAAACGAAGAGGGTTGCCAAAATTATCAGTATCTAAGATGGTGACCAGCCGCATAACTTCAGCAGGGTTGGGCTTTTCAGCTTCCGTCTCGTCACTGGTCTTCTTTTGGTCTGCAGCAAGGCCAGAACGGGGACATGGAGGCGTGAGAACAAACAAGAGGCCCAAAAGCAGTAAGGATAAAATCCTTACTGTGCGCGACTGATCGATATGCATAAATGTGCCAAATATCATAGTGTCATTTCTTTGTTAATAATGGCATTGGCTACAGACCTGGCCACCGAGGATATCGCCGATGAGCAGGAACTTATAATCTGAACCGTGCGGGTTGTGGCAGCTGGTACAGGCAAAAGCCCTTTCTGGTCGTCTGGGGTCTTTAACGCCCTGCACCGGGTGGCCTCCAACCGGATGGCCTTTGACCACATCTTGGAACGAGGTGTGGCAGCCCACACAAAGCTCATTGATCGGTTTATAAAGCTGGAAGCGGTGTTCGGTGGCATGGGGGCTATGGCAGGCAACACAACCGCCGCCCTTGATAATGCCGTGGATGTAATAGGTGGAGCTGTCTTCAGCGAGCAAGTCTTTCTTGTCGATGTGGCAGGCAACACAGATATCATCCTTACCCTCTGCCCAAAGCTGACCAGATTTTTGATCGGCATGGGGATTATGACAAACAGTACAGTCACCGGTGCCAACCGGGCCATGGATATGGGCCATCTTCAGCCACGCCTTCTTGTTGACATGGCATTGAAAACAGGAATTTTCCACCTTGCCTGCCGGAATAGAAATTTTGTTCGGGTCAGTGGTTGTCTGATGGCATGAACGGCATTGCAGGGTTGCTGCCGGGCTGTGTTTCCAGTTGTTGTCGATGATATTTTTATGGCAGCTGTTGCACAGGGGCTGGGCCTGGCTTTCGATGGGAAGGCCATCATGGGTAGAGGTGTCTTTGTGGCACTGCATGCATTCTTGGGGCAAGAGCTTGTCACGATGGAAAAGAAACACCCCCTTCTCGTTAAAGTTGACATTCAAAAGAGAACGTAAGGGGCGGTACTTAACCATGATGTCCTGACCCGAGGGGATGAGCTCAAACGCATTTTTCCCAGGCGTTAGAGGTAGACGGAAATGGAGATAGTAGACACCTTTTGACTGCCAAATTCCCTGGGGTGAAAAGAGCAGATCATCCTTACGGATTCGTGTCCTGCTGATGCTTTCGTTTTTCTGCTGGCGAACCACAAGGTGGGTTGTGGGCTGCCGGGCATAGATCGTCGATTTAGGAGGAGGAACAATGACCTCTGGAGCTGCCTGGCATGTTTCAGGCAGATAGAGAGGGACGAGACAAAGGCTGATCCACAAGGCAAGAAAGAACCTTGGCAAACCTGTCACCGTCGGGCGTTCTCTTTGGCTGATGTCTGTTGAAATGTTCATAGGAAACCTTGACTATGAGGTGAGAAGAAAATGCAACGGCCCCTGGAGCATCGATCTTAAAGAGGAGGCTGCCAGGGGTGCAAATGGCGGTATATATTATTCAAGATGGGAACTTCGAAGTAGGAGTTCGTAGGACTTGCGGAATTCTTGGGCAGATTTGGTGTGGTCTTCTTTTTTCTCGTACATTGTGCCGAGAACATAGTGGAGTTCGGCATTGCGGTTATTTCGAAAGAGCATGGTTTTGAGATCGTCGATGGCGGTATCGACATCGCCTTCGGCTGCAGTGACCTGGGCATAACAAATCTCGCCGCGGAGGGAGTCCTCGGTGAGGTCGAGACCGGTATCAAGGGAGGCTTTGGCCTCGGCAACTTTGCCAAGTTGGAAATAGAGGCAGCCTAGCTCGATGTGGGCCTCAGCCAGTTGAGGGTTGCTGGCAATGGCAGCAAGATATTCACGCTGGGCCGCTTCAAGCTGACCTTTTCGAGAAAGAACGCGGCCCATTCCCATGCGGCGGTTGGCGTCTTTTTCTTCTTTGGATTTTTCAACCATTACCGGGTTGAGCTCGGCT
>SWCD01019921.1_pt3 | contig 13575 bp, 8 predicted proteins | sample 4693011 | NCBI WGS metagenome assembly SWCD01 (sample SAMN10267278, study PRJNA491770) | bioreactor metagenome | isolation source: DHS bioreactor inoculated with marine | place: Japan: Omine Ridge, Nankai Trough | reverse complement strand
CAACAAATTCCAGATTGTTAGTGTGCTGGCGAAGGTACAAGGGTTAACCGGACGGCGGAGTAATCTGGCTATTACTGAGAATATACTTATTAAATCGGCTGCCGACGGTATTCATTTGACTGCCACCGACCTGGAAACCGGTTTTGAAGGTTTTTATCCGGCAGTTGTTGAAAAAGAAGGCGCCGTAGCCGTCAGTGCAAAAAAATTATATGAAATCCTTAGGGAATTTCCTTCGGAAGATATTCTTATTAACGAAGTTGAAAACCGTTGGATAGAAATTGGCAACGATACGGTTCAATACCATATTGTCGGCATGAACCCGGAAGATTTTCCAGAAACCCCTCATATCATCGAAGTGGATTTCTTTTCCATTGACGCCTCCATTCTTGAAAAAATGATTGAACGATCCATTATTATTTCTACAGCTGGTGATGAAAAAAGGGCGCACATAAATGGTGTTTTTATTGAACGGATGCAGGATAGGGACAGCCATCGGCTGCGATTTGTCTCCACTGATGGCAGTCGGTTGAATACCGTTGAGCATGTATACAACCCGCCAGAAACGATTCCCTGCGGAGAAGGGGTACTGGTTCCGAAGAAAGGCTTGAACGAAGTCGCCAAATTTTTAGACATTGACGGTGAAGTTCAGGTCGGTATCAAGGAAAGCAATTTTATCGTCAAAAAAAAAAAAGGAAACGATTATTATTCGCATGCTGGAGGGTGAATTTCCAAAATATGAAGATATATTGATAAAAGGGGATGACCATCTGATTTATTTGGATAAAATAAAATTTGGAAAAATGCTCAAGCGAATGTCTATTCTTGCAACCGACAATTACAAAGGCGCTGTCTTTACGTTCAATGAAAATAAACTGGTGGTAACCGCAACCAATCCTGATTATGGTGAATCAAAGGAGGAAACGGAAATTGAATTTTCAGGTGACCCCATCGAAGCCGCCTTTAACCCCAAGTTTTTTTTGGACACCCTGAGCGTCATTGATGATGACAATGTTATTATCAATATCGTAGATAGCAGCCGTCCCTGCATCATTGAAGGGGATACGGATAAAACATTTATCAGCGTTATTATGCCAATGAGAATTTAAAATAAATGAACACTACTTACGATGCAGATAGCATAGATGTTCTTGAGGGACTTGAACCGGTTCGGTTACGGCCGTCCATGTATATTGGAAATGTGGATGTGGCTGGACTCCATCACCTCGTTTATGAAGTGGTAGACAATAGTATAGACGAGGCCATGGCCGGGTTTTGCGATACCATCCGGGTGATAATCCATTCGGACAACAGTATCAGTGTGGAAGACAATGGCAGAGGTATTCCTGTTGATATCCATCGAACGGAAAATGTGCCGGCGGTAGAGGTGGTTTTGACGAAACTGCATGCTGGCGGAAAATTCGATAACGACAGTTATAAGGTTTCCGGCGGACTCCACGGGGTTGGTGTGAGTGTTGTCAATGCCCTGTCCAAAGAGCTGGAAGTAGAAATCTACTCGAAGGGTCAAGTTTTTTTCCAAACTTATGCGAAAGGGATAAAAACCAGTGAACTGAAAGTGATTGGTGAAACCGACAAAAAAGGTACCCGCATTCACTTTGTTCCTGACGAACAGATTTTTAATGCCGTAGAATTCAGCTATGATATTTTATCCCGTCGCCTCAGAGAACTGGCCTTTCTCAATAAGGGCGTCACTATTTTTATTGATGATGAGCGTTTCGATAAGAGTGATAGTTTCTTTTATGAAGGCGGTATCGTGTCGTTTGTTGAATATTTGAATAAACGGCATACCATTCTTCATGAGCCGGTATTTATTGAAGGTTATCGAAACGACGTTAGCATAGAAGTAGCCATCCAATACAACGGCACCTATAAAGAAAATATATTATCTTTTGCTAATAATATCAATACAGTGGAAGGTGGGTTTCATCTCATCGGCTTCAAGGCGGCCTTGACGCGAAGCATAAACCAATATGCGGTAAACGGCAATCTTCCTAAAAACCTTTCCGCAAAAATAAGTGGAGATGATGTCCGCGAAGGGTTGACGGCTGTTATCAGTGTAAGAATAAAGTCTCCTCAGTTTGAAGGACAAACCAAAACAAAACTGGGTAACAGCGAAGTCAAGGGTTTGGTTGAATCACTGGTCAATGAAAAACTCAGTGCGTTCATGGAAGAAAATCCTGCCGTATCCAGGAAAATTTTAGAAAAGGCCGTGGATGCAGCCAGAGCGAGAGATGCAGCCAAGCGTGCCCGTGACCTGGCAAGAAATAAGGGAGCACTGATTGATTCGACATTACCTGGTAAATTGGCTGACTGCCAGGTTTCCGACCCGGCTTTGCGGGAACTGTTTCTTGTCGAGGGAGATTCGGCAGGTGGATCGGCCAAACAGGGAAGGGATAGAAAATTCCAGGCAATTTTGCCATTAAAAGGCAAAATTTTAAATGTGGAGAAGGCGCGTTTCGATAAAATACTTCGCAGCGAAGAAATAAAAAACATAATTACCGCCCTTGGTACCGGTGTCGGCAAGGAAGAGTACAATATAGAAAAAATAAGGTACCACAAAATCATCATTATGACCGATGCTGATGTGGATGGATCCCATATTCGGACACTGTTGCTTACCTTTTTCTATCGCCAAATGCCCGAACTGGTGGATAAAGGATATCTGTATATTGCTCAACCGCCACTCTTTAAAATAGGTAAGGGAAAAAGTGAATCATACCTGAAAGATGAATCAGAACTGAATGATTTTATTTTAAAAAAAATATGTGAAAAGAAACATATCAAAATTGTTAAAACAGATAAAATGATTGCCAATCACCATCTTTTTATATTTTTATGTGATTTAAGTGAATATGGGACAGCCATAACAAAACTGGAAAACCGGGGATTTAATCCTTTTGTTGTTGAAATACTGATTAACGAAGGGGTTCAGGATAAAATATTCCTGCAAGATAAGGAGAAGATGGTTTTATTAAAAAATAAAATTGAAGCCAAAGGGTATATTGCAGAATCTTTATCCTGGAATGAAGAAGATGCTATGTATGAACTGATTGTCAAATCTCCGGAACAGGATAATTATAATCAGAGCGTTGTGATTGGCAGAAGTCTGGTTTATTCATCGGATTTCCAAAAATGTTTTATCTTGAATCGTAAATTGGAAGTTGATGATATTCCACCTTTCGAAATTTATACTACGGATCGTGATGATGCACCGGTCGTCATGGAAGATAAACGAATACTTCTGCAATACCTTCTTGAAGACGGAAAAAAAGGCATAAATATACAGCGTTACAAAGGTCTTGGTGAAATGAATCCTGAACAATTGTGGCAAACCACCATGCACCCGGATAGACGTAATCTGTTGAAAGTGAAAGTCGAAGATGCGGTTGAATCGGATGAAATTTTTACTGTTTTAATGGGTGATGAAGTGGAACCCAGACGGGATTTTATTCAAAACAATGCGTTGGAAGTCAGCATGCTTGATATATAGTGTTCGTTCAGAAAATAGGCAAATTGGTCATATATGGATGGGCATCTAAGCGGACGGGAATAAAAGGTCCCACCAAAAGAAGAACCCCTGTTTTTCTGTAAAGAGATTCAGGGGTTCTTAAATGGGTGCGCTCTGTTAATTGCAAATCATCGGTTCAGTATGAGATTCGGCTTCGGCTTCAGAAAGAGAGGATCAGTGTGAGATTCAGCTTCAGATCAGGGTATTTGCACTAAAGAGCATCCCCTGAATCTCATATACACTTTTACTTGTCAATCCTTTTTTTTTGTAAAAAATATTAATTATAAGATGTTGTAAAAATTGGTATTTTTTTGTTACCAATTTGGTTGATGCTTAGAAAAAACGGCCGTCCAATTACTTCTTTCAATAATTGAATATATTTTAAAAAATGAAAATTCATCAAATAGATGCCAGGGATTTACCGGATCTTTGGTTCCAAGCGGTCCACGATATATTGGATGAAGGCAGGCGATTTAAAATTGACCGTGGTTCCTATGCTGGTCAGACACGGCTTGAATACGATTATTTTTGTGGATCCGTCAAGTATCCTGGAACCACGCCCCTGATTCCTGATATTCCCCCATCCTGTGGTATACCCAACCCGGTTGAAGAGGCATATATTTTTGGCGGAGAAGGGTACCAACGATCGTATATCGAGTATCTGATGACGGGTCAGAAAGAACCGGGTGAATCCTATACCTATGGTGAACGAATGACCCGGGTGCCCATTACGGGTGATAAACTGCGATGGTGGAATGAGAAAAATACGGATATCATTGATAGGCGGGAGGTTGATGGAAAAATTCTTTTTAAAGAAAACGACACCCTATTTCTGAACCAGATAGAATGGATTATAGATACCTATAAACGTTACGGTTATCGTAATAATCAGATGGTACTTCAGGTGGCGCATCCGTCCGATGTAACACTTCTCGATCCTCCCTGTTTGCGATCGATCGATACACGCCTGCAGGATGATAAGCTACATTTCATCGTTTATTTTCGATCCTGGGATCTATGGGGGGGCATGCCCGCCAATCTTGCGGGTATTCAGAATCTTAAAGAATACATGGCCGGTGAAATAGGCGTTAAAGATGGTCAGATGATCGTTGAAAGTAAAGGGTTGCATTTATACGGATATGCTGAAGAACTGGCTCAACTTCGCTGTTTAAAGCAATGCTGATTCAAATCGTTGTCTACTAACCAGACACTATTTAAGGGTGGGCGTCTGGTTATACGTCTAAAAATCGATATTGCCCGGCGTTCTTGGAAAGGGAATGACATCCCTGATATTGGAAATTCCGGTAATAAGCATCAACAGTCGCTCGAAACCCAGTCCAAAACCACTGTGGGGAACCGTTCCGAATCTCCTCGAATCTAAATACCACCAGTAGTTTTCTCTGGACAGCCCAGATTCTGTCATTCGTTTTTCCAGTACATCCAATCTTTCTTCCCGCTGGCTTCCTCCTATTAATTCACCGATTCTCGGCACCAGAATATCCATGGCGGCCACTGTTTCATCATCCTCGTTTAAACGCATGTAAAAGGGTTTAATGGTTTTAGGATAATCGAAAAGAATGACCGGTTTTTTAAAATGCTTTTCAGTCAGATAGCGTTCATGTTCCGACTGTAGATCTGACCCATATGCCACTTCAAATTCAAAGGTCGTTTTTGCCTGGGTCAATATCTCGATAGCCTCGTGGTACGGAAGGCGGATAAAATCAGAAATAATTATATTTTCAAGTGTTTTCATTAAAGTCTTATCGACGAATCGGGAAAACAGATTCAAATCTTCCGAGCAATTGTCGATTGTAAATTGAATGAGAAATTTGATCAGTGTTTCGCCCATATCCATATTACCGGTCAGGTCACAAAAGGCCATTTCAGGTTCGATCATCCAGAATTCGGCCACATGCCGGCTGGTATTGGAGTTTTCAGCGCGAAATGTGGGGCCGAAAGTGTAAACGTCCCCTAACGCGAGGGCAAACATTTCAGCCGAGAGTTGTCCCGAAACGGCAAGGTTGGATTCCGCACCAAAAAAATCATCTGAAAAATTCAATTTTTTATTTGAAATCATGGCGGATGAGGGATCAAGGGTTGTGACCCGAAAGAGTTCTCCGGCACCCTCGCAATCTGATCCGGTAATAACAGGGGTATGAATATAGCGAAATCCCTGTTCCCTGAAAAACTGGTGAACGGCATAGGCGAGTTCGGAACGGATTCTGAACACAGATCCATATTTGTTGGTGCGTGGCCGCAAGTGGGCAATGGTTCTCAGGTATTCATCACTATGACGTTTTTTTTGTAGCGGAAACGTTTCCGACGCCAAACTGATAGTCTCTATTTTAATGGCCTGCACTTCCCATTGCTGACCTCCCCCTTGAGATGAAACGATGTTGCCCCAGACCGCCACCGCGGATCCAGTCGTCAGTTTTTTTATTTCATTGTAACCCTTTGTTTTTTCGTCAACGATGATCTGTATGTTTTTAAGGCATGAGCCGTCATTGACCTCGATAAATGAAAATGTTTTAGCATCTCTTTTGGTTCTAACCCACCCTTTGATCAATATGTTTTCAATAGGGTTTTCGGTTTTCAACAACGCCGCAATTTTTTGTCGTTTCATCATTCATTTTCCTTCATAGTTGCATTGATGTAGTAAAGATGACCATCGCGCTGTATTAAAAGGACAATTGAAGGTTTATTTCGGTATTTTACCATGGCCGCCTTAAACTCCGAAAGATTATCCACGCGCGCTGCATCAATCTGGCGGATAATATCTCCGGGTTTTACCCCGATCCGGGCCAGATGCGAATTCTTACGCATGCTGATTATCAGGACACCCGTTCGCTCGCGGATACCATACTTGGTCCGAACTTGTTTATCCAGTTCAGATACACTGATGCCCAGCCGCTGGTTGGCCAGTTCCAATGCCCGGTCCAGGGGAAAGAGCTTTGTTTTGAGGGAAACCGTGACAATTTTTCCTTTTCGATTAATTTTGAAAAGGATGGTCTGATCGGCTGAAATTTCTTTTATTTTAAGGTGATAGTCGGAGATGTGGGTTATACGCCAACCGTCAATGGCAAAAATAATATCCCCTTCGGTAATTCCTGCTATGGACGCCGGACTTTTCGGTTCCACTGATGTGACCATTACACCGACGTCGTTTTGGATATTAAGGTAATTGGAAAGGTCCGAATCAATCGTTTGAACCGTCATGCCCGTCCATGGTTGTACGACCTCACCGTAGTTGATCAAATCGGAGATGATACGTTTTGCGCGGTTGATTGGAATGGCAAAGCCGATGCCTTGGGCTTGTGAATAGATTGCCGTGTTGATGCCGATTAATTCCCCGTTGATGTTAATCAGCGGTCCGCCGCTGTTTCCAGGATTGATTGATGCATCGGTTTGAATAAATTTGTGAAAGACGCGTTGGTCGGTTTTTATGCTGCGGTTGACGGCGCTGACCACCCCGGTCGTGACGGTATGGGAAAAACCAAATGGATTGCCGATAGCAATCACTGATTCACCGATCATAATTTCTTCCGAATTACCCATTTGTATGGAAGGAAGGGGTTGATTCGAATTAATTTTAAGGACAGCCAGGTCGGAATCAGGATCCATTCCCACAATAATGGCCTCGAACTCACGTTCATCCTTCAACGCCACGTTTATCCTTGTCGCTTTTTCAACCACATGGGTATTGGTTAACAACAAGCCTCGGTGACCATCGATAATAATACCGGAACCCAGACTGGTTCGCTGTTCCCTGCGTTCAAGTTCCGGTGAAAAAAAATCCCTGAAGAAGTTTTCCAACAGCGGATCCATGCCATAACCCGAAAAAGGGTTGGAATTCTTGCGGATTTCATATTGTGAACTTATGTTGACCACTGCCGGGCTAACTTTGCGTATCGCCTTAACCACGCTGTTTTCACGGGTTTCGATGGTACAATATCCACTCTGGCAGGAGATCATTAAAAAAATAAAGAATACCGTAAAAAAGGATAACACTCTTTTTTTTCTGTTGATTTGCATAGCTTTCTTTGTCATTTCAACCATTTTTAGAAAACCTATCAAAAAAGAAGATATACCATGAGCGAAACCACCATTCAAGATATCCTGCCATTGATCCAGAAGCCCAGCCGGTATTTAGGCTCTGAAATAAACCGAATTAAAAAATCCTGGGAAAAGAGCCGGCTGCATATTGCCCTGGCCTTTCCTGATCTATACGAAATAGCCACCTCCCACTTCGGTATACAGATTTTGTATGGGATGCTTAATGCTCGCGATGAAATACTGGCCGAGCGCGTCTATTGTCCAGCTGTGGACATGGAGGAACAGCTGCGAAAAAACAATATACCCTTAAGCTCTCTAGAATCTGAAATTCCGATTAAGAATTTCGACATCATCGGTTTCAGCCTGCTTTATGAGTTGAACTACTCCAATATGGTAAATATGCTCGATCTTTCTGGAATTTCTTTTTTTTCCCGGGATCGAGATGAGCAGGACCCATTAATTATTGCCGGCGGTCCTTGCACCTGTAACCCAGAACCGGTGGCCGATTTTTTTGACGCCGTTGTCGTGGGGGATGGTGAGGCGGTCATCTTGTTGATGACGGATGCATGGATGGAATGGAGACAGTCGGAAAATCGTAAAAGAACAGAATTGCTCCAGCGGTGGTCACGGATAAAAGGGGTTTATATACCTTCTTTTTTTGATATTTCCCATGATGCCGATGGAAGGCAACGGTCAATTCCCAAACATGCATCGTACCCATATGTTGAGCGGGCTGTTGTTTCCGATCTTAACGACGCCCCTTTCCCAACAAAACCCATCATTCCTTTCGGAAAGCCGATTCATGATCGCCTTCGAATGGAAATTGCCAGGGGGTGCACCCGGGGTTGTCGGTTCTGCCAGGCCGGAATGATATACCGGCCAGTCCGGGAGCGCCGCCCGGAAGCAGTTCTGGCCTCTGTGAGCCAATCATTAAAAGACACCGGATATGAAGATCTTTCTTTGTTGTCCCTAAGCACCGGGGATTATTCCTGTATTGGGCCGCTGATGAAAGATATTATGGATTTCGGAGAAAAAGACCGGGTGGCGGTGTCTCTTCCTTCATTGCGGGCGGGGTCACTCTCACCCGAATTAATGGAATTGATTCGAAAAGTTAGAAAAACTGGTTTTACCATTGCACCGGAAGCGGGAAGCCAGAGATTGCGGGATGTAATAAATAAAAACATTACCGAAGCGGATATTGTCGAGACTGTCGAGAATGCTTTTTTGTTAGGATGGAAGACCATCAAGCTTTATTTCATGGTTGGTCTTCCTACTGAAACGCAGGACGATCTTGAAGCGCTGGTGGTACTGGTAAAACGGTTGAAAAGTATCACTAAACAAATTGGGAAAAGTGGGAAAATAAACGTGAGTATCGCCACGTTCGTACCCAAACCGCACACACCGTTTCAGTGGGAACCCCAGATCGACCTTGAAACCGCCCTGCAAAAAATTAATTGGCTGAAAACAAACCTCAAGCTTTCCGGTGTTCAGGTTAAATGGCAGGACCCCCGGGTCAGCATGATCGAAGGGGTCTGGGCAAGGGGAGATCGAAGGCTGAACCGGGTGTTGATCAACGCCTGGAAAAGCGGTTGCCGATTTGATGGGTGGACGGATTTTTTTAATTACGACCGGTGGATACGAGTGTTCGAAGAAAGCAATATTAATCCGAGCCATTATACAATGGGATGTGTTAATTCAAGCGTGCCATTACCTTGGGACCATATTCATATCGGGGTGGATCGGTCTTTTCTTTGGAAGGAAAAAGAAATCGCCGGAAAAGGAAAAATCACGGTTGACTGTCGGACGGGATCATGCAGTGGCTGCGGTGTCTGTGATTTTGTTTCGATACAACCGGTATCTTTTCATGATCAGAAAAACCCTTTTCCGGGGCGTCCACCCGGCGAAGTGCCGGAAACTTCTGAAAAAGGGTTTAAATATCAGGTCAATTTTAAAAAAACTGGAACGGCCCGGTTTTTGGGCCACCTTGAGATGGTGAAAATTTTTATAAGGGGGTTGCGGAGAGAGCGGATTCCGATGAAATATTCTTCTGGATTTCATCCCATGCCCAAAGTTTCTTTTGGTGATACGCTTCCCATGGGTATGCAAAGTGAAGATGAAAACATGCTGGTTACATTGACCGAACCTCTGGCACCGGAGGATTTCGTCGCTCGTCTGTTCCGGCAGATGCCCGAGGGCCTGGAAATTATCGGTTGCACGCCCTATGTCAGGAGGTCACCGTCAGGATCGGAAGAAATACAGGAATATGAGGTTGAACTAAAAGATGGCTTTTTCCTTCAAAAAGAATTAGACTGTTTTTTGATGCAACAAAGCGTAACCATTGAAAGAAAAAGCAAGAAAGGTAAGCCGGTAGTCGTTGATTTAAAGAATGTCGTTTCAGATATTCGACGGGTGGACAGCCACCATGTTTTTATGACGATTGGAAAAGAAAAAACTCTGATGGTGAGGCCTGCCCAAGTGATGAAAACGGTTTTTAATTTGACAGATCAACAGATCCTTACGGCGATAATCACCAAAAGAAAAAAAAATCATGTATAAAAAAATTATTATCAACGTGGCCGATCACGAAACACGCGTTGCTCTGCTGGAAGACGAAACCATCGTTGAACTTTTCATTGAACGAAAGGGTAGTAAGGATAATACAGGTAATATCTACAAAGGTCGGGTTCAGCGCGTCCTTCCTGGAATGCAGGCCGCCTTTGTGGATATCGGATTGAATCAGGCGGCGTTTATTTATGTGGATGATGTGGTTCGCAATAATTATGCGGATATAGAACACGCTTTCAGTTGTAGCGAGGTCGAGGAAGAAGCGCCTTCGGAAGAAAACCAAAATGAAGCGCCCGTCCTGAAAGAAGAAAAAGAAAACATTGAAGACCTGATCAAAGAAGGACAGGAAGTTCTTGTCCAGGTTTCAAAATCGCCCATCGGCACCAAGGGTGCCAGAATAACCTCGAATATTTCTCTTCCAGGACGGTTTTTGGTATTGATGCCCACCTCCTCGCATATTGGCATATCAAGGCGGATTGAGGAAGAATCGGAACGGCTGCGGCTTAAAGGTATCGTTTCCGAATTATCCAGCAACAGTTCAATGGGTTATATTGTCCGTACTGCAGCGGAAGGCGTTCAAAAAGAAAAATTAGCCTACGAAATGGGTTTTTTAAAAAACCTGTGGTGTAACATACAAAAAAAATATCAGACTGCCGGTACGCCGTCCCTTCTCCATCAGGAACTGAATCTTAGCCTTAGGGCTGTCAGAGATCTCCTGATTCAGGAGGCGGAAAAATTACTGATCGATTCTAAAAAAGATCACCAGTCGGTACTGGCGTTTCTCGATACCTTTAACCCATCCCTGAAAGACTCGGTCGAATTGTTTGAGGGAAAAGAACCCATTTTCGATGCATTTAACCTCGAAGGAGACATCTCCAGAGCGTTGAAACGGAAAGTGTGGCTCAAGTCGGGTGGGTATATCGTAATTGAGCACACTGAAGCCTTGGTGGCGATTGATGTCAATACCGGGCGCTATGTGGGAAAATACAATCTTGAAGAAACCATTCTGAAAACCAATCTGGAGGCGGTTAAAGAGATCGCCTATCAAATCCGGCTAAGGGATATTGGTGGAATCATCATTATCGATTTTATCGATATGGAAAAAAAATCCAATCAGGAAAAAGTATTTTCGGCCCTCAACGAAGCGTTCACCAAAGACAGGAGTAAAACCCATATCCTTCCGATATCCGATATGGGTCTTATTCAAATGACCAGAAAAAGAACCCGTAAGCCCCTAACCCGCCTGTTGTGTGACCCGTGTCCCTATTGTGATGGCGAAGGGTATATAATTTCAATAAAATCAATATGTTACTCAATTTACCGCGAAGTGATGAGATATGCTGCGGATATGACCGGTTCCCGACTCACCTTGCGGGTCAACCCGGAAGTGGCCGACTTTCTCCATGGGGAAGAAAACCGTCTGATACCCAGCCTGGAATCGACCATCGGAAAACAGATCGTTATCTACCCGGACAACCGATATCATATGGAAGCGTTCGAAATTGTTGAGTCCACACGCGATTGAAAAAAGGAAGGCGTTGATTCGTCGACAAAAAAGATTTGAATACCCAAGCAAAACAGCCAACTTGCGGCTTGACACTAACGCTTTCCTATGCTTAAAATGCCCGATTCAACAGATGATATTGGTGTAAATTTGGTATTACATAATTGGAAAGAAGGAAATAACAAATGAAGCGTACCTACCAACCCAGCAGGATCAAACGTGCCCGAACCCATGGATTCAGGAAAAGAATGTCAACGAAGGCCGGACGGCGCATCATTAACCGCCGACGCGCCAAGGGCAGAAAACGTTTGGCTGCTTAACAGAATTGTCGATGAAGACCCTTTTTCGGATGATTGGTGAACTGAATAACTGTTCAATTCCAATGGAAAAGGGTCTGTTTCGTTGAAGCGATTAATGTTTACCAAGGCAGATCGAATCAGAACCTCTTCGCAGTACCGGCTGTTGTCCAGGAAAGGGAAACGATACTATAGCGACTATTTCATTGTCGTTTCCAGAAAAAACCAGATCTCGAGATCCCGCCTTGGTATTACCGTCTCTAAAAAAGTAGGGAAGGCCGTAACCAGAAACAGGATCAAGCGAACCATTCGCGAATTTTTTCGATTGAACAGAAGCCTTCTGCCGGGCCGGCTTGATATTAATATCATCGCCAGATCGCCGTCCGGCAGAATAGGAGTTGCGGAGATAAGGGATCATCTCGGATCTTGTTTCGAGACTATCGCCGGAAGCGCCCGGTATGGGAATGATAAATAAGCTGGCACTATTACTGATTAAGTTTTATCAGATTGCACTTTCACCCCTCATGGGACCGTCGTGCCGATTTGTTCCGAACTGTTCAGAATACGCATATCAGGCCATATCCGCCTACGGTTGTTTTAGGGGAGGCCTACTCGCGATAAAAAGAATATTACGGTGCCACCCGTTTAATCCCGGAGGTTTTGACCCGGTTCCGTAATCATTCTATCCCATAGGATTATTTTATCCGTTTGGTTCAACGCCCGCCGCGACAGTCTTCTGCGAAATGTTTGCGCCGCCTAAAAAACTATCAACATATCTTTCGTTATTGTTGACGCAATGGTGCGTCAAGGAGAAAAAAATGGAACAATTTCGACTTCTGCTGGCCATTGGTCTGTCTTTTCTGGTGCTTTTTGTCTGGAGCATGTTCTTCGTAGATCAGCAGCCGGCAACGCAAAATCAGCAACCGGTGCAGACCGGAAATTCTGTAACTGAAACGCCGGTTGCCGAAAAGGCACCCAATATAACCAATTCAGCCTCGAGCAAGGCAGAGGTCGAAGAATTTAAATCTGCCCAGTTTCAGGAAAAGCCTACCCGGACAATCACGGTAACGACCCCATTTTACGAGGTTACTTTGTCTGCAAAGGGAGCCTCTTTCAGCAGTTATATTCTCAAACAATACCGGGAAACGGTCGAAACCGATTCTGCCAACAAACAATTGATCCCGCCATCGTTCAAAGACGGTGAGATTCTCACCTCGCTTTCCGGGAAATCGTTAAAGGGGTTGGAGGGAGCGATTTTTTCAGTTTCCCAGGCGGAAGACCGGCTGGATGTCGACCAGGAAAAGAAAGCCCTCTCTTTCAACTGGGTTGCCGATGACGGGACGATCCTCACCAAAACGTATACCTTTGACCCTTTTTCATATCTTATTGATTTGAAGGTTGTGCTTAACAATACCTCCGAAAGGGTTTTGAAGGATCAATTGGTGATTTCGGTTCGAAAGCCTATTGAAGAGAATAATGGCTATGGCTTTGTTGGGCCCAGCGCACTGATAAATGATAACCTCGAACAGATTAAAACAAAAAAAATTGAGGATAAGGATGAATATAAAGGCAATATTAAGTGGAGCAATGTCGAAGATCGCTATTTCCTTTCGAGCATCATTCCTTCCGCC
>SWCD01018637.1_pt3 | contig 13584 bp, 10 predicted proteins | sample 4693011 | NCBI WGS metagenome assembly SWCD01 (sample SAMN10267278, study PRJNA491770) | bioreactor metagenome | isolation source: DHS bioreactor inoculated with marine | place: Japan: Omine Ridge, Nankai Trough | reverse complement strand
TATCAGAAACCCCAATCCATCGATGAAATGGCCCGAAACTATGCCTCCCGCGTAGCCGAGACAATGGGCCTTGAGGTTGATTATCCCCGTTGGCAGGGCGAATAGTTGTTCGCTTTGATCACCTAATAAATTGAGAGAAAGATAATGCTGAAGAAAATCTCTATACTTCTTGAAATGATCAAGTTTAAGCACACGGTATTTGCCCTTCCGTTTGCATTCATGGGCGCTTGGCTTGCTCAGGGTGGTGTGCCGGATGGGATGGTTTTTCTATGGATTGTTGTAGCCATGGCAGGTGCCAGAACAAGCGCCATGGGCTTTAATAGGATTATTGATGCCCGTTTTGATAAAGAAAACCCACGAACTGCAAGCAGGGCTATCCCAGCCGGTGATATCAAAATGGTTGAGGCTTGGGCCATGGTCATCATTGCGGCTAGCCTTTTTTTTGTGGCCTGTGCTCAGCTTAATCCTCTGACCTTGAAGCTTTCTCCTATTGCCTTAGGGCTCACCCTTTTTTATTCATACACAAAGCGCTTTACCTGGTTTTGCCATGTGGTTCTTGGTGTGGCTTTGGCATTTTCACCCCTTGGTGGTTTTGTCGCTGTGCAAGGTTCCTTTGCTGGTTTTCCCTGGATGCTTTCTGCGGCAGTTCTTTTCTGGGTTGCCGGTTTTGACGCCGTATATGCCTGCCTTGATGCAGATTTTGATAAAGCGCGGGGGCTTCATTCCATGCCGGCCCGCTTCGGCAGGGAAGGTGCCTTTAAGCTGGCTGTTCTCTTCCATGCCATCGCCTTTGTCCTATTCGCCTATACCGGTTTGTACTGTTCTCTTAATATCTATTATTTTCTCGGTATTGCCATTACCGGCCTGGCCCTTTTTTACCAGCATCTCATAGTTAACCCACGGGATCTTTCCAATATCAGTATGAGCTTTTTCACCATGAATGGCATTATTAGTGTCACTCTTTTTGCAGCAACATGGTTGTCTATTATCACTTCATAACCCTATTTCCCTGTGATTCTCGAAGCTGATGCATTTCTGCATTGTTTTTACCTCTCTTTTGTGATGAAATTAAATTGCTGTTAAGCACAAACGCAGCCATTATAAAGCCCAAGGGGCATGAGGGGGAGTTTTTAAATGAGTCAGCAGACAAGCTCGCAGCAATCAAAGATTCTTTTAGAGGTCGGCACCAATGAGCTTGAGGTAATTACTTTCTACCTTGAGTTTGTCGACCCCAATACAGGCAAACTTACCAAGAATGCCTTTGGTATAAATGCTGCCAAGGTTCGTGAACTCGTGGCCCTGCCCAGTGATGTCACAGAAGTCATTAATAGCCCAGAGTGTGTGAAAGGTGTTTTTTTGTTGAGGAACTCCACCATCCCCCTGGTGGATATAAGTGAGTATTTTGGTTACGAGGTAGAGCACACCCCGGAGTTTCTGAAGAAGTGCGTTGTTATTGTTGCTGAATTAAATGGTAAGGCCTTTGGCTTTATTTCCCATGGGGTGGATAAGGTTCATCGTATCTCTTGGAGTCAGATAACTCCTCCACCTGATATAATTGCCCAAAATGCCTCTATTACAGGCATTTGTCTGCTGGAAGAGATGACCATCCAGATGGTTGATTTTGAGAAGATCACCGCAGATATTGACCCTTCAATGGTGATGCGGACCGATCGTAACGAAGAGCAATCGCATTTAATTGAAGATAAATATGCCAAGGAAGTGGTTATCTGTGATGATTCTCGGGTTATTCTGATGCAGGTCTCAAGTACCCTCAAGAAGGCGGGGTTCCACGTTACAGCGCATCCTGATGGCCAATTTGCCTGGGAATATCTCGAAAGTCTACGCGAGGCAGGTGAGCTTGACAAGAAGGTGCTGGCTATCATCTCTGACATAGAGATGCCCCGTATGGATGGCCATCATTTCTGTATGCAGGTTCGGAAGAATGCGGCCTACGATAAAATTCCGGTAATTCTCTTCTCCTCCATGATTAATGATGCCTTGAGAAAGAAAGGTATCGCTGTGGGAGCTGATGATCAAGTGACGAAACCGGAACTTGATACCCTCATTGAACGTCTTGAGCAGAGTGTTGCCCGTCTTAATCCTGAGTATGATAACTAGGCAGAAAGAGAATTTCAGAGGAGTCCAATCTCAGTAAGCATGGTTTTTGCGGTTTCAAAAAGGTCGTTCTTGCCGTTTTCCGTTCTGGATTCAACGTAAAAGCGAACTTTGGGTTCAGTGCCTGATGGCCTGATTAAGAGCCAGCTCTTGTCTTCAAAGATCAGTTTAAGGCCATCGATATCTATCACATCTGAAATCTTTTTTGTTTCCCCACCAATCTCAATAGTCGACCCTTTGCTGTACTTTTTTAATTGGTCCAGAGTTTGTTGGAGTTCGCTGCCTTGCTGACTGACAATCACCCCATCTTTTGCCGGGAAGAAAGCGCCATACTTTTCAGCTATTTCACGAAAATAATCACCAAGATTTTGTTTACGGGTTACGACCATGTCTAGGGCAAGCATAAGGCCAACATAGGCGTCTTTTTCGGGTGTATGACCAATAACAGTGATTCCGTCAGATTCTTCAAAGCACACCAGTGCCTTATCAATTACCGGTTTAAACTCTTTAAAGCCTACTTTAGGTTCAAAAATTTCCTCTTGAAAAGAAGTGGCCAGAGCATTGGCCATGTTGCTGGTAGCCACAGTTTTAGCGACCATCCCCTTTAATCCCTTAACTTCATGCAGGAAATGGTAAGCCATGGCCCCAAAGACATTCATGTCAATTTCAGTGCTGCCGTCTGTAAAACGAATCCTGTCACCGTCAGGATCCATAACAACACCAATCTTCAGGGGTTGAGGCATATTGTTTAAAGCCTCATTGATCAAAACCATATTTGCGGTTGATGGTTCAGGGGCTACGCCTCCGAAGGTTGGGTCGGCATTGGTGCGGATTTTAACAACTCGATCAGAGGGGAGCTGATGAAGAAAATGATCAATGTGAATTCTTGTCGCACCGTGTACACAATCTGCTGCAACAACGATGTCAGGATTGTCTGCAAGGCCAGCCATAATCTCATTATAATTGAGGCCGTGGAGGTGGCGATTATTCTTGAATAGTTCAATCCAAAGCTCTAAAGCATCAATTTCCTCGATAAGATCTTTATTTACCTGTGGGACAAATTGGACTTCTTGGTCAATGAACTGCTGGGTAAGCTCAGTGATTCGTGTGGTAAGTACAGGGGCGGCAGGTCCGCCATCGGCTGCATTATATTTAAATCCTGCATACTCAAGAGGGTTGTGGCTCGGAGTTAGATTGATGGAAAAGGCTGCGCCAAGCTGGAGAACAGCAGCGGAGAGTGATCCTGTTGTTGACTCGCCTGCGTAATAAACTTTAAAGCCCAAAGAGGTCAAAACAGCGCATGAAATCTCTGCAAACAGGTGACCACCAAAACGATTATCAAAACCAACGACAGCTCCTTTTTGTTTCGCAATATCAGTGGAATATACTCCTAGAGAGCCGGCAAGGTTCTGGTTGTTTTGGAGATCAAGATACATCTGGGCAATAGCTCGTGATACGAGCTTAACAGTGTACAGGTTTATGTCTTTTCCAATGATTCCTCGCCAACCAGAGGTGCCGAATTTTACAGGAGTACGTGGAGCGTTTTGATTTGTTTTAATTTCGTCTTCAACTTGAGTGTAAACAAGGTCGATTTTTTCTTGCCAAGAAATGTAGGCATCTGATCCATCTATCGTTTCATTTCTCTTTTCAACCAACTGTTTAATAACATGAAAGTAATCATGGTCCCCATGAGCTCCCTGATTTAAGTCATTTAAAAGTTGGTCAACTTGTTCATCTTGCATTGCTGTCTCCAATTGTTTTTTGAGAAAACCTATATGATTCTGACGGGAATAGTTTTTGGAATCAAGTTTTTCCTCTAACAATTTGCCAATAGGTATTTGTACGTATTCCTATCTTTTGTATTTAGTAAAGAAAGGTCGATTTTGAATTTAAAAAAAGAATTGGTGGTTGTTTTATTAAGATAGTTGGAAAGTAGGTAGCTATACCTGTTGCCTGGAGCATGTGTTTGTTAATTTATTTTTGAACCCTTTGTGCCTGTGATCTAGCTTATAACATACTGAAATCAAATAAAAAAAAACATTAGTTAGTTGTGGGGAAATAGAGCAGATTTAATACGTGGAAAAACTCAATATTTTCGCACGGTTTAGGGTTGACCAGGCACTTAAGATTAGCTATATGACATGTAATCTTTAGCCGGATAAATAAGACATTTTGTTCCCTCTTTTTCCATGGGCAACAACATCGCTTTACATCCTTTTTCCATCCAGCTATAATTTTTAACTCTTCAATAGACTTTAATAAGCAAATATCACTTTTGTATAAATTTAACTTTTTCAGGAGTAGAAGAAATGGCAGAGAAACATGATGAAGCCTTCATCCTTTGGTTTGATGACATCGGCATCGAAGATGTCCCCCTAGTTGGCGGGAAAAATGCTTCTTTGGGTGAGATGTATCAACATCTTACTGGTAAGGGTGTCGCCGTTCCTCACGGTTTTGCTATTACAGCATATGCCTATCGTTATCTGCTCAAGCATGCGGGTATTGAAGACGAGATCAAACAAGTGCTCTCTGATCTTGACACTGATGATATGCATAATCTTGCTGAGCGTGGCGAAAAATGCCGTAATATCATCCGCCATGCTAAATTCCCTGATGATCTTCGTGAAGCTATTATCGAAGCGTATCAAAAAATGGAAGCTGAATACGGCAAAAATGTTGATGTTGCAGTTCGTTCTTCAGCGACTGCAGAAGATCTTCCAGATGCTTCCTTTGCTGGTCAGCAGGAAACTTATCTGAACATTCACGGCTATGAGAACATCATTGAGAATTGCCGTAAATGTTTTGCTTCGCTGTTTACTAATCGTGCTATTTCCTATCGTAAGCATCAGGGCTTTGGCCAATTTGATGTTTACCTGTCCATCACAGTTCAAAAGATGGTCCGTTCTGACTCCTCTTCTTCCGGTGTTTTGTTCTCCATTGATACTGAGTCCGGTTTTGAGGACGCTGTTTTTATCACCGGCGCTTGGGGACTTGGCGAAAATGTTGTTCAGGGTGCAGTTAACCCTGATGAGTACTATGTCTACAAGCCCACCTTGAAAGAGGGCATGCGTCCCATCGTCTCCAAACGTGTTGGATCCAAAGAGATCAAGATGATCTATGACAATGATCCTTCTACTGACGAGCCTGTTAAGAATATCGATACTACTCCTGAAGAGCGGAATAGTTACGTAATCAGTGATGATGAGATCCTTAAGCTCGCTAAGTGGGCCTGCATTATCGAGGACCATTATGATAAGGGTATGGATATTGAGTGGGCTAAGGACGGCGACGGTGTTAATGTTGGTACCGGCGAGCTCTTTATTGTTCAGGCCCGCCCAGAGACTGTTCATTCTCAGGCTAACAAAGGCGTGATGGAAACCTATAAACTTCAGGAAAAAGGCACTGTTATTGCTGAAGGTCTGGCCGTTGGTACCAAAATAGGTCAGGGTGTTGCCCACTGTATTGATGATGTTAAGGACATTCACACCTTTAAGGCTGGTGAAGTTCTAGTAACTGACATGACCGATCCCGATTGGGAGCCGATTATGAAGATCGCCGGTGCTATTGTTACTAACCGTGGCGGTCGTACCTGTCATGCTGCGATTATTTCCCGCGAGCTTGGTATCCCTTGCGTTATCGGTACAGGTAATGCTTCCAACCTCATTAAGACTGGCCAGGAGATCACAGCTTCTTCTGCTGAGGGTGAGACTGGCTTTGTCTATGACGGTTTGCTCAAGTTTGAGGTCGAGACAACAGATCTTGGCAACTTACCTGAGACCAAGACCAAGATCATGATGAACCTGGCTATCCCGGAAAAGGCATTCTCAGAGTGCCAGATTCCAAACGATGGTGTTGGCTTGGCCCGTGAGGAGTTTATCATTAACTCCCATATCGGTCTTCACCCTCTGGCTTTGGTTAACTACGATGAACTTAAGGCCTCTGATGATCCTGAAAAGCAGGCCATCGTTGCTAAAATTGATGAAAAGACTGCTGCTTATGATGATAAGAAGCAGTTCTTTATTGATAAGGTGGCCGAAGGTGTTGGCCGCATTGCTGCTGGTTTCTACCCCAAAGATGTAATTGTTCGCCTCTCTGACTTCAAGAGTAACGAGTATGCCAACCTTGCCGGTGGTACTCTGTATGAGCCAAACGAGGAGAACCCAATGATCGGTTGGCGTGGTGCTTCCCGTTATTACGATCCCAAGTATCGTCCGGCCTTTGAGTTGGAATGTCAAGGCCTGCTCAAGGCCCGTAATGAAATGGGTCTTAATAATATCAAGCTGATGGTTCCTTTCTGCCGTACTCCAGAAGAAGGCAAGAAGGTTATTGAAGTTATGAGGGACTGCGGTTTGGTTCAGGGTGAAAATGGCCTTGAGGTTTACGTAATGTGCGAGATTCCCAGTAACGTTATCTCTGCTGATGCCTTTGCCGATATCTTCGATGGCTTTTCAATTGGATCTAATGATCTTACCCAGCTTACCTATGGCCTGGACCGTGACTCCGGTCTCATTGCCGGTATTGCTGATGAGCGTGATCAGGCAGTTAAAGATATGATTAAGATGGTCATCGAAACAGCTAAGCGCCGAGGCAAGAAGATCGGTATCTGTGGTCAGGGTCCATCCGACTTCCCAGAATTCGCCACTTTCCTTGTAGAGCTTGGTATCGACTCCATGAGCTTAATTCCAGACACTGCTGTTAAGACCCGTCTGGCTGTTCATGAAAAAGAGAAAGAGATGGGCATTGCTCCTTAATTATCTTTTTCAAGATATCCAAATAAAAAAGGCTTATTCCTAGACGGGAATAAGCCTTTTTTATTTGTCGCAAGAGGATTGCTTTCTTATATAAGATTAGAGATCTCAAGAAGATTCTGGTCAGGATCCCTAAAATAAATGGAAAGTAGGGGGCCTTGTGCTCCAGCCTTTTCCACTGGTCCTTCAACAATTGACACGCCATTTTCCTCAAGTAAAGAGATTGCTTCAGTAAGAGGGGTAGAAATCAAAAAACAGAGATCGGCTGAGCCAGGGGTTGGCTGGTGAGCATGTGGTGTGAACTCAGCCCCTTTTTTGTGCAGGTTTAATTTATGGCGACCAAAGAATAAAGAGACCCGGCCTTCAGCGGAGCGAGCCACCTTCATCCCTAGGATTTGTGAGTAGAATCGACAGGTTGCCTCAATGTCTTCAACTGTAAGGACGAGGTGATCTATCTGGGTAATTTCAATCAAATGTCATGGGCAAGACAAGAAGGCTTAAGTAAACCTAGCCATATTACTTTAGTTTGTCTAAAAGCTTCTTGGCTTTTTTGGCCTGTTCTGATTTTGGGTAATAGGTGAGAATATCTTTGTAGAGTTTCTTCTGAACCATCTTGTCACCGAAATGCTCAAAGGCTTTTGCTTGTTTTAAAAGCGCCTCAGGTGCTTTGGGATGGCCAGGATAATCAGCAACGATGTTCTGAAATTCAAGAACCGCACCACTATAATCACCACTCTTTAACAGGCTTGAACCAAGCCAGAATCGTGCATTGGGGATGAGTTTGCTGTTGCTGTGCCGGTCAAGAAAGGTGGTGAAACTGGTAATCGCTCCTTTATAGTCTTCACTGCGGTACTGGCCAAGTCCCATGTCATAAAGCTTTTCCGCAGGAGTCTTGGCCGAAGCTGACATAGGAGTAAGCTCCTCAGGAGGTTTAACTGAATCTTTGCTGGGTGCAGAAGCACCTGTTTTTTTCTTTTTATGTACTCGTGGGGTGATTTCTTTAGTTTTATCTGAACCAGCATCGGCAGCTGCCTGTGCAGCGGCAACAGCAGCTCTTCTTTCAGCCTCTTTGGCAGCTTGCAGGGCTTCTTGGGCCCGTTGCTCTGCTTCTTCTGCCATCTTTGTTTTTATTTCAGTAATATTTTGACTAAGCTGGACAATGCTGGTGGCATTGTTTTGGCCCATGGCCTCAATATTGAGAAGCCTGTTGTCCAGTTCCTGTTGCAGGCGCAGGTTTTCTTCCTGCAAAGTCCTGCTTCTATGACTTGCCTCATCAAGCTGTCCTTTGATTTGAAGGATTTCTGTTGAGAGACGTTCTATTTCTGAAGAAAGAGAAGCCTGTTGCTTCTGGACAGACTGGGTAGCAATGGTGCCGCCGCTGGCAATTTGTTCCATCTGGTTTTCAACGTTTACCAGTCGATTGTCCTGATTACGGACATTAAACTGGAGGTTTCTGAATTTTTTATCAGTGACACAGCCAGTAAGCAGAAGAGCCAAGGAGAAAAAGAGAGAACAGCGCAGAAGAGTTTTCTTTGTCATGATGTTTTTTAAGGGCTGAGGTGAGAGGAAAACCTATAAAGTCCTACCTGACTATTAGTAAAATTTCAACCTTTGTGACCATTGTGGGCTTGATTGACTGCCATCAAGTTTAAAGAGTACCTGTAGCCACTGCCCCTCGCTGGTAATGGTGCAAAGAGAGCTTTTGCCATTCCTGGTCCGTGTATAAGCTATTTGGCGGGAGTCGGGAGACCAGGTAGGCGACTCATGGCTACCCCATGACGAAGTAAGCTGGATTGGCTGGCCACCTGTCACTTTGATTTTATAAATTTGGTATCCGTCATCACCATTTCCTGTGTAGGCAATCCATTCACCATCAGGGGACCAACTGGGAGTCGTGTTTTCCCGTCCTTCATAGGTGAGGCGCTGTACACGTCCACTGTTTAATTCCATGGTGTAAATCTGCGGTTCTCCGGAGCGGTCAGACACAAAGGCTATTTTGCTGCCATCAGGCGAGAAAGTTGGTGAAACATTAATACCGGCATTAATTGTCAGTCGTTTCAGGACAAGACCAGTGGGGGCGATTTTATAGAGGTCTGGATTGCCGTCTTTACTTAAAGTGACCACAAGAAAAGAGCCGTCAGGTGACCAGGCAGGGGCGTAATTAATACCTTCTCTTCTGGAGATTGCCCTGGTCAACTGGCTGGATTTAGTAAAGTCAATGAGATAAAGGTTGGGGTTGCCGTTATGGTACGAAGTATAAACGAGTTTGTTCGTGTCAGGCGATATCCTTGGCGCAATGGCAAGGTTTTGATGACGGGTGATTTGGCGGATGTCATCTCCAAGGGCATCAGCCATATAAATCTCCTTATGGCCGGACGCATCGGAAACAAAAGCGATCTTGCTTGAGCTGATCCCTTGTTTTCCTGTTATTTTATAGATGACTTCGTCGCAGAATTTAAGAATCATCTGGCGTTGCTTGTCTAATTTGTCCCGGAAACGCTTGCCCATGAGCATTTTTCCTGTTGATGTTTCAATAAGGCGAAGCTCAAGAACAAGCTGAGGGCCTTCAGTAATGTATTTGCCGATGACCACAAAGTTGGCGCCAAGCATACGCCAATTTTGATCTTGACCACCCCCGTAGCTGTCTGGGCCGATAATGTTAATAAAGCCATGAAAATCAAGACCTTTGGAGAGGAGTTCAGACATTGACTTTCCTGAATCGTGCTCCTGCTCAGGCTTGTTTTTGTCGACAAAATAGGGAACTGCAAAATTAATCTTTTTAATCGCCGCATCAGTAATATCAATATCAATGACCTGCTGGGCATGTGCGTGGTTGGCCATCCAGCAAAAGAAACTGGCTAAAAGCAAGACTGTAATGAGAGGGCTACATTTTTTTGCGGGCATAATAAAAAACAAGTTTGGAAGAGAAGAATGAATCACATCATTCCCTCAGGGTAAAAATGAAGGCGTAAAGGAATATTGGCGATTTCTTCAGGAACTGCAGGAAGAGGTGAGGCCTGCTCAATTGTTTGCATAACAAATTTATCGAACTGAGCGTTATCAGAACGCTCCACAAGCTCAGTGGAGGTAACGATCCCATCTGGGCGAACCTCGACCAGGACTATGGCGTAGAGGTCCTTGTCCCATTTTTGCCCTTCGGGGAGACTCCAAAATCTGCCAATATGTTGGGCCGTGAGGGCTTTGTATTTCTTGATGGCCGTGTTGGCCGCCATTCCCTTCTCGCCTCCAGAAGAGCCTGTTGCGGGGCCACTTTTAACGGGCCTTGTTTGTTCTGTAACAGATTCTGACGCGGATTCCCTCGCCATGATTGAGTCACGAAGGGCTTTCAAAGCTTTTTCTTTTTCTGTTTTAGCCTTTTCTTGCTGCTGGATGCGGTTCAATGCAGCAAGGACCATGGTCGGATCCATGGGAGGGAGGCGGACATCTTTTTTAAGGGCGCGAGGTCGGATCAATTTAATCTCTGTTGGTGCTTTGGGAATCGTACGCGTGGAAAGCACAGGCTGCAGGCCTCTTGTGTTTTCTGGTGGGCTATACGTCTCTTGGCGAGCGGATTCATAAAAATCGTCAGTAGGTATCTCATCAAGATCAATGAGGTCAACTGAATACACCTCTGGGATATTGCGGCTGAAAAAAAATAAGTCGCTTGGTAGCAGGGCGATACAAAGGATAGCCAGATGAATGGTGGCGGAAAAAATGAAAGGATTACGCCATTTTTCGTCTTCCCAGCGGGTTATGAAAAAATCATGCGGTGAGAATTTTAGTTGGCCAACCATTGTTAACGTAGATAATTCCTTTAAAACCAGTAAACGATTACCGTTTCTTTTCCACAGGGATTGTCACCATTCCCAGATTGTCAAAGCCAGCTCTTTTGATGTCGGCCATAACTTGGACAACAAGACCGTACTCTACCTTTTTATCTGCCTTTATCAGGATTGTCTTCCCTGTGTCATGGGTGGCGAGTTTGCTCAGTTCTTGGCGGAGAAGTTTGCGGTCTCCCTTGATCTTGTCGATGCCGATTCGGCCATTTTTCTTTATGGTGATAACAATGGGTTTGTCGTCTTGGCGCAGAGCTTTAGCCGTTGTTTCCGGTAGGTTTACTTCCAAACCTTCGGTCATCATGGGTGCTGTAACCATGAAGATAATAAGGAGAACCAGCATAACATCGACCAAAGGTGTAACGTTGATGTCCGCCATCAGTCTTTTGTTACCTCTATGGGACGTGAAGGCCATTATTTGTCACCCTTAGAGATAAGATCACGCTCAACCAAATTAAGAAAGTCGGCGGAGAAATTTGCCATATCGCTTTCAAGGTAACCTAGTTTATTGGAGAAATAATTGTAGAAAACAACTGCAGGGATAGCTACGGCAAGGCCGGCTGCCGTGGCAACCAGCGCTTCTGAAATACCAGGAGCAACAACAGCAAGAGAAGCAGAGCCTTTGGCGCCAATCTCGTTAAAAGAAACCATGATGCCCCATACTGTGCCAAAAAGACCAATGAAGGGAGTTGCGGAGCCGGTTGTTGCCAGAAATGGTAGGTATTTGCCGATTGAGACACTCTCAATGGCCTCTGCCTTCTGGAGAACACGTTTTAGATTGTCCATTCCGGCGAGTCTCATTTCCAGGGTTTCCTGGCCACGTTCTCTGGCCCGCTCAATTTTCTTCATCTCGGTATAGCCGGTTTTGAAAATTTGGGCTTCAGGGCTGGCACTTTCTTTCGCTATTTGCAGGGCTTCAGTCAATGTTTTGCAGAGCCAAAATTCAGAAAGAAATTTTTCAGAATCTTTTTTCAGTTCCTTGAAAAGGAGATGTTTCTGATAGACAATGAACCATGAGTAACCAGAAAAAAAGAGGAGAACGAGCATGACAAACTTTACTATGATACCAGCATGCCAAAAGAGAGAAAAAATGTTGAGATCCTGCACTGTTAAACCTGTCGGGGAAATGATTGTGATTTATAGGTGGATGTTCTTGGAGCAAGATGTAAATTGATTATGAATCTATATCGTTTTTTTAGTTGATTATAAAGGAAATTCTTGGATTTTGAGTTAGTTGAATCCCTTTTGAGTCTTCAGTGGAGAGGTTTTTTGCCGCTCACATAGTAAAGTGAAGGGGAAATGGCCAAAAGGTTCCGTTTTTTCTTATCTTCTTAAGTTTTAGCATACATTCTGCCGGGTGTTTTCTTTTGACACCTTCTTAAGCATAATGGTAAATGATAACCTTCCAATAAAATTCTTATTTTAATCGTTATTCTATAGATATTGTAGGTGGTTAACTCGCTAATGAAGACAATACATATCGGTATGATCGGCTTTGGGACTGTCGGCAGTGGTACAGCCCAGGTGCTCCTAGAACAGAGTAAGCGCATAACGCACCGTACTGGTGTTCATATTTGTCTGAAAACGGTTTTGGTTCGTTCTCCCCGCCAATTGCCTGATGAGTTTTCTGATGTCACAGTAACCTGCGATCCTGATGATCTTTTTAACGATCCGGACATTGATATTATTGTTGAAGTTATTGGTGGTATTGAACCTGCCCGTACCTACATCTTAAAAGCCCTTGAAAAGGGTAAACATGTGGTAACAGCCAATAAAGCCTTGCTCTCAGAGTGTGGTGTTGAAATTTTTAAGGCAGCGGCCAAAAGTAATGTTGAGGTAGGGTTCGAGGGGAGTGTTGCCGGCGGCATTCCAGTGATTAAGACTTTTAAAGAAGGACTGGCTGCCAACCGAATTGTTTCCATTATGGGCATTCTAAACGGTACGGCAAATTATATTCTCACTCAAATGACTGACCATGGCTTACCCTTTGCCGAGGTCTTGAAGGATGCTCAGGATAAAGGATATGCCGAAGCTGACCCTACATTTGATGTTGAGGGAGTGGATACGGCCCATAAGCTGGCAATTTTAGTTACCCTAGCCTATGGAATTGAGATTAATCTTGATGATATTGCTGTTGAAGGAATCAGTCGTATCGAACCCATTGATATTGATCTGGCCCGGGAGTTCGGCTATCGCATTAAGCTGTTGGCAATCAGCTGCAATCATGGTGATCATGTTGAAGTTCGAGTCCACCCCACCTTGGTTGCTGAATCCCATTTGCTGGCCTCTATAAACGGTGCTTTTAACTCCGTTCATATTCACGGAGATATGGTTGGTGATGTCCTTCTCTATGGCCCTGGGGCCGGTAAAATGGCAACGGGAAGTGCTGTGGCGGCAGATATTATTGATATATCCAGAAACATTGTTCATGGCGCCATTAACCGTGTTGCTTGCCTCTCCTATCTCCCTGAGCACATTGAAGCACGTGAGATAACCCCAATAAGCCAGTTGCGCTGTCCTTATTATTTTCGTTTTACCACCCTCGATCAACCGGGTGTTCTTGCTACTATTGCCGGAATTTTAGGGAAATTTAATATAAGTATTGAGTCTGTTATTCAGAAATCCAGCCATAAGCGTAAGACTGTGCCCATTGTTATGCGCACCTATGAGGCTGTTGAGGCCTCTGTTGTTGAAGCCTTGGCTGAGATTGACAAACTACCCATTGTTGCTGCTGAGACCGTGAAAATCCGTATCCTGGCTCAAGGGGATGAAGAGTCATGAAAACCGTAATTCTGGTTGGAGATGGCATGGGCGACTATGGCCACGATGATCTTGGTGGCAAGACGGTTCTCGAGGCAGTTGCCACTCCTGGCATGGATTACGTT
>SWCD01004723.1_pt1 | contig 13597 bp, 9 predicted proteins | sample 4693011 | NCBI WGS metagenome assembly SWCD01 (sample SAMN10267278, study PRJNA491770) | bioreactor metagenome | isolation source: DHS bioreactor inoculated with marine | place: Japan: Omine Ridge, Nankai Trough | reverse complement strand
GTGGCCAAGGACCTGTTCGAACAGCTCAACGCGACGGTGACCCACCGGGAGGACGTCGGCCCCGGCCTGACGATCATCCGGGTGGAATCCGACGGCGACCTCTTCGCCTTCGAGGCGGGGCAGTACTGCGTTCTCGGCCTGCCGCCCGAGGCGGAGCGGGTCGAGGACGCGCACGATGAGGAGCCGCTCCCGGAGAAGAAGCGCAAGCAGATGATCCGCCGCGCCTACTCGATTTCCTCGTCCTCGAAGGTCGGCGAGTATCTCGAGTTCTACATCACGCTGGTGCACTCCGGCGGACTGACGCCCCGGATCTTCGCGCTGCAGCCCGGCGCCCGGATCTGGCTCGGCCCGAAGGCCACCGGCCTGTTCACGCTGAAGGAGGTGCCGGAGCACGCGAACCTCTACCTCCTCGCCACCGGCACCGGCCTGGCCCCCTACGTCTCCATGGTGCGCAGCGACATCCTCTACACCAACCACGACCGCAAGATCGTGATCGCCCACGGCGCCCGCACCTCGGCGGACCTCGGCTACCGCGAGGAGTTGGTCGAGCTCGCCGGGACCTCGTCGAACCTGGTCTACATCCCGTCGATCACCAGGCCCGCCACGGACCCCTCCTGGGAAGGAGAGACCGGGTACCTGCAGGACCAGATGTCCGATGGCCGCCTGGAGCGCATCTCCGGCGTCCCGCTCGACCCCGAAAGGACCCAGATCTTCCTGTGCGGCAACCCCTCGATGCTCGACGCGGCGGTGCTGCTCCTCGAGGAGAAGGGCTTCTCGGAGTGGTCGCGCCAGAGTCCTGAGGGACAGGTCCACCTGGAGAAGTACTGGTGAGTGCCGAGGCCGTCCGCGACTTGCTCGACGGCCGATCGACCCTGACCCTCGCCTGCCGCGACGACGAAGGCCCCTGGGCCGCGGACGTCTACTTCGTGCGTGTCGGCCGCGACCTTCTCTATTTCTCCGCCCCACGAAGCCGCCACGCCGCGGCGCTCGCCCTCGACCCTCGCGCGGCCGGAACCGTGCACGCGGACTCCACCGGCTGGCGCGACATCCGTGGCGTCCAGATCGAGGGCCGGGTCGATCCGGTCGTGGGCGTGGCGGAGAAGGCCCGGATCACCGCCGCCTACCTGGCGAAGTTCCCGTTGGCGATGGAGGTGTTCGGGCGCAAGGGCGTGGGGGAAAAGGTCGCGCTCTATCGGCTGACTCCTTCCCGGGTGCTCTTCGTCTCGAATGCGAAGGAGTTCGGGGATCGGATGGAGGTCGAGTGGTAGGAGCGGTCGCGGCGGTCCGGGTCAAGGGGTGGGGGTTGAAGGCAGACTGGAGGGCGCCGCGCCGTCGGCGCCGTTTTTCGGATTCAGGCAAAAGGGAAAACGGATCGAGGAGGGCGCTCCACCCCGCAATCCCAAGGGGGGCGCGGCAAGGTTGATGGACGGTTGGCGCTGTCCTTGAAATGGACCTAATCCCTTTGGATTCCTATACTTCCCGTAGTCGACTCCAGAGGTAAGGCTGAAGCCATGGAAAACCTGCGTCGTCTGTTCCTGTTCGGTTTCTTCGCCCTGGCGTTCCTCTCCTACCAGTTCGTGGACCTCTCCCCCCTCGTCAGGCTCGACCTGGTCGAAGCGGAGGACGACGCGCCCGAGAACATCGCGGAGGTGTCGGGCACCGAATGGGAGAGGTTCTTCAGCCGGGCGGTCGGCGGCTTCGAGGGGAACGGCGACTGGGCCTGGCGGTGCGGCCCGGATCAGGAGGATTCCGGGATCTCCCGTCGGCTCTACTTCAAGCCGAGGGAAGAGCTGATCCCGGAAATTCTCGAGATGCTCCCGCCGGACGGTGGAGCGCTCGGACTCGCGCTTGGGCTCGGTGATCAGCGCATCGTGATCGAGGCCCGGCGCTGGGTGGGCGATGGGGACAGTTTCGTCTTCGGGGCCGGCTACTCCGGGCTCCGCCCGCCGGACCGGTTCTTCCGCCCCTTTCGAGGTCTCCTGCCCTGGTTCCTGCTGCTCGGCGTCTCGCTCTACCTGATCTGGCCGGCGCCGAAGCAAAGCCCGAAGGCGCTCGTCTACGCCCGATCCCGCATCATCCTCGGCGATGTCGTGGGTTTGCTGCTCTTCTCCACGTTCTTCTTCCTGCCGCTCCTGATCGTCGGCAGCACGACCCGGGCGGTCTTCGGCGTGCCGGTCTTCACGTTGATCTTCTGGGCTCTGGCCGCGTTCGGAGTGCTGATCGCCTCGCACGGCACCTTCTACTCGGTCTACGCCATCGAAGTCGAACCCGAAGCCATCCGGATCCGCACCGACAGCGGGTGGAAGTCCTACGCCTTCGCCGACATGAAGAACTACGGCCCGGCGATGCGGCAGAGCCCGAGGTGGCTCCGGATTCTCCTGGCGCTGGCGGCTCTCACGGGGCGCGGCGGTGCCGCCGGCGCTGCGGCCCTCGGCGCGACATCCTCTGCACCGGGCATCGCCGTCGGACTGAAGGACGGTCGCACCCTGTGTGTGTGGGGCGCCACACCGCTCGGCACGCCCATCATCAAGGGAGCGGAGGCGATCCCGAAGGCGCTCAATGCCGCGGGCGTTCCCGAAACGGGGGAGGTCTTCACCTACACCGGCCTGGGCCGGGGACACGTGGTGGGGTCGTCGGTGAGCAGGTCGGAGTAGGATCTCGAGACGAGGTCCTCGTCCCGGACGGACAGCGCCTGCCGGAGTTCGGCAATGATCGCGTGCCCCTCCGCCTCGGTGAGGTCGCCGTCGAGGACCACCTCGAACTCGAGGTAGCTCCCCAGATCGTCCACGCTGTCGAGGTGGATGCGGGTGGGGCCGATCAGGTGGAGGTGGCGGTCCTTCACAACCACCTGCTTCACCCCCATCGACTTTCCGAAGATCGCCTTCTTCGCCGCGGGATCCTTGATTGCCTCGAGGCGGTAGGTGGATTTGCGGGAGGAGGTGCGGTCGGGCCGCGAGTACCAGATGAGCCAGTGTTCGCCGCGGGAGGATTCGCGGAGCTTCATGCGGTAGGAGCCGGTGGAGAAATACGTGTCCACCTGGTGCTCGACGCCGCGATCCTCGGCCCCGAGCGCCCGGAGTGCGGCCAGCACCTGCCCGCGGTCCGGACACCGCGCCTTCAACTCGATGTTCGCCCTTCGCCCCCTCTCGTCACGCATCGCCGCATTGTACGGCGCGTGAAGCGGGGACGGAAGGTCCCCCCCCAAGCTGTTGAACCCCCCCCCCCCACCCCTTCCCCCCCCCCTCGGGATTGCGCGTTCGGCCGCTCCCCCAAGCTGTTGAACCCCGCCCACCAACCCTTCACCCCCCCTCGGGATTGCGCGTTCGGCCGCTCCCCCCAAGAAAAGGACTCCCGGTGTTGTTTTTCCCACCCCTCGAAATCAGCGATGATCCCGATCCGGCGGAGGCAGATCGCGGGGCAGGGTGCCGTTTTTGCGGCGCTCCGCGCGGCGCTCGTCCAGGCGACGGCGCGCTCCACCCGACGCCGGGGTGTTCCCGGCCGGTCGATTGCGACCCGGGTCGTCCTTGCCGGCGTCGTCGGGGGTGTCGGTGGCCTTGCCGGACTCCTCCCCGGAGCCCTTGTCGGGCGCCGCGGGGAACAGCGCGATGTGGAGCGGGCGGGCACCGGCCACCGGGATCAGGGCCGAGCCGTCCACGCCACCGGAGAAGTCGAGTTCCTGCCCCCCCACCGCGCCCGGCGTCTCGAGGCACGCCGCGGCGAGGACGGCGGCGATGATCTCACCCGGCTGTCCCAGCCCCGTCGCCACGGCCCCGGACTCGAGGTCCAGGCGGTGGCTCTCCAGGGTGTAGGAGCGGATGAGGCGGTCGACGGTGACCGCGAAGACCTCGTGGCTGGGGTAGACGTCCCCGCACAGGAACCGATCCCCGTAAAAGGCCAGAAGCCCCACCACGCGCGGATCGGAACTCACCCCGGTGAGGGCCTTCCCGTAGGCCGGGAACTTCGCCACGCCCCGGCCGCTCCGGTAGAGCGCCTGCAGCGCGTCCGTGCCGCTTCGAGCTCCGAGGGCATTCAGGTCCGAGGAAATCCGCCGCCAGACCAGGGTCTGGTCGCGCGAGGTGTGCAGCAGGGCCCGGATGCCGGGCGGGGCGATCCCCGGGGAGCCCGTAAAAGCGTCCTGGGTTCCGATGCTGCGACCTTCCTCACAACAGAGCACCGGCAGTCGCGCCCGGGTCTTCGGCGGGATCAGGGTGTCCCGGGTCAGGATCCGGTCCTGGTGTCCACCGGTCAGGATCGTCCCCGCCGGCAGGAAGACGTGGCGCGAGGGATCCCGGTTCTCGGCGGTCAGCCCGGGAGAGGCGCGATCCTCGCGGATCGAGAGCGCTCCCTCCGACAGCGCTTCCGACAGATCCACCATCCGGATGCCGGCGGTGCCGTCGCCGTCGAGGAGCGGCACCAGCGTGAGCGACTGGTAGGTCACCGGGGTGCCCGGCGTGAGGGCGCTCATCCAGGTCGCGGCGGCATTGCCCCGGGCCACGGTCGGAACCTCGCGATTGGCGGCCTTCACTTCCACGGCCCGCGCGAGGAGATCCTCCTCCTCCAGGTGATCGCGGATGCGGCGGTAGGCCTCGGCGGTGAGCCAGCGGCCTCCGGCCGAGGAGAGTCCGAGGCTCCGGTAAAGATCCTCTCCCGTGAGCGCCACGGCTTCCGGCGCCATGCGAACCGGGTCCGGAAGCTCGGGTCCGGGATCGCCGAGTTCGGCGACCGGGACCGTCCCGAAACGCAGGTCTCTGGCGGCAAGACCCCGCAGACCCTCGAGGGTTCCGGCCGAGCCGGCCGCGGCCAGCGCATCCGCACCGGAGTGGTCCGGCGTCGAGAGGGGCGTCTCGATCGCCTGCGGGAGAAGGTGCTGTTCGAGGAAGGCCACGGACAGCCCGACGAGGAACAGAAGCACGGCGGCGGCGATGAGCGGAGAGGGGAAACGGACGATGCGGGCGTGCGGGCGGCGGGGAATCAAGGTGGCGGCGGAAACGACGCGGTCGATGAATTCGGGGGAAGGAGCGGGCTCCGCCGCGGCTTCGATCTCGCGTATGGCGGTGGAGATCTTCTGAAGACCGAGGAAGGCCGCCCGGCACTCACGACACGTCGCGATGTGATCCCGGACGCGGCGCTCTTCGAGAGCGCCCAGCTCTCCGTCCAGAAGAGCGGACAGGTCCGCTTCATGGACTTCGCACGTCATGACCTACCCTCCAGGTACAGCTCCTTCCGGAGCCTTTTGGACAAGAGCTTCCGGCCCCGGTGGATCAGTACTTTCACGTCGTTCAGACTCACCTGCATGACCTCCGCGATCTCGCGGTACTTCAGTCCTTCGAACTCCCGGAGGGCGACGGCCCGCCTGAGGTTCTCCGGCAAGCCGGCGACCGCGCCCCGCACCGCCGTCCGCTCCTCGGTCCGGATCATGGCCTCTTCCGGGTTGACGAAGCGACCGTTCCCGCCGGGTCCCCCGGCGTCCTCCCGGGTGTCCATGGTCTGGCCGTCCATCGTCGTCCCCCGCACCGCGACCCGGCGTTTCTCGAACCGCAGACGGTCGAAGCAGAGATTGCCGAGCACGCGATAGAACCAGGTGTGAAAGCGCCCGGTCGGCTCGTACTTCTCGGCATTCCGATAGAGCTTCAGGAAAACCTCCTGAGCGGCATCCTCGGCGACGCCGGTGTCCCGGAAGATGCGGTAGCAGTAGCGGCGAGCCTTCGCCTCGTATCGGCGCACGAGCTCGGTGAAGGCTTCGGTCGATCCCGAAGCCACCAGCCCCATCAGGTCTTCATCCGTTTCCTGCATCCGCACTCCCGCTCACCCTTGAAACGGCCCCGGCACGATCTTTGTTACGAGGATTGTCTCCGGGCGGGCACACATTGTACCCCCGGGCCGGGACGCACTTCCCGACGAACACGTAAACTGTTTGGAACAAAGGTTTTGGCTAGGTTGAACGCGACGGCCGGGAGCGATAGAATGGCGGGACCGCGGAAGACCACGGGAGAGGACACTTTCATGCCCAGAGTCCTCATCGTCGACGATGACCAGGACATCCGGAACACCGTCGACATGATTCTCCGCTACGAGAAGTACGAGACCCTCCTCGCCGAGAACGGGGAGGAAGCGCTCGCGCTCATGGAGGAGAAGGGCGCGGATCTCGTCCTGCTGGACGTCAAGATGCCGGGCATGGACGGTCTGGAGGTGCTCGCCCGGCTCACCGAGAAGCACCCCGACGCCCAGGTGGTGATGATCTCCGGACACGGTTCGATCGAGACCGCCGTGGCCGCCACGAAGCTCGGCGCGTTCGACTTCCTCGAGAAGCCGCCGGATCAGGATCAACTCCTCCTCACGCTGAAGAACGCGGCGAAGGTCAGCGCGCTGACCAGCGAGAACATCGCCTTGAAGGGGAAGATCTCCGAGCGCTACCGCATCCTCGGCGAAAGCAGGTCCCTCACCCGGATCCTCGAAACGGTGAAGAAGGTCGCCCCGACCCAGGCGCGCGTCCTGATCACCGGCGAGAACGGCACGGGAAAAGAACTCGTCGCCCGGAACATCCACGAGTTGTCTCCCCGCTGGCGAAGCCCGTTCGTCGAGGTGAACTGCGCGGCCATCCCGCGCGACCTGATCGAGAGCGAGCTCTTCGGGCACGAGAAGGGCTCCTTCACCGGCGCCGTGGGCCGGCGCAAGGGGAAGTTCGAGCAGGCGGACGGGGGAACGCTCCTCCTCGACGAGATCGGCGACATGGACATGACCGCCCAGTCGAAGGTGCTCCGGGTGCTCGAGGAGTCCACCGTGGAGCGGGTGGGCGGCGACGAGACGCTCGACGTGGACGTGCGCGTCCTCGCCGCCACGAACAAGGACCTGCGCGAGGCCGTCGAAGCGGGCGAATTCCGGGAGGACCTCTTCTACCGATTGAATGTCGTCCCCATCCACGTGCCGAGCCTGGCCGAACGCCGCGAGGACATTCCCCTGCTGGCCCGCCACTTCCTCGACGTGGCGGTCAGGGCAAACGATCTCGGCCGGCGGATCCTGACGACCGACGGCGAGGCCACCCTCACGCGACATACGTGGCCCGGGAACGTCCGCCAGCTTCGCAATCTGATGGAGCGCGTGGCCATCCTCGCCCCCGGGGAGGAAATCGATACCGCGGTCCTCGAGGAGCACTTCACGGTGCATCGTGGCCGGGCCGGCGATCCCCTCGCCGAGTGCGAGAGCTTCGAGACGTTCAAGCTCGAGAGCGAACGACTCTTCCTCGAGACGAAGCTGATCGAGAACGACTGGAACATCAAGCGCACCGCCGAGCGTCTCGGCATGCAGCGCAGCCACCTCTACAAGAAGATCGAGAAATACGCCCTCAAATGAGACGAAGAGCAAAAACGAGCCTCGCCGTAGTGACCTTCGCCCTGCTCCTCCTCGGCTGTCAGACCCCCGCCGACACCGTCGACGATGCCGAAGAGGCGCTCCGGACCGGAGACTACGAGCGCGCCACGATCCTCTACCAGGCTGCCGCCGCGAGCCGCCCCCTGGATCCCCTGACCAACGAGAAGGCCGTACTCGCTCTTCGAAGGGCGGTGGACGGCCGGCTCGAACGCGCCCTCGAGGCCGAAGCTCGGGGCGACTTCAAGGGTGCCCTGGCGGAACTCGGCGCCTCCGAGCAGTTTGCGCCGGGCGACCCCCGCGTCAAGGAGGAGCGCGCACGCATCGCCCGCCGGGAGACCTTCGTCCGCGCGGAGATCGAGCGGGCACGGGCATACATGAAGCAGGGGCAGGCGGTCAAGGCCGACGAGATTCTCTCCGGCATCGGCGAAGCGGGCCGGGTCGTCGCGGACTTCGACACGCTGTGCCGACAGGCCCGTGAAGCCGCGGGCTCGGAGCGGACCATGACGCTCGCCCGGGAGAAGCAGACTCGAAACGATGCGGTGATCGCCGCGGCGGACGAGGCCTATGCCCGGGGAGCCCACGGCGCGGCCTTGGTCCTGATCGAGCGGGCGGGCGACGATCCGGAGCTGGTCCGCAGGTCGAAGCACCTCATCGACCCCATCCGCGATCGTCTGCTCGCGATGACCGAGGAGGAGCGGGCGGCCGGCCACCCCGCCTCGGCGCTCCTGATCTGCCGCGCGGCGATGGCGGCGGATCCCCGGAGCGAGCGGGCCCGGCAGGCGGCCGAGGTCATCGCGGGCGGGGCTTCGGGGGCGCTGAACCGCAGAGTCCTGGTCAACGAGTTCGAGGATCGCACCGGAGGCCGCGTCGATCCGCTTCGCCTGCACCGCGAACTCACCGCGGCCCTGACGCACGCCTTCACCGAGTTCACCGCCGAGGGGGAGGACGTCGACCTGGTGGTCAGCGGCACGATCACAGATCTCACCGTGACCACGAGCGCCCCGAAGTCCGAGAACCGCGTCCACGAGTACGTCGTCCGGACGGAGCAGGAGTTGAACCCGGCCCACGACGGCGCCAAGCGCGCCCTCGCGACCGCGAGCCAGCGATTGAGCGACCGGGAGAATATCTACGCCGGCGTCCGTCGGGAACTCTACGAACTCGAACGGCTGGAGGGCTCTCCGTCGATCCGCCAGAACGGCAACCGGCACTTCGGCACCTATTCGGAGGCGGCTTTCTATCGCGCCCTCACGGACGCGCGCGCCCGCGAGGTCCGAGCCCGGGAGTCCCTCGACCGGGCGAACAACGAGGTGGAAACGGCCGGGCGGCGCCTGTCGCAGACGCCCTACTACCTGGACCGCAAGATCGTCGGCCGCGTCCCCTACTCGGTCCGCACCGTGACGAAGACCGCCACCGCCGAGGCCACCTGCACGCTCAGTCCCGCGAGCCCGGATGCGGTGAGCACGACCGTCACCGGCACCGATCGAGCGCTCGCCACGGTGACGGACTCCTCGCACGAGGGCCTGCCCACCGCGGACCTGGCTCCCGACCCCCTTCAGCTCCCGTCGGACACGGAAATCGCGGAGGAGGTGCTGACCGATCTCGTGGCGCGCCTCGCCCGCCGGATCGAGGCCGGGGTGGACCGGAGCCGCGTCGCCCTCCTCACGGATGCCCGGAACCGGGAGCGGTCCGGCGACACCAGGGGTGCGCTGGAGATCTACTCTTCCTTCCTGCTCACCACCGGCGGGGACCTGACCCTGGAACGCGCCACCGCCGCCCGGAAGATCCGGGAGGCGTTCGGGATCGAGGTCGGCCCGAACGGCATCGAGCTTTCCGGCATGAGACTATCGGGGCTTGAGTGACATGAGGTTCGCGACCCTCTTCCTGCTCGTTTGCCTTCTCGGCCCCGCCGCCCGGGGGGAGGATGACCCGGTCAAGGCATACCTGACGGGCATCGGCAAGAGTTTCGCCGGCGGGACCCCGAGCGCCATCTCGGGTCGCTTCCCGGAGAAGGGCAAGATCGAGCTTCGGCTGAAGCGGATCGAGGGCGGCTCATTCCGGAAGGCCCAGGCGAAATCGGTGCTCGCCACCTACTTCAAGGCCATCAGTCCTTCCGCGTGTGAACTCTCCACCGTGAAGGGGCTGGTGGGCAGATACAAGTTCACCTACAAGGTCACCGCCACGGGCACCACGGTCGAGTCCGCGCTCCACGTCAATCTGCGGAAAGAGGGCGAATCCTGGCTGATCGTCGGCATCGTCGAATCCTGACGCACCGGCCGACCCTCCTCGTCCTCGGGATCCTGGTCGTCCTGGGGCTCACGGAGGCCGGCTTCGCGTTCTTCGCCAAGCGACTGCGAAGCGCCTCCGGGGATTCCCGCCGCGCCTCCCTCGAGGCGAGTCTCGAGGAGGTCCGCGACGCGGTCCGGGAACGGGAGGCGGATTCCCGACGCTTCGCAGCCCGCCTGGCCCGGGACATCGGCCTCTCGGGCTCCCTCGATCAGAGCGGCAGGCTCGCGAAGATCGATCTCTTCACGTTCGTGACCCGCGTGAAGCCGACGCCGCACATCTCCGGCGTGCTGGTCGAAGACGCCGAGGCCCGGGTGGTCGCCTGGTCGGGCAAGACCTTCCCGGTCACGGCCGCCGACGGCCCACGCGCCGCCGCCGGGATCATCCGGAGCCGGATCTACCGAGTGCTCTACGTTTCAACTCCGATCGGCGACCCACAAGCTCCTATCGGCAGCGTGGTGGTGTTCTCGCCCTTCGACATCAACTACCCCCTCCACGACCGCCTGAGCGGCACCGCCGACTTCGAGGGGGAGATGACCCGGCGGCTCGGCCTTCGCGAGATCGGCATCTCGTCCCCTTCGGAAGCCTTCTGGGCCGCGGAGGACCCCACCGCACTCGCGAGCAACGTGGTGAACGCCGAGGGCGAAGCCTTCGCCCGGATCACCGTGGCCGCCCGCCCCGTCGAGGCCGACCAGGCGCGTCTGGCTCATCTCGGCAAGCGCGCTCGGGGCCTGCTGCTCGCGGCGGCGCTGCTGGTGGCACTCGTCACCTCGCTCCGGTCGACTCTTCGCCAGGGCGCACCCCTCTCCCGCCTCTTTCTCCTCTTCGGCGTCATCGTGATCGTCCGGGTGGGCCTCTATCGGGTGGGATTCCCCGGCTCGCTCTTCCCCGGACCGGCCTTCGATCCGGCGCAGTTCTCCATCCTGACGACCGTATTCACGATGGACCTCGGCTTCCTCCACTCGCCGGGAGACCTGCTGATCACCGGGCTGTTCGCGCTGCTCTTCGTCGCGGTGGCCCACCGACGCCTCTCCGGACTGCGTCCGGCCACGGCCCCGACCGGTCCGATGCCGGTGCCGGGACTGCTCCTGCTCCTCCCCGCCACGATCGGCGTGGTGGTGATCTTCCGAATGTGGTTCGACCTGCTGCACCAGCTGACCTTCTACTCCACGGTGGAGTTCTTCTCCGAACAGACGGTCTTCCCGGAACTCCCCGCGGCCCTCATGCTCGCCGGACTGTTCCTCCTGACGCTCTGTCTCCTGCCCATCGTCTCGGCGCTGCTCATCACTCCGCTTCGCCTGGTCGCGGGTTCAAATGAGCGGCGTCGCGCGCTCGCGCTCCTCTTCACCGCACCGGCCTGGTTCCTCGGCTTCCTTTCTCTTTCGCACCTGAGCCCCGCCGTCTCCGGGGTTCTCACGGTCGCCCTGACGGGCACACTCTTCCTGGCCTCGGCCTGGGACCGCCTGGGCCGCGGCATCCGGATCTTCACGCTCACCGGCGCGGCCACGGTGCTGATCTTCCCCCCGTTCATGATCGAGAGCTGGACCGAGGTCCGCGCGAACGTCGAGGAAGAGGCGGCGGACATGTTCCTCCACACCGAGGAGCAGACGTTCGAGGACCGGTTGAAGGCGGACCTCGAGATGATCTCAGCGGATCCCCGCTTCGTCGCGCCCCTCTACGACCTGGCGGGCGATCCGCCTCCACAACTCGCCTTCCAGATCTGGGCCCGGAGCTCGCTCTCCCGGCTGGCCCAGGGCTGCGATCTCTCGATCCGCGACCGCACCGGGCAGCGGGAACTGAGCCGGTTCGAGATCGACATGCCGCCGCAGAGGCTCCTCCCCGGCCCGCTGACCGGGACCTCGCCGGAGGAGCTCACAGCCTGGTGGCACTGGGTCGATCTCGGCGACCGCCGGGCGCGCTACATCGTGTGCCAGGCGCCGGTCTTCACGCCGGAGGGCGACTTCACGGCGCAGTTGATCGTCAGCATGCCGGCGAAGCGGGATGAGCGTCGACCGGAGATCCTGCGGCCGAACGGAGCGCTCGGGATCCGCGAGGAAGGGCGCGACCTGCACTACGCGGAGTACGACCTGGACCGGCTGATCCGCACCACGAACCCGGACTACCCGAAGGTCCGCCGCGCGCTGCCCGAGGTGACGAAGAAGGTGCTGACCGAGGGTCTCCCGCTCCTCTGGTTCCGCGAGGAGATCGGCGAGAGTCACTGGATCAACCTCTACCGTCCCCGCTATGAGGACGGGGAGATCACCGGGATGATGAGCGTGGGTTTCCGCTCCAAGGAAACCCGGGACCTCCTGCTGTCGTTCTTCCAGCTTCTCCTCGTGAACGCAGCGGTGGCGATCATCTTCACCGCGGTCCGCACCATCCTGCCCTTCCGCCGCCTCAAGCCGAAGTTCCAGCACAAGCTCCTGCTCTCCTACCTGGTGGTGTCGGCCGTGCCGGTGCTCCTCCTGGCCCAGGTCAACCAGACCTTCGCACGCGAATCGGTGGAGTCGCAGATGGAGGAGACGCTGCGGCGCGGCGTGCGCGTGGTCCGGGCGGAACTGACCGAGCGCGGCGTCATCTCAAAGCTCGACAGCGTCGACCTGAGGAGCGCCACCCCCGAAGGATTGAGGCAGGTGGTGAGCGACGAGGACATGAAGGAGATCGGCAGTCGCCTGGGGCTCGAGGTGAACCTGTTCCTCACCGGAGCGGGCGGCACCTGGGGAGCGCCGCTCGTGGCCTCCTCGGAGCCGGGGCTCTTCGCCACCGAGCTCTTCAGCGACCGCCTCCCCGGCCGCGCGTGGCTCGAGACCGTCCTCCTCGGCCGGGAGTTCTTCGCCTCGCCGGAGATGGCCGGCGGCTACTCGTACCTCGTCGGCACCACGCCCCTGACGGACGAGGCGGGCCGGATCATCGGCGCGATCAGCCTGCCCTTGATCTACGGGCAGGACATGGTGGACCGCGAACTCGCGCGCCGGAACTCCCTGATCCTGGCCCTCTATCTCCTGATCCTCCTGGTGGTGGTCTTCATCGGAATGATCCTGGCCCGGCGCATCTCCTCCCCCATCGAGCGCCTGGCCCAGGCCACCAGGCGACTCTCCGCGGGCGACCTCGACTACCGGATTCCCCGGAGCGGCAAGGACGAGTTCGGGTACCTGGTGGACTCCTTCAACCAGATGACCGAGGACCTGAAGGACACCCGCGAGCGGATCGTCAACGCCGAGAAGGACGCCGCCTGGCGCGAGATGGCGAAGCAGATCGCCCACGAGATCAAAAACCCGCTGACCCCCATGCGGCTCTCGGCCCAGCACATCCTCCGGGCTTTTCGGGATCAGAACGAGGGCTTCGACGAAATCCTCACCCGGGGCATCGAGACGATCATCCGGCAGACGGAAAGCCTGACCCGGATCGCCGGCGAATTCAGCGCCTTCGCCCGGCTTCCCATCCGGGAGCTGACGAAGACCGACGTGGCGGCGGTGGCCCGCGAGGTGGCCGGCCTCTACTCCGGCCTGTCGGAGATCACGGTCATCGAGGAGATCGAGGACACCGCCCCGGTCCTCGCCGACCGCGAGGAACTGAAGCGCGTCCTCTTGAACCTCGCCGGCAACGCGGTCCACGCCATGGAGTCCGGGGGAGGCACCCTCACCATCCGCTCCGGCCTGGTCCGCACCCGGTTCGGCGGCGAGGTCCGCGAGTTGGTGGAAGTCTCGATCAGGGACACCGGCGTCGGCATCCCCCCGGAGCACGTGGAGCAGCTCTTCAAGCCGAACTTCTCGACGAAAACCGGCGGCACCGGCCTCGGCCTGGCCATTTCAAAGGCGGTGATCGAAGGCATCGGCGGGCATATCGTGGTGGAGTCGAAACCGGGGGTGGGCTCGGAGTTCACCGTGCGCTTGCCGGTCACCTAACCAGAAAACAACACCGGGAGTCCTTTTTCGCGCCCCCCCCC
>SWCD01023449.1_pt1 | contig 13611 bp, 10 predicted proteins | sample 4693011 | NCBI WGS metagenome assembly SWCD01 (sample SAMN10267278, study PRJNA491770) | bioreactor metagenome | isolation source: DHS bioreactor inoculated with marine | place: Japan: Omine Ridge, Nankai Trough | reverse complement strand
AAAAAAAAGCTCTGGCACATCTTCTTTAATCGTACACTTTTGTTTTTGCCGGGCGTTCATTTCAAACTCGGCTTCCTGTGCCACAACTGCCATCTCACTGATGCCTTTAGAATCGATTGCACGCGCGACCGGACAATAATGTCCGCCCGCACCGACGACCAGCTTTGCCTGGTATTTTTCATTGACCAGCCAGCCATCACTATTTTTATCCATCTTTTTAAAGGCCTCATCCAAAATCAACTCGGCGCCACAGCGTTGTATCAAATAATGATCAAATTCAATTCGGCGAATACCATAACTGACAGGCCCACCCGGATAAGAAGACTCGACCTGTTTTTGCCCCAACTGACTAATTTTGAAGCCGCTAATTTTCTGTAACACGCGGCCTTTTGCGTAATCTTCGAGGTCAATGTTTAACACACGCATTACTTCAGGCGTGACCCAGCCGGCACAGACTTTTTGTCGCGGAAATGTTTTCTTATCAAGAATTGCAATTTTTAAGTTCGTATTTCTTAAACTGTAGGCAAGCGTCGAACCGGCAGGCCCACCACCGATGATCAAAACATCGTATGTCTGCATTCGTTACTCCGTTTCCAGTAAAACGTCTGATGGAACAACTGTCAATTTTGCCTTGCCTGTTGCTTTGTTTTCAGCATCATAAACGTGATGGCGCGACCGGGGGATATCATTGTTTTCTGCATGACCAAAAACCACCTGGAATAAATGTAACTCACCGACATTAAACGCGGCCAACGAACCATGCAGATACAAACCCCAGGCTTTGACAAACTCTTCATCCATCATCTCGGTAATCTCTTCTTTATGTTGCTCGAAACGCTCGACCCACATCTCCAGTGTGCGCGAATAATGCAAACGGATATTTTCGACATCATGAGCCGCCAGACTATTCGGTTCAAAAACCTCCATCATCTCACTTAATGTTGGCGGGCAGGCACCGGGGAAAATACGTCTTTCGATCCACGCATTCATCGGCCCGGAGATTATACGACCAATACTGTGTATCAAACCGCGACCATCTGGCCTTAAACAACGGCTGATGACTTCACCCAGTTCTTTATAATCGCGTTTGGCAACATGTTCTAACATGCCGACCGAAACAAACACATCGTACTGCCCCTGAATGTTTCGATAATCTTCTAAAACATAATCGACTAAATCTGAGAGACCTTCCTCCTCCGCACGCTGACGCGCATATTTAATCTGCTCTTTCGATATATTATAAGCCGTTACTTTTACAGCATAATGTTTTGCCATAAAACGCGCGAGTCCGCCCCAGCCACAACCTGCTTCGACAACCGTATCGCCCGGCCGCAACTGCAACTTTCGGCATACGTGATGCAGTTTAGCAACCTGTGCCTGCTCCAGCGTCATATCTTCATGTGGAAAATATGCACAGGTATACTGCATCTCTTCCCTGTCTAACCAGAGTTTATAAAATTCATTACCGATATCATAATGATGGCAAATATTCTCTTTTGCTTTGTCGTAAGTATTAAAAATGCTGCGGTGTCCCAACCACAGCACTGCTTTTCTTATCAGACTGGTTTCACCCTTGCCGCTAATACCAAGATAAACAGCTGACATAAACCTTGCCATATCACCCTCGAATTCGACACGGCCCGTGCAGTACAAATCGCCCCAGTGCAGCTCGGGATCGATGATGGTTTTGAACAAAGCACCGCGATCGCAGTACACCATGGTAGCAACAGGATTTTTACAGTGCGGCGTCACCTCGGCACCATCCCATAAGCTGATCCGAACAGGCGGGTTACCAACGACATCAACCATTTTTCTGACTAACCAGCGATCGAACCGGGTAACCCTGGAATGAAACAGGGGTGATTTTTTTCGATATGTTTCGGCGGATGTTAAATTTTTATGGACACGAGAAGCGCTACAAAAGAATTCTGACCGTTGCTTTGTTTCTTGCTCGAGCATCTTTTTTAATTCCATTTTAACTTCCCGCTATGATCATTAATAAACTTAGAGGCCATATTACATGCCATAAGTTTCAATCCTGAATGAATATTATTTATTATATTATTCATGCCACAATGTTAAAAAAAACCTTTAGAGGTTACAATGCACGCCCATGTTACAAGCTATCAACCTAGGTATCCGGCGTGGCACGAAGCTGTTATTTGAGAACACCAGCTTTCAGATTCATCCCGGACAAAAAGTCGGCCTTACCGGTGCCAATGGCACGGGTAAATCCAGCCTGTTCTCCCTGATCTTAAACCAGCTGCATGCAGACACGGGGGATTGCATCTACCCGGATAACTGGGTCGTCGCACATGTCGCACAGGAGCTGGTCGACAGCGAACAGCCCGCCATCGAATTTGTGCTCGATGGTGATGCCGAGCTGCGCCAGATCCAGCAGGCGATCACTAGCGCAGAGAAAAAGGATGATGGCGTGCTCATCGCCACCCTGCACACACAGCTGGATAACATCGACGGCTACACCGCCAACTCACGCGCCAGCCAGTTGCTGGCTGGTCTGGGTTTTGTCGCCGATGACCAGTCACGTGCCATCAATGAGTTTTCCGGTGGCTGGCAGATGCGACTCAACCTTGCAAAAGCACTGATGTGCCGTTCCGATTTATTACTGCTCGACGAACCGACCAACCATCTCGACCTGGACACCATCATCTGGCTCGAATCCTGGTTGACTGCTTATCGCGGAACACTGATGCTTATCTCACACGACCGTGACTTCTTAAACAACATCTGCACCCACATCGCGCATCTCGAACACCAGGCCATCCAGCTTTATACCGGCAACTACTCGGCGTTTGAGCGCATCCGTGCCGAGCGCCTGGCGAACCAGCAATCAGAATACTTAAAACAACAGCGTAATATAAAACACATCGAATCCTACATCGAACGTTTTCGCGCCAAGGCGACCAAGGCCAAACAGGCACAGAGCCGGCTTAAAGCACTGGAGCGCATGCAGACCATCGCGCCTGCGCACGTCGATTCGCCTTTTCATTTTTCCCTGTTCGAACCGGAAAAAATCCCCAACAGCCTGTTACGTTTAGAGGCAGTAGACGCGGGTTATGGCGATACACAGATCTTAAAAAACGTCGACTTCCAGTTGTTGCCCGGCGATCGTATCGGCCTGCTCGGCCCGAACGGTGCGGGTAAATCCACCTTCATCAAAGTGCTGGCCAGGCAGCTGGAAATCCAGAGCGGTGAATACCAGCTCGCCAAAGAGACCAAAATCGGTTACTTCGCACAGCACCAACTAGAGCAACTGCACAACGAACACACGCCGGTAGAACACCTGCAACAGCTGGACAAGCAGGCGCGTGAAGCAGACGTCCGTAACTATCTTGGTCGCTTCGGTTTTTCCAGTGACATGGCGTTATCGAAGATAGAAAATTTCTCCGGCGGTGAAAAATCACGGCTGGTACTGGCGATGCTGATCTATCAGCGGCCCAATATGTTATTGCTCGATGAGCCGACCAATCACCTGGATCTGGAGATGCGTGAAGCCCTGGCCGAAGCCTTGCAGGACTTTTCCGGCGCCATGGTCATCGTTTCGCACGACCGGCACCTGCTCAACTCTACCTGCGACCAGTTACTGCTGGTCAACCAGCACAGCGTTGACGAATTCCCGCTCAGCCTGGACGAATACCCCAGATGGCTAAGCGAACATAACAATGCACAGATCAACCAGACAAAGACGGCAAGCAACGACGTCAGGAACATCTCGAACAAAGAAAGAAAACAACGTGAAGCCGAAAAAAGAAAACAGACGCTGCCGATAAGAAAAAAAATAAAACAGCTCGAAGACGAGATGTCCAGGATATCAAAAAAACTCACTGCGATAAACGGCCAGTTGTCCGACAGTGAGATCTATGCGGAGAACAATAAACCAAAACTCCAGCAACTGCTTTTAGAAAAAGCTGAATTAGACAGACAACATGAAACCAACGAACTCGACTGGCTTGATAATAACGAAGAACTGGAAAATATTTCGTAATACCTTCCACCTGATTTCGCAAGAGACAATACAGTTATGAATACAAAATGTTTAACCATTATCGTCACACTTTTATTCATCATCGGCACAGGTGGATATAAATTTATCATAGAAGGAAGCACGGCCGAAAGCACTGATGGCCGCACCGAAATACTATTAAACGATAACGAAAGAAACCTTGTGCTGGCTGAAATGCGCGCATTTTTAAACAGCGTTCAACAGATCAATCTAGGTCTCGCAGAAGATAACATGGAACTCGTTGCGGAATATGCCAGAAAGTCTGGCAAAGCCGCACAGACCGGAATGCCGGGCACACTGGTCGGCAAGTTACCGCTACCGTTCAAAAAACTGGGTGGTGACACCCATGCAAAATTTGACCAGCTGGCGATGGACGCCGACGACCTGGGCGATCGCGATCACAGCCTGGCGCAGCTATCAACCCTGATGCAAAATTGCGTCAATTGTCACGCAACTTACCGCATCAACCTCTAGTCCACAGCAGACAGAACGGACATCATACCCGCTCCGCCTCATTACAGGGTCAGCATTCAGAACGGTACTTATGCATCTTCTGCTCTACGTCGTCGTAACACATGAGAATATCTTTCACGATATCACTACGCACGATGTCCTCGTACTCAAACTCGTGAACATAGACACCTTTCACATTATGTGTCCGACAGATCGCATCATGCAGTCCGGAATAACAACGGATATCCGACTGGCTTAGATCACCGCTGATCACCACGGTAGAATTTTCACCGATGCGTGTCATGAACATTTTTATCTCATCGGGCGTGCAGTTTTGCGCTTCATCGAGCACGACGAAAGCACGGTTAAATGTTTTACCGCGCATGTACGCCAGCGGTTCGACCGTGATATTGCCATTCTTCAGGGCGCACTCGATAACGCCCTTGCCTGCATTACTGATCAGACAGGATTTAAACGCACTGAAATATGGATCAAATTTTTCATCCAGCTTGCCGGGTAAAAAACCCATGCTGTTGCCCGCTTCTACGGCGGGACGGGTAAAAATAATCCGATCTATCTTACCAGAGACCAGCGCCTGAGCAGCCATTGCTGCTGCGCAATAGCTTTTACCGGTGCCTGCGGGACCTAAGCCAAAAATTAATGTATGCGTCTTTATTGCTGCCATAAACATGTCCTGTGACTTGTTCTTTGGCTGTATAGGTTTTATCTGTTTGCTCGTGGAGCCGTGTTTTCTGGAGTGGGAGGGATGGTATGAATCGTTGTGTGAAGGGGAGTGGAAATCGATGACTACGTTATCTTCCGACATGTAATCTAGTTGTTGTAATTTATTTTTCTGCCTTTTCGCTCGACCATGCTTTCTCGACATGTACACACCTCGGACATTGATTAATAAACTGGTTAAGTTAATTCAATCTAAACTCTAGTTGCCGATAAACACCTCACTAAATATGTTGTTACTATTAATACCTCTTTATAATTAAAATGTAAACTGTTTTTTATAAATAATTTTAATTTTATTTAATTTTAAAAAAACTGGCAGTTACCTGTTTAAAAAAACCATAAATACCACCACATGTTTTTAATCTCACAAAACAAGATTGTTCACACACCCTGTTCGTTTATATTAAACTCGAGAGATGGGCGACGAAATACAATACAGCCGTTTTAATAAAACCGACTACCAGCAGTTTGTTTCCCGCCTGAAAGAAGAAACATCATTGCTGAAAAGCTGGTTTGATGAACAGAAATTTTCACCTGCCCCATTGATGGCAGGTTACGAACTCGAGACGTGGCTTATCGATCATGCGGGTCGTCCCGCCGCAATCAATGAAGCTTTTCTTAAAAAAATAAACAACCCTCTATTAAGCCCGGAACTGGCAAAATTTAATATCGAGCTCAATGTAGAGCCCGAGAAACTCTCGCATACCGTACTATCGACCTTTGAACGCAAATTGGGCGAGCTACTAAAAGAGTGCTCAGCAACCGCCGCATCACTCGATGCAGACGTCCTCGGCATCGGCATCTTGCCTACCTTGCAGGATCATGATCTCACGCTGAGCAACATCTCACTGCTCGACCGCTACAAGGCTCTCAATGAGCAGGTTTTAAGCCATCGAAAGGGCATCGAAATAGAACTCAACATCAACGGCCAGGATCATCTTCATGTCACCCATAAAGACGTGATGCTTGAAGCCGCAGCAACATCACTGCAAATCCATATTCAGGTGCCGCAAGAAGTTGCTGCGCGTTATTACAACGCATCGATATTATTATCGGCACCGATTGTCGCGATCAGCGCCAACTCACCCTGTTTATTTGGCCGACGACTGTGGCAGGAAACACGCATCCCGGTTTTTGAACAGGCCGTTCCCACCGGCGGTTACGGTGGCGCTGCTTCAGGGCCGGTGCACCGCGTCAGCCTCGGCACAGATTATGTACGCGACTCCCTGTATGAATGCTTTCAGGAAAACCTCGACCACTTTCCGGTGTTGCTGCCGGTACGTTATCAGACAAGCGTGGACCAACTTAAGAGCCTGCGTTTGCATAATGGCACTATCTGGCGATGGAACCGGCCACTGATCGGCTTTGATGAAGACCAGACCCCGCACCTGCGAATCGAACACCGCGTCTGCGCAGCAGCGCCAACGACGATCGACAATATCGCCAACATCGCTTTTTATTATGGCCTGGTGCATTATTATGCAACGGCAGAGAAAGCGCCGGAATTCACCATGCCATTTGCCGATGCAAAAAATAATTTCTACCGTGCAGCTCAACTTGGACTCAAACATAAAACCGACTGGTTCGATAAAAATATCGATACCTTACAGAAAACCATACTGGATAAGTTATTGCTCGAGGCCGAAACCGGGCTGTATAAACTGGGCATCGATCAACAAGATAGCAAGCGCTATCTTTCTGTGATCGAACAACGCGTCGAAAAAAATAAAACCGGAAGCGAATGGCAACTGAGTTTCCTTAACGCACATCAAGATGATAGAACCTTGCTCACATTAAACTATCTGAATAACCAGAAGTCAGGCAAACCCGTGCACGAGTGGGATCTTGAAACCACCAGTTGAGAAGCAATATGCTAAATGAAATAAACCACATCCCTGATGCTTTCCTCGACACCAAAGCAGAGGATCTGCACGATGTGCTGCAAGCACCTACGCTGTTTCATATCGAAGGCAATAATCCACAACCCCTGTTCCTGTGCACTTTATTACATGGCAATGAGACTACCGGTTTATATGCCGTTCAACGCTTGTTAAAAAAATATCAGGACGAACCTCTACCCAGGTCGATATCCCTGTTTGTTGGAAACATCGCCGCCGCCAGAGAAAACCAACGACGCCTGGATACTCAGGACGATTACAATCGCATCTGGCCCGGCAGTCATCATAGTGAGTCGCCTGAAAAAGATATGATGCAGATCGTCACCAACATAATGAAAAAAAAGAAACCGTTCGCAAGTATCGATATACACAACAATACCGGCAAAAATCCACATTACGGTTGTATCAATATCCTCAACCCGCACGGTCTTGTGCTGGCATCGCAGTTCAGCAACATCGCGGTTTATTTCACTGATCCTAAAGGCGTTCAGTCATCGGCGTTTTCAGATTTTTGCCCGGCCGTGGTGCTCGAATGCGGCCAGTCCGGTGACAGGTCGGGCGAGGACCACGCCCTGTCCTATCTGGAAAATATTTTACAGATGGACACCCTGTCCTCACATAACAGCAACAATCTGCGGCTCTATCACACCATCGCTCGCGTTCTTATCCCCAGGACGATAACGATCGGCGACAGTGCCAGCGACATCTGTTTAAACCGCCAGCTAGAAGATAAAAACTTCCAGCAGATTCAACCGGGCACTGAATTTGCATCGATTCATTCGGCAAAAGAGAAACAGATCATCGTCAGCAGTGAGAGCCACGAAGACGTCACCGATGAATACATGGAAACAATCAGGGATAAAATTTTATTTAAAAAACCGGTCACCCTGTCCATGTTTACCGCTAACGAGCGTGCGATAAGACAGGACTGCGTCTGTTATTTTATGGAAGAACTTCGGATCGGCTGATAGAGAGAAGAGATATTCATAGAAAAGATTACCAGCAATAACACTACAAAAATCTTTGCTTTATTCATCTGGCTCTCTATCGATTAAACTTCATTTTCTATTTTTTTTATCACACCAGGTAACGCAGCGGCTTCGACGGCGGGCGAAAAATAAAAACCCTGGGCCATATTACAACCCAACAATTCAAGTTGCGTCAGGGTCTGCTCGGTCTCGACGCCTTCGGCAACGACGATATGGCCAAGGTTATGCGCCAGTTCAATCACCGAACGCACGATACTGGTATCTTCAGCATTACCCACCATATCAAGCACAAAACTTTTATCGATTTTCACTTCACGGATCGGCAATTTTTTAAGATAATTCAGAGATGAGTACCCCGTACCAAAATCATCGATCGCATAGTTCATCTGAGACAGCACCGGATGTTTGAGCACATTAATCATCTGCTCCGGGTTAGACATGATGACGCTTTCGGTAATCTCCACCTTCAACATCGATGGGCTGACCTTATGCTTTTCACACAACAATCCGATCGTATCAGCTAACACGGGATTTAACAGGTCTCGCGATGACAGGTTGATAGCGACGATTATATCTTCACCCTGTGAATGCCATTCGGCAATCTGACCGATCGCCTTGCCTAAAACCCACTCACTGAGCATACGTATCAGGTCGCTTGATTCCGCCAACGAGATAAATTCTTCTGGCGAAATACTGCCGTGTACAGGATGCACCCAACGCGTCAACGCTTCCACCGCTCGAACTTTTTTGGTACTCAACTCAACCTGTGGCTGATAATAAAGCCGCAGTTCAGCATTCTCGATCGCCTTACGTAGATCCGTCATCAATGCCAGTCGCGCCGTCGTATAATGATCCGCATCCGGGTCATACAGGCACGGCTCTCCTCTACCGCCCTTGGCATCATACATTGCAATATCAGCATATCTTATCAACGAGGCATCATCATCGCCATGTTCCGGATACAGCGCGATGCCGATACTCGCACCGATAGACAATATCTGATCGTCAAGTTCAAAACTTGGCTCCAGACTGTCGAGTACTTTTTTAGCCACCTCGATTGCATGCTTGCTGTCGGTATCCGGCAATACGATGCCAAACTCATCACCACCCAATCGGCCGACGGTATCGCTCTGCCGCAATGCTGTCGGTAAACGGCTGGCGACATCCAGCAACAGGCGGTCGCCCTGCGGATGACCCAGTGTATCGTTTACTTCTTTGAAGTTATTAAGATCGAGCATCAGAAAGGCCACCCGCTTTCCATTGCGTTTTGCCAGGTAGATGTTCTGCTTCAACCGTTCGACCAGCAACGTCCTGTTGGGCAACTCAGTCAGAGGATCATGCATCGCCTGCCGCGCGATCTCGACGTTCAGCGCCTGCAACTCGATGGTTCTTTCCTGCACACGTTTTTCCAGATCGACATTCAGCGTTTCCAGGTCATTTAATGCACTGTCACGATCGGCGATCAACAGCTCGATATTTTCTGACATCTGATTAAAATTTTCCGCGAGATCCGACAGCTCGGTATCGCCGCTCACCTGTATCTTATTGCCAAACTCCGAGTTGGCAATTTTATTCGCGCCATCAGACAGTGCCTGAACAGGACGTAACACCTTGACGATAAAAACAAAATAGATACCAATGCCGACGAACAGGCCGATAAAAAGTGTGCTCAATACTTTTTCTTCAAACCGGGAAAATGACGACGCGACATATTCACTGTCATCTAACACGACTATCGTCTGCGCCAGTATCTCATCATCAAACATTGCTGGCACTTTGTAAGAAACCAGCTCAGGTATTTTATCCAGCTCATTGACGATCACAGCCGAATCGACATTATCAAGATCGTCCAGTGTATTTTTGATATGAGTATCACTCAGATCGAGATAGGTGGTAAGCGAATGGCCTTCGGCATCGACGATAACCGCATGTACCACATGCGCCTGCGAGGTGACGGCTTCGACATACTTATTTAATTTTTTTACATCGTAGTCCAGCAATGAATCGATGCTGACCGATGACAGCACCTGCCCCAGTGATTGCGCACGCACCGTCAGAACCTCTTCGATGGTGGAAATTTCATCGCGGAACTGGATGTAGGCATTAGTGATCATCGCGATCAGCAATATACCAGCAGTCAGCAATACCATCTGGCCGCCAAGACTTTTTAATATCCGTCTTTTTTTTATGATCGCGGGTTTGATTAAATCATCGCTCGTAGATTAAAAAATTTATGTAGAACACTTTAGTCTGGGTTTATCGCCAGTCTGCCACTACCCAGAAAAACCACTGCCACCGCGGACAACAGATAAAACATCTGCAACTCGATCATCCAGCCACCATGTTCCGACAGGCTGAAAAAATCACCGGTGTGCGCAAGAATAAGCGCAGACAACATATTCAGCGCCATGATCAAGCCACCGATTCGCGCCTTAAAACCCACGATAACCATCAACGGCGCGAGCACTTCACCGATATACACACCGTATGCCAGTATCGCCGGTAGCCCGTAACCAGCCAGCATGCCGCCGATAAAATCCAGCGAGCCGGGATGAATGATCTTGGCGATGCCATGAAATAACATCAGACCACCCACAGTTAATCGAACAATCAGCTTGCCTGTATCCACATCAAGTAAATTCAAACTCATCACACACCTCCACAGTTGTTGGTCTGCCACCTTCGTTTAATAAAACCCGTTCGTGAAATCCAGCTAAGCAGACATGATAATCCGTAATAAACTATTTACAAGTATATCTTTTGCTTTATCTAGGCTATGCTCTAGAAAAGTTCTAATGCTAACAACAACGCAAACAATAATAAAAATAATATGAACAACATCTCACTGCTGCTACCAAAAAATCGCCGCCCGGTGTGGACGCCCGGCCTCGAAGCCCTCGACCAGACACTCGATAACGAACTGGCCACCTACATCGAAATTCCACTGCTGGGAAAAATTACCGCCGGCAATCCGATCGAGCGCGTCGAACACGATGAGAACATCAGAGTACCCGCCAACATGGTGCGCAAAGATACCTACGCGCTGAAAGTCTCCGGCCACTCGATGATCGACGACAACATCCAGGACGGTGACATCATCATCGTCGAGAAAAAACTCTCGGCAGAAAATGGTCAATCAGTGGTCGCCCTGATCAATAACGAGCAGGTCACACTGAAGAAATTTTATATCGAAGCGGACGGTATCCGCCTGCAACCAGCCAATCCGGATATGGAACCCATCCTGCTGAAAAATGAAGAGGTGCAGGTGCTGGGTGTGGTCACGGGTATTATCCGGCAGTTTGAATAAAACTTACTCTGCACATACTGAGAAAAGGGACTGGAATCACCAGTCCCTTTTTTTTGTCTGCGATTCCTATGCAAATCTTAGGGAGATAGTCGCCGAATCTAATGGTAATATTCGCGCTATGAACAGCTCGCCGACGTTGACAACTCAACCAGCGATCCGCTCGATACCAGTAAACAGGCGTAAAACAGCTAAGCACATGAATTTCAAATGATTATATGAAAGTTCAAGTAAGTGAATTAATTGTAAAATATATGGAACGCCTCGGTATCGAAACCATTTTTGGTATGCCCGGTGCACATATCCTGCCGGTTTACGACAGCCTGTATCACTCCCCCATCCAGTCTGTGCTCGCCAAACATGAGCAGGGCGCGGCCTTCATGGCCTGCGGCTACAACCGCGCCTCGGGGAAAATCGGTGCCTGTATCACCACCGCCGGTCCCGGCGCGACCAACCTGATCACCGGCATCGCCAACGCTTATGCCGACAAACAGGCCATCCTCATCATCACCGGCGAGACCCCCACTTACATTTTTGGCAAAGGCGGCCTGCAGGAAAGTTCCGGCGAAGGCGGCAGCATCAACCAGTGCGCACTATTCGATAGCATCACGCGTTACAGCCGGGTGATCGAGCGCACCGACTATCTGGAAAACGTACTCAACCAGACTTCAAAGATTCTGCTGTCAAACAATTCCGGCCCGGTGTTGCTCAGCCTGCCATTCAACGTGCAGAAAGAGATGGTCGAGCTCGACATCCTCGACAACATTTTCTTCCGCCAGCAAACTACACCGACAAGATTAAATGGCGGACGCGCCCACTCAAAAACAGGCACACATGCCGCGCAACAGATCGACCACCTCGTCGACCTGTTGCGCGACAGTAAACAGCCGGTCATCGTTTCCGGTTATGGCTGCATCAAATCCGGTGCACAATCAATGGTCACCGAACTCAGCCAGTCACTCAACATCCCGGTCACCTCCAGCCTCAAGGGCAAAGGCAGCATCAACGAATGTTCCGAGCTGTCGCTGGGCAGCCTGGGGGTTACTTCCAGCGGTTACGCTTTCGACTACATCATCAACAAGTCCGACCTGGTAGTGGTACTGGGCGCCAGCTTTAATGAACGCACCAGCTACCTGTGGAATGACAGATTACTTGGCGACAAAAACGTGGTGCAGGTCGATATCGATGACGACCAGTTAAACAAGGTTTATCAGGCCGACCTCACCATCCACGGCGACATCAAACAAACCCTTAGCAGCGTCCTGCAAAAACTGGCACAACAGTCCATCGATAAAAAACAGCTGGAGGACATCAGTGCGTATAAAAACAACATCGAAGATAAAGCGGCCAGCGAAGGCAACGCCATCTTTCAGGCAGAGTTCTCACTGGTAAAAGCCTTCTTCGAAAAAATGAACACGGTTTTTCCCGAAGACATCTCGGTATTTGATGACAACATCATCTTCGCGCAGAACCTGCTACAGGTCTCGACCAAAAATAATTTTTACCCAAACGCCGGCATCTCCTCTTTAGGCCACGCCATCCCTGCGGCCATCGGCGCGCAGTTCGCCGAGCTGACCACCATGTTCGCCATTATCGGTGACGGTGGTTTTCAGATGTGCTGCATGGAAATCATGACCGCGGTGAATTACCAGAAGCCGCTGAACATCATCCTGTTCAACAACAGCAGCATGGGGCTGATACGGAAAAACCAGATACAGAGTTACGACAACCGTTTCATCGACTGCGACTTCAACAACCCCGATTATAAAAAACTGGCCGATTCTTTTGGCATCAATCACGTGTTGATCGAAACCGAAGAAAACCTGGACGCGATGTTTGATGAACTCGACATGACAGACAGCATCAATCTCATCGAGATCATCATCGATAAAAACGCCTTCCCGAATTATTCGTCGAGACGATAAGCACTGACACCTGACAACCCAGCCTAAGACAACAGCACACTATGATCTCCGCGCTTGATACTTCACTACTCCAGAAAAACAAACGCTCCGCAGAAAGCCCGGATGGATTATCTGACGACCTGAGGGAATTTCTCAAACAGTTATCACAGTCCGCCGACGACAACGCCATCGACCGCGTCATCAGACTCTACGAAAAAACCATCGTCTCACTGGAACAGGCGATCTGGAAAAACAAACCCACACCACAGGACATCGAGCAATACCAGAACGCTTTTTT
>SWCD01012353.1_pt1 | contig 13625 bp, 12 predicted proteins | sample 4693011 | NCBI WGS metagenome assembly SWCD01 (sample SAMN10267278, study PRJNA491770) | bioreactor metagenome | isolation source: DHS bioreactor inoculated with marine | place: Japan: Omine Ridge, Nankai Trough | reverse complement strand
GTTTTGGAGCTTTTTATAACCAATGCCGATATTGCCAGCCGAGAGAAAATCCCTGTCTGTCAAGATACAGGGGTGGCAGTTCTTTTTGTTGAGATCGGTCAGGATGTCAAGGTTGAAGGAAGTCTTGCGGATGCCATCCAGGAGGGTGTTAAAAACGGCTACCAGGATGGCTATCTTCGTAAGTCGGTTTGCGACCCGATTACCAGGGTCAATACCGGCACCAATACTCCGGCCGTTGTCCACTATGACATTGTTGAAGGTGATCAGCTCAAAATAGCCATGCTGCCCAAGGGCTGCGGAAGTGAAAATATGAGCGGCCTCACCATGCTGCCACCTTCAGCCGGTATCCAAGGCATGATTGATTTTGTGGTTGATCAAGCAGTGAAGGCAGGGCCAAATCCATGCCCTCCCATCATTGTTGGTGTTGGTATGGGCGGTACCTTTGAAAAGGCTGCCTGTCTTGCCAAGAAAAGTTTATTGCGTCCCTTGGGGGAAAGCAGTGATCGTGAAGATATTGCCGATCTCGAAAGGCAGATTCTTGCTGAGATAAATAAGGGTGGTGTCGGTGTCCAGGGCCTGGGCGGTAATCATACAGCCCTGGCCGTTCATATTGAGAGCTTTCCTTCTCATATTGCCAGTTTGCCGGTGGCAGTAAATATCCAATGCCATGCCCATCGCCATAAAGAAATGGTTTTGTAACAAGGACCTTAAAATCCTCAATCCAGAAAAGAACACTACAAACAATGTCTCTTTTACGATATCGTCCTGATTTTTTTGACAGCCTCAAAGAGGTCAAACTTCCCTTTGAGGCAGAGGCGCTGGCTTCCCTGCAGGCCGGTGACCTGATCAGCCTCACCGGTACCCTCTATACAGGGAGGGACCAGACCCATCGCCGCTTTGAAGCGTTACTTGATAAGGGTGAAGAGTTGCCCATCGATTTAAACGGCCAGCTTCTCTACTATGTGGGACCAAGCCCAGCCCAGAGCGGTCAGGTTATAGGGGCAGCCGGGCCCACCACAAGCTATCGTATGGATAAATATACGCCCCGACTTCTTGAGCTGGGCCTTTCCGGTACCATGGGAAAGGGAGCCCGTTCACCTCAGGTGCGTGAGGCCATGGCCAAGCACGGAGCTGTCTACTTGGCGGCCTTTGGTGGCGCCGGAGCCCTTCTGTCAAAATCAATTAAAGAGGCTGAGGTTGTTGCCTTTGATGATGCTGGCCCTGAGGCGCTTTTTCGATTCAGGGTGGAACAGTTCCCCGCAGTGGTGATTAACGATTGCCAGGGCAATGACTTCTATGAAATGATTCGCAATAAAAAGACGTAACCGCAGTTGTTTGCAAGAAACAAAAAAGCCCGAAGGAAATCAATCCTTCGGGCTTTTTTGTTTTATCAGTCAGGCAGAAATTAATTGCTGCGCATGGACCCAAAAATATGAGCACTTTTTAAGATCATAAGGGCCTGCTTGAGCTGGTTATCCTTCTCGATTAGCTCTTTAACCTCATCGATCTCTTTTTGGGTTTTCTCATCCACCGAATTTTGTTTTATATCCTTCTTTGGGTCCTTCTTGTTTTTCTTGCCTGAGTTTTCGTTATCAAAATGGTGGCGGAGATCTTTTTCACGAATGAATTTTGGTTTCTCCTTGCCGTTTTTGGCCTCAAGCTCTTCTTCAGTGAGAAAAGTCGTGGGGACGATAATGTCAGGGGTAATGCCCGTAGCCTGGATGGAACGGCCCTTGGGGGTATAGTAACGGGCTGTGGTCAGCCGGAGCCCGGCACCATTAGCCATGGGGTGAATGGTCTGTACAGAGCCTTTACCAAAAGATTGGGCACCAAGAACCAGAGCACGTTTATGGTCCTGAAGGGCCCCAGCAACAATCTCGGAGGCACTTGCGCTTCCCTCATTTACCAGAATAACAATGGGGAAGGTATATTTAGTGCCGTTCTTGTGAGCTGAATAGCTCAGGTTGTTTTCTTTGCGGCGCGCCTTGGTGTAAACGATAAGCCCTTCATCAAGGAAAATGTCGGAAATACGGACAGCCTGGTCAAGAAGGCCACCGGGATTGTTACGCAGATCAAGAACAAGTCCTTTCAGCTCGCCATCCTTGGTGAGTTCATCCATGGATTTTTTGAAATCCTTGGTGGTGTTCGCCTGGAAGGAGCGGATACGAACATAGCCATACCCCGGCTCCAGGGTTTTATTTTTAACACTGATCAGCGGGATGTTGTCACGGGTTATGGTCACTTCTTTTAAATCAGTCCAGCCTTCACGGTGGATGGAGATGGTAACGTCTGTACCCTTAGGGCCACGAAGCCTTTTCACCGCGTCCATCAAGGTCATGTCCTTAGTAGGCTCACCCTCGATTTTGAGGATTTTGTCACCGGCCTTTAGGCCCTGTTTGAAGGCCGGGGTGTCATCAATGGGGCTGACCACAGTAAGAATGGAATCACGCATGGTAATTTCAATTCCGATTCCGGAGAAGCTTCCCTTTGTCTCAATCTGCAGGTCCTTGAAATCATCAGGGTCCATATAGGAAGAATGGGGGTCAAGGGAGTTGAGCATACCTTTGATCGCCCCTTCAAGAATTTCTTTTGACTCAACATCTTCAACATAGTTTTGCTGAATCATGTGGAGGATGGCTGTAAAAGTCTCAAGATTTTGATAGGTGTCCTGAGTCTGGGCAATGACCCTGGACTCACGGTCCCAGAAGGGCAGAGTGGCCACGGGTAAAAGAAGAATAATGACAAAAAGAAGACGCTTGGAGATGGAATTGCTTAATTTCATGAAAAACCTAACGGTGATGTTTACAACTTGTCAGTTGATAGGCCTCTTAAAAAGGCGCAAAAAATAAGAGAAATATTCATAAATAATAACATGGATGAAAGAGGACGACAAAAGGTAATTTGTTTTGCCTGCTGGGATCAGCTTTCCACCAGCTCTAAAATTGAGATCTTCATATTCCCATTTTAAGGTGATTGTGAAAGGCCGGAGGACAAAACAATATAATTTGGGTCAAGCCAGGCAAGGGGATTTACCGGCTCGGTTTTAAGACGTATTTCAAAATGAATAGGGTGCTGAAGACGGCCGATGTGGCTTGATGCCATGCCGATCTCATCCCCTTGGCGGACAATATCACCAGGCTTAACAAGAAAGGTGGCCAAGCCGCTGGTCATAGTATAGTAGCCGTCGGTGTGGCTGATAATGATTAACTGGCCGTATCCTTTTACAAAGCCGGCATGGACAACTTTGCCTTTAAAAACACTGCGAACAATTGCCCCGGGTTCAATGCTGAAATCGATTCCGTAAGACGGTTCAGACTCACCAGCCAAAGATGCAGCATTATCGCCGAAAAGGGTGATGACCCTGCCAATCACAGGTGGGGGCAAAATCCCCTCTTGACCGCCAAAACCACGCATCCAGGCAGGTCTTCTTTTCTTGTGAGGCTCAAGGGGGTAGGTGGCTATCATCCACTCTTCTTTTTGCTTACGGGCAATTTCTGCCTGTTTTTCCAGCTCTTCAATACCGGCGATAAGGGTTTTTGCCGATTCCTCAAGCTCTTCTGAGGCCTGTTTGTAGAGATTTTTTTCAGCCTTTATGCGGGCGAGTAGTTCTCGTCGTTCCTGTTTGGCTTCAGCCAAGAGACGTTGTTGTTCCTTGGTTTGGCTCACTGCTGCTCCAAGGTGAATTTGCTGGGTCTCATGGGCCTTTTTTGACTCTGCAAATTCAACGAGCTTAGAGCGAAAGCGTTTGATCAGAGTTCGATCATGACGAAGCATATGGCGATAGTATTCATGGAAATTGACAAGCTCGGGCAGGGTGGCGGATGAAAAGGTGATATTGAGAACACCTATCTCGCCCATACGATGATAGGCAGCCAGCCGCTTTTCGGTCTGTTTGGCCAGAGTATCTTTTTCAGCTTTGGCATTTAAAAGAGCCTCCTCCATTTCCTCTGCTTTTTCTTTTTCAGCCTGCAGCTCGTTATAGAGACTGACCAGTTGTTTGCTTTCCTCAATAATTTTAGCGTCAATGCCGGCAAGTTCATTAAGAAGGTCTTCCTCTTGTTGGCGAGTTTGCTCAAAATGTTCCTGTTGAACTTCAAGACCTTTCTGGATTCGACTCAGCTTATTTTTATGTTCAAACAGATCCTGTTCGGCTATGCGCACGGCCTCCTCAAGGCCCATGTCATCAGTATATTCATAGGCAACGGCGTAGCCGGTAAAAGCTAAACAGGTAAGCAGCGATGCGAAAACGGCCATAAGCAGGGGCCTGTGAAAACCACGATTCATGAGCGCCTATACCTTCAGATATTTCCTAATAGAAATGAGGCTGCCGCTTGAGCAGAGAAGCAGTGAAATGAGGAGAATAGTGCCGATATTGGCCCAAGGCAGGAAGGAAAGCTCAAAAATGTTCATAAAACCTGGGCCGGAAAAATGATTCTTGATCCACTGGAACAAGAAGAAGAGTGAAAGCAAACCACTTCCCGCCCCCAACAGGCCAAGCAAGAAACCTTCAACCATAACCGGGCCACGTATATAGCGGTCTGTGGCTCCGAGAAAGCGGAGAATCTCCAACTCCTCCTGGCGTGATTCCAGGGTCAGACGAATGGTGTATGAAACCATAAAGACAGAGGTGAGAATCAACAACGCCCCACTCAAGATCACGATGATCCGCAGCAGGCTGATGAAATAGCCGAAACGCTCAATCCATTCTTGACCATACTGGACCTTAAGGGCACCCGGCAGTGTTTCCAGGTAATTACTGAACTCCTTAATGCGGGTAAGGCTTTTGAGATCGCTGGATGGATAGATCTCCACTGAGTAGGGCAGAAAAGAAGGATCAAGATCTTCAAGCACGTCACTGTCGCGGCCAAGTTGTTTGCTCAGGCGTTCAAAGGCCTCTTCTCTGGAGAGAAAAACAATTTTGTCCACCTTGTCAAAATCAGTAATCTTCTTTTTGAACTCGGGCCGAAAGCCAACAGGAATCTCATCCTCTAAATAGACATTAAGGCGTAGTTCATTGCCCAAACGGCTGCCTGCCTTTTGCATATTGATATAAATCAAAAAGAAAAAGGAGAAGATGAGCACGGAAAGGGTGACCGTAAAAAGGGTCATTACCTGAGAGGTCCATCCATGGCGTGAGTTGCGGCCTAGCTGGCCGAATATAAATGATATATAGCGCATGATATCTTATTCGTTAGAGGCCAAAGTTAACCTTAATGATTTCTTGAAGTTTACCATTTTCCAGATTGAGCATACGATTGACAGATTTTTGGTAAATGGACTGGTCATGGGTGGCGATGATAATAGTCGCCCCTTCTTCATTAAGAGTGTTGAAGAGGTTCATGACAAGTTCTGTGGATGCCGGGTCAAGATTACCGGTGGGCTCATCAGCGAGTATCAGGGGCGGCTTGTTGGCGCAGGCCCTGGCGATAGAGACACGCTGTTGTTCGCCGCGAGAAAGCTTGCCCGCATAGGAGTTAATTTTATCGGCCAGGCCAAGCTGGTCCAGAAGCTCCACCACTCTCTCTTTAATAACCTTAGGGTTTTCATAGCGAACCTCCATGGCCAAAGCAATATTCTGATACACCGTTTGCTTGGCTAGGAGTTTGAAGTCCTGGTAGGCAACGCCAATATGTTGACGCATTTTCTGGAGGTCATGGCCCGAAAGCTTGCTGATATCCTTTTTGTCCATTTCAATAAGACCCATTGTCGGGTTCTCAAGAAAACAAAGGAGCTTGAGTAAAGTGGTCTTGCCGGCACCACTGACGCCTGTTAGAAAAACCATCTCACCATGCCCGACAGACAGGGAAACTTCGTCAAGGGCCATGATGTCTGGCGGATAGGTTTTGGTGACTTTGACAATGTCAATTAAAGCCGTATCAATGGGGGAATCTATTTCAGATGTCATAAACAGTTCTAGAAGAAAAAAAATAGGTGTCTGAAGAAAGGTGCGATACTTCTCTAAACTTTTGAAATAAAAAAGAAAAAAAATAAATGTGCCAGAAAAATGACGCTCAAGGCACTGCAAACACTGGAAAGGAGTGTTAAAAAATTTGACACTGCCTTTCCGCTTATTATATACCAGATTTTAGGAATAAAAGAAAATCATTGAGTTAGCTATCTTTTTTTCCAAAATTTGGCCCGGAGATCCTACAGTTTTTTTGCTGTCGATGAGATTGTTTTTTGCTCGCGAAATGAACAAGTCATCATCAATGATTTTAATTTTTTTACACTCCAAGTAGGTGATCATGAGCAGTATGCCCGCAGCTGAAGTCAGCCAAGCTAAAAAAAATCCCCGACAATCTAGAAAGCCATCTTTTTGCAGCAGGATCATTGGCAAAAGCCCATCCATCTGCAAAGTATTTTCACTTATTGAAAAGGTACAAGATACCGACTCCACAGTCCTGATCCAGGGTGAGTCGGGCACGGGCAAGGAGCTTATTGCCCAAGCCTTGCATCACGGTGGTGAGCGTCGTGATAAGCCTTTTGTTCCGGTTAATTGCGGCGCCATCCCAGGTGAGCTCCTCGAGTCAGAGCTTTTCGGCCATGAGAAGGGGGCTTTTACCCATGCCATCCGGACCCGTATCGGTCGTTTTGAGATGGCTGACGGCGGCACGGTTTTTCTTGATGAGATAGCCGAGATGAGCCCTCTGCTGCAGGTGAAGCTTCTGCGGGTCTTGCAGGAGAAGAAATTCGAAAGAGTAGGCGGTACCAAGACCATAACCTCGGACTTTCGAGTTATTGCCGCCACAAACCGTGATTTAGCTGAAGAGGTGCGCAAAGGTACATTCCGGGAGGATCTCTACTACCGGTTAACTGTTATTCCCATTGAGTCACCTCCTCTTCGTGATCGTAAAAGTGACATCCCTCTCTTGGTGGATAAATTTCTTGATCGTTTTTGTGCCTCAAAAAACCGAGGAATTAATGGCGTCTCTGATGAGGCCATGGAATGCATGAAGCGGTATCAGTGGCCAGGCAATGTCCGAGAGCTTGAAAATATGGTGGAGCGCATGGTCATTTTAGCTCCAGACGAATTCATAACAGTTGAAGATCTTCCTCCTCAGCTTCTTGATGCCCCTGTGCAAACTTCCGCACCAGTAGTCTCCGAAATACCCGAAAGCGATTTTTGCCTCAGTGAGGTGGTTGCGGATTACGAAATGAAATTGATTATCCGGGCCTTGCAACAGACAGGCTGGGTAAAAAACAGAGCGGCTAAACTTTTAAAGGTAAATCGCACCACTCTCCTGGAAAAGATGAAAAGGCATGGTGTGGTCAAGCCGGCGGAAAATTAGGCCGTGCCGATGAAAAGTGGCTCCATATCAACTGATACTTCTTCAGCCTTCTTGTTCGGCAACCGAACCGTCAAACCATACCCTTGGCTTGTACTCTTTCTGTCGGTGTTATTCTTGTTTAGCGTATGCTCAATTTCATGGGCTGAGCCAGACACTTCCCCTCGTGTCAGCAGCAAAGAGCAAAAGGAAAAACAGCAAAAACTATGGGGTGAGGCCCAAACTTTTCTTGAGGAAAAAGACAACGATAAGGCCGCACTCTACTTCAAGCATTTCTGGAAAACCTATCCCGATTCTCCCCGTGCGGCCGAAGCCCTTTGGCAGGCGTCTCTCCTTTACAAACAGCAAGCACTTCAAGCTGAAAATCCAGATTGGGTAAAGGTTAAAGACCTTTTTTATGCCTATATTATAGATTTTCCCAACTCCCCTCGAGTGGCAGATGCTTATTTTGAGGTAGGAAACAGCTTCTTCCAGATGGCTTTTTACCGGGAAGCCCAAAATTATTACACCCTGCTGTTGAAAGAGTACCCTGAGTTTGATCAGAAAAATCAGGCAGTTTTTATGAGGGCCCGGGCCTATCTTTATATGGGCAAGTACAGCTTGGCCAGTGATGAGTTCTCACGCCTCCAGCGTCATAAGGATAAGATGATCCGCCTTCAGGGTGAAGTCGGGCAGGCAGATGTACACTTCTTCAAAGGCGAGTGGCATAACACCCTGGGTATCCTTAAGCGAATTCATAATCACAATCCTGATTATTATCTGATTTATCCGAAGATTTTCAAAGATATGGGTATTGCATCGATCCGGGTGGGAAATATCCAGGAGGGTCGTGACTATATTCTCCATTATCTTAATATTGCCGAGCAGGCTCAGTCAGACGATGAGGCATTCTTTGAGGTGGCTGAAAGTTTTCTCTTGGAAGGAATGGTGGATGGTGCCCGTGTTTTTTATGAGCGTGTGGTTGCCCGCGATGCCAGGCGCGATAAATACGTTATTCTCAGTCAGTTTCGTCTTGCCCAGTACGGTGCTATAAATCTCGATAAAATGTCTGAGAAAGAGCGGTTAGCATTTTTTAAAAAAAATGGTGATAAGCCCTTTCAGAAGGTGCTTGATAATCTTTACCGCGATCCCTTGGCCCAAGAGGCCCGTTACTCCCTGTTTCAACGCTATGTTGAGCGCAAAGAGTGGGAGCTTGCCTACAACTTAGGCAAGTCCTACCTCCGTTATAAAACCAAAAAGAAAGAAAAAGTCTTGGTTGAAGATGCGTTGGGAGAAATCTTGATAAGCAAGATTTCCAAACTGCTGGAAGCAAAGAAATACGAGGAAGTCCGTTCCTTGTATGAAAAGGAGTTCCCTACAATCACCTCATATAGAAAGGCAGGCCTTCTGATGCTTGTGGGGGAAGCTTATGAGGCGGATAGTCTTTATGATCAGGCCTCTGTTATTTATTATCGGGCCCTTGGTTTGGAAATAGGTGACGAGCAAAAGGCTAAGCTTTATTTCAGGCGTGCTGAGGTCTATCTGGCCAATAATGACCTGAAATCTGCCCAGAGACTCTTGAAATACTTACGCCGTCTCTACCAGGACCAACCAGCCATTGCCGAGGTTAATTGGCTCAGTGCCCGTCTTCGCAACAAGCAAAAAAGGACTGAGGATGCCTTGGAGTTTTATAAGATGGCTGTTGAGGCAGGTGACGAGTCAAGTAAAAAGGATGTCTATGCCACAGACTATCTCCACCACCTTTTCGCCGTCAATGATATAAGTCGCGTTGCAGATCTCATTGCCATGTTCCACAACCAGCAATGGTTGCCTGCTGAAAAGATACAGTTTTGGTATGGCCGTCTGGGCGTGGTTCTGGTTGAGCAAGGGGAAAGAGAAAAAGCTATGGCTATCTACAAGAAAGCCTTGGCCGGCGGCCTGCCTGAAAAGAGTGCCGAGGCTCAGCCAATTCATCTCCATCTCGGTGATCTGTTAATGGTCGAGAAAAGACATAAGGCCGCTCTTGGTCATTACCAGCTGGCCCTTGCCGGTAAAGATAAAAGAATAGCCAAACTGGCCCAGTCCCGGCTTAATGAGTATGAAATCCGCAGCGCCATCAGTGATGTAAAGGCAATGCTATAACACAAAAATTATGAGCGCCTCCCTTTTTAATTCTGCTGCTATTTATGGCAACTTCCACTCATAAAATACTCATCGTTGATGATGATCAGGATGTCCGCATTGGTCTTTTCGAGACCTTGAGTCGCGGGAAATTTCAGGTCATGGCTGCCGAGAATATCACCATGGCTCTGGAGATGGTGGCCGATAATCAACCTGATTTGATCCTTGCAGACTTGAAGATGCCGGACGGCAATGGCCTTGAGCTTTTGAAGAAGGTTAAGGTACAGGCCCCGGATTTGCCGGTGATTCTCGTCACTGGCCATGCTTCGGTGGATACGGCTGTGGAGGCCATGCGCTTGGGGGCTCAGGATTATATTCTTAAACCCTTTCAGCGTGAGGCAGTCCTTGAGACAGTGGAGATTGCCCTCAACCGTCAACGTCTTACCCCTGTCACCAGTGCTTTAACGGCAGCTCGCAGAAAAAGGGGTGGCAATCAGGAAAAGCCCATTGTCGGCAACTCAGAAAACCTGCGGAAAATCATGATCCGAGCCAAGAGTGTGGCCTCAAGTAAGGCAACGGTGCTTATTCTGGGTGAGTCCGGTACGGGTAAAGAGGTCTTTGCCCGCTATATCCATAATGAAAGTGACCGCAAGCACGGCCCCTTTGTTGCGTTGAACTGTGCAGCCTTGCCGGAAGGGCTCCTTGAAAGCGAACTCTTTGGCCACGAAAAGGGTGCTTTTACCGGGGCCGTGTCTGCCAAAAAAGGCAAATTTGAGCTTGCCACAGGTGGCACCCTCCTTCTTGATGAAATTGGCGAAGTGCCGTTGCATCTCCAGGCAAAACTTCTAAGGGTACTGCAGGAAGAAGAGGTGGATCGCCTGGGCGGTAGCGCACCTGTGCGTGTTGATGTGCATGTTGTGGCCACCACCAATCGTGATCTTGCAGAAATGGTCAAAGAAGGAACTTTCCGGCAGGACCTTTTCTATCGTCTCAATGTTATCCCCCTCCATCTTCCCTCCCTGGCAGAAAGGCCGGGGGATATACCGCTTTTGGCCCAGTATTTTTTAGAAAAGTTTTCCAGCCAATATAATAAGGAGCTTAAGGAGTTTTCCGGCCCGGTGCGCAAATATTTTCTTGAGTATGATTGGCCCGGTAATGTGCGGGAAATGGAAAATCTGGTGGAGCGTGCAGTTCTCCTCGGTCAAGACAGCCAATATATTCCCCAGGATTTCTGGGATGATATGACCGTTGAGCCGGTGGATGAAGCTTCAGCGCCACAATGGCAGGTTGCTGAGTCTGCTCAGGTAGGCGGAAATACAGCAATTAAGACACTTACCGACCAAGATGAAGTTGTGCCGCTCAAAGATGTAGAGCGTCAAATGATCCTTCATGCCCTCCAAAAAACTGACAATAACCGGACCCATGCCGCCAAGATGCTCGGCATCTCTGTGCGCACTCTCCGCAATAAGTTGCATGAGTATCGTAGCAAAGGAATTTTAAACTAGATTCTTTTTTTTCTATTATTCCAGAATGTTATCGCTTTAGTTCTGGTTTCGTATTTCTCAACTCTCCCTTCTCGTGTCATTTTTCTGTCGTTATTTTGCAGGTTTATTCGTATTTACGGCATAATCCTTGCAGAAAATTGGGCAAGTGCAAAATTTGCCCTATGGTCTGTCAATAAGCCAAGGGCCATCTTCAAACAAGAGCTGTACGCTAAGGAAGAGAATAAATGCCAATAAATAAAATGTTCAGCGGCAACCTACCAGTGATGGAACAGGCCTTGAACCTTCGTTACGAGCGTCAGGGCCTTATTCAGTCCAATGTCGCCAATATGGAAACCCCGGGCTATACCAGTCAGGACTTCCCCTTTGCCAAGGCCATGCAAACAGCCATGCAGGGGAGTGGCACACTCAGTAAGACGGATTCCCGTCATATCGATCTTGATCCGGTGTCTTCCGGTTTAAGTAAGCAATTTTCCCAAGAAAAACGACCTGTTGATCTGGATGAAGAGATGATGAAACTCTCTGAAAACCAGCTGATGTATGAAATTGCCGCCAAGCTTGTGGGTAAAAAATTTGACGGTTTGAAATATGCAATTGATGAAGGAGGCAAATAATGGACATCCTTACGGCCCTCAAAATAAGCGGCTCCGGCCTTAAGGCTGAAAGAGAGCGTTTAAATGTTACTGCCATGAATCTGGCTAATGCCAATACCACACGAACCATGGAAGGCGGTCCTTATAAGGCAAAATCAGTGGTTTTTGGCTCCCGTCCGGTTGCCAGTTTTCGCGAAACTTTGGATTCGACCCAGGCCCGTTTGCAGAAGGTAGAGGTGGTGAGGGTGGTGGAGGACGATAAGCCTTTCAAGGAGGTGTACGACCCCTCTCATCCCGATGCCGATGAGAATGGCATTGTGCAATTCCCCAATGTTGATACTGCCGAGCAGATGGTGGATATGATCAGCGCTCGCCGTGGTTATGAGGCAAATGTAACAGCCATTGATGCCATTAAAAGCATGGCCTTAAAGGCCCTTGATATCAGCCGTTAAGGCAACAGCTTTAAAGGAAAGTCTAAATGAAAACTCTTCCCCTAAGTCAGATTCAGCAATCGCCGCTCATTGAGAAAAGCAACAACAAGGACCCTGTTTCCTCCACAGGATTTAGTGACGTTTTTCAGAAATCCCTGGCAAGCGTCAACGCCAATATTGAGGAGGCAAGCAAGATGGCAGAAGGATTGGTCAGTGGCCAGCATTCCAACATCCACGAGACCATGATTGCCATGGAGAAATCCACAGTTTCATTCCGGATGCTTACCAAGGTGCAGCAGAAGGTTATAGCAGCCTATCAAGATATCATGCGTATGCAGGTCTAAACCACGTGATACTGGTGACAGGGCATTTTCTTACATTATAAAAACTGGCAAATAAATTATGGCAGGCGCAAAAGACATTTTAAAACAGGGGTTCGAAGTACTTAAAAGCCTCACGCTGATGCAGAAGGTCGTTGCCGCACTCGTGGTGGCCGTGGTTCTTTTTGGTCTTCTGAGTCTGACCTTTGTGGGCAGCAAACCCTCCATGAAGGTTCTTTACTCGAATCTTAACAGTGCTGATGCCGCTGATATAGTCGCCCAACTAAAAGAACGGCGAATTCCCTACCAACTCACAGAAAACGGTACAGCTATCTTGGTGGATCAGGGCAATGTTTATGAGACCAGGCTTGCCATGGCTTCTGATGGTCTTCCTCGAGGAGGTGGAGTTGGTTTTGAAATTTTTGATAAAACCAGCCTTGGCACTACAGATTTTGTCCAGAAATTAAATTACCACCGGGCATTGCAGGGCGAGTTGGCCAGAACCATCAGTCAGTTTGATAAAATCAAAGCGGCCCGGGTTCATGTTGCCCAGCCCAAAGAGTCTGTCTTTGTTGAAGACACCCAGCCCCCGTCAGCATCCATTAGTGTTTCTCTAGCAGGTCGCGATAAGCTTTCCAAAACTGAGATCAAGGCCATTGTCAACCTGGTGGGCAGCGCCATTCCAGGCCTTGTAGATACAAATATCACCATGGTCGATACCGCCGGCCATCTTCTTTTTCGAAAAGAGGGCGATGAGGATTCCCTGCTCTCTGCTACCCAAATTGAGTATCAGCAGAAAGTTGAACGTACTCTACGCAGTAAGCTCGAATCGATGTTTGAAGAGGTGGTGGGTGTCGAGAAAGTTATAGCCCGGGTCACTGCTGATATTGATTTTAACCATGTAGATGTTTCTGAAGAGGTGTTTGATCCTGAAGCACAGGTTGTGAGAAGCGAGCAGGTGCTCACCGAACGTGATGGTGCTGTGGATATGCAGGAGGGAATCCCAGGAGTGAAAGGCCAACTTGCCACTTACACAGGGGCCGGTGAATCCGGCGATGCTGGAGGCTTCAAGCGCGATAATATTACCCGCAATTACGAGATCAGTAAAAAGGTGACCAGAACAAAATCAGCCATCGGCCAGATTAGGAAGATCTCGGTGGCGGTCATGGTGGATGGTACTTATACTAAGACTAAGAAAGATGGTAAGATGGTCAAGGAGTACCAGGCGCGCAGTGATCAAGATTTAGCCACCTTTATTAAAATGGCGCAGAATGCAGTTGGGTATGATCCAGAGCGAGGTGATACTGTAGAAGTTGTTTCCATGCCTTTTTACCTCTCAACTTTTGAGGAGCCTACTCCTGATATGTTGGAGCAGTATCAGGGCCTGCTTAAC
>SWCD01004822.1_pt1 | contig 13635 bp, 16 predicted proteins | sample 4693011 | NCBI WGS metagenome assembly SWCD01 (sample SAMN10267278, study PRJNA491770) | bioreactor metagenome | isolation source: DHS bioreactor inoculated with marine | place: Japan: Omine Ridge, Nankai Trough | reverse complement strand
TATTGCTGAAGGCTGTGTGATGAATAAATTATTACAACCGGGAAATATTGAATACAATGACGATGGTACGCCCAAGCATTGCATCTCATGTTGCCTTCTTAAGCAGGAGATGAAACAATAGCATTGGCCACAGGCCTTATACACATTCATCACTCACCACGATAAACAGCGGAGAGAAGTAAACATGACCCTTGAGATCGCCCTTGTCCTCGCCATCCTCACCGTGTCCGTCATTCTGCTTGTCAGCGAGATTATCCCCATGGAGGTCACCGCCCTGCTCTGCTTGGGCGCAGTGGCCATTACCGGTCTTGTTCCCGCCCCAGAAGCCTTAGGGGGCTTTTCTAATCCTGCAGTCGTTACGATCTGGGCTGTATTTATTGTCAGCGGCGGTCTAACCCGTACAGGAGTGGCAAACGCCATTGGTAATTTTGTTATGCGTGTGGCAGGCACGGGAGAGGTCACCATAATTATCGTCATCATGACCACTGCCGGACTAATGTCGGCCATTATGAATAATGTTGCCGTGGCTGCTCTGATGTTGCCGGTGGTCATGGACATCGCCCATAACACCAACCGCCACCCGGCCAGATTACTTATGCCACTTGCTTACGGCTGCCTGTTGGGAGGTTTGACAACCCAGATAGGTACACCGCCTAACATCCTGGTCACTGAGGCCCTTGATCAGGCCGGGCTCACCCCTTTTCGTTTTTTTGATTTTACTCCGGTGGGGATGGTGATCATGGTGATCGGCATTTTGTTTATGGCTTTTATTGGCCGCCATTTTCTTCCACAAACTGCTGACCATAAACTTTCTCAGACCAAAGGTGCCGAAGATTGGCTTGCCCAATACACCCTTCAGGAACGTCTCTTTAAAGCCCGCCTCCCTCAGGGCTCGCCTTTAGCGAACAAATCACTGGCCCAAATACGCCTCGGATCCGTTCTGGGCTGGAATGTGGCCTGTATCTCCAGAGGAGATGAAACCATTGTTGCCCCGACACCAGATACGATTCTCCAGGAAGGTGACTCTCTGACAGTTGAAGGAAAAGTTGATGCCTTAAATGAAATTCAAGAGTGGCACCAAAAACTCATCCCCCTGCCACCCAAGGAGCTCCAAGACATTTACGGCGACTCCATAAAACTTGCAGCAGCACAGCTTGGAGACTCTTCTTCCTTTGTCGGCAAAACACTTAATATTTTAAATTTTCGCAGTCGTTTTGAACTTAACGTCCTAGGCATCGAGCGTGACGGCAAACTCCTGCGCCAAGGAATTGCCGATCTTACCCTGGAAACAAACGACACCTTACTCCTGGCCGGAAGTGAGGAGCTGCTTGAGGCCATCGCTGAAAAACAAGACTGGCTCAATTTTACTTCCTTGCAGCCAGAAAGCTTGGCTGAACAATATAATTTCCCTATTCAGGTTCACCCCCTGGAAATCCCCCCTGACTGCCCTCTTATCGGCAAAAGCCTCAAGGAAAGCCGTCTGTCCGACACATTAGGAAGCCAGATAATTGGTATTTTAAGGGACTCGACAACCCTGATTCTACCTGAGCCAGACGAAGTTCTATGCCAGGGTGATCAAATGCTTGCAGAGGAGGATAAAAACGCTCAAAAAATTCTGAATGCCATTGGCCAGCTTGAGATAACCCCACATCATGAAAATGATCTCGATAAATTGATGTCCGGGAAATACGGGTTGGCTGAGGCTATTCTTTCTCCCTATTCATCGCTTGCCGGAAAAACTTTACGGCAGATTAACTTCCGAGAAAAATTTGGCCTCCATGTCATGGCCTTTTGGCGCAGGGGCATGGGGCATCAAACCAGCTTGCGTGACAGAAAACTTAGATTAGGAGATTCTTTGCTGCTCCTGGGCTCCCAGGCAAAACTTCGCCTCTTGGGCAAGGAAGGTGATTTTATCGTTTTAACGGATCTGGCAAGAGAAGAAGTGCATGAAGAGAAAATGAAGGTCTCCCTTGCCATTCTTTGCGGGATTCTTATTCCGGTCATTATCGGCTGGGTTCCCATCTATATAGCAATGGTTGTCGGGGCTGCCGTCATGATATTAAGCGGCTGCCTGACCATGGAAGAGGCCTATCGCCAGATTGAATGGAAAGCTGTTTTTCTTATTGCAGGTATGCTGCCTCTTGGCTCAGCTCTTGACACAACAGGTGCTGCCCAATACTTGGCATCTTGGATGGTGCAGTTAGTCGGCCCCTATGGCCCTGTGGGTATTATGTTCGGCCTCATTGCCATGACCTTTATGTTCACCTGTTTTGTACCCACCGCAGCCTTGGTGGTGCTCATGGCCCCCATCGTTTTCAGCACCTCAGCGAGCATGAATCTCTCGCCCCACAGCCTGCTGATGGCGGTGGCCATGGCAGCATCGGCAAGCTTTATGACCCCGGTTTCCCACCCTGCCAACACCCTCATCATGGGACCAGGCGGCTACAAATTCACCGATTATTTCAAAATCGGCGGCTTATTAACGGCGGTGATCTTCATCGTGCTCATGATCAGTCTGCCCTTTTTCTGGCCCCTTAATTTATAGACGGGGAAATTATAAGAAACGCTGAAGGAGAAACTGGTATCACAAAGTGAGGGAAATTATTCCTCAGATTCTTCCGAGGTCTTTTTAGGGCTAAAAACCCGCATCACCGTTAGGCCAAGCTCATAGAGGACAAAGAGCGGTAAGACAAGCAGCATGGTGGACATGGGGTCACCTGCTGCCAGCAGAAAGGAAAGGACGATAATCGCCAAATAGAAATATTTACGCTGTTTAGAGAAATAGGCCCGGTCCACAAAGCCGGCCTTCCCGGCCATAACCATCAAGAAAGGTATCTCAAAGGCCAATCCAAACGCCAGTCCAGAGCGCGCCACAAAGCTTAAGTATGCATCGAGCTTTGGCATGGGGGTCAACTCCGGACCTGCAAAGCTCATCAGATAGACCAAGGCCCGGGGCATCACACCGATATAGGCGAACGCCACGCCAAATCCAAAAAGAAAGGTGGCCCAGAACACCACCACCAGGGCAAAGCGTTTCTCATGCTTATGGAGGCCAGGAGCAGCGAACATCCAGACCTGATAAAGCACCACAGGAAAAGAGGCAAATACCCCCACCAGCACTGAAATTTTTAGATAGCTGACAAAGGCCTCTGTAAGATTGGTGTAAACAAGGTGGGAAAGCTCAGGGCTGGCAGCAAAGAGCGGCGCTACAAAAAACTGGGTGATTGATTCTGAAAAGAGATAGGCTACGCCGCTTGCGACAATCACGGCCGCAAAGGCAATGGTTATCCGCCGGCGCAACTCTAGAAGATGGCCCTGAAAATGGTTTGATAATACCTCGCTCATGCTTGCGGGGTCTGGCTGTCTGAATCTGTTTTTTGATCTGAAGTTGGCTGCTCATCAAGATCAGCGGATGCTTCGATCAGCTCATCCTCTGCCTGATCGTCAGTATCATAAACAGATGGCTCTTCCTGTTTTTCTGCATGGGTGCTGGCAAGATCAGGCAAAGAAACATCAACATCATCAAGAGTGGCAGACAACTCTTTCAGACTCTCTTTTTCTTCAGCAAGCTCATCCTGCAGGGAGTCTTTAAGAGAATTTGCTGCCTGTTTCAACTCCAGAATCTGCTTGGCCACTGTTTTGGCAAGACCGGGCAATTTGTCCGGGCCAACCACAATAAGGGCCAGGGCCATGATCAAAATAAATTCCGGGAGTCCAATTCCAAACATAGATATTCTCAAATGCTGGCTTGTGTGGGCCAATCCCCATCCTTAGCCAAGACCAGTAAATTTTAAAAGGCGAAGCACCCAAGCTCGGCAGGGGTGCAAAGGGGAAATCTACGGCATTTATGAAATGGTGTCAAGCGAGCTGAACAGCTCCCTTCTCAAGAAATAAGAGCCTTTTTCTAATAAAACTGAGCAAATTGCTCCAACTGTCATCTTGTTGACATTTACCAACTGGTTGGCTATCTTTGACAGGTTTGCCCTGACCCCGGCCAGGGAACAAAATGAAATAACTAAAAAATGCCCGATGGGCTTTACATTTTCAGGAGAGAACGATGGCTAACGTAGTTGTGGTAGGCACCCAGTGGGGTGATGAAGGTAAGGGAAAGATTGTTGACCTTCTCACCCACCATGCAGACTATGTCGTCCGCTTTCAGGGCGGCAATAATGCCGGCCACACCTTGGTGGTTGACGGCAAAAAATATGTCTTTCACCTCATCCCATCTGGCATCCTTTATGAAGATAAACAATGCCTGATTGGTAACGGTGTCGTTCTTGACCCCGGCGTGCTCTTAGAAGAGATGGCTGAACTCTCCTCTCAGGGCCTGCCGGTAACCCCAGGCCGTTTCACCATCAGTGAAAACGCCCACCTCATCATGCCTTATCACTGCGCCCTTGATGCTGGCAGCGAGTCAAAGAAAAAGGACGGGGCCAAGATCGGTACCACAGGTCGCGGTATCGGCCCCTGTTATGGCGACAAAATTCTGCGTTGCGGCATCAAGTGCGGTGATCTGCTGGATGAAGATCTGTTCAAGGCCAAGCTGGAAGAAAATGTTGCTGAAAAAAACAGCATCCTTGTTGGTCAGTTCGGAGGTGAGCCTCTGAACTACGACGCCATCTACGGTCAGTTCATGGAATACGCTGAGCAGCTCGGCCCTTACATGGGCAATGTCAGCGTCAAGCTTCACGAAGGTCGCAAGGCCGACAAACATATCCTTTTTGAAGGTGCCCAAGGCACCCAGCTTGATATCGACCACGGCACCTACCCCTTTGTAACATCATCAAATGTTGTCGCAGGTAATGCCTGTACCGGTTCCGGTTTTGGCCCTGCCCACATTGATTCGGTTATCGGCATTCTCAAGGCGTACACCACCCGTGTTGGCGAAGGCCCCTTCCCCACCGAGCTTTTTGACGAGGTAGGAGCAGGCATGCAAAAACGGGGCGGCGAATTCGGTGCCACCACCGGCCGTACACGCCGTTGCGGATGGCTTGACGGTGTTGTTGCCAACGACGCAGTCCGTCTTAACGGTATCACCGGCCTGGCCATCACCAAGCTTGACGTATTAAGCGGCATGGACAGCCTGAAAATCGCTACTGCCTACGAGAATGAGGGCACCACTTACCATGCCATGCCCGGCAATATCAAGAAGGCCCAGGCGGTTAAACCGGTCTACGAAGAGATCCCCGGCTGGCAGGAAGACATCACCGCTGTGCGCTCTGTTGATGACCTGCCCCAGAAAACAAAAGATTACATCACACGCATTGAAGACCTCACCGAGGTTCCAGCCCAGATTATTTCCGTTGGACCTGACCGAGCCGAGACTATGCTTCTTCAGAACCCGTTTGAGAAGTAATATTGTTCAGGCAAACAATGTCATTCCCGCGAAGGCGGGAATCTAGGAGATGTAGCTAGAATCTCTGGATTCCCGCCTTCGCGGGAATGACTTGGCGATTACTTAGTATCATAAAAAAAAGGAGATGCCGACTTGGCATCTCCTTTTTTTGTTTCCATTATGCAATGAAGTCTATCTAACTAACACCCCCTGCCTGATGATTGAAAAACGTAGCGAGCGACGGAAAGACAAGGCAAAGGGGATTGAAAAAGCGGAGCTTACCTCACGTAAGTGATCATTTTCAATCCCCTTTAACGCAGTATTTTTTCAACATTCGGCTAGCGCATTTTCCGGGTAACAAGTCTCGCCCCACCCATAACCTCACTCATATCAACGGCGATATGGGCCAGCATATTGGGAAGGGAAGCGGCACCAGCCGAAGAACGAACATCCTGAATATTGAACACAGACAACAAACGATTGGGCAGGGAAATATCAGGATGATCCATGAGTTGATCCATCACCTGACTGATAAACCACACAGTATTACCACTTTTTACATTCAGCACCCTTAAGGTCACATCCGCCCTGGCGCCACCAAGCTGCCCGCCGGACATGGCGTAATTAATCCGCCCGGCAACAACCAAATCAACGCCTGCCTGACGCCCCATCTCCAAAGCCTCATCAATATTGCCATAAAAATGCTCGCTAAAGCGTACGGTCTGAAAGGTCTGTTTGGACAAAAACACCTCATGGAAAAGGGCACCCACCCGTTGGCCATATGAAGGATGCGTGCCTGCAGGCACATGAAAGGACAAAACAAGGGCTGAAGCATGCTCATACTGACCGCCCATGGGGTAGATATGGACCACCGGTGAACCGGTACGAACAGCAACATGATCTGCCTCTTTAATGGCGCAGCCACTAACCAGAAGGCTGATTGTAAGCAGCAATAGATAGATATAATTTCTCATCACAATCCCCTACCGTTCATAGGCCGACAACCGAGCATCCACCAACGAGCCATCGCCAGCAAGCAGGTAATTAATATTATGACTGCGCTGCAATTCCATACCTGCCACGGAAAGCACCTCTTGCGAGCCGGCATCAAGGAGGCGAACATTAATAATCACTGTGGAGGGTGTTAAAGAATAGGTGCCAGTGACAATACTCTGCACCTTCTGGCTCTTAGCTATCAAGGAGGTATCACGACTCAGGAGAAGCTCTCCCTCTTTATCGCGGATGAACACAGACGGTGCTTTCCTCACCTCAGCCACCCGAAAGCCATAGCGGAAAAGACAGGTGGATAATGACTCAGTCATGGTGCGGCCAAATGCCGAGGTCTCATAAAGGTTGTCAAGGTTGACCATACTGGTCAGGATGATTCGCTCGCCACTGCCAGGGCCGTAGCCACGATTAGCAACGAGCTGGCGGGCCAGATAATCACCAAAACCAAAAAAATCAGGACTTGCCGCTGACACTGTGCCGCCAGGTTTGGACCAGAAACAGCCGGTCAAGCCCCCCAGCAAAAGTAAGAGAAGTGCCGCTGTTTGTATTCGCCTGTTCATTTTCTTCAAAACAGTCTACCTCCGCGCTGCAATAATTTTTTCCACCCGAGCCAATCCTGCCAAGGAATCTTCATGGAGTTCCTGGCTCATGGCCATGGCCGCTGCCTCAGAAAATTGCTGCCTGGCAAGGAGATAATGGCCCTTACCCATATAGGCAATGGCATGCTCGTAGCATTGCCTGGCCTTTCTCTCAATATCCATTTCCCGTGCAGCAAATTTATCCGGCCCCGAATTACTGACACAGCCGAAAAGTGTCAGCAGCAAAAGGGCAAGAATGCAGCCTGTTTTTTTGATATTAAAATGCATCATCTTCATCTCTTTCTTCCGTCTTTTGCGGCAGAGAAATCTTCGATCTCCACCTCGTAGATAGGTGCCTGCAGGGGCTTACTGGCATCTTTAAGCATGGCCGCTGAAACGCCGTCCACCTCAAAAACAATGGAGCTGCTGGAAAGCAAAAGACCTGTATTGTTTTCTAGGATGCGGGCATTGACAAAAATTTGACCATCTGCCACTGAATAGGTGCCAGCCACAACGGCATCAGCCTGATGAGCATAGTTCAACTCATTCATATCCCGGGACAGGGCATATTCCCCATGCCCCTTGCTGACCTGCATGGCAGGCATCATCCGGACATCAACGGCATCAACCCGTGCTCGCTGCAACTCGTGGAGCATCTGCTCTCCCAGGTAGCGGCCAAGGGCGGATGTTTCGTACATCTCGTCTAGATTTACAAAGCTTGCCACCGTGACCTGTAATTCTCCGGCTATTGGTTCTTTGCTGCCGGCCAGGAGTTGGGCCACAAGTTCACGTACCCTCAACTTTAACTGAGTGCCGGTTTCGGCTGGCATGACCTCTTTTTGGCCAAACTTCAACCAATCCCAGGACAAATCAACTCCGGCTTTCTCAGGAGCAAAAACACGGGGAGTACGGTAGACATAATCACTTGGCACTTGATGGGGGTAGTCCAAGGCGTATTGTTTAAGGGCAACATTGCCAGCCCCATGAGCCACACTTGCCCCGAGTGCCAAGGTAGCCACCACAAGGCCAAGGCCGAAAATATTTTTTTTCATTTTTCTCACCGTAAAATTCGTCTCACAGTTATTCATATTTATAAGGAGGGTAACCATAGGTCATTACTTCCCACTCAGGTCCGTAATTATCGGCCAGAGATGTTCGCGGCTCACCGCCGGGATAAATAACGCGTACCGGGCGCTGCTCATCGACAAGCCTGAGAAGCGGATCCATATCCAGCCCCAGAGGATTGGCCAGGCGTGAAGAAGAGGTGCAGCCTGCCATAACAAAACAGATAATCAGGCAAAAAATTCTCATCCTCAGCTTCCCCCAACTTTGTTAAAAAGTGTCATTGTTTCATCCCTCCACCGCCACATTGCTGACGGTGCTGGCATTTTTTTCCCACTCACCCTCCAGGGGTGAGCCAAAATAAAAAAATAATCTTTAGTAATTTTAAATAGTTAAAAACAACAAGGCTTAACATCAATCAGAGTGATGTTTTACCCTACCCCTCTTTGATGCATGTCTCATGCCAGTGAAAAAACACAAAGTGGGTAGCGAGACAACTTTCTTTAAAAAGCTATTGCCAAACATAAAAATGTGTATATATTTATTGGGTTCTGGTGCGGGGAAAGGTGTTTTTTCACTTTTCTCTTTTTATTTTAGATACTTACAAAATAAATCACCCGCCAACACCCTGAAGACCTTGCACAATTTCCCTGGAGGAAATGTATTTATGGCTCGAATTACTGTTGAAGACTGCTTAAGTCAAATTGGTAATGAAAATCGTTTTGCCCTTATCCACCTTGGCGTTGCCCGTGTTAAGCAGCACCGCAAAGGACAACCCTTTTTGGCCAAAGGCAAAAACAAAGAGACAGTTATGACCTTGCGGGAGATTGCCGCCGGACAAGTAACTTTTGACAACATCAAATCACTGGGGCAACCGCCACAGGTCGAAACTGAGGAAACCGAAGCAGAAGCATCTGCTCCTGAAACCGCCTCATAATTTCAAGACAGGCTCTTGCCGTTATCGGCCAATTTTCCAGGCCCACATTTCATCTACGCCAAGAGCCCCTTTCATTTAGCTTTTTATGGATCAAGATTTTTACCAAACCCTCGGGATTGATCGCTCTGCTTCGGCTGCCGAAATAAAAAAGGCCTACCGAAAGCTGGCGATGAAGTATCATCCGGACCGTAATCCCGGAGATAAAGAGGCTGAAGACCAGTTCAAGGCAGCTGCTGAGGCCTATGAAGTCCTCAGTGACAGCGAGAAGAGAAATATCTACGACCAGTATGGTGCCGAGGGTCTCCGCAACACCGGATTCCAGGGCGGCCCCGGTAACTTCGAAGATATCTTCTCCAGCTTTGGTGATGTTTTTGGTGACCTATTCGGTTTTGGCGGACGGCGTGAACATACCGGCCCGGCCAAAGGTGCTGATCTGCGCTACGATCTCACCATCGAATTCATGGATGCTATCCATGGCTGTGAAAAAGAAGTTGAGATCACAAAACGTGACACCTGCTGGACCTGCGAAGGCTCCGGCGCCCGTCCCGGCCACAAGCCTGAGACATGCGGCATGTGCCACGGCAGTGGCCAGGTCACCCGCTCTCAAGGCTTTTTCCGGGTTGCCACACCCTGCCCCGAATGCAGGGGCCAAGGCCAGGTAATCAAAGAGCCCTGCACCGATTGTGATGGCGACGGATTGGTCCGTAAAAGCAAAAAAGTTTCCCTAAAAATTCCTGCCGGTGTTGACACCGGTGCCCGTATGCGCCTGCGTGGTGAAGGCGAAGGTGGTCGCCGCGGTGGCCCAGCCGGTGACCTATACGTAGTCATCCATGTTGAGGCCCACGAATTTTTCGAACGCGACGGCGAACGCATATACTGTCAATTACCACTGACCATGACCCAGGCCGCCTTGGGCTGCACTTTGGATATCCCCACTGTTCACGGCCACACCTCCTTTAGCTTTCCTAAAGGTGTACAATCAGGTCAAGCCTTCAAACTAGAAGGCAAAGGGGCCCATAGCCTGCGAACCCGCAGCCTTGGAGATATGATTATCGAGGTTCAGGTTGTCACTCCCACCAAGCTCACAAAAAGACAGGTGGAGCTGCTGGAAGAATTTGGCGAAATTGAAGATGCCAAGGATACCGACGAAGGCTTTTTTTCGCGCCTCTTTAAAAAGGCTGAGAAAGAAAAAACATGACAAAAGATAAAAAATTCAGCCATTTTGACGATGCAGGCAATGCCCGCATGGTTGATGTCAGTGGAAAGACGGATACAACCAGGGAAGCAACGGCGCAAGGCACCATCACCATGAGCCCGGAGTGCTTTGCCTTGGTGAAGCAGGGTTCTATTGCCAAGGGTGACGTCCTTGGCGTTGCCAGATTGGCTGGCATTATGGCTTCTAAAAAGGTAGATAGCCTCATCCCGCTTACCCACCCTCTGCCCATTACAAAAGCAGATGTGGAGTTTGAGTTGGACGAAGCCTCTGCATCTATCACAGTACTTGCCACAGTGGGCATCACTGGCAAGACCGGGGTGGAGATGGAAGCCCTTACCGCAGTTTCTGTCGCAGCTTTGACCATTTACGATATGTGTAAAGCTGTGGATAAAGGGATGGAAATTTCAAATATTTATTTGCTCAAAAAAACAGGTGGCAAAAGCGGCACCTATGTACGATAGTTTCATATGGCTCTGCTTTTTTGAACAGGTTTTACATGAAGCTAATAGCTTCTAATTTGACATTAAGAAAAGTCTGGTAGTTGTTTTACTACCAGCAAAATATGGAGATAAGCCATGGACGAAAAGAAACTGGCCTATTTTAAAGAAAAGCTTGAAAATATGAGTGAAGAAATCTTGGCAGGAGCTGACAAGACTCTTCATGAAATGACTGACAGTGCCGAGAATTATCCCGATCCTGCCGACCGAGCCACTGCCGAATCAGATCGTAATTTCGAGCTGCGCATCCGGGATCGCGAACGCAAGCTGCTTTCCAAGATTAAAGAAGCCATGGAGCGCATTGAAGACGAGAGCTTTGGTATCTGTGACGATTGCGGCGATGATATCAGCGATAAACGCCTTGAGGCCCGGCCTGTAACCACCCTGTGCATCAACTGTAAGACCAGGCAGGAAAATTACGAAAAGGCCAAGGCCGGTTGATTTTTTCCGCGACATGAAACCATCTGCATTTGACAGCGCACAAGTAGCTGCTCAAGTTTTTAAGCGGGGATATTAATGCCCGAGTTACGTAAAGATCCTGTCCTGGGGCGCTGGATCATTATTGCCCAAGAACGTGGCAAGCGGCCCACTGACTTCATCATCAGCGAACCAGCCACCACAGGTGGCTTCTGTCCTCTGTGTCCGGGGAACGAAAAAACAACGCCTCCCGAGGTCCTTGGCTTCGGTAGCTCTGGTCGTATGCCCAATACTCCGGGCTGGACTCTGCGAGCCGTACCCAATAAATATCCAGCCCTTGTTATCGAAGGAGACCTTAATAAAGAAGGTGAAGGCCTCTACGATAAAATGAACGGTATTGGCGCCCATGAAGTCATCATTGAGACGCCAAACCATGACGAGACTTTTGCCAAGCTCCCCTTTGACCGGATGATGGATGTCTTCCTTGCCTTCCGCGACCGCTTGGTGGATTTAGGTCGCGACGAACGCTTCAAATACGTGATGATTTTTAAAAATCACGGCAAGGCCGCCGGTGCTTCCTTGGAGCACTCCCACTCACAGCTTGTCGCTTTGCCTATCCTGCCCCGGATGATCGTCTCGGAATTGGCAGGCAGCCTCTCCTATTACAAATATAAAGAACGTTGCGTTTACTGCGACATCATCCGCCAGGAGATTAAACAGCAAACCCGCCTGGTCTGCGAAAACGACCACTTTGTCGTTATCACCCCCTGGGCTCCACGCTCTCCTTTTGAGATGTGGGTTTTGCCCAAGCACCACGCCTCATCCTATATCACCCAGAGTGATGAACAGTTCCGGGCCTTGACCCGTATTTTTGCCGAGGCCATGTACCGCCTGGAAAGCTGCATCCCTAATGTGCCCTACAATTTTGTGTTGCACGGTGCGCCGCTAAGGTCTGAACCCATGCGCCATTACCACTGGCATTTTGAGATCATGCCCAAACTTACCAGTATTGCCGGTTTTGAATGGGGTTCCGGTTTTTATATTAATCCTATTCCCCCTGAAGACGCGGCCAAATTTCTGCGCGAAGTTGCTGTTGGTTAAACGTGCCAACCAACCTGGATTGATCAGTAATCAAAGCAAGGTATATCATGAAAAAAATCTTACTTGTTGATGACGAAGAGTCCATCCATCTTCTCTATCGTGATGAGCTCGAAGATGCCGGCTATGAAGTGCATTCGGCTCTCTCCGGCGAAGAGGCTTTAAACTCCCTTGATATCCTTAAACCGGACCTGGTTATCCTTGATATAAATATGCCAGGGCTTAATGGGATTGAGGTCTTGCGCACCATGAAGGAAAAGATGCCAGCCATGCCGGTTATTCTGAGCTCTGCCTACCAGGAGTTCAAACAGGACCTGGCATCATGGGCCTCTGACGATTATATCGTCAAATCCGCCGATCTCACGGAACTCCTTGAGTCTGTACACAAACATCTTCAATAAATCGGCAGACTCTTTTTCAGCCTTACCCATGAAAGATATCCAGAGCCAACAGGACCACCGCCGGATCAGCATTGAAAAGGTAGGCGTCAAAGAAATATCCTACCCCATCACAGTCCTGGACAAGGCTCGCCACCACCAGCGCAGTGTGGCCACAGTGAACATGTCGGTGAATCTTCCCCATCATTTTAAGGGGACCCACATGAGCCGTTTTGTTGAAATACTCAACCGCTTTCACGGTGAAATCAACCTGCGCAGCTTCCATCTCATCCTTGAGGAAATGAAGGAAAAACTTGAGGCAGAACAGGCCCATATGGAGGTGGAATTCCCCTATTTTCTCCAAAAAGAAAGCACCAGCAAAACCGGCCTGCTTCGTGAATATAGCTGCAAAATGCACGGCACCTACGACTCTGAAGATGATCTTACTTTAGAATTCCGGGTTCCCATCGCACCTCCCGGCCTGGAGCAAACCTGTGAAGGTCTGCCAGAATCGTTGGGCCATTGGGGCAATGCCGATATCTGCGTACGATTTCGCCACTTCATCTGGATTGAAGATCTTATCGAGGTTGTGGAGGAAGTCACCAGTCATGGACTTCAATGGACCACCGCTGAGCCCAAGCCTAACCAATGTCCTCTTTCCGTAGAACAGCTGGCCAAAGATCTCGGCAAGCGTCTTAACGATCATTCAGCAATTTCCTGGTTTTCGGTGACGGTTGAGAATCTTTCCGAGGGTTTTTCCACCTTTGCTACCATTGAAGGGCCCCAAGACACTCGGCAGTAAAGCGCACCTCCCTAAAATCCCCAGCAGTTCAAGATAAAAATGCTGCTTTGTCTGGTAAAAAACTCTCGTTTTCCTCTGGTCTATTGTGCCAAGTAGGGTATAGTACACGGTTTTATAATTCCTGAGGCTCTTTGTTCATTACTCATCAAGACGGAATCACCATGCAGCACGAACTTTTACTTGAGATAGGTACGGAAGAAATTCCAGCCAGCTATATAGATCCTGCCCTTAACCATTTAAAACAGGAGATGGGCAAAAAACTTGGCGAACTTTCCTTGCCCCATGGCGCCATCCACACTGCCGCTACC
>SWCD01008010.1_pt1 | contig 13650 bp, 29 predicted proteins | sample 4693011 | NCBI WGS metagenome assembly SWCD01 (sample SAMN10267278, study PRJNA491770) | bioreactor metagenome | isolation source: DHS bioreactor inoculated with marine | place: Japan: Omine Ridge, Nankai Trough | reverse complement strand
AAGCGCGCCTCGAACATGGCCGAGATCGCGCCGAGGAAAAAGCCTTCCACCAGGGCATACAGCGGCGCGCTGACCGGCGCCCATTCCTTCTTGAAGATGGTCACCATCGCCAGCACCAGGCCGCCGATGGCGCCGCCCCAGACGTAGAGGCCCGCATTGGCGATGCCGGTCGGCGTGCTGACCTGCATCCAGGCGAAGGTGGCGGTGATCACGCACAGCAAGAGCAGGATGCCGGTCTTGCTGACCGTGCCGTTCAGGGTCATCGCGTCGCCGTCGCGGGAGACGACGGTACCGCTGCCAAGGTCGAGGAAGGTGGATTCCTTCAGTGCGGGATTGCTGCTGCGCATGGGGTGTCCTCGGGGAGATGCGTTTCGGGCCAGACATGAGGATACAGGGCAAACGATTTCAAGGGCGCCGCGTTGACAGCGCGCGACGCGCTCCGGACAATGGCCGCCCTTGCGCAGGACACGGTTTGCGCCGGGGAATCCGAGCCAGCGGCCCGGGATCGGCGGGGTATAGCGCAGTCTGGTAGCGCGCCTGCTTTGGGAGCAGGATGTCGGGGGTTCGAATCCCTCTACCCCGACCACCGCCCGAGGCAGCGCCCGGCGACGCTATCATGCGTCCAGGCGCCCGTAGCTCAACCGGATAGAGCACCGGCCTTCTAAGCCGGTGGTTGCAGGTTCGAGTCCTGCCGGGCGCGCCAATGGAATCAGTGGGTTGTGGCCTGATTCCTGTGGATAAGTCCCCGCCTCCTGAAAATTCTCCTGAAAATTCGCGGGCGGGCGCGATGTTTCACGCGTCGCTGGCGGGTTCTACCAGGGGCAGGGAGTGGTCGTAGAGGTTGGCCATGGCGTCGGTGGCGTGGCCGCTGGCGTCTTTACGTTCGGCGCGGGTGCCTGGGGTGTCGGTGATGCCGCGGTGCTTGAGGCCGTGGAGGCCGAAGCGGGCTTCTTCGGTGATGACGCCGGCGACGACGGCGGCGCGCATCATGCGGCCGAAGGCGCTGTTGAAGCCTGAGCGGGTGAGGGGTTCGCCGTCTTCACCGACGAACAGGGGGCGTTGTTCCGGGCGGATGGGGATCTCGCGCTTGCGGCGGGTCCAGACGTCGGTGCGGTACTGGCGCAGGGCGGTGATGGCTTCGGCCATGAGACTGCCTTTGCGGACCAGGTTGTCGCGGCTGCCCTTGCGGCGGTTGGTCTGCAGGCGCTGCTTGAGGTCGTGGGCGTCGGTGAGGGTGAGCACTTCGATGCCGCGCAGCCGGGCCTGGTAGCCCAGCTCCATGGCGGCCCACAGATAGGGCGGCTGGCGGCCCTTCTTGCGCGGGCCGAGGGCGCTGCAGTCGCGGGCGTAGGCCTGGACGGCGCGGAAGGTGGGCAGGTCGGGCATGCGGTGGTCGGCTTTCTCGTCGACGCACTTCACGCCGCGGGCCGGGTTGGTCTTGCACTTGCCGTACTGGATGCCCCAGCTGAAGCGGCCGCGCAGGTAGCGCAGCCAGTGGTTGGCCTTCGTCGGGTAGCCGGGCATGGCGGGCTTGCCGGCGCGGGCCGGGGTGCCATAGGCGATCCGGTCGACCAGCTTGCGGATGTGCGGGGGGTCGAGGCGATCGACAATCTGCTCGCCGAACGGGCCCCGGCTGGTGGGGTAGGCCTTGATGGCGTCGCGATAATCGTTGTAGTGGCGCTGGGTGGACGCGGCGAGCTTCTTGAACTGCGGGGAGTCGTGGTACTGGTCGAGGACGTAGCCGATGGTGCCGCGTGCTGGGCCGCCGTTGCGGGACTCGATGATGGCGTGCAGGTCGGACAGCCGCGCGGTGGGGCCGGCGACGGTCGTGGCGCGGGTGCGGCCTTCCGGGCTCGGTTCGCGCACGTACCAGCGGCCGGCGCCGGAGCTGTCCCAGTAGATGCCCGCCGGCAGCCGCGCCTGGTCGACGTGGGCGGGGATGGTGGGGTTGTGTTTGCGCTTGCGGCCGCGGGGCATGGTATGAAGTCAGCCTTGAATGACGTCAACATTCCTTTGCGGGAACGTTTCGGTTTTCTTCATGTCGCTTTCCAGCGCAACAAGGATCAGGCCAGCCTTCGTCCGCTTCAGGATCACGCAACGTTTGCCAATGAACGGGCGCTTCTCGGCATATACGGCAATGTCGCCTACCGTATTGATCGTGCATGCTGCTCCAGGGCTGATGTTTTTCATCCGAATGCTCTCTTTTCATTGAAGCTTTATGGTTCGACGACCCAAGGTGGCGGGTCTCCCTCGCAGCCCTCGCCAAACCACTTTGTAAGTTGGTCTGCCATCTCATCAGTGAACCATTTGCCGTCGGCTTTGAATTCAATGTTCAGTAGTTGCTTTGCAATTACCTGATTTGTTGTTGAACGTGTCTCTCGGAGGATCGCATAGGTGCACGTGACTTCTATTTTCCCCTTCGATGTTTCCAGGATTCGCGAGACCTTTTCAGCTTCGCCAGGCATCAGCGCAGCTCCTCGATGGCGTACACGCGGCCGTCGGTGATGTAGATGTTGACCTGCTTGTCGCGCAGGTAATACTCCCAGCGTTCGCCGACGGCGGCGCCGTACTTGTTCTGCAGCTCGACGATGCGGTCGGGGCGGCGGCCGGCTTTCTGGATGATGGTGGCGGTGTTGTCGCCGTTGGTGACCACGCCGCGGTCGAAACGGAAGCTGTCGGCGGCGGCGGTGAAGCTGACCAGGGTGAGCAGCAGGGCGAGCAGGATGCGCATGGTGGATCTCCTATCCGAAGTCGAGGTCACGATACTTGCCGTCGTTGGCGGCGGCGGTGATGCCGAGGGCGGCGTTGAGCGCCTCGACGGTGCTGATGATGCCTCCTGCGCCGTCGGGTTTGTAGGGGAGGCCGATCTGGTCCGCCCAGCGCTCCACGGTGGCCCGGCGCGGGGGTTTGGCCGCGTTGGGCCTGCAGAGCTGCTGCAGGTCGTGGAACTGGAGGACGGTGCCGATCATGGGGCGCGGTAGACCGGTGGCTTGGCTGGGGTCGCGTCGCGGCGGGCGGTGGCGATGGCCTGGCGCCAGCGCTGTGCGTTCTGGCGCGACATGGGGCGCATGGCCTGGATGTCTTCGAGGGTCGGCAGGCGATCTGGGAAGCGGGTGGCGATCCTGAAGGCGCAGACCAGCATGTCGCGGCGGGGTGGTGATGCCTTGCGGACGCGGGATTGGTTGGCCCATCGGCGGACGCACAGTTCGGCGCCGCGGGCGCCTTGTTCCAGGCGCTTGTAGATGGCGGTCTTGCTGGTGCCGGCGACGGCGGCGATCTGCTTGACCGTGAGCCGGCCATGAGGGCCGCAGTCCAGGAGCATGGCCGCATTCGATGCCGCGCTGCGCGTTTCGTCGCGCTTCGCCGGCGCGCACGCTTCGGCCTGCCGCATGGCGTGCTCGATGGGTGTGCCGAGGCTGGCGGTGCCGAAGTTCAAGCGTTACTCCGCGAAGTGCATCGGGCTGGCGAGGCGGGGAAGTGCGCGGCGCAGGCCGTCGAGCACGCGGGACCAGCCGATGCGGTTGTGCCAGGCGCGGCCGTCGACGGTGGCGCGGTAGCAGTCGATGCGGTTGGTGCGGTGCAGCTCGATGACGTGCGTGGCGGGTTCGGCGCCGTCGAAGTCCTCGATGGTGATGCGGCGGCGCAGGGCTGGCGGTTGCCAGATCGCGGGGCGCTGGTCTTCGGCGGGGACTGTCGGACGTGGGCGCCATTGGGATCGGTGGCGGGCTTTTTTGGTTCGTCGGTACATGGGTTGACCTTCAACGGTTCGTAGAATTGGTGTTAGCCGTCAATGAGGCAGCTCGGCACTTCCGTCCATTTGATCCCGCCAGCAGACGGCCCTCCGGCAAATCGACGCCGCGCTCCGGCGCTGTTTGTGAGTGACGCGTTTGCTTTCCGTGCCAACTTGTCGAGTTCGTTGGCCGCGGCAGCGTCGCCACGACGTGCAGCGGCATTTGCCGCGTCGGCCAGGGTCGCAAAGTCATCTTCGGAAATATTCATTGTTGCCATGTTGCCTTCTCCGTTGGCGAGCAGTGACGGCTAACCCGTCATTCAAGCCGAAGCCGCTACGCGGCTCGGCTTAATTCAGGCGTTAGGCCGCAGTGAGTAGATCCACCGCGACTGTTGTTCTGGTGCGCAATACGGCCTCCGCTCGGCCTTCCCGCGGGACACCAGGTGCTTGAGGTGCGCGCATGCGTTCTTTGGGGTCCATCCCGTTTCAGCAACAACATCAGCAGTTGTCGCCGGCCCTTCGGACAGGATGTTCAGGACTCGGCTTGCCTTACTGTCAGGGTGCATCTGCTGCATGGCTTTCGTTCTCCGTGACCGCATCGCAGCGGTCTAACAATTCATTCAACGCGAAGCCGCTTCGCGGCTCGCGTTAACTCTGGTGTTAGGCCGCAATAACTACATTCCAGCCTTCGTGTCTTGCTGCAAGTGCATGTAACGCTGCCTCATCCGCATCAAGAGCCTTCGCAATCTGGCTAACCTGCCAGGGCTGCAATGACCGCTTTCCCCTTGAAATGCTCAACCTGGCGCGGAGCGTGTCCGGCCTCATTCCAATCGCAATGGCTAGTTCTGCCAACGTCATGCTCCTATCTTCACAAAGCAGCTTCACCGCGCCGGGAAAGGTGTCGCGCTTCAAGCGTCTGTGTTGTTGTTTTGATCTGGCCATTGCGGTCTAACAATTCGTCCAACGCGACACCGGATCGTTGCCTCGCGCAGCCGGGGGTCGCGACCGGTGCGCGTTAACTCACGGGTTAGGCCGCCTTGGTCTTCTTGCCGTTCGCCTTCTTCGCCGGCTTCTTCTTCGCAGTGGTTTTCTTCTTGGCCGGCGTTGCCTTGGCTGCTGGTTTGGCGCCGAGGGTGTAGCCGGGGCCGCGGAGGGGTTTTGGGAGCCAGCCGGTGCCGGCGAGTTGTTTGGCGGCTTCGGCGATGAGGTCGGGTTTCTTGAGGGTGGCCAGGGCGGTGGCGGCGTCCTTGCCTTTGGCTTCGGTGACGGCTTCGAGGGTGAGGGCCTTGGGGACGTTGCCGGTGTAGCGTTCGGCGTCGGCTTGCCACCACTGGGCCATGTCGAGGCCGAGGGTGAGCGCGGCGGCGCCCAGGTAGCGGCCGCGTAGGTTGTCGAGGCTGACGGCGGCGCACAGGGCTTGCAGCTGCTGCAGCTGGCTGGCGTTGAGGGTCTGGATCCACGGCAGGACGTCGCCGGCTTTCTTGACGGTGACGATGCCCTTGATGCTGTCGTTCAGGACCTTGCGGGCGTCGGCGTTGACGACGTCGGGGAAGCGGTTGTTGCCCAGCGCCTTGTGCTCGTTTGTGGCGCGCACGGAGAAGGTGCTGTCGTGGGTGAAGAACAGCTGCTGCACGAGTTGGGTGGTGAGCAGCTGCACGGCCAGGGCGGGCTGTTCGACCAGCAGCTGGCGGCAGGCGGCGGCGCGGTGCAGGTCGAGGCGCTCGAGCATGTCCTGGCTGAGCTGGGGTTTCTTGGGTGCGGCGGGTTTGTCGGCCTTGGCCTTGCCGGTTACTTCGCCGTCGTTGGCGACTTTCTGGCCGGGTTTGAGGCGGCCACGCTCGATGTTGACGCCGTCGTGCAAGAGGTAGACCAGGACGCCGGCCGCAGCTTTTGTGGCATCTGGCCACTGTTCGATCATGCGGTCGTCGATCTGGTCGTATTCTTCTTCCAGCCGGAGCCGCTCGTCGGTGAGAGCGTCTTCCGCGTCATCTTCGAGGTCGTTCCACTCGGCTTGTTCGATCTCTTTGAGCCGCGCTTCGATCTGCTTCATGCGCGCTTCGTCTTCCGGCGTGGCGAATTGCGGTTCGCCATCGGGCCGTGAGTGCTTCGGATACTCGGCGCGTTGCGCGTAGTCCATCGACAGGTGCGCTTCGGCCCAGCTCCAGCCGGCGTCGCGTTCGGCCTGGGCGATGGCTTCGAGCTTGTCCATGGCGAGCTTGTCGAGCAGGGCGGTGTCCTGCAGCCAGGCTTCGTTGCGGGGGCTGAAGAGGTCGCGGCGGACGGGGCCGCCGGCGTCTTCGTAGGCTTGCAGGCCGACGAACTTGGCCAGGGCGCTGTCGCTGCTGGCCTCGCGCTGGGTGATTTTCTCGCGCAGGCTGCGGGCGGTGCGTTCCCAGTCGTTCTTGGTGGCCCACGCCTGGCGTTGGGCTTCGTGGTTGTCGGTGAGGGCGAGGGCCTGCAGCTGGTCGAGCTGCATGCCGCCTTCGCGGTAGATCTGCACGAGCTTGGGGTTGACGTTGGCCAGTTTGAGGCGCTGCTTGACGACGATGGGCGCGACGCTGAAGTGGGCGGCGACGTCGTCGATGCTCTTGCCGGCGTCGACCATGGCGCGGAAGGCGTCGAACTGGTCGGCGGGGTGCATGGCTTCGCGCAGGGTGTTCTCGGCGGTGCTGGCCTCGAGGGCGACGTCGTCGTCGTCGATCAGCTTGCACGGCACGCTGAAGTCGGCGGCGAGCTGGCCGCGATCGCGCAGCAGCTGCATGGCGGCCAGGCGGCGGCCGCCGGCGACGACCTGGTAGCTGTCGTCGTTGGCGCCGGGCGTGACGGTGAGGTTCTGCAGCAGGTTGTGGGCGTGGATGGAGGCGGCGAGGTCTTCGACGTCGGTGCCGCCGGTCTTGCGGGCGTTGCGCGGCGACAGCGTGAGCTGCGACAGCGGGATGTGGATGATGGTGGGTTGGGCGTTCATGGGCTCTCCGGGGTGTGTCAGCGCTGGTCGGTCGGGGTGGTGGCGTGGACGTGGGGCGGCTGTTCGATGAAGTTGCGGCAGTGCTGGCCGTGCAGGTCGGGGCCGACCCAGGACTGTTGGCGGTCGTTGGCGGCGTTGGGGTGGTGCGCGGCGTTGCGCCGGCAGCGGTCGCAGGCGGGCAGCGGGTGGCCTTTGCACAGGGCGTACCAGCGGGGCATCACGCGGGCTCCGTGGCGGCACCGGCGTGTTCGGCGATGTGTTGCAGGCGGGTGGTGAGGTTGCCGACGGTGAGGGCGAGGCTGTCGATCAGCCGGCGATCACGGGCCCATTGGGCGGCGCGCTCGCGATAGGTGGCGGCGTTGATGTCGTTGCCGTTGGCGGCTTCCTGGTCGGCGAGGGCGTCGAGGAATTCGGGGCCGGTCATGCTGTTGAGGGTGTCCATGGGGTGCCTTAGTCGGTGCCGTCGTCGACGGTGTGGAAGATGCGGGTAACGCCGAGGCGCTGGATGCGGCCGCCGCGCTTGAGGAAAGCGGCGATGTCGGCGGTGATGCGTTCGCTGGCGGCGCGCCTGGGGTCCAGTGCGGTGCTGACGGTGCCGGGCGCGGCGTGGAAGTTGTTGCGCGGCTGGTGTGGCCGGGTGGTCTGCACGGCGGTGCTGTGGGCGCGGCGCTGGGCGGCGTTGGCGATGCGGGCATCGGGCAGGGCGACGCGGCCGATGCGGAAGCTGGCATTGCCGCGGCCGCGGCCGACCTGGTCGACATAGCCGCGGTGCGCCATCTGGCTGAGGGTGTTGCAGATGGCCTGCAGGTCGCCGCCGGGTTCGACGGCCACGAGGATCTGCCGCGGGGTGCGGGCGACCTTGACGCGCGCCAGGTACTCGCGAATGCGGCGGGTGCGGCCGGTGCGGATGCCTTGGGTCATGCGTCGCATCCCGGGCCGGTTTCGCCGGTGTTGCCGGGCTTGGTGAAGCGGGCGAAGTCGATCCAGCCGGTTTCCGGGCAATGGAAGCCCCATCGGCGAATGCGGGGGCCGGTGATGAAGAGGGTCCAGGCGCGGACAGCCGGGTCTGACGTGCGGACGATGGGGTCGCCGTTGTGGACGATGTGGCGCAGCAGCTCGACTCGGTGCGCGTGCCTGGCGCGCATGAAGCGCAGGGTGCCTTCGGGCATGTGCTGGCGGCGGTGGATGCCGCCGGCGGCGATGGTGTGCTCGATGTAGCCGCCGTCGAGGATCAGGCTGCAGGACAGCCAGGGGTGGTCGTGCAGGGCGCGGTCGTCGTCGTCGCGCAGGAACTGGTGCAGGTAGACGTTGAAGATGCGGTTGCGCGGGATGAGGAACCAGCGGCGCAGGTAGGGGCCGCCTTCGCTGTCGGCGCCGACGATGAAGTCGGGGTCGCGGGCGGCGGCGACGTGCTCCCAGAGCAGGTCGAAGAGGCGGGTGGCGAGGCGAGGGAATTTCATAGCGCCCGTCCATGTACGTGCCAGAACAAGTCGGCGATTTCGCGCGGTAGATCGGTAATCCGCAGGGCCGCGAGGTAGGCCCGTTCGACGTAGCGCGACGGCGGCGGATCGCCTACGCCGGTGCAGACGTTCGGAGAGGCATCGTTGCCGATGCGGGCAGCCAGCTTCTTGAGGTCTTCGGGGCTGGCCGAGGCGATGATGTCGTCGATTTCGACATCGACGTCGGTATCGATTTCCGTGCAGACGCTGACGCTGATGCACCCGTTGCCATGGCGACTCACGCCGCACCCGCCTTCGCGCATTCGTGCTCGCGCAGCTGCTCGGCGGCGGCCTTGCCGCGGGCGTTGAGGGTGACGGTGGGGGGGGAAGTCGGGCTGGTCGAAGTCGACCAGGTTGTTGCGCCAGAGCATGTTCATGAGGCGGCCGGTGAAGACGTGCGCGGTGGCGGCTCCGCTGGTGCGGACGTCGGCGTCGAGGGCGACGTAGCCACCGCGCATGCGACGCAGGGTGTGGGTGGGCGCGGCGAGCGCGGCCAGCAGCGCCTGGCGCTGCAGGGGCGGGATGTGGGCGGGGTTCACTTGGCGCTCCGCAGCGTGTGGACGTTGCTGCGCGGGCGCTGGGCGGCGGGCAGCGGGAGGCCGTTGAGGCGATGCCAGTCGTGCAGGGCCTGGGCGTAGTCGTCGCGCTTGCCGGTGTGGCGGCAGGCGCATTCGATCAGGTGGCCGCCGCCGGCGTGGCGGGCGCGGACGTCGTGCATGTGGCGGGCACGGTGGCCGGCGGCGCAGGGCGGCAGGGGCTCGGGGTGGCTGATCATTCGCTGCATGGGAAGCGCTCCGGATAGATGGGCAGCGGCGCGGGCGTGATGCGGGGCGTGTAGCGGCCGCCGCGTTCGCAGGCCAGGTCGGTGTTGCCGAGCAGGAGGTCGTGGCTGTTGCGGTATTCGGTGACTTCGAGGCCGTCGGTGCCTGGTGCGGCGTCGAGTTCGGGGAAGTCGCGGTGCAGCAGGCGGCTGATGCGCTGCATTTCGGCGTCGATGTCTTGGAAGCGGGCGCGGGCGTGGGTGTTCATGCCGCACCGCCTTGCGCGGGGCTGACCAGCGACAGCACTGGGGGCGCGTCGGCGCGGTGGTGCTGTTCGGCCTCGATCTTCGATGCCAGCCAGGCGTGGACGCGCTGCAGGCTGTTGCGCTTGGTTTCCATGCGCTCGCGCAGCCCGTGGCGGGCCATGTAGCCCTTGCTGAGCAGGTTGTCGAGGTATTCGATTTCCTCGGCGATGCAGGCCAGGCCGACGGGCAGGTCGGCGAGCAGCTTTTCGGTGAGGCGGATGACGCGCGGGGTGGGGTCGGTCATGCGGCACCCGCCTTGCATTCCTTCTTGGCCAGACGCACCTGGCGCATCGCTTGCGCGAAGGGGAGCCGGTGCACGCCAAGTGGCGCGATGAAATGGGGGTCGTTGGTCAGGATCAATGCGCCTGACGTCGGGAAAGCGCGCCCGGCGACGAGGTCTTCACCTTCGATGACGCACTTGCATCCCAGCGCAGCGCGAATCTTTTCGGCGTTGCGGGTTTTCCCGCAGCCTTGGGGCCCGTACACGATGATTGATGCGCTCATGCCGCACCCGCCTCGCCCTGGCGGCGGTCATAGGTGGGGAAGGCGCTGGGGAAGTCGACGCGCATGCGGGCCTGCAGGGCGCGCATGTCGGCGTCGAGGGCGTCGAAGCAGGCGGCGATGCGGCGGCCGGTTTCGCACAGGTCCGGGGCCGGCGGCGCGTGCAGGGGGCGGCTGGCTTCGAGCAGCACCCAGGCGAGGATCCATGCGGTGATGGGCGCGAGGCTGGCGGTGAAGGCCAGCAGCAGCACGGCCGGCAGCAGGGCGATCAGGGCGAAGGCGGCGGCGCCGCGGGTGCGGGCGCTCATCGCGGCCGGCTCCGCAGTTCGCTGCGGGCGGTGCGCGGGCCGATGCGGCGCTCGTGGGTTTCAGGCCAGCCGGCGCTGCCGTCGTGCAGGTATTGGTGGGGTGGGAGCTGCTCTTCGCGCTCGTCGATGATGCCCAGGAGGACGAAGATGGCCGCCACGGTCAGGACGGCAAAGGCAACGCCGGCACCGAAGCCGGGCCAGAAGCCGGGGGAATGCAGGATCTGCAGCAACATGGGGCGCCTCCTCGAGATGAGAAGGGCGCCGGCGGGTCAGGCTGGGGGGAACGTCCAGCGGGTTGACCCGCCGGTCACCCGCCCCGGCGGAGATCGCTGGGACGGGGGCACCTTAAGACCACTTAAGCCTTCTTGTCAAGCGAGCTTAAGTTTCGGCCAGCGCTGCATTCCCCGGGGCTATGATTCGCATGGTCTGGACGGGGATTCCCCAGGGAGGGCGGTATGGCTTGGCGACAGATTGCGGTGGTGGCGTTAGCAGGCGCTTTGCTTTGGGCGGGTAGTGTCCATGCGGAGGTTTACAAGTGCACTGGCACTGACGGGAAAGCCAGCTATTCGGACAAGCCTTGCGATGGCGCCGCGAAGCCGGTGCACGTTCGCGACGATTCGTTTGGCGGCAATGGCCGCAACGCAGAAGTGTCGCTGCAGGGCACGGCTTGCGTGTCCTCTGGCAGTGGCCGCTATGCATACGCGAACGGCATGCTGGTCAACAATACGAAAGAGGCGAAAACGGTGATCGTCCGCGCTACTTTCACCAGACGAGGGACCGTGGTGGATACGGCGTCGTCAACCTACTCGATCCGCGCCTTTGGCCGGATGGCCTACTCGATCATCGGCGGCCCTGGCGCGATCGACCGGTGCAGCGTCGACCTGGAGTGGGATTGATCTCAGCGCGCCGGTGGCGCGTGCGCGTCATCACAGCCTGTCTGTATGCACAGCTCGAGGTGGGCCAGGCGTTCATGCAATTCATCGACCGCGCGATCGCATAGGGCAGAGAGCGCAGGCACGCGTTGTTCGTCGAGGAATTGCTGCACGACCTGCGGCCAGTGGTAGCGCATGACGATCCTATGGATGGCGCGGATGGCCAGGTCGCGATCTGTCTGCGGGGCCGGGGGCCCCACGTTGGATTCGTAGACCTGCCATGCGCGCCAGGCGTCTTCGTTGGCGGCAGGCGGTGGCGTGGGGCGTGGAATTGCCTCGCTCATGAGCTGCCGCAACCGCGTGACTTTGTCTTGCATCTTCCACCCCTGTGCGGTTAAGCGACCGCGGCGAGGACGAAGCGCAGCACCTTCGCCCGTGGCATCCCTTCATCCAGCAGGTCGTAAGCGAGCATCATCGCTTCGGCCTGCTTGGCGGGTGGCAAATCGACGTTGCGCTCCTTGAGCGTTTCGATTACCAGCTGGATGGCAATAGTCCATAGCTCCGGTTTCACGGGCTGAGACTGGTAACCAGGCGCAGGTTCGGCAATGCGGAACTGGGACGAGGCACGCTCGCCGAGCAGCAGTTCACGCGGATCGACTTTGACGGCCTCGGAAATCCGGAATAGTTGCAAGGCCTTCACATGGTCGGCCTTGACGTTGTCCTTCAGCCAATTGCTGAGCGTTGCCTCGGTGGTACCCGCCAAGCGCGCGGCGCTGGCCGGTCGCAGGTTTGCCCTGTCCAGTGCGGTTTTGAGCCGGCTGCCGAGTGTGGAGGCCATAAGCCAGCTTAAGCAGTCGGCCATTGCGTGGGCTTTAGGGGGTTGACGAAAGGCTTAAGAGGTCTTAACTTGCTGGACCCATGAGCACCCCTTTGACAAAAGCCCAGCTCCGCCAGGCCCTGGGATTTACCACCGACGCCCAGCTGATCGAGTGGTTTGCGCCCATCACGGCCTCGGCAATTTCGCAGTGGGGCGAGCACGAGCCCATTCCCGAGCGCCGGTGGCTTTTCGCCCAACTCAAGCGGCCGGACCTGTTCAACGGCTCGGCTGCTGCCGGCAAGTGCGAGGCCGCCTAAATGGAACAGCACGGCCAGGGGATCCCCGATGCCGGCCTCCGCGCTGTAGGCGCGGAGCGGCACGATGCGGATGGAGCTGGGCAGGGCGGCGGGCTGGGTCATGTCTCTTTTTTTGCCCTGTCGAGTCTCTCAACGCCACTCAACAAGGTTGAGCGGCGATGAGCGGGCAGCTCGCAATCCCAGTCGCGCTGCGGCCTGAAGAGGTTGCAAGGGAGAAAACACTGGGTGCCGCCATCGAGCTGTGCGCCAAGGTTGGTGGCTATGGCCTGGACAAGGAATTGCAGATGGAGCTGGGCGTGGACAAGGCCCAGTTCTCGCGTTGGCAATCGGGCAGCGAGGGCGTGGTCTGGCCGAAGCTGGAAAAGCTCATGGATGCGTGCGGCAACGATGCGCCGCTGCTGTGGATGCTCTACCAGCGCGGCTATGACTTGCATAGCGTGAGGCGTCGCGAAAGCGAGACAGAGCGCGAGAACCGCCTGCTGCGGGAAGAGAACGCGGCGCTGCGGCGCGTGATGTTGGGAGGCGTGTCCAATGCATGACCTGCATCCCGCCGAGCTTTACGACCGTGGCGAGCATGGCTATGTGGCGATGGTGATTGCATCGCTGGGGGGGGGTGATGCCCCGCCGTCAATTCCAGCTGGACATGCCCGCCCACGGCGGGCACCAGGGCATCGCGATTGCAATGCGCATTGCGCTGGCGTTCGTTCATCGGACACCGACGCCGCAGGAGCTGCAGAGCAGATACGGGATGAGCCGGGCCACGGCTTACCGCTGGATCGCAGCGATGCGGGCCGCGAAGGGCGGGGGCCGCGCTGATGCCTGACGCCATGGACCGCGTGCAGCAGCACGCCGCCGACCTCAACGAGGATGCGCTCAAGCGCCATGTCCAACGCAACAGCGGGCGGGTAGGGCTGTCGCATTGCGAGCGGCTGGATTGCCGGGAGCCGATTGAACCCAAGCGCACGGCGCTGGGCGCGCGACTCTGCGGGGAATGCCAGGTGGAGCACGACAAGCGCAGCGCGCATTTCGCCGTGTGGGCGAGGCGAGGGTGAGCCATGACCACCCGGCGCCAATCGCCCGCCACGTTCAAGCGACCACCCAGGCCGGCGTCGATGCGCGGACTGCAGTCGGCATTGGCGGTGCTCTACGGGCCCGCGCAAGCGATCGACGCCGACGAGATGCTGGCCGAATGCGGCCGGCTAAAGCGCGAGACCGACGACCGCCTGCGCCGGCAAGGCGAGTTGCGTCTGCGGTCGAAGGGGCGGATGTGATGCGGATAGCGGTTGGCGGGGCACGCCATGGGTGAGCCGCAGTCAAAGCCAGGCGCGCACGGCCGCATCGATGTGGATGCGCTGTTGGCCAGGGTGGACCTGGGCGAGGTGGTGAGCCGCTACGTGAAGCTCAAGCCGAGCGGGCGCGAATTCCATGGCCTGTGCCCGTTCCACGATGAGCGCACGCCGAGCTTCACGGTGAACCCGGAAAAGGGCTTCGTGCACTGCTTCGGTTGCGGTGCGCACCATGACGCGATCGGCTTTGTGATGCGGTGCGCGAACGTGGACTTCATCGAGGCCTGCG
>SWCD01006551.1_pt1 | contig 13673 bp, 12 predicted proteins | sample 4693011 | NCBI WGS metagenome assembly SWCD01 (sample SAMN10267278, study PRJNA491770) | bioreactor metagenome | isolation source: DHS bioreactor inoculated with marine | place: Japan: Omine Ridge, Nankai Trough | reverse complement strand
CAAATACCCTCGGCTGGACCGGCAAACTCGCTCAGAAAGAAAGGCGTTTCGTTCTCAAACGGGAGAATCATTCCGCTTTCCGGCAATATCCGTAGGTTCGCGTCCGGGTAGCCTGAATGCCAGCCGGTATAGTCGGAATTGTCATAGAGCTTATCAGCAACGTCCCAGCCCAGCACCGCGTTGCAGAAGCCGTATCCACCATCGAGCGCCGACAAGAACTTGCCTTGCGCTATGTATTTTCCGCGAAACACGCCGTCGAGGTCGAAAAATCCAACCTTAACATGCCCGGGATTGGTTTCCGTGACATAGGCGCGCACGTCCTCTGCCGACTTTAGCTTCAGTTTCCGACCGGTCATTTTTCTCTCGTACTATTATGCGATTGAGGTCGCCTCGAGGGCGAAGGCAATCTGATCCGCCCAATAGGCAATGTCATCTTCATTGCGCAGCAAATCGTTGCGCACCTCGATCATCGTGTAAGGCACACTCCGAACCTCAGCCTGGACGCGGATCGTGTGATCCACCGCATCAACCGGCGAATAAGGTTCATTGTCGCCGACAATGTGATTAGTGTTGTCCCGGAACCACTGAATTAGCAGTTTCGAGAAGGCGGACTGCTGGTTGTAGATGAACCCGATTTGCCATGGCCTCTGCTCTCCGCGAACGGTTTCGTTGAAAGTGTGGACAGCGACATAGGCAAATCGCTCGGCACGTCGTTGACGACATTCGATCAATCCCGTCACCTCTTGATGAAACGGGCGATAGATTTCACGCTCCCGCATGGCCTTTTGCTGATCTGTCAGTGCGACGTTTCCGGTGACATGGCTGCCGTCTGCATCCGTGACAAAAGCACCAGGATGGTCGACGGTACGGTTGCAGTCGTAGACCAGCCGCGAGTAACGCTGCAGGATGGCGGGGCTGTCTGTTCGAGCCGACAGAAGCTCGGTGAGGCGCCGAGCGCCGATATCCCAGGCGATATGGGGAGACAAGTCCATCTGCGTCAGGCCCAGTGTGCCGAGAGAGGGCGGGATCATGTTTCCGGCATGTTCGCACCCAAAGACAAAACGCCCTCGACCCATTAGATTGACCGTTTCAGTTGAACGGGGATCTAAAGGGCCCAGTAATGCGGGCGCGACAGGGTCGCGCCCCGCACCGGCGTTGGAGGAACTCGCTTCAGAGACCAACATCTGCAAACACTTCGTTAACGGTTTCTTCGAGAATGTCGAAGATATCATCGACATCCTTTTCGGTAATGATGAACGGCGGTCCAAGTACGATCGCCTGGCCGAGCGGTCGGCAAATAAGCCCTTTCTCAAGCGCCTTGTTTGCGATCCGTTCCGAAATCTGAAGGTCGCTCGGCAAAGGTTCCTTTGTTATCTTGTCGGCAACCATCTCGACGGCACCCATCAGGCCAACACCACGCGCTTCGCCGGCATACTTGTGTTCACCAAGCTTATTGAGGCGTTCCAAGAACCGTGGACTAACCTTGTTGACGTTTTCCAGCAGGCCTTCGTCTTCGATCACCTGCAGAGATTTCAATGCCACGGCACTTCCAAGAGGATTGCCACCAGCGGTAAATCCATGGGGAAATTCCTCGGCCTCTTCCGAAGCTTTCGTCAGCGCCTCCGAGAAATCCTTACCAAGGATCACAGCGCCCATTGGGAAATACCCGGCGGTGATACACTTGGAGGCGACGATGACGTCGGGCTCCATATTATATTTCACGCTGCCCCACATCTCTCCGGTCCGACCAAAGCCGCAGATGACCTCGTCCGCGATAAACGGAATGTTGTACCTGCGTAGTATCGGGCGGATCGCTTCGAAATACCCCTTTGACGGAGGAATGACGCCGCCTGCACCTTGAACCGGTTCCGCGAACATGCCTGCGATGGTATCCGGACCTTCCTTTATAATCAGCTCCTCAAGGTTCCGGGCCAGACGGGCCGAGAATTGTTCTTCGGTTTCACCTTGCAGACCGAAACGCCAGAAGTGCGGGCAGTCCGCATGCAGGAAGCCGGGAAGAGGCAAGCCGAATTCAGCGTTGTAGGCCTTTCCTGTCATTGAGGCGGTTGCAACCGTAACGCCATGATAAGCGTTCAAGCGCGTAATAATTTTGCGGCGCTGCGGTTGACCATTCCGTCGATGCAGCATCCAGAGCATCTTGACTACGGTGTCGTTCGCCTCGGAACCGGAATTGGTATAGTAGACCTTGCCCGCATTGAAGGGCGACAGTTCGATAAGCTTTTCAGATAGTTCGACCGTTGTGTCAGCCACGCGACCGAAGAAGGCGTGATATCCGGGGAATTTCCGGGCCTGATCGCAAAGTGCATCGATGATCCCCTGATGGTTGAAACCGGCCACATTGTTCCAAAGACCGGAATTCGCATCGATGTAGCTTCTACCGTGCACGTCGAAGACTCGGATACCGTCGCCATGCGTCAGCACAACAGGACCATCGGCGTTCAGCGTGCCAAGGTCCGTGAACCCGTGAAAGACGGTTTCTTTGTCTCTTTTTTCCCAGGAATTGCTCACTGTCTGTTCCATGTCGCGATTCTCCTATGCTTGTACTTATGCTTGCATAAAAAACAATCATCGGTAAAGAAAAATCGCTCCCAAAGCGGCACAAAGATGCTAAACGCCTGAAACGCCTCTCTTTCAGAGGCGCTTGTGTTTAGACCCCATGATCGCGGAGAGCACCCAAGAGCCCGGCACGCAGGAATATAGGCGAAGGAGATCAGAACTTGACCGTGGCGATTAGAGAACGCTATGGGGCACTATCGCTGGTGGCCTCTCCTGCGGCATTCTCCGTTCGAGGGTTGCGTCCGGTTGGCGGGCGCCGAGCCTCAAGAATGGGGGAGAGACCACATGCCCAGTCAGGCTCACTCCGCGATCATGGGGTCTAGTTGGGTCAACAAAACGGGGCAGCTAGCGGCCGCCCCGTTACGCTTTGACACTTTTCCTGAACTTCTACACCCGTGCCGCCACCGATTGCGCCACCAATTCTGCGGTTGCGGCTGACAGAGTCCAACCCAGGTGACCGTGACCGGTGTTATAATAAACCCCTTGCCGTCTGCCAGGCCCGACACGTGGCATCATCGACGGCATCATCGGACGCAAGCCTGCCCAAGGAATGCATTGTCGGGTGGAAACTTCGGGGAAGTACCTCGCAACCCAGTCCACCAATGGAGCGATCCGGCAAGCCCGGATATCGCGATTTTCGCCGTTGATCTCGGCGGTGCCCGCAACCCGGAAACGACCCGCACCCAGCCGACTTGTGACAATCTTGGCATCATCATCCAGAAGACTCATCCAAGGAGCCGCAGACCGGGATGCATCATCTTCAAGGTTGACGGTGATCGAATACCCTTTGACCGGATACACATTCAGACGATCACCGAGGCCACGTGCAAGGTGTCGCGATCCTGTACCAGCGCAGATCACGACCGCACGGTGCTCTGCCAAACGGGACGCACAATCTGCCCGGCGTAGGCGAACACTAACTCCATCCGGCTCGCTCCGACAAGCCAAGATCTCGGTCTCCATGACAAACTCGGCGCCAAGCCCAGCACACACATCCGCCAGACCATTGGTGAACTGATGGATGTCTCCAGTTGCATCCGCAGGTGTATGGAATCCACCGACGAACTCGTCCTGCAGGGTCGGTTCTAGCTGGCGTATGCCATCTGAATCTAGCTCGATCCGCTCGACCCCCCCTTTCGACAGAAGATCCGACACCCTGCGAGCCTTGGCCATTTGCCGTTCGGTAGTGTAAAAGTGCAGAATGCCCCGGTCTTCCCGGTCAAACAGGATGCCTTCGCGGTTTCCGATGTCCCGCATCCTTTCCCGCGCAGCAACGGCAAGCTGGGCTGTCCGAATGGTGTTCGAGGCATAGCGTGGGATATTGCCGACGAATTCCGCCAGCCAAGAATACTTGTGCCAACTCGGTGACAGGCTCAGCGAAAGCGGTGCGTCGGCCTTCATCATCCAAGTCAGGCCTCTCATTATGGTAGACGGATGGTTCCAGACCTCGGCGTTCGAGGCGGACAGTTGTCCACCGTTCGCAAAACTAGTTTCCATCGCAGGATAACGGTTTAGGTCGTATACCGTGACTTCATATCCGCGCGTGAGAAGCTCGTAGGCAGTGGTCACGCCAGTGATGCCGGCGCCGATGACAGCGATCGTCTTGGGACTCATAGGTCGCACTCCAGTCCAAAAGGTAAGACGTGCGCGGTTGCCGCACGTCCCCCTCTGTCCTTTTGCCTGAGAGCATCACCGCAAAGACGGCTTTCTCCTTCGGCGGATGCAATAGCATCTCTCTCCAGAGTGTCGGTCCGTCAGTACTTTTGCCTGAGAGTTTCCGGGGCGTTGCTCCGTCGGCGCGGGATATCCCCGTCTCTCCTGTCCGAACCTTTGTGACTAATGGGTAACGACACGAGCTTTTAATGACAAGAATAAAATATCTCCTCATGCCATTGCCAAGTTGTTTGCGGTTGGCTGCGGGCGGGTTCGGAAAATCCGGCTTCCCGGTTGACTTAGCGATGATGTCAATGCCCTAGACCTTCACCACCGCGGCCTTTTCGGTCGGCTGGACGATTTCCTAAATTTAAATGTTGGCGATGCGCAGCACGCGGATGAAAGCTATCATGATGTACCTGTGTCGCGATTTTTGGGTGTCGAGAAAAGGTTCCGACCGGTCTCGGCCAGATGGACGGCTTGCGAGCCGCTTTCGTAAAAAACCCGGCGAAGCGTGCGATAGGCGGCGGGCTTGGGGCGGGTGACGGGCAGAGGCAGATCCGATTCGCTGATTTCGCCGGCCAGTAGGGCGGCCATGCACTGACCAAAGACGGTGCCCGGCGCGATGCCGCGGCCGTTATAGCCGCAAAGGGCGAAGATGCCTTCATGGAGCCGGTGAAAGCGCGGCAGGTTGTCCGAGGTCATGCCGATATTGCCGAACCATTCCTGTTTGAATCTTACAGGGCCGATCTGAGGATAAAGCCTTCGCAACGTGGATCGGGCCCAGGCCCGATGAACCGCCGCACTGCCGTGCTTCAGCGCACCGACCGAGCCGAAGATCAGCCGATTCATATTGTCGAAGCGATAGGACAGCAGGACGTCTTTAGTGTCCCAGACGCCCTGGCGGCCCGGCACGATGGTCTTTGCCACATCCTCGGGCAGCGGCCCCGTCGCCATGTTGAAGTAGGGCAGCACAACTTGCTGGCGGGCGATCTCTTCCATTACAAGACGGGTATACATGTCGGTCGCCACCACGACCCGGCCCGCGCGAATGGCGCCTTTCGGAGTGCGCACTAGCCAGCCGTTGCCGCTGCGCTCCAGAGCGACTGCGGGAGTTTCGGCATGGATCGCCGCGCCCTTGCCGATTGCGGCCCGCGCCAGCCCGCGCGCATAGGCCAACGGCTGGATGGTGCCGGCCCGGCGATCCAACAGCGCGCCTTCGAAGGCCGGGGTGCCCAGCATCCGCGCAGCCTCGTCTTTGCCGAGCAACTCGACCGGAGCCCCGCGCTTTTGCCATTGCCGGGCGCGCTCGGCCAGCTCGTCAAAGCCCTTGCGATCGGCGCCGGCATGCAGCGTGCCGACCGGGTTTGCCTCGCAGTCGATGTCATAGCGGCGTGCGATATCCCAGACCTGCGCCGGCCCGCCCCCCAACAAATCCAGCAGCCGATTGCCGTAATCTTCGCCCAACGTGGCGATAAGTTCCTCGGGCATCACCCACATGCCGGCGTTGACCAGCCCGACATTGCGTCCCGAGCCGCCAAAGCCGATCTGTCTGGCCTCGACTACTATGCAGCCTATGCCGCGTTCAGCCAGATGAAGCGCGGTGGACAGGCCGGAATAGCCGCCTCCGATGATTGCTACATCGGTCATCACCTCGGCTTCAAGCGCCCGGGTCACGGGCGGGGGCGGCGCGGTTTCTTCCCATAGACCATGCGAGCGCGGATCATTGAGCATCGTTTCTCCTGTTCCTGTACTGACGGCCGAACGGCGGCCCGGTATTTTCCATCTTTTTTCAGGGACCGGACGTCTGTAGTCTAGCAAACGTTTTGAATAACATCATGCCGTGGAGTCATAGCCATTTTTTCTTCTCGAAGATTCTTGCCATCGCTGCCGCTACTTGCGGCCTTTGAAGCGGCCGCCAGGACCGGCTCAATTACGCGCGCGGCCGATGAACTTTCGCTGACGCAATCCGCCGTCTCGCGGCAGATCAAGGCGCTTGAGGGACAGTTGGGAGTCGAGTTGTTCGTGCGCGAGAAGCAGAAAATCCGCCTAACCTTGGGCGGCATGGTTTATGCGCGCGAGGTGCGCGAGGCGATGGCCAAGATTTCGAATGCGTCACTGAACCTACGGGCCAATCCGTCCGGCGGCTCATTGACCCTGGGCGTGCCGCCGACCTTCGGCGCGCGCTGGCTGACGCCGCGATTGCCGCGATTCGTCGCCCGTCACCCCGAGGTGACACTCAACGTCCTTAGCCGGTTGGCGAAGTTCGACTTCAATCAGGATATCATCGACGCCGCAATCTATTTCGGGCCGCCGCAATGGACCGGCGCCGAGATGGTGACCCTGCGCTCCGAAATCATCTTGCCGGTCTGTGCGCCGCGCGTATTGGAACGCTTCCGGTTTATAGAACCCTGCGACATTCGTTCGGCCCCGCTCTTGCACCTGACCACGCGGCCGGATGCGTGGGAACGCTGGTTACGCCACTATAGCGTTGACGATCAGGCTGTTCACGGCATGCTTTTCGATCAGTTCGCGACGCTGTTCGAGGCAGCGGCGGCAGGTCTAGGCGTGGCCCTGCTGCCGCAATTCATGTTCATGGACGAATTGCGCGAAGGTCGCGTGGTCGAGGCGCTGCCCCTGCCTCTGGAAAGCGCCGATTCCTATCATCTCTGCTGGCCCGAGGATCGCGGCACCCATCATCCGCTAATCCTGTTCCACGACTGGATGATGGAGGAAATGGCGGCCGATCGCCCCTGACAAGCCGCAGCGCCTCATTCCAATCAGACAAGAGGTCATACCGATTCCTTGATTTTCAACAAGGGTCGTTCTTCTTCACAATTACTTCATAAGAAATACCGCTCAGCCGCCGGCTATCGCGGCGGAAGGCTGTAAACCGGACGCGGCGGAAGGCTGTAAACCGGAGGAATGCGCCGAGTTTCGACCGGGCGCGTCGCATAGAAACAGGGAGAATGACATGCCGAAAATCACGCAACTATTTGGCGGGCTGCTGCTGGCCGCAAGTCTCTCCGGACCTACGAGTGCGCAAGAGGGTGCTGTTAGCTGGGCTAAGGTCCAGCAATCCGGCACGCTGCGCTGCGGGGCAGCAGTCTATCCGCCCTTTGTCAGCTTCGACCCGCTGACGGGCGAATACTCGGGACTCTTTGCCGAGCTTTGCCGTATGTATGCTCAGGACGTGCTGGGCGTGAAGGCGGAGTTCGTCGATACGACCTGGGACAATATCGTCGCAGGCCTTCAGGCGGACCGTTGGGATCTGGCGCTGGCCCTGAACCAGACTCCGCAGCGAGCGTTGGCGGTGGGTTTCTCGGATGCGGCGATCCCAGACCAGATTTCGCTGGCCTATCGTAAGGGCAACGACAAGATCCCGACCGAGCCGACCAGCTTTGCCGATTTCGACTTGGATGGGGTGGTCGTCATCGTGACCTCGGGCACGTACATGGACCGTGCGGTGACGGCGGCGGCAAAGCATGCCGAAATCCTGCGCCTGCCTTCGGGCGACGAAGCGCGTCTGGCGCTAATGTCGGGGCGCGGCGATGTGCTGGCCGACCCGATCGATTCCAATACGGTCTATGTCGCCTCGAACGAGGACTGGGCCACGCAAATCACCCCCGAGCCCGCTCTGTCCCGGCAAGGGATGGCCTTTGGCGTCAACCGCTCGATGTCCTTTCAGGATCTGCAGTCGCTTAACATCTTTTTGGCAGAGCTGCGCGCCACGGGCCGGGTCGACGAGATGCTGGCGGAGGCCGTCCAGCAGATCATCGACGAGAACCAGTAACCGCCTGAATTCCAGAAATCTGACCCGGGTCCTGTCGCCCCGCGCCTTCGCGCGCGGGCGCGATGGCCCCTGTTTAACGGAGCGATGAATGAACGACATTCGGCCCCTCGTGCAGATGCGCGGCATCCGCAAGAATTACGGGCCGCTTCAGGTCCTGTCCGGCATCGACCTTGACATGCATCCGGGCGACCGACTGGTCGTGATCGGCCCCTCAGGGGGCGGAAAATCGACCCTTCTGCGCATCATGATGGGGCTGGAGGATATAAGCGGGGGCGAGGTGGACCTTCTGGGCAAGCGCTACATCACTGGGAACGAGCGGCCGGGCAGAACACGAATCGACAATGCGCTGCGCAAGCAGGTGGGCATGGTGTTCCAGCACTATACGCTATTTCCACATCTGACGATCATCAGCAACCTAACTCTGGCTGCGATAAAGACGCGCGGCATGTCGAAATCGGCGGCGGTCGAAAAGGCCATGCAACTGCTGAAAAGGTTCGGGTTGGAAAGCAAGGCGCAAAGCTATCCCAGCCAACTTTCTGGCGGCCAGAAGCAGCGCGTAGCCATCGCCCGAGCGCTGATGCTGGATCCGCGACTGATGCTGTTCGACGAGGTGACATCGGCGCTGGACCCAGAGCTTGTGGCGGAGGTCGAGGCGGTGATGTTGGAACTGGCCGAGCAGGAGATGCCGATGATGCTGGTCACCCATGACATGTGGTTCGCCAAGAACATCGCCAGCCGGGTCATCTTCTGCGCCGGCGGCGTCGTGGTCGAGGACGGCCCGCCCGAGCAGGTGCTGGGCGATCCGGTGAACCCGCGCACACGCGAATTCATCGAGCGCGTCTTCCACATCAAGACATGAGGCCCGGCGATGGATTATGAGTTTCAGTTTCACTACATTGTCCAAGCATGGCCGATCCTGATGGACGGGCTGAAGACCACCGTGCAGCTGACAGTAATCGCCAATATCATCGCGCTGACCCTCGGTTTCGTGGTCGCGTTGCTGCTGCTGTCGAAGTACTGGCTGGTCCGAGCGCCTTTTGCCCTGCTGATCGAGTTCTTTCGCTGCACTCCGGTTCTGGTCCAAATCCTATGGTTCTTCTACTGTGTGCCGATCCTGTTCGGGCTGTATCTGGCGCCGTTGCCCATGGGGATCCTTGCTCTGGGGGTCAACCTTGCCTGCTTCAACGCCGAGGCCTATCGCGCCGCCATCCAGTCGGTGCCGCGCGAGCAGATCGACGCAGGTATCGCGCTAGGACTTTCGCCCCTGCATCGGATCCGCTATGTGATCTTTCCTTATGCGTTTCGTGCCGCCCTGCCGGTCCTGATCACAAACGGGATCACGCTGTTCCAGCAATCCGCGCTGGTGGCGATTGTGGCGTTGACCGACCTAATGTATATGGGCCGGCAGGTCGCGACCCAGACCTATCGCCCGATCGAAACATTCACCGTCGTGGCGCTGATCTATTTCGCCATCTCTTTCCCGGTATCGCGCGTCGCCGCTTGGGTCGAGCAACGGCTTGACGCCGGGCGTGCCTGAGGAGCCTTGTCATGACCATAGATTTCTCGTTCCTGGCCCGTTATCAGGACGCCTTGCTGATGGGTTTGGGCATGACCTTGCGGCTTTCGCTGGTCTCCTTTGCTCTGGGTATCGTATGGGGTTTTGTGCTTGCGCTGCTGCGCAACTCGAGCGTTGCTCCGGTGCACCGGATCGCCACGGTCTATGTCGAGTTTTTTCGCGGCACGCCTGTGCTAATCCAGATTTTCTGGATCTTCTATTGCCTGCCGATTTTTCTAGGCACCGATCTGTCGAACTTCACCGCGGCGGTTCTGTGCCTGACTCTTTACGGCGGCGCGGTCATGTCCGAGACTTTCCGCGCCGGGATGAAATCCATCGGGCGCGAGCAATATGACGCCTGCCATGCGCTTGGCCTTAGTTCCTGGACACGCGCCACGCGAATCGTGCTGCCGCAGGCCGTCTTGCGCTCGGTCCCGGTGCTTCTGTCGAACGGCATCGGCATCTTTAAGGAAAGCTCGCTGGTCTCGGCCATCGGCATGACCGAACTGATGTTTATTGGCACCACCATCTCGAACCGCACGGGTCGTCCGGTCGAGGTCTTTACCGCCGTCGCGCTGATCTTTTTCGTCGTTGCCTTCCCGCTGACGCGGTTGGTGACATGGCTGGAAAAGCGAATCCTCAAACGCTTCACAATCTAACGGGTGCAGAAATGTTCAAGATCGGTCGCAGGTCACAATCCTGGTATGGGGAAAGCATTGGTATCCTGATCCTCGATGCCGCCTATCCCTGCATCCCCGGCAATGTCGGCAATGCCAGAACCTATCCCTTTCCGGTGCGCTATCATCAAGTCGAGGGCGCCTCGATCGACCGGCTGCTCAACCAAGCCGATCCGGCTCTTGTGACGCCCTTCATCGAGGGTGCGCAGAAGTTGCAGTCCGAAGGGGTCAAAGCCATCACCGGCGCTTGCGGCTTCATGGCACTGTTCCAGCGCGAGGTGGCGGCGGCGGTCGAGATCCCAGTCTTCCTGTCGCCACTGCTGCAAATCCCGTTTATCGCCCATATCACCGGCCGCCCGGTCGGGGTAATCACCGCCAACGCATCGCGCCTGACGCCGGCCCATTTCGCGGCGTGCGGTGTCGCCCCCGAGATCGCGCTGCATATCGCCGGGATGGAGGATCAGCCGGAATTTCGCACTGCCATTCTGGAGGAAAAGGGCACACTCGACAGCGTGCTGATCGAAGAGGAGGTCAGAACCATTGCCGCCGATCTGGTCCGGCGCCATCCCCGGATCGGCACTATTTTGTTGGAATGCTCGGACCTGCCGCCCTATGCGCAGGCGGTTCAGGCCGTGACCGGTAGGCCGGTTTTCGATTTCAACAGCATGATCCACCATGTCGAACGCGCCTGCGTCGCCCGCTGTTATTAGCAAGCAATGTAGCGCCGATCCGATCGATTGTGCGCTGCTTGAAAAGGTTGATGATCTTGCCCGCATTTTTGAGGAACGCCACGGCGCTATCCGTCTTGGCTCGGCTTAGGAACTGCAAACCATGCGGCGGCTGTTTTCCGTCATGGGGTTGATCCGGTCGGCTATTGCGATCAGTCCGAGACGGGTGGGCCGGTTCATTCGACCGCTTTCCGTCCGCTCGGGACCGAGGCGCTGAAGCACAACCCGTTCCGCATCTTCACTCCGCTTCTGCGGTTGAACCTGATCGAGGACGAGGCCCTTCAGGACAAGGCCGAGCGCCGAATCTTCGCGCAGTGCCGCCTGGACCTTATCGAGTGGGCCGAGACGCGGAGAATGCCAAACGATGCCGAGGCCGGGCGATTCGTGCCCGAGGCGCTCGAAACCTGTCGCTAGCAGCCGCGCGCCAATGTCGGCGTGAACATGTATCGCCGCCGGCACGACGCCCACCGGCTGATCGCCGATGTGTCCTTTAGCGCCCGCTCCCTGATGATGGGTGCGAATGACGGTGCTATCGACCATTTGCAGGGCGCCTGAGACGGCCCCGCTCTGGTTGAGGGCATCCGGAATGTCCTCGCAAATCCAAGTCGAGGTCCATCGGCGAAACTGGCGGCAAACACTTGACCACTTTCCCAACTCCTCCGGCAGTTCACGCCAAGGAGATCTATCGGGGCGATGCAGAAGATTCCGTCCAGAACAAGGCGATGGTTGCCCAGTTTGCGTCCATTCGGCACGTGGGTAACGAGGATGAAATGTTCGAAAAAAGCCTACTCATCGTCGGTCATCAAGTCTCGTGAAAAGCTGGTCTCTATTGCAGATACCAGCTTGAACCGCGCTAACAGGGCGTTGTGAATCCCTTTTGTCAACACGGCCTAGAGCCTAACTGCCAAGTCAGAGATCCGGGTTTGGAGTTTCGGGAGCTCCCACGAGATCAGAGTTCTTTTTGCGAACCTTGATCAAGCAATTTTGTCTAGGCTTTCTGAACAAGCGGGCGGAACTCGACCTCCTCAATAAGCCAATCCCGAAAGCACTCGGCCGTCCCTCTGCCGCCCTGGGGGATCACGATGTAGTAGGCCTTGTCTGTGGAATAAGGGATATCGAGCACGACCTTCAGATCGCCCCGCGCCACTTCCGTTTCGATTAGGTAGAGCGGCAGCAGTGCGTAGCCCAAACCGCTTTTCACAGCTTCGATCGTAAGGCTGAACTGATCGAACCAGTGGCCTTTGTTTGGGTGCGAAAGGCTTAGTTACCCTATCGAACCCGTCCGACCAAAGCCGGGGTCGCTCAGTTAGGTGAACCTTGGGCGCTGATAGGAGAGCTTCGGGTCCCGAGAGCGGCCGGTCCTTGAGTTCCCCTCCCGCGACCGGCACGACGATCTCCGAGCAGAGATATGTGCAAGCTGCATCGGGCCAGTTCGGCTGACCAAAGTGAATGGCCAAATCGCACGGTGTTTCGGTGAAACTGAAGACGTCCCGGCGGGTCGACACGTCTATCCGCAACTCGGGGTTTTCCGCCAAAAATGCCGGAAGCCGTGGCATCAACCATCTTGCTGCAAATGTAGGCAATGCATTTATTGCAAATGTACTTTCACCAATGCCTCCCGCAGTAGCATGGCGTACGGTCGCTTCACTCATGTTTAAGAGCCGGGAAACTTCTGGCGCCAAACGAACTCCATCCTGTGTCAAGACAACCCGACCATAGACTCGCTTGAACAGCGGTTTTCCAAGTTGCGCCTCCAGTTCACGTATATGTCGACTGACAGCGCTCTGCGTCAGCGCCAGTTCGTTCCCAGCATGAGTGAAATTGCCATGACGCGCAGCGCATTCAAAGGTCTGATACAGTCTCAAATCCGGGACGTCGCTGCGCCATGGCGATCCTCCAACTCAATCACACTTCATCCTCATGGATTTTACTCCACACCATTCCGGAATGGAATGGTGTCAGTTGCATCGATCGTTGGCGCCGATCCGAAATTTACGATTAGGTCTGTTTCATGAACTCCCAAACGGACCAGTCAGATGAATAGTAGCTTCGCTTCCCCCGATGCCATCCGCACGATGTTCTCCCGTGCGATGTCCACCATGTATCGCGACGAGGTCCCTTCCTACGGGTCGCTTCTCGACCTCGTGAAGTCGGTGAACGACAAGGTACTGGCCGATAATCCCAGCGAAAAGACGCGCCTGAGCAAGCTGGGCGAGCTGGACCGCATCAGCGAGGAACGCCACGGCGCGATCCGTCTCGGCACCGCGCAGGAACTGTCAACGATGCGTCGCCTCTTTGCCGTGATGGGCATGTACCCGGTCGGCTACTACGACCTGTCGGTCGCTAATGTGCCGGTGCATTCCACTGCCTTCCGTCCGCTGGATGTCGCTGCGCTCAGCGCCAACCCATTCCGCGTCTTCACCTCGCTGCTGCGGCTCGACCTGATCGACGATCCTACACTGCGTGAAGAGGCCGCCGAAGTCCTGAACGCCCGCCGCATCTACACCGACGACTGCCTCGCGCTGATCGACACCGCCGAGGCGCAGGGCGGCCTGACCGAGGCGCAGGCCGAAGCCTTTGTCGCCGCTGCGCTGGAAACCTTCCGCTGGCACCCCGAGGCCAATGTCGCGTTGCCTTTAAATCGGCTCTGCCTCAATCTGTGTGGCGGAACGGTAGCATTCTCGCCCGCA
>SWCD01000961.1_pt1 | contig 13686 bp, 13 predicted proteins | sample 4693011 | NCBI WGS metagenome assembly SWCD01 (sample SAMN10267278, study PRJNA491770) | bioreactor metagenome | isolation source: DHS bioreactor inoculated with marine | place: Japan: Omine Ridge, Nankai Trough | reverse complement strand
TTTTTTTTAGATATACTTGTAACGACAGGATTACAAGTTGATTGGCGCGAGGTTGATCATGAGCAAAAAATATTTGGTTGGAGTTGATTTGGGGACAAGCGCAACAAAAGCTGCTTTATATCACATTGATGGTAAGTTGATCGCCGAAGCGACAATGGATGTACCTATCTACTATCCTGAACCCGGTGTCGTGGAACAAGATAACGAAGATTTTTATCGCACCGCTGCTCAAACTGTTAAATCATGTATCCTTGAAAGTGGGATTGACCCAAAAGAAGTTGCCGCAATAGCCTTTGATGGTCAGATGGCAGGCGTTGGGGCGATTGATGAAAACCACGAAGCGGTGGGAATGTTTGACTCCTGGTTGGATATGCAGTGTGATCCTTATATTAAGTTTTTAGAAGAAAATCATGGTGAGTTGATCACCCGTCTTAGCGGCTGCCCACCAACTTGTGACCATGGCCCTAAAATTTTATACATGAAAAATGAGCAACCTGAAAAATATCAGCGGGTGGCTAAATTTGTAATGCCGGGGGGATATGTAGCTGGAAAAATGGCCGGACTTACGGCAGATGAAGCATTTATTGATTATACATATATACATTTTTCTGGTTTGAGCAATGCCCTCGAAGGTGCCTGGTCAGAAGAGATTTGTAGCAAAACCGATGTAGATATGGATCGGTTGCCAAGGATCCTTGCTCCCACGGATGTAGTGGGTGAAGTCACTGAACAAGCTGCCACTGATTTTGGTTTAGCCCCTGGAACAGTGATCGCCGCCGGTTGTGGAGATACGGCTGCTGGGGCACTTGGTGCAGGGATTGTAAAGCCTGGGATGGTTTTTGATACGGCGGGGACAGCCTCTGTCTTAGCAGGCTGCACCGACCAATATGCGCCGGATATAAATAATCGGACCTTGTTGACGATGCGCTCTGTGATCCCTGGGTTGTGGCATCCATTAGCCTATATTGCTGGTGGGGGGCAAGGGCTAACCTGGTACCGTGACAATTTCTATAATGTACTACGTGGTGAGGCGCAAAATGATATTGATCTGTATACCGAAATGGAAAAAATTGCAGAGAAAGCTCCCTTAGGGTCTGCGGGTTTGTATTTTTCACCGCACCTAACGGGCCGGATCTGCCCAGCAACACCCGAAATGAGAGGTGCTTGGATAGGTTTTTCTTTTTCGCATAGACAAGAACATTTTTATCGAGCCATTCTTGAATCGGTGGCTTACGAATATGCGTATTATTTAGGAATTCTTAAAGAATTGATCCCCAACCTAAACTTGACCGAAGCGCGCTCCATAGGTGGCGGTGCCCGCAGTGGGGTTTGGAATAAGATCAAAGCCGATGTTTTAGGGATTCCCCTTTTGCGCTTGGATCGCTCTGAATTTGGTACCTGGGGCAGTGCATTAATTGCAGGGAAAGCGGTTGGAATATACGATGACCTAGCGCAAGTTGCCTTTGAACATGCCCAACCAGCTGGGGAGCCAGTTCGTCCAGATCCAGAACGCCACCAGCAATATCAAAAGCATGTGACGAAGTATATTAAATTACAGGAAATGTTGGCAACTACGTTTCGTAGTTTTGCCGAATAATTAGGAGTTTTGTTAATGTCTACGATTACTAAGATTTGTATGATCGGTGCTGGGCGGGTGGGTAAATTGCATTCAAGTAATTTGCGTCGCTACATTACTAGCGGTGAGGTGACTGCCTTGGTAGATACTGTACCGGAAATGTTAAAAGAGACAGGGGATGAATTTGGAATAGATGCCCGCTATACTTCCTTAGAAGAAGCTTTGGATAAGGCTGATTTTGATGCAGTGGTGATTACCACCCCCACGCCATCGCATAAAGCCCTCGCGGTGTTGGCTGCAGCCAAAGGCAAACACGTATTCTTAGAAAAACCGATGGCGATGGATTTGGAAGAATGTGACGAAATCATTGAGACCTGCAAAAAGAATGGCGCGCACCTTCAATTGGGATTTATGCGCCATTTTGACCCTGATTTTGCCCTGGCATACGAGCGCATTCAGGCCGGTGAGATTGGCGAACCGATGCTTGTCAAGTCGCTGACGCATGGGCCTGGGCTACCGCCTCCCTGGGCGCGCGATCTGAAGACCTCTAATGGAAATCTTGCTGAAGTTAATAGCCATGACCTGGATGCAACACGTTGGTATATGAGCTCAAACCCGGCCCGGATTTATCTGGAAGTCTCGAACTTTAAAGGTGCAGAGCGAGGTGTGGACACGGAAAATTATTACGACAACATGATTGCCAACCTAAAGTTTGAGTCGGGTGGGCTTGGGAGCATTTCTGGGGTTTGCCCTTGCGATTATGGATACGATGCTCGCATGGAAATCATTGGCAAAAAGGGGATTATGATAGTAGGTGAACTCAAAGGGAATGCGCTTACCGTAGGAATCGACCGGGATAGCGGCCTTGTTACTCCGATCTTTCGCCGTTGGCCTGACCGGTTCTATATGGCTTATATCCACGAGATTGAGCATTTCATCGAGTCAATTCAAAAAGATACCCCACCCAAGGTCAGTGGTGAGGATGGACGCTGGGCTGTCGCAGGGGTTTTAGCGGGCACAAAATCCTTTTTAGAAGAACGACCTGTGCTGTTAAGCGAGGTTATGTAGGAGATTTTATGAAAGAAACTATGCAAGCTGCTGTCTACCACGGACCGAACGATATCCGAATAGAAGACGTATCCATGCCCCAAATTGGCCCAGATGAGATCTTACTCAAGGTATTGAACGCCAATATTTGCGGTACAGATTTGCGGATTTTACACGGTCACCATAGAAAATACCTTGAAGGTACATTGCGCATCCCCGGGCATGAGGTGGCAGGTGAGATTGTTGCAGTTGGTGAAACTTTGACCAAATATCAGGTGGGGGATCGAGTTTTTGTGGCCCCAAATATGGGTGAGGGCGACAGCCGTGAAACCATCTCTGGCAATAATAACCTTGACCCTAATTTTCGTGCAATTGGGATTAATATCGATGGAGCATTTGCTGAATATATGCGCATCCCTGCTGAGGCAGTGCGTCAGGGGAATGTGATGCACATCTCCGCTGATGAAGATCCGGCTGTAGCGGCATTGATTGAACCCTTAGCCTGTGTACTCCGCGGCCAGAATGCGGTCAATGTGCATAGCGGAGATATAGTAGTGGTGATGGGAGCTGGACCCATTGGTGTGATGCACATGATGTTGGCTAAGGCTCGAGGGGCGGCACTCGTATTAGTCAGTGAACCGATGGAGAATCGCCGCGCACACGCTTTAGAGCTTGGAGCAGATATTGTCATTGACCCAATCAATGAGGATCTGGGTGAAGTAGTAAATGCGGTTAGCGGTGGGAGGGGGGCAGATGTAATCATTGTGGCTGCACCCTCTAAAATTGCACAAGAATCGGCAATGCAAATTGCGGCAGTAGGTGGGCGAATTAACTTGTTTGGTGGTTTACCCAAAGATGACCCATTCATTCGATTTGATTCAAACATTGTTCATTACAAAGAATTGGTGATCACTGGCACTACAGCTTGTTCAACCCACGATTGTTTGCAGGCTGCCGATTTAGTGAAATCTGGCCGGATTGAGCTGACCAAGTTGGTAACAAGCCGTTTTAGCCTCAGTGAAATTGAAGCCGCTTTTGCAGCAGCCGAAGACGGCACCAACCTAAGAGTTTCTTTGGTTCCATAACCTATGCCAAGTCAAATAATCACAGTCCTTGGGGCGGTTGCCCCTTCAGAAATGGGTGTCACCGATGCCCACAACCATATATGGATTTCACATGTGGACTGTCCGGCGAAGAATGCCCCGGTGCTCAACCAGCTAGATGCAATTTTGGCAGAATTAAAAGATTATCGGCAGGCGGGGGGCGGGGGGCAGATTGACTGCCAGCCTTTTGGGTGCGGAAGAGATGGCCGGAAGTTGCGGGCATTGTCAGAAAAAAGTGGTGTACAGATTATTACAAATACGGGTTTTCATTTGCAAGAGTATTACCCACCAGAGGCTGCCATCTGGCAATTGGATGGAGACCAGGCTACCGACTTTTTTCTGGAAGAAATACGTGAGGGACTTGCTGAAACCCGAGAACTAGAAATACCGGTATATCCTGGGTTTATCAAGATTGCTGTTCGTGATAGTTTACAGGATTCACCAGTTCATCTGATTAAAGCTGCAGCACAGGCGAGTCTAGAAAGTGGATTTGCAATTGAAATTCATACCGAAAAAGGGCAAGACATTGAAAATTTCATTAAACTGTTTGAGAAAACGGGACTGTCGCCAGAACGTATGGTGATTTGTCATATTGATAAAAGACCTGATCACGGGTTGCACAAAGAACTGGCCCAAGCCGGATATATGTTGGAGTACGATTCCTTTTTCCGACATAAATATGCCCCTGAAAAAAATCTGTGGCCCTTGATTGATAAGATGGTAAATGCAGGTTTGGGTGGTTCGCTGGCTTTAGCGACGGATTTAGCGGATAGCTCAATGTGGGCCCGGATTGGTGGTGGAGTAGGAATAACCGCTTTTATTACGAAAGTTAAGCGACGCCTTGAAGAGGAGGCGTATGATACCCAAATTATTCAAGAGATGACAGGTAACAATATTACTGCTCGTCTCGCTGTATCGAACACAGAGAGGAATGTATGAAGAAGGAACCCTTTTCATTTGACCTAACCACCCCAGGCTTTATACCAAGCCATTATGATAATCATATCCAGCGTAAGTTAAGCAATATGAAAGGTCAATATTTAAATCATGAAGCCTATGAAGCAATGCTATCCGAAAAAGATTTGTTACTTTATCAGGTCTATGAACTAGAACGCCCCCAGATTGAAGGTGAATTACTGCACGGTATTTCGATTGTCCACCCTGGCAAAGTGGGTAATGAGTTTTTTATGACTAAAGGTCATTACCATACTGTAATTGATACCGCGGAGATCTATTACACCTTGAAGGGACAAGGCTATATGGTCATGGAAACCCCTGAAGGGGATTGTGCGGTGGAAGAATTGAAGGCCGGAAGTATCTTGTATGTGCCCCCGCGTTGGGCGCATCGCTCGGTCAATACTAGCTCGGAGGAAAACCTCGTGATGTTCTTTGCTTACCCTGGAAATGCCGGGCACGATTACGGTACGATTGAAACACAGGGATTTCGTAAATTGGTGGTTGAAAAAGATGGCAAGCCGGAAATCGTGGATAACCCACGCTGGGCACTACCGGAGGTTGGATGAAACCTCTGAGCGAGTGCAAGGTATTGGTAACGCCCACGTCCTACGCTTCTCAAGATGAGAGTTTGAAAACTACCCTTGAGGCGAAAGTCGGGGAAGTGGTTTACAACAAAACAGGTAAACCTCTCTCATCAGTACAGTTGCAAGACATGTTGATCGGTGTGGATGGCATGATTGCGGGTTTGGATGAAATTGATGCTGCCGCATTGTCAGACGTACGGGATTTAAAGGTAATTGCCCGCTATGGGGTGGGCTATAACAATGTTGATCTGGAGATTGCCAAAGAGCATAAGATCACAGTCACCAACACGCCCGGAGCGAATGCCAAATCAGTGGCGGAATTAACGATAGCACTTATGTTGAATTTGTTACGCCCGGTGCTGTCTGCAGTGAACAAAACTAAGGTCGGAGGTTGGCCTCGATTCAAAGGGTTTTCCTTGGAAGGGAAGACAGTGGGCTTAGTGGGATGTGGGGCGATTGGCAAAGAAACCGCCCGCAGGCTGGCCGGCTTTGACTGCGAGATATTGGCTTATGATGTTTACGAAGATGATACGTTTGCTAACGAAAATCAAGTTTCCTATGTACCCATGACGGAATTACTTAATAAATCAGATATTGTCTCCTTGCATTTACCAGGTATCCCGGAAACGGTTGGGATAGTGGATGAGGAATTTTTTGCACAAATGAAACCGGAGGCCTTTTTGATCAATACTGCCCGGGGCGAGTTGATCGATGAAGTAGCTTTAGTGGCGGCATTGCAATCCAACAGACTGAAGGGCGCAGCATTGGATGTTTTCCAAAAAGAGCCGCCTGAGAAGGAAAACCCCCTCCTGCAATTGGAACAGGTGATTGCGACACCCCATATGGGTGCTCACTCAGATTCTGCGACAAATGCAATGGGATGGATGGCTTTAGAAGAATGTTTGGCTGTATTAAAAGGCCAAGAACCCAAATACCGAGTTGTATGACAAGAGGAAATATGGAAAAAGAGAAAACACTAAAGAAAATTGAAGAGTTAGGAGTCTTGGCTGTATTGCGCGGGCCTTCTCCCGACTTGACACTCAAGATGGTTGCGGCCCTGATCGAGGGTGGAGTGACCGGGATTGAGATAACCTACACTACCCCCAACGCGACTGAAGTCGTTAATTCTTTGCACCAGGAATTTGGCTCTCAGATCACACTTGGGATGGGGACGCTGACCCGGCCAGAGCAAGTCAATGAAGCTAAAGAAGCTGGCGCAACATTTTTAGTCAGTCCACATATCGAAGTGGAATTGGCTAAAGAGATGGCTAATAGTGGACTTCCCGTGATGTTCGGAGCATTGACACCTTCTGAGGTGATGCAAGCCCGGGCTTTAGGAAGTGATGTGGTAAAGATATTCCCTGGCTCTTTGGGTGGCCCGGCTTACATGAAGTCTCTCAAAGGTCCTTTTCCAGATATCCCCATGATGCCCACTGGCGGTGTGAATGACAAGAACTTGGGTGATTGGTTTGGGGCTGGGGCATTTGCGGTGGGAGCGGGGAGTAACCTGTGTCCTAAAGAGCTGGCCCTGGCGGGAGAATTTGGAAAAATTACCGCCATTGCGAAAAAATTTATGGCGGCAGTACAATCTGCACGCCAAAATTTGTAGGAGAGGACTAAAAATGGATTACGAGATCATAACGAAAACTATTCAAACATTTTATTTCATCGGTGTGACAACAGGAAGTTCATCGATCAACAAGGTTTTTCCCTTGTGGATGGAAGTGATGGGGAAGCCCGATGTGGTTCTGGAAGGGATTGACCACGCCATTCATGATGAGCCGGAAAATTATCGTAAAACTGTTGCTCAAATAAAACATGATCCTATGTCACTAGGGGCCTTGGTGACGACGCACAAGATGAATGTCTATTCCGCAGCTAAGGACATGTTCAATTACTTTGATCCCTATGCCCAGACAACCGGGGAATTGTCCTGCATATCTAAAAAAGACGGACAATTGCGCGGGCATGCCAAAGACCCGATTACGGCTGGATACAGCCTTGAGGCAATCATCGATCCGGGCTATTTTGGTAAAACTGGTGGTCATGTCTTATGCCTTGGAGCGGGTGGTTCAGCGGTAGCCACATTACTTTATCTGATCAATAAAGAAGACCCTGCAGACCGTCCTGAAAAGTTTATTGCAGTCAATCGCTCACCAGGCAAGTTAGACCATATGCGAGAAATGGTTGAGAAATTTGATACTGACATTCAAGTAGAGTATATCCATAACAGTGACCCCAGCAAGAATGATGAACTGATGGTTCCTCTGCCCGACCACAGCATTGTGATCAATGCAACTGGAATGGGTAAAGATACTCCTGGCTCACCAGTTACTGATGCGGGAATTTTCCCAAAACATGGGATTGCTTGGGAATTCAATTATCGCGGCAAGCTTGATTTTATGCACCAGGCCTTGGCCCAGGTTGAGTCTCGTCAATTGCAAGTTGAAGATGGCTGGATTTATTTCATACATGGCTGGTCGCAAGTGATTGCAGAAGCATTAGATATTGACCTGACTCCTGAACTTTTCCAAGAATTGGATAGAGCAGCCAGTACAGTGCGAGGCTAATTCATTAAAAGACACAGGAGGCTGTAATGCGTGCAAAAGTTGTTCCGTTGTTTTTTAAGAAAGGGCGAAACGAGGATTTCGATACCCAATTAAATCTGCTAAAGGAAATTCTGGCAGATTATATTGAGTTTGTTGATGAGGTGACTTTTGGTGACCCAATTCCAGAGGAAGCGGACGCGGTGCTTTTTCCACAAATATTAGGAGAAGCATACGACCAACTCGATGATTTTAAAGCGATTGATCTGCCAATATTAATCATCACGACCGAATTTGGCACTATGGCAATGTGGGATTGGGAGGTAATCAAGTATCTACAGTCTGAGGGTGTCGAGGTGATCGCACCCTATAATATGGATCAAACCAAAAACCTGGCGCGTGCGATGGCAGTAAAACGCGATCTAAAATCATCCAAGTTTGTGGTCTTTCAAGATGAACCTGCGGTAGGCGGTTTTCAACCTGAAATTTTCAAGCGATTTTATTGGTATATGGATGAGTGCACCCAGCGTATATTCAATAAATATGGAGTGACGATCGAAGAGCGGAGCTTTGCGAAGCTGGGTGCTAAGGCCAAGGACATCCCCGATGCAGAAGTAGAAAAAGTCTGGGATGCCTGGTCTGAGCGTTTACCCCTGGGCAATGTCAGCACCAAGCAGCGTAACGCTTCCTTGAAATTCTATATGAAACTGAAAGATGCCCTGGACTCTGACCCTTCAATTAGAGGGATGGGCGTTAATTGTTTGAATGAATCACATTGCTCTGATTCAACCCCTTGCCTGGCATGGAATATATTGTATGAAAAAGATCAGTTGATCTGGGGATGCGAGGGAGATACGGTCGTGATACTGACCAAATATCTATTGCATAAATCGCTTGATGTCCCAATCATGATGACCAATATGTATCCCTTCTTGATGGGGGATGCAGCTTTGAAGCATGAACGTATTCCCTATTTTCCTGAGGTCAAAGGCAACCCCGATAATTATATTTTAGCCGCCCATTGTGGTTACTTTGGGGTTGTACCGCAGTCCTTTGCTACAGAGTGGAAGGTAGAAGATAAAGTTTTAGCGATTGTAGGTGATAATGCAATCGCCTTGGATGCCCGCTTACCAGAAGGACCAATTACCCTGGCGAAACTTCACCCCACTTTGGAAACCATGTCCGTGATTGAAGGTGAGATTGAAAAATATACCCAATATGATGATTCGGATTGTTTGAATGGCGCGGTGATCCGGGTTAACAATGGTCACGAAGTGGTCAGTTCATTGGCTTCTCACCATTACCTAATCTTAACAGGGCATCGGTTGGCAGAAATTCGCCAAATTGCTAAAGTCTTTGATTTCAAAATTGAAGCATTGTAATTAGGAGTTCACATGAAATATCGGAGATTTGGTAAAACGGACTGGCAGGTCAGCGAGATGGGCTATGGTATGTGGGGCATGGGAGGGTGGACCGGGTCAGATGATGAGCAATCATTAAAATCTTTGCAGCATGCAGTAAATTTGGGCTGTAATTTTTTTGATACTGCATGGGGATATGGTGGCGGTCACAGCGAAAAATTATTAGGTCAGTTAGTAAGCGCAAACTTGGATAAAAAGTTATTCACAGCCACAAAAATCCCACCAAAAAACTTGATCTGGCCCAGTCGGCGTGAGTTTAACCTAGATGATTGTTTTCCGCCTGACCATATTGAAAAATATATTCGCAAGAGTTTAAAAAACCTAAACGCTGAATCGATGGATTTAATCCAGTTTCATACTTGGGAAGATGCTTGGGTTGAGGATGATCGCTGGGCGAAAAAAATTGAAGATCTTAAGAATCAAGGATTGATCCGGGCAGTGGGTATCAGCATCAACCGTTGGGAGCCGTGGAATGGCGTCAAAGCAGTCAAAAGTGGGTTGATCGATGCTATTCAGGTGATCTACAATATCTTCGATCAAAACCCGGAAGATGAACTTTTCAAGGCTTGCAAAGAGATGGATGTGGCAGTGATTGCGCGAGTCCCATTCGATGAAGGTACTTTAACAGGCAACTTGACTCTGGAGAGTAGCTGGCCGGAAGATGATTGGCGTAACACCTATTTTGTGCCTGAAAACTTAAAATCCAGTGTGGAACATGCTGAAGCTTTACGTCCGCTAGTTCCTGAAGATATGACAATGCCGGAAATGGCCCTGCGCTTTATTCTAAATAACGAGACTGTCAGTTCTATCATTCCAGGAATGCGCAAACTGCCGCATGTTGAGGCAAATTGTGCCGCCAGCAATGCAGGCCCATTACCGCAAGATTTGCATACCAAACTACGCGCCCAACGCTGGGATCGCACACCCACAGCATGGTCTCAATAGAAAAGATTTAGAAATAGGGACTTTCAGCACAGCAATTTGAGAATAAGGAAAAACCGATGGCGGAAAAATTGAATTCAATTGAACGGACCCTGCGTACATTGGCATTTGAACCGGTAGACAGAGTTCCGGTGGATTTGCACAATTTTATGATTACTCCCCGGTTTATGGGCGCTGAAGATTATGGGGGCTTCTTCCGAGATGGGGAAGCGATGGCGGAAGGGCAAATTAAAGCCTGGCAGCGCTATGGGCACGATATTTTATTGGTTGAGAATGGAACAGCCGCCCTGGCAGAGGCCTGCGGGGTGAAGGTGCAATATTTGGAAGATTCTGCACCAGTTGCAAAAATTCCAGCAATCAGCAGCCTTGACGAAGTCGATTCATTAGAAATCCCTGACCCCTATAAGCATCCCTTATTGAGCGAGCTGCTCAAGGCTACAAGAATTGTGGTGGAAGAGATCGGAGATCAGGCTTTTATTATGGGACGGGCAGACCAGGGTGCATTCAGTTTAGCTTGTGAGATCCGCGGATTAAGTGAATTTATGATGGATTTGGCGATGGGGGAACAACTTGATAAAGTCCACCAATTATTGGATTTCTGCCGCCAGGTATCTGAAATGTTCGCGTTAGCGCAAATTGATCAGGGTGCACATGCCACTTCAATTGGGGATTCGCCTTCAGGGCCAGATATGGTTTCGCCTAAATACCATCGTGAGTTTGCCCATCCTTATGTGAAAAAATTAGTAAACAATTTGAAAAAGAAAAACATTATATTGTCGTACCATATTTGCGGCAATTCCACACCAATTATTGCAGATATGGTCCACACTGGCGCGGCGATCATTGAGATAGACCAAAAAGCGGATCAAAAAGCTTCAAAAATTGCGGCATCCGGCAAAGCTGCATTGCTCGGGCCGATTGACCCCAGTGGGGTAATGGCCCACGGCACACCAGAGTTGGTTACTGAAAAATGTAATGAAGCTTTAGAAAATCTGTCAGAAGGCAGTGGTTTCATTCTAGGTCCAGGATGTGCTCTACCACCCACCACCCCAAATGAAAATATTGACGCAATGATAGAGGCGGCGAAAAAATTTAAACTACATTAAGTAGAAGTAAGACGGAATATTAGTATTGTAAAAATAAGATTAAATTTAACTGGAACGCATACCCGACATAATATGTACAAGGAGAAAAAATGAAAAAGCTAAACGTTGCCATTATTGGCTACAAGTTTATGGGCAAAGCACACTCCAATGCCTGGAAGAATGTGAATAATTTCTTTGATGTTCCCATTCAACCAGTGTTGAAAGTTGCCTGCGGCAGGAACGAAGAAGGTGTTCAAGAGTTTGCAGATCGCTGGGGTTGGGAAGAGATCGAGACGGATTGGAAAAAAGTTATTGAAAGAGATGATATTGATATCATCGATATCTCTACACCACCTGCATTGCACTATGAAATTGCTATTGCTGCCGCCAAGGCTGGCAAACACATCTTCTGCGAAAAACCAATCTCATTGACTTCAGATGAAGCACTCAAGATGTATGAGGCAGCCGAAGAGGCAGGTGTGACGCATTATCTAAATCACAATTACCGCCGCACCCCTGCAGTGATGCTGGCAAAGCAAATGATAGATGATGGCAAATTGGGCAAGATTTATCACTGGCGGGGTTGTTATCTGCAATCTTGGCAATTGGACCCCAACTTTCCATTGACTTGGCATTTGCAGAAAGAACATGCTGGTTCAGGCGCTAGTGGAGGAATCAATTCTCATAGTGTGGACTTAGCCCGCTTCTTGGTGGGAGAGATTAAATCTTTATCTGCGATGGCTACCACCTTCATTAAAGAACGACCTTTACCTGAAGGCGCGGGTGGTGGTACTTTCGAGGCTGGGGAATCGGGCACCAAGATGGGCAAAGTAACAGTAGAAGATGCCATTTCGATGGTGGTGGAATTTGAGAATGGAGCTTTAGGCTCTTTTGAAGCCACCACATTTGCAATTGGACGTCTCAACTATAACTACTTCGAAATCTATGGTTCAAAAGGTGCGGTGATCTTCAATCTTGAGCGGATGAATGAATTGCAATACTACTCCGATGAGGATGCTGGCGGTGAGAAAGGTTTTAGGACAATTTCCGCTACTGATCCTAGCCACCCCTACATTGCCAATTGGTGGCCGCCCGCCCACAACATTGGTTATGAGCATGAGTTCCACCACGCAGTAGTTGATTTTCTGAAGGCGATTGATTCTGGCGAACCAATAAAACCGAATTTCTATGATGGATATTTGGGCATGAAAGTGTTGGAAGCCGGATTGGAATCAGCAGCAACAAAGAAGCAGATTGATATTGGTTAATGCCTGTACTGAATGATATTAAGGTTCTGGGTTGCATTATTGGAAAACTTCTTCGGGAGTGAAATTGTTATGCTGGATTGATAGGCATCTGATCCTGAGGGTAACATGCATTTAAGTGGTTGGGTAACAGGAGTTTTTTTATATGGTGGAACGATCCGAGACTGAGTTTGAAGGTTTTGATTGCGTCAAATTAAATAATGAGCAAGTGTCACTTTGGATTACAAAATCAATTGGACCGCGTGTGATTGGTTTGTCAGGCTTTGGGAAAGAAAATATGCTGGCGGTTTTACCAGATGCAAAAATCGAATACCCAGGGCCAGAAGATTTTAATCTCCGTGGTGGTCACCGTTTATGGTACGCACCAGAAAACCCGATGACCACCTACATACCTGATAACAAATCGGTGGATGTAAAAGAAATTAAAAATGGTGTTGAGCTGATACAGCCTGTAGATCAACCAACCGGAATTCAAAAATCTTTCAGGATTCAGTTAGCCGATTCTAAAGCCGAGGTGGTGATTGAACATTGTTTGACCAATCTTGGTGAGGGTTCTATAGGCCTAGCTCCTTGGGCAATTACTCAGATGAGACCTGGGGGGGTAGGAATCTTTCCACAAAAAACTATTTTCGAAGATAATCATGGTCTTTTGCCAAACCGCCATATTGTGCTTTGGCCATACACCGAAATTAATTCTCCTCATATTCACTGGGGAGATGAGGTTATTTTTATTGAAGCAAATATTACTGAAAGCAAATTAAAAATTGGTTTTCCTAACCCTGCTGGTTGGATGGGCTATGCGTTAGATGGCGCTTTATTTGTCAAACGTGCCAAATATGACCCTGGTGCAAAGTATCTTGATCGGCAGGGGAGTAGTCAGTGTTATTGCAGTGATATCGTAATTGAATTGGAGACACTTGGTCCATATGTAACCTTGGAACCGGGAGATACAACCCTCCACGAAGAATCTTGGGAGGTATACCCAAAAGGTGGGTGGCCAAAAGAGATAACTGAGCTATACCGTGGATTTGGTGAAGATTAAGGCGAGATACAATATTCTCTTTTAAAATCAGGTGAAGTTTTAATAGGTATGATGCATAACTTAGATTTTTGCTAAATCATTAAGCTAAAAAGAGCTGTAGATTTAATTGTTTTCATAT
>SWCD01012840.1_pt2 | contig 13692 bp, 8 predicted proteins | sample 4693011 | NCBI WGS metagenome assembly SWCD01 (sample SAMN10267278, study PRJNA491770) | bioreactor metagenome | isolation source: DHS bioreactor inoculated with marine | place: Japan: Omine Ridge, Nankai Trough | reverse complement strand
AAAAACGGATTATATTGATGTTTCGCCTTGTTCATATTGTTTATCAGAAGGTGATTTGAGTTACAATACAAGTACCACATTGGTCCAGTTTAACACAATAAATAATGCCAGCGGTAAGACAGCTTACAGTGATTTTACTGCTATATCAACAGAGGTGATCCAAGGGTCTGTTCATGACTTAACAGTTAATGTAAATACAGATGGTAATTTTCTTGTGCAGACATTTGCATGGATTGACTGGAACCATGATTGTGATTTTGACGATCCTGGGGAAAGTTATGATTTAGGATGGACATTCGGTACTAGCAATGGGCCTACTAGTGGATCACCATATGCTATTGCTGTGCCTGTGGACGCAACAGAGGGGACAACACGTATGAGGATTTCAACAAGATACCAAATAAATCCGGCTGCTTGCGACTTCGGCTTTGATGGGGAAGTAGAAGATTATACAGTCAATATTCTTCCTAATTTATCACCGCCCATAGCAGATTTTATTGCTGATAATGTGACCCCAGAAACGTTTCAAGATGTTAATTTTACGGATTTGTCAATGAATTCACCAACAAGTTGGAACTGGAGTTTTTTCCCTTCAACAGTTACATTTGTTGGAGGAACGGATGCATCTTCTCAAAATCCCCTGGTGCAGTTTGAAGCTGTTGGATTGTATTCCGTCACACTTTTAGCCACCAACGGGAATGGAAGTGATACGGAGATTAAAACGGATTATATTGATGTTTCAACTTGTTCATACTGTCAATCATATGGAAATATGATTTATGAAACCGGTACAAGGCTAGTAGAATTTAATACCATAAGTAATGCTTCGCCAGAAATAAAGCCAGCCCCTTACAATGATTATACCTCTATTTCAACAGATGTTATCCAGGGTAGCGCTCATGATCTAATAGTTCGCGTAAATACGGATGGAAATTTTACTGTACAAACCTTTGCTTGGATAGATTGGAACCAGGATTGTGATTTTGATGACCCGGGAGAATCTTTCGACATGGGTTCTGCCTGGGGTGTTACAAATGGGCTCACCAGTGCCTCACCTTATAGTGTTAACGTACCAATGGATGCTCAATTAGGAACAACCAGGATGCGCATTGCAACCAGATATCGGTTTGATCCTGCATCATGTAGTATAAATTATGATGGAGAAGTGGAGGATTATTCAGTCAATGTATTGCCTCGTTTAATTACCTGGACAGGAAATAATTCTACAAATTGGGACCTAGCCTCAAACTGGGATCAAAATGTGGTTCCTACATCGCATAACGATGTGCTCATACCTTCGTCTCCTTTGGGAGGACGCTTTCCAGAAATTGCTTCACCAACGATGGATGCCCAGTGCAACAATATGGAAATAGCATCAGGAGCGAATATATCCATATTTGGTGGACTCACCGTACAGGGTGTTCTGACCAACAATGAAGGTGTTGATGGGATAATCATTCAGTCAGATCCAACTACCACAGGTTCGTTAATTACAAATACTGATAATGTAGAAGCCACGGTTGAAAGGTATTTAACGGATGGTGTAGCGCATTTTATTGGTGCCCCGGTAAACAATGCGGTGATTGGCGATCTTTTCTTTGACCACAATCCGGAAGTATGGTTGTACCAATACCATGAAAATGATGAAAGCTGGGAATTTCTTGTACCGTTGGACACACCTATGCCACTAGGAAAAGGCTATTATACCTGGGTGGATAACACAACCAGACAGAATGTAACTGCTGATTTCCAGGGGTCTCTAAGGGCAACGGATCTTACTCTTAACACATCAACTACGCCTGCACTTGGATTTACACATGACACCCTGGGTTTGAATTTTGTAAGTAACCCATTTCCAAGCGCACTCGATTGGGATATTGGAAGCTGGCAGCTAACAAATATTGATGGAACCATTTGGGTGTGGTCATCAGGTACCGGAAACTATCTTTATAGGAATAGTATGGCACTGGGTAACCTGTCAGAAGGTATAATCCCTGTATCACAAGCATTTTTCATTGAAGCGAATGCTGCCAACCCGATATTAACAATCCCTGCAGACGCTAGGGTGCATGCCTCCCAACAATTTTATATGCCAGACAGGGACGAGACCAATTTGCCATTGATCGTAATGGAAGTTGCTAAAGGAGAAAAAAATGATGAAATTTGGGTGGCATTTCATGAAAATTGCACTGAAGCGTATGACAATGGCTATGATGTTTACAAAAAATTTGGCGATATCTATTCTCCGCAATTTTATATGAAAGAAGGTGATTTAGAATTGAGCATTAACGCACTACCCGAATTACAGGAAAGTGGCAAAACCATACCTTTAGGTTTTTTAGCTGGTGAAAACGGACAACATGAGATACATTTAAAAAAATACGCAGGCCTGGAAAACATAGATGTGATTCTGGAGGATCAGTTTGCTGAGAGTTTCCACATCATTTCAGAAATGCCTTCCTATAGTTTTTTTGCAAATACGACTGATACACCTGATCGGTTTCTATTGCATATCGGAACTATTGTTACAGACATGCCCAAAACAGAAATTTCTTCGGGTTACTACATATATGCCAGCGAACAAACCATTTATATTGAGCGATCAGCAATGGCAATAAATCAGAAAATAAACGTACAATTAATTGATTTGTTCGGACGTACCCTTTCAGAATCATCTTTTTCACCTGCTAGTTTGAATACTGTAAAAACGAACCTAATTGACAACATAGCAATTGTCAGGGTAATGGATGAAAAGGGAAATGTAACTACCGGGAAAGTATTTGTAAAATAAATGCGCAAAAAAAAGGCGACAAATGCCGCCTTTAATTTTATAATGATTCTGCCATCGTTCGTTCAACATCTGCAATTGTTTTTGGAATGGGTTTTCCAAGAACTCTGTAACCGGTTTCTGTAACCAGTACATCGTCTTCGATTCGTACACCTCCAAAATCTTTGTAAGTCTCAACGATTTCGTAGTTAATAAAATCTGTGAATTTACCTTCAGCTTTGAATTGATCAATTAATTCCGGTATAAAATAGATGCCGGGTTCTACGGTCAGTACAAAACCAGGTTTTAATTCTTTTCCTAATCTAAGATAAGCTGTACCAAATTCTTTTGAACGGATGGTCTGTTCATCGTAACCCACATTGTTTTCGCCCAGTCCTTCCATGTCATGCACATCCATGCCCATCATATGTCCCAGGCCATGGGGCAGGAATAAGGTGTGTGCCCCGGCTTCGACGGCATCATCCGTATCTCCTTTCATCAACCCAATATTTTTTAAGCCATCCACGATGGTCCGGGCTGCCAGAAAATGCACATCCCTGTACTTGATGCCAGGTTTAATGGCCTCAATAGAGTTCATATTGGCATCGAGCACAATTTGATAAATATCTGCTTGTCTTTTACTGAATTTGCCCCCAACCGGAACCGTTCTGGTAATGTCGCTTGCATAATGAAGTTGTGTTTCAGCACCCGCATCAGTGACCATCATCCGTCCTTCTTCCAGTACATTTCCGTGGTAATGGTTGTGGAGTGTTTGGACATTCATGCTAAGTATGATAGGGAATGAAGTTGGGCCACCAAGTGCCAGTGAAATACCTTCAATTGTGCCGGCAATTTTTTGTTCAACCACACCCGGCTTTGCCATTTTCATAGCGGTTGTGTGCATTTCGTAAGCGATATCAACTGCTTTTTCAATTTCCGCTATTTCGTATGCATCTTTGATCTCTTTGAGTTTTACCACGGCTTTGATGAGTTCGACTGAAGCTTTCTTCCTGATGTCAAAAACAGATTTGTTGAGCAATTGTGCCAACTGGATATCGGTTTCGCCCCGATAAGGTGGAAGGAAATGAATTTCCTGACCGTTTTTTAGTGCCTTTTCAATCAAACTGTTTAGTTCGTTCATTGGAGAGGTATTTGAAATACCAACCTGGGCAGCCAGTTCAGCTACTTTTGGCTGGGGACCCATCCAGATAATATCGTCAATATCAAAATCATTTCCAAAAATATACTCCTGATTGTTATCGAAATCAATTACAGCAGTAAAACCGGGCAAATCAATGCCGAAAAAATACAGAAAATGGCTGTCTTGCCTGAAATGGTAAGTGTTGGCAGGATAATTAAAAGCAGCTTCCACATTTCCTGGAAATAGTGCAATTCCTGATTGGAGTTCTTTCTTTAACCGGTTTCTTCTATCGATATAAACTTCTTTTTTGAACATATGTAATGCGTTTAAATTTTAAAAATGAGGCGTAAAGTTACTATAAATTTGAACAGGCATTTGTGATTGATGACATCGAAAGTGCGCTTATCTGTGAACGATAGGTTTATATTTATATTTTTGATTGATTATTGCGTACTATGAGCAAACAACTTCTCATTATCTTATTGCTTGTCATCCAGATCATATATTTTCTTGGTGCAGTTTTAATTGCTTTGATGGATAATGATGCGACACAATATGCCACCATTGCCATGCAGATGCATAAGTCTGGTTCATTTCTGGAGGTTGTTTACCGGGATACTGAGTACCTTGATAAACCACCCTTACTGTTCTGGTTATCGTCCTTGTCTTTTTCTGCTTTCGGTGTTTCTCAATTTGCTTATCGTTTACCCTCCCTAATCATAAATACACTGGGTATTTATGCTACTTTCAAACTGGCTGAATTGCTTTATGGTAAACATGTTGCTTTATTGGCTGCCTTAATCTATGCGAGCACTTTCGGTATCGTACTTTTTAACCATGATGTAAGAACAGATACCATGCTCACTGCTTTTGTAATCTTCAGCATTTGGCAGTTAATGGTTTATATAAAACATGGAAAAATCGTCAATTTTGTACTCGGTTTTGCAGGCATTGGCATGGCGATGCTTGCAAAAGGTCCCATTGGTTTAATGGTACCTGCAATCGCCATAGGTTGTCAGTTAATCTATAGCAAGCAATGGAAGTTTGTATTTCAGTGGCGCTGGTTAACAGGATTAGCCATTATTCTGATTGTTTTAAGTCCGATGTTGATTGGTTTGTACAACCAGCATGGCATTGAAGGAATTGAATTTTATTTCTGGACCCAGAGTTTCGGGCGTTTAACGGGTGAGAATGTATGGGTGGATACATCGGGTTCCCTGTTTTTTGTGCATTCGTTTCTCTGGTCGTTTCTTCCCTGGACTTTGCTGGCATTAGTTGCTTATATCAGGAAATGGACAATTGTTACCAAGGATGTTAAGTCAGCCAGAAAAGAAGAGATACTGACCCTCGGAGGCATTACATTGGTTTTTATTGCCATGTCGCTATCGCAATATAAATTGCCTCATTATGTATTTGTTGTGTATCCTTTGATAGCGATTTTAACTGCCTCTTTTATTTATGATTTTGTTCAGGACCGGAATCGAAAAAACTTTCTCAAAGCAATTCCTGTTACTCAAAACATTGTCAACATACTCATTTGGGTAGCAATAATTTTTATTTGTGTATATGTATTCACATTGAATTCCATTTTTATTTGGGTCATGATAATAATTCTACTTGCATCGTTTATAGTATACCTCTTTAAGAAATCGAAAGATATTTTTACTGCAAGCTTATTGACGGCCATGGGGTTGGCTCTTATGCTGAATTTGCATTTTTATCCTGTCCTTTCAAAATACCAGGCTGGTGTGACCGCAGGTAAGTTTATTAAGGAAAAAGATTATCCCAAAGAAAAACTATTAGTGTACATCGCTTTTCGGTCATCACTGGATTTCTATTCCGGTAGAATTATTCCGGAAACAAAAGACCCGCAAGTGCTGGAACAGATGTTTAAAGCCCACGATACCCTGATCATTTTCACGAATGATAAAGGATTAAGCGACCTGAAAGAAAAGCAGATCAATTACAGTGAAATCCAACGGTTTAAGGATTTTCATATCAGTACATTAACGCTTCCCTTCTTAAATCCGGCAACACGGAAAGACGCCACGGATGTAGCCTATCTGATATTAGTTAGAAATGATCCTGAAGCAGAGTAAGATGTTATTCAACTTCTTTTTTTCCTTCAAACCATCTGAATACGAAGCCGGCAAGTAGTGCGCCAATAATGGGCATCACCCAGAAGAACCACAATTGACCTAAAGCGATGCCGCCTTCAAACAAGGCCGGTCCTGTGCTTCGTGCAGGGTTCACCGATGTATTGGTGACCGGGATACTGATTAGGTGAATAAGCGTTAGTGCCAGACCAATAGCAATACCGGCAAATCCTTTTGGTGCTTTTCTATGGGTAGCACCTAAAATGATAAACAGGAACATAAATGTCATTACTACCTCAATAATCAATCCCGACAAATATGGATAGCCGTCTGGTGAATGCTCACCATAACCATTTGATGCCAGGCTTCCTTCTCCCAATTCAAACCCCGCTTTGCCACTTACAATCAGGTACAATACACCGGATGCGGCGATCGCCCCAATAACCTGGGCCACGATATAAGGTAGAAGATCCTTGCCGGCAAATCTGCCGCCTGCCCATAAACCGAATGAAACAGCCGGGTTAAAATGACCACCCGAGATACTGCCCACAGCATATACCATAGTGAGCACTGTTAAACCAAATGCCAATGAGATGCCCAGTGTGCCCACACCACCACCGGCTAACACAGCGGTTCCGGTACCACCTAGCACCAGCCAAAAAGTTCCGAAAAATTCTGCGCCTAATTTTTTTGATAATTCCATAATGATTCCTCCGTTTTTTAGTGAATAATAGTTGATAGTTTATAATGATTGTTTCATTATCCGTTCAATGTCATTTATTTCTATAGGTATGTTTTCCATCAAATCAATTGGTTTATCTTCTGTAATTAAAATATCATTTTCCAGCCTAATGCCAATATTTTCTTCACGAATGTACAATCCAGGTTCGCAGGTAAATATCATACCCGGTTCAAATGGTGCATATTTCGATCCTACATCATGTACATCCAAGCCAATGGGATGTGCCACACCATGCATAAAATACTTTTTAATCAATGGATATTCCTTATCCTGGTTCTTTACGTCTGCGGCCGTAAACAAACCAAGTTTAATCAGTTCGGCTTCCATCAGCTGCTCGGCAGATGTATTAATAAAATCGGGGGTGTTTCCTGGCACATATAGTTTTCTGAGTTCTTTAAAAACCCTTAATACAGCTTTGTAGCAAGCTTTCTGTCTTTCGCTAAATTTTCCGTTTACCGGGATGGTCCGGCTCATATCAGCCGTGTAATTGGCATACTCCGCACCGAAATCCATCAATAGTAGGTCACCATCAACGCAGACTTCATTGTTATCAATATAATGCAATACACAGGCATTTTTCCCGGAAGCAATGATAGGTGCGTAGCCGTGCCCGTTAGCCCGGTTAATGGTAAATTCATGATCCAGTTCCGCTTCTATTTCAAACTCATGAACACCAGGTTTTACAAATCTTAGTATCCTTTCAAATCCTTTCTGTGTAATGTCACTTGCTTTTTGAATGAGCTTAATTTCTGCTTCCGATTTGATAGTTCGTAATTCTGTGAGAATAGGCGCAGCCCGTTCAATTTTATGCAATGGATATTTGTCTTTAAACTCAATGGCAAAGCGGTGGTTTTTGTCCGGAACTTCACTGAAAAATTTTACATACTCATTGCTGTTTAGAAAAACTGTTTTTGTGAATGAAAGTGCTTCTCGCAAGAATATCTCAAAATCATCTAACCAGAAAATGTTTTCAATTCCTGAAATCTCGCGTGCTTCTTCTTTGGTATATTTATGGCCTTCCCATGTGGCCAGTTTTTCATTTGTTTTAATGATAAATAGTGCTTCTTTAAGTTTCTGATTCGGACAATCAGGTGAAATCAGCAATATGGTTTTCTCCTGGTCAACGCCTGTTAGGTAAAACAGATCTGAATTTTGCCGGAACTTGAATAACTGATCGCCATTCCGGGGGTATTGATCACTTGAAAAAAGGATGGCGGTTGCATTTTTGGGAAGCCTTTGAATAAAGCGCCTCCTGCTGGTTTTAAAGAGCAAGTTATCTATTGGGTGATGACGCATATGCAGCACTAATTAAATTAGTTATAAATTATAAAAACGAAAAAAATCTTAAAGGATACTTTGATATATTTGTTGGTGCTACGAGCAAATGTAACAAATTCGATTTAATAATAATCTGGTAAATAGTTTTAAGTTATGAGTATGAAACTTTACTCTTCTTTAACCAAGAAGTATATCATGTCGCTGGCAGGCTTGTTCCTGCTGACATTTCTTCTTGTACACCTCACCATTAACCTGTTGATTCTGGTTGATGACGGCAGGAGCCTTTTCAATACGGTTGCGCATTTTATGGGAACAAATGTATTCATTCAAACTTTTCAGTGGGTGTTGTTTGGTGGGTTTGCTATCCATATCTTATTTGGCTTTATTCTTCAAATAAAGAACTGGATGGCAAGGCCAAAGCGTTATGATAAAAAGGCCATTTCCGAAACATCCTTCTTTTCGAAGTTCATGATTCATACGGGGATTATCATTCTTGTGTTTCTCGCGATCCATATGGCGGATTTCTTTGTGAAGAAGATTGGAGGTGCTGTGCCCGAAATACACGCCGGTGACTTAGCCGGAATGGAGGATATGGGCATTCTTGTACTCGAAAAGTTTAAAATGGGTGGCTATGTACTCTTTTATGTACTGGCCCTGTTGTTTTTAGGCTTTCACCTTGACCATGCTTTTCAATCATCGTTCCAATCCCTGGGGTTGAATAATGACAAGTATACACCTTTTATCAAGGGCTTAAGCCGTGTTCTTGCCATTGTAATCACAATAGGTTACATAACGATTCCTGTTTGCATTTACTTTTTCAAATAATTGAAAGATATGACCAACTTAGATTCAAAAATACCAGAAGGCCCATTGGCCCAAAAGTGGACAAATTATAAAGCGAAACAGAACCTTGTAAATCCTGCCAATAAAAGAAAAATAGATATTATTGTTGTGGGTACAGGACTGGCAGGAGGCGCTGCTGCTGCAAGCCTTGGAGAACTCGGATTCAATGTGAAGGTGTTCTGTATCCAGGATAGCCCAAGACGAGCACATAGTATCGCGGCACAAGGCGGTATTAATGCTGCTAAAAACTATCCGAATGATGGTGACAGCATTTACAGACTTTTTTATGATACGGTAAAAGGAGGCGATTACCGTGCGCGTGAAGCTAATGTGTATCGTCTTGCGGAAGTCAGCAATGAGATTATTGACCAATGTGTGGCACAGGGTGTCCCATTTGCAAGGGAATACGGCGGGTTGCTTGATAACAGGTCATTTGGTGGTGCACTTGTTTCCAGAACATTTTATGCAAGAGGCCAGACCGGCCAACAACTTCTTTTGGGAGCCTATAGTTCCTTAAGTAAAGAAATCAGCAAAGGTTCCGTAAAGTTATATACAAGGCGTGAAATGCTCGACCTCGTTAAAGTGGATGGTAGGGCACGTGGCATCATTGTTAGAAACCTCGTAACCGGTGAACTGGAGCGTCATGCAGCCCATGCTGTGTTGATTGCTACCGGAGGCTATGGTAATGTATTTTTCCTTTCAACAAATGCCATGACATCCAACGGAAGCGCTGCATGGAGGGCATTTAAAAGAGGTGCACTTTTCGCTGATCCGAGTTTTGTGCAGATACACCCAACCTGTATTCCGGTACATGGCGATTACCAATCAAAGTTGACATTGATGAGCGAAAGCCTCAGGAATGACGGACGTATTTGGGTACCCAAAAAGAAAGAAGATGCCGAAAAAATACAGAAAGGGGAGCTGAAACCTACAGCGATTCCGGAAGAAGACAGGGATTATTACCTGGAAAGAAGATACCCGGCATTCGGAAACCTAGTGCCACGTGATGTGGCCTCACGTGCAGCCAAAGAGAGATGTGACGCAGGTCACGGTGTGGGTTCTACTGGGCTCGCGGTGTACCTGGATTTCAAAGATGCCATCAAACGGCTGGGTAAAAATGTGATTGAGGCCCGTTACGGTAACCTCTTCCAGATGTATGAAAAAATTGTAGATGAAAATCCATACGAAACCCCTATGATGATTTATCCGGCTATTCATTATACAATGGGTGGTGTTTGGGTAGATTACGAGCTGCAAAGTACCATCCCCGGATTGTTTGTGGGTGGTGAAGCCAACTTCTCCGATCATGGTGCTAATCGCCTGGGTGCTTCGGCACTAATGCAAGGCCTTTCAGATGGCTATTTTGTGTTGCCGTATACCATGCAAAACAACCTGGCCGACCAGATTAATGTACCACGTTTTGATACCAACAGTGCTGAATTTGAAAAGACTGAGAAAGAAGTGCAGGAACGCATCGATAAATTATTTGCGGTAAATGGTAAGCAGACGGTAGATTCTATTCACCGGCGGCTCGGACTGATTATGTGGGATTATGTGGGAATGTCAAGGAATGCTAAGGATCTTAACAAAGCGATCAAAGAGATCAAGGAACTCCGGAAAGAATTCTGGACAGATGTAAAAGTGCCGGGAGAAAAAACCGGAATGAATGTAGAGCTTGAAAAAGCATTGCGCCTGGCCGATTTTCTGGAATTAGGAGAATTGATGGCCATGGATGCTTTAGATAGAAATGAATCATGTGGTGGCCATTTCCGGGAAGAATACCAGACTGAAGAAGGTGAAGCCATGCGTGACGACAAGAATTTTACATTCGTATCAGCATGGGAATACCAGGGTGACAATAAAGAGCCCAAACTTAATAAAGAGCCACTCGTTTACGAAAATATTGAAGTAAAACAACGAAATTATAAAACTGCATAAAAGCAAAAATTTAGGGACTATGGATCTTACACTTAAAATATGGCGGCAGGCCGCTCAGGATGCCCCTGGAAAATTTGTTCAATACCCCATCCAACATATCTCTCCCGAAGCTTCATTCCTCGAGATGCTCGACATCCTGAATGAACAATTGGTGGCAAAAGGAGAAGACCCTGTGGCTTTCGATCATGATTGCCGCGAAGGTATTTGTGGTATGTGCAGTTTATTCATCAACGGCAAACCGCACGGCCCTGATGCGGCCATTACTACCTGCCAATTACATATGCGCAGGTTTAATGATGGCGACACCATTGTGATTGAGCCATGGCGGGCCAAGCCATTTCCGGTCATCAAAGACCTTATGGTGGATCGCACAGCTTTTGATGAAATTATACAGGCCGGTGGTTTTGTGTCAGTCAATACTGGTGGTGTGCCTGATGCCAATGCCATTCCAATAAAGAAAGGAAATGCCGACCTGGCCATGGATGCCGCTTCATGTATAGGCTGTGGCGCCTGTGTGGCTGCTTGTAAAAATGCTTCGGCAATGCTATTTGTATCGGCAAAAGTATCCCAATTTGCATTGCTGCCACAAGGTAAAGTGGAAGCGAAAGAACGGGTACAGAAAATGGTAGCCAAAATGGATGACCTGGGATTTGGAAATTGCACCAATACTTATGCATGCGAGGCTGAATGTCCGAAAGAAATTTCGGTGACCAACATTGCACGAATGAACCGTGAGTTTTTATGCGCGAAAGTATCGTAGCAACTGACAATTGAAATAAGGCTAGGGCTGACCATCAGGTTGGCCCTTTTTTTATTGAAAAACAGATCGTGAAATAAAAAGCGGGGCTTGTATTTCGTACTTTTGAAATCGATTATTTATGAAGTTTAAAGATATCATTGGACAGAAGCAGGTCATTGACCGGATGCTTGCCAGTTACCGTGAGAACCGGGTGGCGCATACCCAATTATTGATAGGTGAGCAGGGAACAGGGGTTTTTCCGTTGGCTATGGCATTTGCCCAGTTTATCAATTGCAATCAGAAACAAGGCAATGATAGTTGCGGGGTGTGCCCTTCCTGTAAAAAATATGCGAAATTCTCACATCCCGATCTGCATTTTTTCTTTCCCACCACCACCAATGACGCTATTAAAAAAGACCCGAAATCAGAATTATTTCTGAATGAATTCAGGGATTTTATTGCTAAAAGTGATATATATATTACGCAAAATGGCTGGTACAACCATTTAAAAGTAGGCAACAAACAAGGGTCGATTTTTGTACGCGATGCCAGCGATATTATTCAGAAAATGGCCTTAAAGTCCTATGAAGCACCCTATAAAGTCATCATCATCTGGATGGCGGAAAGGCTCAATATTTCAGCATCCAATAAGTTATTAAAGACATTTGAAGAACCCCCTGAAAATACCCTTATCATTTTAATTGCCGAGCGTTATGAGCTTATTTTACCCACAGTGCGCTCACGATCCCAGTTATTGAAGGTTCCCAAAATTGCCAAAAGAGACATCCAGGAAGCCCTGAACAGCAAGTATGGTTTAGAGTCAGAAAAAGCGGAATCTATTGCGGCACTCTCATCCGGCAATTGGAACCTGGCGAAAGATCTGCTTGAAAACACAGAAGAAGTTCAAGCCAACTTTATAGCGTTCAGGCAATGGCTTCGATATTGTTTTAAGCCGGGCGATTTTATAGAGATCAATAAATTTAATGCCGACATCGCCAGGTTGGGTCGTGAGAAGCAAAAGGGTTTTTTAAATTATGGTCTGGAAGCGGTGCATCAAAGCATCCTGCATAATCAAAACCACAACGATCTGGTACTTAAAAAGGATGAGGAACTTGATTTCTCATCTAAGCTGGCACCTTTCATCAATGCTTCCAATCAACAGGAAATATATCAGCTTTTGAACGAAGCCGTGTTCCATGTGGAAAGAAACGCACATCCGGGTATTCTATTTACCGACCTCAGTTTCAAATTAATTGATCTTCTAGCACTGGGACGGAAAAATATCAGGCAATAAGTGCTTTCAACATGTCCTCTTAATTTATCACATCAATTCTCAAATGAAATTGACATAATTCATACATTTGTAAAGTTATAGATAGAAGGGACATGGAAGAAGAAAAGAAACTTACAACAGAAACCACTCAATATATATCCTCTGCTCGTGGCTGCTGTGTCAGCAACGATCCTGATCAAACATTATCGGCTGTGAATCAGATGAAATGCTGCAAGTTAAGCTCCTATAACTGGCTTGGTGACATAACCGATCCTTCAGCCATCGGCCAAACCGGCGTTGTAGAAGTCCGCTTTAAAAATGGGCGAAAAGATTTTTATACGTATCCGGGCGATATAACCCTTAAAGAAGGAGAACTTGTTGCTGTGGAAGCCTCACCCGGGCATGATATCGGTATTGTTTCGCTAACCGGGGAACTGGTTCATTTGCAAATGAAAAGAAAAGGCGTTGACCCGGAAAAAAAAGAATTACACCGTGTTTTCAGACATGCCCGCACACTTGATATCGAAAAGTGGTTGGATGCTATTAAAAGGGAGGATTCAACCATGTATAAAACAAGGGTAATTGCGCTGGATATCGGCCTTGCCATGAAAATAAATGATGTGGAATACCAGGGCGACAAAACCAAAGCCATCTTTTATTATACGGCTGATGAACGAGTTGATTTTAGGGAACTGATCAAAAAACTGGCCGAAGCATTTCACATAAGGATTGAAATGCGGCAAATTGGCGTGCGACAGGAAGCAGCAAAGCTTGGTGGTATCGGTTCCTGTGGCCGTGAATTATGTTGCGCCTCATGGATGAGCAGTTTCCAGAGTGTTTCTACCAATTCGGCTCGCATCCAACAACTGTCGTTA
>SWCD01011688.1_pt1 | contig 13697 bp, 11 predicted proteins | sample 4693011 | NCBI WGS metagenome assembly SWCD01 (sample SAMN10267278, study PRJNA491770) | bioreactor metagenome | isolation source: DHS bioreactor inoculated with marine | place: Japan: Omine Ridge, Nankai Trough | reverse complement strand
TGTTTTGAAGACGGGGGAGGGTGCCGACTATTATTTCCACCCGACGATTCTTCCGTCGGCCCGATACAGTGGCATTGTCAGCGATGGGACGGTACTCTCCGAAGCCCATGGTGGAGATCCGTTTGGGGTCAATGGCCGTCTGGTCCAGCAGGAACTGGGCGACGGTGGCCGCGCGGGCGATGGACAATTTGAGATTGGATTGAAACGGGCCGCCCTTGACAGGTACATTGTCCGTATGGCCGGCAAAGACGATGTCGCCGGCGGTTTCTTGGGTCAGAATCTGGCCGATTCGCAGGATCAACGGTTTGAGTTCGGTCTTGATTTCAGCTTTACCCGAGTCAAACGTACTTTCACCCATCATGCGAATGACCACCTGGTCTTTCCCGGCTTCGATTTCGATGTCGTTTTGAATCTTTCCGTAGAGCTCATCAAAATTTTCTTCCAGTTCTTGCCCAATAAATTCTTTCACCCGTGTAGCAATGGCCTCCTGGTCAAAGTCCTTGGCAATCATTTTCAGGCCATGGCGGGGCGATTCTGAGACATTTTTTTTGCGTTGCATGCCAAACGCTTTTTCCATGGATCCGGCCACCTGTTTGTATTTCTGGCGATCGATTTCCGAAAAGGAGAGCAGCAGCACGAAGAAACAGAGCAGCAGGCTCATCAGGTCACCGAAGGTGCACATCCACATGGGCGCGCCTTTTACACACGGAGGACATTCCTGGACATCGTTACTCATGGTTTTTCACCTGCTACCCGTCGTTGCTGGTTTCCGCTTCCGCTTGTTGACGTTCCTTGGGCGAGAGGAAAATTTTAAGGGATTCTTCCAGCACCATGGGGGAAACGCCGCGGTTAATGGCAATGGCGGCCTCCACGATGATACTTTTGTTCAACCGCTCCTGCTCACTTCTCAGGGCCAGTTTGTCGGCAATGGGCAAGGCGACCAAATTGGCGATGACCGCACCGTACAGCGTGGTCAACAGCGCGACAGCCATGGAAGGCCCGATGGCGGACGGGTCCGACATGGAGGAGAGCATCTGAACGAGGCCGATAAGGGTCCCGACCATACCGAATGCCGGCGCGGAATCGCCCATCCCCTTGAACACATTCTGGCCGGTGGTATGCCGCTGCCCCATCAGGCGGATATCCTTGTGGAGCATATCGGCGATCAGCCCTTCATCATAGCCGTCAGACAGGTACCGCAATGCCTTGACGGAAAAGGGGTCCGTTGGCGTCTCCTTTTCCAGGGCGATCAGCCCCTCTTTTTTGGCAATGCGGGTGAATTCCACCATTTCCGTGATGATGTTTTCCGGTGCTTCCATTTTAACGAGAAAGGCCTTCATGGCCACACTGATGGAGCCGATGACATCGGCCATGGTGAATTTGATGAAAGTAGACGCCAGGGTCCCGCCGACAACAATCAGCAGGCCGGGGACGTTGATGAAAACAAGAGCACTCCCGCCGATGACGATGGAAACCAGAATCAGCGCGCTTCCGCTGACCAGGCCAATGATGGTTGCAAGATCCATTTAATCCCTCACGGAAGATTTGCGAATCAGCACCTTGTCGATAATGGCGCCGATGGTATGGTAATGTTTGAGTTTGTCGATACCGTAGTCGGTTAGTTCGGTGTCTGCCGCCATGACAAAGGCACCCGTTTTCATACATACATTGGCTGCCAGCACCATGCCGGCGGTCAGTTCATCCAGCGTCCGTTCCTCGTCCGTTTTTCGTGCCAGGTCATGCTGCTGGGCCACATTGATTTCCAGCAACAGCGCTACCACTTGCGGTGATAACAGGTAGCCCCTGATCCGCTGCAGACTTTCTGGAATACTGTCGAGAGGGATTTTCCCCTTGTGGACCATGTTGTCGTAAATGGAGGCGGCGGCGATGAGCTGCGCCCCGACAGGGATGTCATCACCCGCCAGCCCGTCGGGAAAGCCTTTCCCGTTGTACTGCTCATGGTGCATCCGCACCAGCAGTGCTGCCGGTTTCATAATCTCAATCTCACCGATGATGCGCGCCCCCATGGCGGCATGGGACTGGTAAATCTGCCGTTCGTCATTGATCATCTCCGTACGGCGTTTGTTCAGGATGGATGCAGGAATGCCCACCATGCCGATATCGTGAAGCAGGGCGGCGGTCTCGATGATGGGAATTTCCGCGTCACCCACCCCGGGATGCAGATTGGCCAGTTGGACGGCCAATCGTGCCGTCCGCCGGCAATGTCCGCCCAGATTATCGTCGACGGCTTCCATTATTTGGGAGAACATGCGGATGGTCTGGTAATGGTTGGCGGTGATGATTTCAATTTTGCGGTTCAGGGTGCGTTCCAGGTTGACAATACGCACACCGATTTCGATCCTGGCGCGCAGGGCGTCCATGTCGATGGGCTTGGTGATGTAATCATCGACACCGCTTTCCAGGCCGTGGACGATATCTGCCTTTGAATCCTGGGCGCTGATCAATATCAGGTAGATGTATCCGGATTCATGACGATTTCGGATTCGGTCGCACAATTCGATACCGTCCAGTCCGGGCATCATCCAGTCACTGACCACAACATCGATGGGGGTACGGCAGATGGTTTCCCAGGCGGCCCTGCCATCGACCGCCTGATGTATCTGATGGCCCCATGCACCAATGCGGGTGGACAAAAGTTTGAGGGTGACGGGATCGTCGTCTGCAATCAGGATGTTCATGGTAAGTGTCGTTTCAGTATCCGCGTTAAGTTCTGATGATTTTTAAATACTTCTCTTCATTGCGTGTAAACTGCCCTGCCGGTAGGTTCTCTCCGGCATTGCCGGCAGTTCCCGTTGCTGTAAATTCATATCGGCAGCCCCATTTAAAACTTAAATAATGAAATTCATGTATTTTAAGCATGTTTGCAGGTCGGCTGTGCACCATGGGACGCGCGATACGTCAGTATTAATTGTCTTCTTGACAAGCCTGCTGCCAAACCGATAGGAACAGGCAAATCCGAACCGGTTTGCCACCACCAGATTTCGTCCATCCGTATGCAGTGAACATCGATGGAGGAACCAACAGGAGATCCCGCCATGGAAACAGATTGCCTTTTCTGCAAAATTGCCGCCGGCCAAATGGGTACCGACTTTCTGTACGAGAACGATCGCCTGGTCGTTTTCAGGGATATCAACCCCCACGCCCCCGTGCACCTGTTGATCGTCCCCAAACGGCATATCCGCAGCATCAACGATCTGGCCGAGGGGGACAACGCCATTTTGGCGGAGATGATCACCACCGCCCAACAAATGGCCAGGAAAGAGAATGTGGATACCTCCGGATACAAGCTGCTTTTCAATGTGGAGAAAGGGGGGGGGCAGGTGATTTTCCATCTCCATCTGCACCTGATTGGCGGATGGAAAAAATAGCATATAATATCAAAGGATATATAAATGCGGGTAGTGGTGATCATTCCATCGCGCTACGGATCCAGCCGATTTGATGGCAAACCGTTAGCGCCCATTTGCGGAAAACCGATGATCCAGTGGGTCTGTGAACAGGCCATGCAGGCCGAATGCGTTGCATCCGTTCATGTGGCCACCGATGATACCCGGATCCGTGATGCAGTTAACGGGTTTGGTGGAAACGCCGTCATGACGGATTCGAACTGTCGTTCCGGTACGGATCGTGTGGCGGAAGCTGCCCAGCGACTCGGACTGGACATGAAGGACGTGGTGGTCAACATTCAGGGTGACCAACCGATGGTCGATCCGCGATGCTTTGACGCCGTGGTTCAGCCTTTTTACGATGACCCTTCGGTAAAGATGAGTACGCTGGCCTTTGCCATTGTGGATGAGCGCGAGATTGGCGATCCAAAGGATGTCAAGGTTACCTTTGATAAAAACGGTGATGCCCTTTACTTCTCCAGGGCGACCATCCCCTTAGGGCGGGACGGAATCCACGGGTACGAAATCTATAAGCATTTGGGGGTCTATGCGTACACCCGTGAATTTCTGGAGTGTTTTCGATCGCTCGCACCCGGACGGCTGGAGGAGATAGAAAAACTTGAGCAGCTTCGCGCCATGGAACACGGCCATCGCATCCGGGTGGTTGTCACGCCCTATGATTCACCCGAAGTGGACCTTCCGATCGACATCCGGCGTGTTGAGGAAAAAATGAAATCCATGGTGTGAGCCACGGCTGGTTTACTCGATCGTCTGTTCGACAAGACTTTTAGAACCCGACGCGCTGTCGGGTGAGCGGGTGGGTGGGGGGCTTGGCACCGATGCGGTTGGGGAGGGCGGGGATACCGGCCGTGCCTGTGCATCGATCCGCTGGTTCAATGCGTCGATTTGTTTTCGCATCTCGGCCAGTTTTTTCTCTACCTCGTGGATTTTTTCCCTGACCATCTCCTGAAGGCCCAGCCGCTCCAAACCCATTGCCAAATTCATGGATTCCTTGCTCAATTTCTCCGAGTCAAGCTGTTGGGCTTTCTTTTCGATGGTGGCAAGCCGGCCCTGGTCCTTTTTAAAGCCGTCTGCCATCAGTAGAACCTGGGCGGCCAACTCCTCATCGAATTTGCTGAAGGACGCGTTCAGGTCCGCCATGTCTTTTTGCAGGGCGGCGATGGACGCATCCGTTTTCTTGGTTACTGCGGTCAACGCGGAGCGGTCCAGCTTGTCCTCGGCAATGCGTTTTAATTCAGTGGTGGATTTTGTCAGGTTGACTTGCAGGGCGGCGGTGGCGTTTTTCAGTGCGTCGGTATTCTCCGCGAGTTGGGACTCGAGTTTGGCCTGTCTGAGGGAGAGGTTGGAGAATCGGGATTCCAAATCCTTGGATAGGTTCTGAACACCCATGGAGCCTGTGTTCTGCGTGTTGATCACCCGGTTCTTGATATCCAGATAGGCCACGACCAGCACAATTACCAGCAGGCAGGGGATCAGCACGGCCACGAGGGTGACCCGGGTGCTCAATTTTTCGAGACGCAGATTTTCTGCATCCGCCATATACATGGACTCCGGATCCGCTTCCCTGTCATGGATCGTGAACCGGGCGCTGTCGTTTGGTTCGTTCATCGTTTGGCTATTCCCATTCAATTGTGCTCGGCGGCTTTGAACTGATATCGTATACGACGCGGTTGACGCCCCGTACTTCATTGATAATGCGGTTGGAAATGTTGCCCAGAAGTTTGTGGGGGAGCCTGGCCCAGTCTGCAGTCATGGCATCTTTGCTGGTGACCGCCCGAATGGCCACGATGTTCTCATAGGTGCGGCCGTCTCCCATGATGCCGACGCTTTTGATAGGCAGCAAGACAGCGAAGGATTGCCAGAGTTTGCGGTAGTACCCTGAAGCCCGAATCTCTTCCTGGAGCACGGCATCCACTTCACGCAGCACGTCCAGACGTTTTTTGGTAATCTCACCGATTACCCGGATGGCCAGTCCCGGTCCGGGAAATGGCTGGCGCCATACCAGGTCTTCGTCGAGCCCCAGTGTTTTGCCCAGTTTGCGAACTTCGTCTTTAAACAGATACTTTAACGGTTCCACCAGCTTGAGTTTCATCTTTTTGGGCAGTCCGCCCACATTGTGGTGGGATTTAATGACCGCGGTTGGGCCGCCAAATGCCGACTGGGATTCAATGATATCCGGGTAGAGGGTTCCCTGGGCCAGAAAATCGGCATCCTTTAACTTAAGGGCTTCCGCCTCGAATACATCCATGAACTCTTTGCCGATAATTTTGCGTTTACGCTCCGGGTCGGACACCTTGGACAGGGCCGTGATGAATCGCTTTGCCGCCTTGACGAAGCGGATGTTGATTTTCAGATGGCTTTTGAGTCGCAGTTTCAACTGTTCTGCTTCGTCTTTTCGCAACAGGCCGTTATCCACGAAGATACAGGTAAGGTTTTTACCGATTGCCCGATGAATCAAAAGTGCCGTCACAGACGAGTCGACACCGCCGGACAGGCCAAGGATCACTTTTTTGTCACCCACGGTGTCGCGTATCTGGTCGACGGTGTCCCGGGCAAAGGATCTCATGGTCCACGACGGTTTGCAGCCGCATATGTCAAAGAGAAAATTGCGGATCATTTTCCGCCCTTTGGCGGTATGCTCAACTTCCGGATGAAACTGGACACCATAGTATCGTTTGCGGACGTTGGCCATGGCGGCCACCTTGGTATTGGCCGTTGAGGCACTGACGGTAAAGCCTTTGGGCAGCGTCTGGATCGAATCCCCATGGCTCATCCAGGTCACCGTATTTTTGCCGATACCGGTAAAAAGGCCTTTTTGCTGCCTGGCGGTCAGTTCGGCAAAGCCGTACTCGCGTTTTTTGGCTTGCTTGACTTTGCCGCCCAGGGTGTCCACCATAAAGTGCATTCCGTAACAGATGCCAAACACCGGAATACCCAGCTTGAAAATGCCGGCATCCACCCGCGGACTGTTTTTCTCATAGATGCTGGACGGGCCGCCGGAAAGGATAATCCCGTCGGGTGCCCAGGCCCGAATCTGGTCAGCAGACACGGTCGGTGGTTCTACCTGGCAGTACACGCGGCATTCGCGTACCCGGCGGGCAATGAGCTGATTGAACTGGGAACCGAAATCGATGATGACAATCATGGGGTTTCTCCAGGCTAAAACATCGCAAATACGCTATAATTCAACAATTTGATCGATTTGCGCGGTCATAACACTATCGGGTAAAAAAGGCAACATGGTGTTGGGTTGGACCGGGTTGATATATTTGGCCTCTGCGTTTATAACCCTTGCCGTTGTGATGTCACTGTTTGGGCGTGGGTGCCCACCGGATCACCGGTCCTCAGCGGTAACCCGCCGGATACGAACTTGAACCCCTCTTTGCGACGATGCGTATGGGCATGTTGAAAATAGCAGGGCGCTGCTGTCTGGTTATTGTGTGTTGTTTTCTGGCGATTTCCGCTTGCGACGGACAGCTGACCCAAAACGATCTGGAAGCCCTTCTGTCCCGGGGGGAACTGGTGCTGATCACCCGCAATAATGCGGCATGCTACTATGAGGGACCCCATGGCGCCGCCGGGTTTGAGTATGAGCTGGCCAAATCCTTTGCCGATCACCTCGGTGTGGAACTCCGCATAGAGATCATTGAAGAGGAAGCCGATATGATTGCTGCCCTCAGGTCCGGAGCGGGCGATATCATTGCAGCCGGCTTTCCTTTCGGCAGCCAGACGGCCGGCTTGCTCGCACTGGGGCCGGGATATCTGGAGGTCGAGCAACTGGTGGTGGGACGCCGCGGCGGTCCGGACATTCGAAACGAGGAGGCGCTCGAGGCATATACGCTCTGGATGACCGGCAGCAGTGCCCGCATCGAATACCTGGAAACCTTGCGCCGGGCCTTGCCGGGCGTCAGCTGGAAAATCCTGACCGCCTACAGTGCTGAAGATCTGCTCCAGATGGTATGGAATCGGTCCTTACCCTTGACCTTGGTGGATTCCAACATCATGTCCATGAATCACCATTATTATCCTGAACTCACTACTTTACTCTCTCTGGGTGCTCCCCGGCAGCTGACCTGGGCGACAGATCCACGCAATCGCCAGTTAAGGCAGGCCATCAACGCCTGGTTTGACCGCAAAGCGACCCGGGAAACCATCAAGGGGCTTGTCGATCACTACTACAGCCATCTTGAATCCTTTGATTATGTTGACTTGGCCAGGTATCGCCGGCGAATCAAGGTCCGGCTGCCTGCTTACCGACCCTATTTCGAAGCGGCGGCTCGAAAATACAAGCTGGACTGGAAGCTGGTGGCATCCCTGGCGTATCAAGAGTCCCACTGGAATCCCAAGGCAGAGAGTTACACCGGTGTGCGGGGGCTCATGATGCTCACCCGTGAAACCGCGGCGACCATGGGACTGGAAGATCGTATGGATGTGGAGGCCTCAATTTTTGCCGGCGCCCGCTATCTTGCCCGTCTGCGGCGCCAGGTCGGCAAGGCGGTGCCCGAACCTGACCGGACCCTCATGGCACTGGCGGCATATAACATTGGATTTGGCCACCTGCAGGACGCCAGGTCGCTTGCCCGCCGGTTGGGTAAACCGGAAAACAGCTGGCACGGCGTCCGGTCGGTTCTCCCGCTGCTTCAGCAGAAAAAATATTACCGGACGTTGGCCCATCGCTATGCACGGGGCAATGAAGCGGTCATCTATGTGGATCGCATCCGGACCTATTATAAAATGCTTCAGCCCGCTTTGGACGCGATCTCACCCGATGTGGCCGATGACACCGATTCAATTGTTTTTCCGGGACTATAATTTGCTTTCCTTGCCATTGGGCTCGCTGATACGATTTGCACAACGTCCCTGAATGTGATAGGGACGGCCACCGGAAACAGGCGTACGGAAACTTTTTAACCATTCAGGAATGTTCAGGATAATGCCAGGCACGATCGTTCAGATTTATGAAATACAGACCCCGGACGAAGCCGGTGCGATGGTCCGGTTGGGTGTGGATCACATCGGCAGCGTAATCACTTCTCAACGTGACCGGCACGACCCGGTCATTCGTGATACGGTTTCGGAGGTCCGAAAGATGGGGGCTGTCAGCAGCCTGATTCCGCTTTATACGGATCCGGATGCGGTTTTCGATACCCTGGATTATTACCGGCCGCATATCGTTCATTTTTGTGATGCGCTGGACCCAAATGACGGCCGTTCGGTCGATGCTGCACTGGAATTGCAGGCAGCGATAAGGCATCGATTTTCAGGTGTTCGGATCATGCGCTCCATCCCCATCCTACAGGCGGCAGGAACCCTCGGCCAGGCGGTATTGGCACTGGCCGCCCGACTGGAGCCGCTGAGCGACTACTTCCTGACCGATACGATAATCACCACGGGCGGGTCGGAGACAGTCGATGCGGATCAACCGGTGCAAGGATTTGTGGGTATTACCGGGCTCACCTGTGACTGGTCGGTTGCCGCCCGTCTGGTGGCCGCCAGCCGAATCCCGGTGATTCTTGCCGGAGGCATTTCTCCGGAAAATGTGGCCGACGGCATTCGGCAGGTTCGTCCGTTCGGGGTGGACAGCTGCACCTGCACCAATGTCGTGGACGAAAATTGTCGTCCCATCCGTTTCAGGAAAGACACCAACCGGGTCAGCGCCCTGGTATCTGAGACGCGCCGCGCTGATGGCCTGAATATGAACCGATCTTCCAAAAAAGAAAAACCGGACGATATCCTATGATTCATTGGCGCGTATCAATATTTGTAACCGTTCACGGGGTAAAAAAGATCAACGTGTTAGAAAACGCCGAACGGTAAGCGTTTACAGGGTGCCGTAGATGCAAGGCGCCGGGCATGCAGACGTACTATTTGTACTTCAAATGTCTGATAACGAAGCAGATGCGGTACCCTGTGAACGCTTACCAATATTTAATGCTGAATGAAGGCATGGGATCACCACTGGATCGATCCTGTCTTCATTTTGAATTCCCATGGGAGGTTATAATTACATGTATGATAGCAGTGATTTACGAAAAGGGCTGAAGATAGAGATCGATGGCGATCCCTATGTGGTCGTTCAATTCGAGTTCGTTAAACCGGGGAAAGGGCAGGCCTTGTACAAATGCCGGCTCAAGAACATGATTTCCGGTTCGCAGTTCGACAAGACCTACCGGTCCGGTGAGAAATTCAAGGAAGCCAGTCTGGAAGAGGTGGAGATGGAGTATCTTTACTTCGATGGAAACGCCTATTGTTTCATGAATTCGTCCAACTATGAGCAGGATTTCCTGTCGGAAGAGCAGGTCAGCGACGTCAAGGCAATGCTCAAAGAAAACACCGTCTGCAATGTCCTCATGTTTGAAAAGAAAGCCCTGGGCGTTTCGTTGCCTAATTTTGTCGAACTGACCATCACCGAGGCCGAACCATGGGCCAAAGGGGATACCGCTGCCGGTTCCACCAAGCCGGCCACCCTGGAAACCGGTCATGTGGTTCAGGTTCCCCCCTTTGTCAACGAGGGGGAAAAAATCCGCATCGATACGCGCACCGGGCAATATGTGGAGCGGGTAAAATAGGCCCTGAGTTCAAAAGCCTGAGGCCTGAGGTCAGAACCCGAGACCAGGAACACCGAACTCAGTTCTCTGTATCCCGGCGAAATACGATATCCCCAAACCAGGCGGTGGCAGACGCTCCCGTGTTGTCGGTGTCGGTCATTACCGCGATGCCGGATATGTGTGGCGGATCGGTGCCGAAAGCGCGCCGAAAGTCCCTGACGATGTTTTGCCGGGCCGTGCGCCAATGGTTCACGTGGGCCGGCCCGCTTTCCACGAGAATCATTTGCACCCGGTCCGTATAGGGATTCGGATGGACAGATCCTGCCTCGGCACGGTTGCCCCACACATAGGCCAGTGCCGCCGAAGGCGGCGCCTTCCCGTAGAGCATTTTAATCGCCCCCATTTTGGCCCGCTGAAAAAAGGAAAGGTGCTCCGGATTCTCGGCAAAGGTGATATAGATCCGGGCTGCGTAGTCATCCCCTGATTTTTGGGTGACATCGCCGCTTGAAATCGTATTGCTGACTTTCCAGTCCCAGGTGAGCACCGGATAATCCGTGGGGTCAATGTCCAGTGTATGGACAAGACCCGATGCGGACGCCCTGCTGTCCGCCCGCAGCACGGTTCGGCCATTGTCTTCGACCAGCGCATATCGGGTGTGGGATTCTATTTTGCTGAAGGTCATCGGTTCCCAGCCCGACACCCGGGATCCCGGCGTCATGGTTGAAAACCGACCCACTGCGAGCGTTTGATCGTCCGTCCCCCGGGCAATTGCCGGAAGCAAGCCCGATAAAATGACGCAAACAGCCATATAAAAAAAGAAGATCAGGATGTCGATCCGTTTGCCGGACAGGATGGAGCAGTCGATCAGGTAAAACTGCAGGCTGGATCTGAAAGGCACGTGCCCGTGTCGATCGCGGGCAGGCTTTTCCGGACGGAACATCTATCCATCGACCTTGGCGGTGAGGGCCTGCACCAGGTAACGTTTGATCCGGTTTCCGTCCATCTCCATGACGACGACCTTGTGGGCATCGATGGTGAAGGCTTCATCCTCTTCCGGAATCCTGCCGATGCGGTCAAGAATGTACCCGGAAAAGGTGTCGTACTCTCGGGATTCCGGGATATGCATGCCGGTCTTCTCGTTGACTTCCTCGATGTCCGATTTGCCCAGCACCATCCATTCCTTGGGCTTTTTGCTGATGATGTGCGGCTCCTCTTTGTCCGTTTCGTCCCGAATTTCGCCCACCAGTTCCTCCAGGGCGTCTTCAAGGGTGATCAGACCGGAGACCCCGCCATACTCGTCGACGATGATCGCCATGTGGTTTTTGCGAGCCTTGAACTGATGAAGCATGCGGTCCAGTTTTTTGTTCTCCGGGACGAAATAGGGGGGGCGCATGATGGCACGGACGTTCACGGTCGTTTCCGATGTGGCCTGGTGCATGAAGATGTCTTTGATGTTTAAAATGCCCACCACGTGGTCGATGTCGCCTTCGATCACCGGGATGCGGGTAAAACCGGAATCGGCAATGGCCTTGAAATCAAGCGGCGCGTCTGCATCCACCACGAACATATCGGCCCGCGGGGTCATGATTTCCGAGGTGCTGGTGTCGTCCAGCTCGAAAACGTTATGAATCATCTCCCGTTCTTCTTCCTTGATCTCTCCCTGTTCTTCCACCACTTCGACAAAGGTGATCAGTTCCTCCTCTGTGGCTGAAGGCGTCTTACTCATTTTTCCGGTGATGCGGGGAATGAAATTGAGAAACAGGATGATCGGGAAGAAAATGACGGACATCCAGTAAATGGGGAAAATCGTCAGTTTGGCAATGAGGATGTTATTGCGGGTGGCAAAGGATTTGGGAATTACCTCCCCGAAGACGAGGATCAGAAACGTCATGATCCCGGTAGAAAGGCCTACGGCGTAATTGGCGGACATACCGATGGTCAGTGACGTGGCAATAGCCGATGCCGCCACATTGACCACATTGTTGCCGATCAGGATGGTGGTCAGCAGCTTGTGGGGATCGTCTTTCATTCGTTTGATCAGCTGATTGGATCGAATGTTCTCTTTGGCCATGTGCCTGGCACGGGTCTGGCTGATGGAGAACAGCGCCGTCTCAGCCGAAGAAAAAAAGCCGGAAAGCAGCAACAGGATAAAAAGTAAGAAAAATTGATTCGCCATCATCCGCAGACTCCTGAACCCGTGATGCGGCCGATCGGAGGATGGGAATTCCGGTAGTTGGGGTAACGATTACTGAAAAAGAGACTACGCTTGCGTTCGCCTGATAACCCGGAATCCGGGCCGGCTAAAAAGGGGTCGTCCAACGTTGCTGCCTTCCTCTTGAAATGGGGATTGATGTCATGCGATAGTGGCCATTCCCGGTCAGGGGAGGGGCGCTTATTCGGTGAGGAACTGTCAATTCTTACCTTAAGGTTGACGAATGCGGGCCACAATGGCCGAATGAGCCTAACTATAGCCTATTTTTTCAGTTTTTCAAGACAATATGCGCAATAAATGCGATCCGAGGGCAGATTGCGGGTAAGCAACCATGAATAAAGGCCATCCGGTCCATGACTATATAACTGCGCTCAAGGCTGCCAGAACGTTTGACGGGCAGGTGGTTTACCACCGGGAATTTGAACCCACGTCATCAACCTTCAAGGACCCGCGAAAACCCTGGCCGGAACCGATTGGCGACCTTCTCGGGGCCCTTGGAATAGATCGGCTTTACGCCCACCAGGCTAAAACCATCGACCGTGTGCGTGCGGGCATCCATACCGTCGCCGCCACCCGGACAGCCTCCGGTAAGACCTTGACATACACCTTGCCGGTTTTCGAGGCCGTCGTTAACGATGCATCGGCCTGTGCGTTGTTCATATACCCCTTGAAGGCCCTGGCCCAGGATCAGCTCAAAGCGGTCAACGCCATGTCCGCCCACCTGGCCGGCGTTAACCTCCGGGCCGATATTTACGATGGCGACACCTCCGCGTACCGGCGCAAGAAAATTCGTGACAATCCACCCCACGTGTTGATGACCAACCCGGAGATGATCCACCTGTCCGTTTTACCCCATCACGACCGCTGGGCCGACCTGCTCGCCCGATTACGGTTTGTGGTGGTGGACGAAGTGCACACCTATCGGGGAATATTGGGGTCCCATATGGCCCAGGTGTTCCGTCGGCTTCAGCGCATGTGCCGTCATTATGGCGCCGCACCCACATTTGTATTCACCTCGGCCACCGTGGCCAACCCGGACGAACTGGCCGGTCAGTTAACCGGATTGCCGGTCGAAACGGTCAGGGAGAGCACTGCGGGCACCGGAAGGCGGCATTTAATCCTGATTGAGCCGGTGGACGGACCTTTGGCGGCAACCATGACCCTGCTCAAGTCGGCGCTGAATCGTGGGCTTCGCACCATCGTTTACACGCAGTCGCGCAAACTGGCGGAGCTGCTTGCCATTTGGGCGAAAAACCGATCCGGACCGTTTGCCGATCGGATCAGCGCCTATCGTGCCGGCTTTTTACCCGAAGAGCGTCGTGAAATTGAAGCAAAACTGGCTTCCGGCGAACTGCTGGCGGTGATTTCCACCAGCGCTCTGGAACTGGGCATCGATATCGGCAGCCTGGATCTTTGCCTGCTGGTGGGGTATCCGGGATCGATTGTCGCGACCTGGCAGCGCGGCGGCCGGGTGGGGCGCAGCGGGCAGGAGTCGGCGGTGGTGATGGT